>JACCDX011704775.1_pt1 | contig 13584 bp, 12 predicted proteins | sample 7449681 | NCBI WGS metagenome assembly JACCDX01 (sample SAMN15323450, study PRJNA562643) | freshwater metagenome | isolation source: river surface water | place: USA:Blue River Watershed | collected 2017-08-18
AGTTGCTGCCCAGCACACCGCCTGTGACATCACCGATGTAGCCCGCCCCCATGGATTCGATCACGCCCAGCAAGACGCCGCCCACCATGGCGCCCGCCATGTTGCCGATGCCGCCAAACACGGCGGCCGTGAAGGCCTTCAGGCCAGGCAGGAAGCCCATGGTGTGCTGCACCGAGCCATAGTTGGCCGCCCACATCACACCGGCCAGAGCCGCCAGGGCCGCGCCGATGATGAAGGTGGCCGAGATGATGCGATCGGGCCGCACGCCCATCAGCTGCGCCACGCGCGGGTTCTCGGCCGTGGCCCGCATCGCCCGGCCCAGCGACGTGCCGTGGATCAGCAGCATCAGCCCGCCCAGGGTCAGCGCCGTCACGCCCAGGATCAGGATCTGCACCAGGTTGATGGTGGCGCCCATGAACTCATAGGGCTCATCGGGCAGCAGGATGGGATAGGGCTTGTAATCCGGCTTCCAGATGATCATGGCCAGGGTCTGCAAGAGCAGCGACACGCCCATGGCCGTGATCAGCGGCGCCAGGCGCGGGGCGCTGCGCAAGGGCCGGTAGGCCAGCTTCTCGATCAGGAAGTTCAGCACCATGCACACGGCCATGGCCGCCAGCAGCGAGATCAGCAAGAGCACCCAGCCCGGCCAGCCGGTGTCCGCCAGGACGGTCACCACCGTCCAGCTCACCAGCGCCCCCACCATCAGCACCTCGCCATGCGCGAAGTTGATGAGGTTGATGATGCCGTACACCATGGTGTAGCCCAGCGCCACCAGGGCGTACATGCTGCCCAGCACCAGGCCATTGATCAGGTGTTGGATGAAGATGTCCACGAGGGTCCAGGCATGCAAAAAGCCCGCCAGAGCGGCGGGCTGGGGTTCTGCTTGTGGCCCGGATTATCGTCCAGCCCGGGCCCGCGCCATCAGGCGCGGCTCAGAACAGCGACGGCAACCTCAGCGAATCCACCGTCCAGCGGATCAGCTTCTGCTTCAGGCCGGTGTAGGGCGGGAAGAACATCTTGGCCATCATGATGGGGCCCGACTTGAGCACGGCGCGCTCGTGCGAGAAGGCCTTGAAGCCGAACTCGCCGTGGGCGTTGCCGATGCCCGAGTTGTTCACCCCACCGAACGGCAGGTTGCCGTGGGCGTAGTGCAGCACGCAGTGGTTGATGGCCACGCCACCCGAGCTGGTGCGCTGGATCAGCTCACGAGTACGCACCTTGTTGTGGCTGAAGATGTACAGCGCCAGGGGCTTGGGGCCCGCGTTGATCGTGCGCACCACCAAGTCCAGATCGCGGTAGCCGATCACGGGCAGCACCGGGCCGAAGATCTCTTCGTCCATGATGCTGGCGTTGGCCGGCACGTTGTCGATCAGCGTGGGCGCGATGTAGCAGCTCGACACATCGACATCGCCACCGATCAGCACGCGGGCGCCCTTGTCCTTGGCGTCTTGCAGCAGGCCGGCGATGCGCTGGGTGTGGCGCTGGTTGATCACGTGCGTGAAATCAGGGCACTGGCGCTGGGCCTCGGGCGTGCTGCCGAAGCGCTCGGCCACCACCTCGCGGCAGGCCGCCAGGAACTTGTCCTTGATGTTCTCGTGCACGTAGACGTGGTCAGGCGCCACGCACACCTGGCCGCAGTTGGTGAACTTGCCCCACAGCAGGGTCTGGGCCGTGCCCTTGATGTCGGCGGTCTCGTCGACGATCACGGGCGACTTGCCACCCAGCTCCAGCGTGACGCTGGTCAGGTGCTTGGCGGCGGCCGTCATCACCACCTTGCCCACAGCCGGCGAGCCGGTGAAGAAGATGTGGTCGAACGGCAGGTCAAGCAGCACCTGAGAGGTGGCCAGCGCGCCTTCGAACAGGGCCACCTCGTCGGCCTTGAAGACCTGGGCGATCACCTCGGCCATGACGGCGCTGACGTGCGGCGTCATCTCGGAGGGCTTGAGGATCACCGTGTTGCCCGCAGCCAAGGCCGACACCAGCGGACCAAAGCACAGGTTGAGCGGGAAGTTCCACGGGGCGATGACCAGGCAGCGGCCACGCGGCTGCATCTCGATCCAGGCCGAGGTGCCGATGGTGGTCATCGTGGGCATGACGCGGCGCGGCTGGGCCCACTTCTTCAGGTGGGCCACGGCGTGGCGGACCTCGTCGAGCACCGGCATGAACTCGGTGGCCTCGACTTCCGAGGGCGACTTGTTGTAGTCCTTCTTGAACGCCGTGTAGAAGTCCTCGCGGCGCTCGACCATGGCCGTGCGCAGGCGCTTGAGGCGCGCGATGCGCTCCTTGATCGTCGATTCACGCCACGCCAGCGAGGTCGCCAGTTGCGACTCGAACACGCGGTGGATGTCCGCCGGATCGGATTCTCCGGTGCGGGCATCGACGAGGTGGATCTGCGGACGGCTCATGGCGATCTCCTGAGGGGGCCCTGATCAGGGCTTGGACGAGCGGGCTGCCTTTTTGGAGGCGACCTTCTTGGCGGGGGACTTCTTCACGGCTGCGGCCTTCTTGGCCACCGCCACCTTCTTCACGGCGGGCTTGGCGGCCGGTTTGGCCATGGCCTTTTTGACGACGACCTTTTGAGCGACCGCCTTCTTTGCAGCGATCTTCTTGGCGGCAGGCTTCTTTGCAGCAGCCTTCTTGGCAGCGACCTTCTTGGCAGCCACGGGCTTTGCCGCAGCCTTCCTCGCCACCGCAGGCTTTGCAGCAACCTTCTTCGCGGCAACCTTCTTCGCGGCCACAGCCTTCTTGGCAACCACCTTCTTGGCAACCACCTTCTTGGCAACCACCTTCTTGGCAACCGCTTTCTTGGCCACCGCCTTGTTCACGGCCGCCTTCTTGGCAGCAACCGGCTTGGCTGCAGCCTGCTTGGTCACCACCGGCTTCGCCTCTTCAGCGACGGCCTCCACCACGGGCGCAGCCACCACCGGCTTGACCTCTGCAGCCACCAACGCCTTCGGCGACTTCATGGCCTTGGGTGCCTTGGGTTCCTTCGGGGCCTTCGGGGCCTTCGGAGCCTTGGGCTGCTTCACGGGCTTGACCTTTTTCACCGCGCGCACCACCAGCGGCAGCGCAGGCGCAGCGGGCTTGCCCTGGGCGCGTTCGGCCAGCAGCTTGGCCGCATCGGGCCCGCGCTGGATGGTGCCCGCGATGCGGCGTTCAAGCATTTTGACGAGGTCGGTACGTTTCAGCGACATCTCAGCGATCAGTTCAGGATGGAAAATCTTCGGCAGGACTGCAGCCGGCACGGACCGGCGCTGCAGCGGGTTCAGGGACAATGACGCCCTCGGCGCCGATGATTCCACAAAGCGACGCCCACGCATCTGGAAACACGTCGACTCACAATGGCGCGATTGTGCCCTGCCAGAGACCGGCGCGTACCAAGCACAGACCCGAAAGCGGCACGATTGGCCATCGCCAGACGCCGCCATGCGCCCTCGATTCACCACACGCCCGCTTGCGGGCGTTTTCACCGCCTGCCCATGACCGCTCCCCGCCCCATCGATTTCACCCTGCGCGGCGAATTCATCACCCTCGACAGCCTGCTCAAGGTGTGCGGGCTGGCCAACAGTGGCGGCCAGGCGAAGTTGATGGTGGCCGATGGCCTGGTGGCGGTGGATGGCGCGGTTGAAACGCGCAAGACCGCCAAGATCCGCGCCGGCCAGGTCGTCGAGATGGATGGCGTGCGCATCCAGGTGCTGGCCGAAGGCTGAGCCTGCACTGATCTGGCTCAGCGCCACGGCACGACTGTTCCAGAATGGGACAGTCCGCCCGGTGTCTCCCGCCTTGACACCCCCCTTGGTCGTGGGGTCTCATCGGCAGCGAACCCTTCCCCTGACCTGCCCCACAGAGGCGGGCCCCACCGGAGACGCACCGATGCCCTCGATCTACGACCAGGACCTCCCCCGCAACCCCGCCAACCACTGCGCCATCTCGCCGCTGTCGTTCATCGAGCGCACGGCCATGGTCTACCCCGAGCGCACGGCGGTGATCCACGGCAGCCTGCGCCGCACCTGGGGCGAAACCTATGCACGCTGCCGCCGCCTGGCCAGCGCACTGAGCCAGCGCGGCATCGGTCTGGGTGACACGGTGGCCGTGATGCTGCCCAACACGCCGCCCATGGTCGAGGCGCACTTCGGCATCCCGATGGCGGGCGCGGTGCTCAACACGCTCAACACGCGGCTGGACGCCGAGGCCCTGGCCTTCATGCTCGACCACGGCGAGGCCAAGGCCGTGATCGTCGACCCCGAGTTCGCCCCGGTGATGGCCCAGGCCCTGGCCCTGCGCACGCTGAAAGCCCCGGTGCTGGTGATCGACGCGCTCGATGCGCTGTTCACCGGCGAGGTGCAGCGCATCGGCAGCCTCACTTATGAGGAGCTGCTGCAAACCGGCGACCCGGCCCACGCCTGGGACCTGCCCGCCGACGAGTGGCAAGCCATTGCCCTGAACTACACCTCGGGCACCACGGGCAACCCCAAGGGCGTGGTCTACCACCACCGGGGCGCGGCCACCAACGCCGTCTCCAACATCCTGGAATGGGACATGCCCAAGCACGCCGTCTACCTGTGGACGCTGCCCATGTTCCACTGCAACGGCTGGTGCTTCCCGTGGACGGTGGCGGCGCGCGCCGGGGTCAACGTCTGCCTGCGCAAGGTCACCCCCGATGCGGTGTTCGAGGCCATGCGCGCCCACGGCGTCACCCACTACTGCGCGGCGCCCATCGTGCACGCGGCCCTGGTGGCGGCCCCGGCCGAGCTCAAAGGCGGCATCACCCAGCAGGTGCGCGCCATGGTGGCGGGCGCCGCGCCGCCGGCCGCGATGATCGAGGGCATGGAGCAGATGGGCTTTGCGCTCACCCATGTGTATGGCCTGACCGAGATCTATGGCCCGGCCGCCGTGTGCGTGCAGCACGCCGAGTGGGACGCCCTGCCCGTGGGCGAGCGCGCCCGGCTCAACGCGCGCCAAGGCGTGGCCTACCACCTGCAGCGCGAGGTGACGGTGATGAACCCCGAGACCATGCAGCCCGTGCCCGCCGACGGCGAAACCATGGGCGAGATCATGTTCCGCGGCAACATCACGATGAAGGGCTACCTGAAGAACCCCAAGGCGACGCAAGAGGCCTTTGCCGGCGGATGGTTCCACACGGGCGACCTGGCGGTGATGTACCCCGATGGGTATGTGAAGATCAAGGACCGCAGCAAGGACATCATCATCTCGGGGGGCGAGAACATCTCGTCCATCGAGGTGGAAGACGTGCTCTACCGCCACCCGGCCGTGATGGCCGCTGCGGTGGTGGCTAAACCTGACCCGAAGTGGGGCGAAACCCCCTGTGCCTTCTTGGAGCTGAAAGCGGGCGCGCAGGTCACGGCCGAAGAGATCGTGGCCCACTGCCGCGCGCACCTCGCGGCCTTCAAGGTGCCGCGCTCGGTGGTGTTCTGTGACCTGCCCAAAACCTCGACCGGCAAGATCCAGAAGTTCGAGCTGCGCAAGATCGCGGGCTCGACCACGGCCATCGACGTCTGACCACAGCCTGGGCCACGCCCCTCACGCCAGCGCCTGGCCCAGGAGTTCGGGCCAGCGCTGCAAGCGGTCTTGCCAACTGTGGGCCACACCAGGCGGCAAGGGCAAGCCCCTCGGGTCGATCAGGCTGACCTCGGTGCGGCCATCGGCCCCCTGGCGCAACCACACCTGCCAAGGCAAGACCGGCAAAGCATCGCCCTCGGCCTGCAAGGCGGGCGTGCGTCCGGCCTCATCGCCCAGCACCAGCACCCGCTCATGGCCCGCACCGGCCTGGTCCGCCCGCAGCGCGGTGCTGGCCACCACCGTGCCTCCCAGCTCGCGCGCCAGCAGGCCGACGCGGCGCGCCGTTTCATCAAGATCGTGGCGGCTCGACACCGTCAGGCGTGACTTGCCGCTGCGATCGGGCGCTTCGCCCTCAGCCCGTGTCGGCATGCGCCCGGCCAGCAGCAGGACCAGGGCCATGCATCCTGTCATCCAGATCCGTCTCCAGCGCATGTGCACTCCCAAGCAGACTCTCAGCTTGAGATGGGGCCAGTCGGCGCAAGTTCAAGCGCAGCGACGTTACTTTGGGTAAAGCCACGCTGCGGGTACCTGCGCGACTTGGTCTATAACTCGCCCATGCAACAAGACCCCATCCACGGCAAGCCACTTTCGGGCTGGCGGCTCAAGGCCTACACCATCATCTTCGAAGCGGACACCCGCGCAGGGCGGCTGTTCGACGAAGCCTTGATCCTCACCATCTTGCTGAGCGTGGGGGTGGTGGTGCTCGACAGCGTTGAGCCGCTGCGCCAACGCTGGGGCTCGGCCCTCAATGTGCTGGAATGGGGCTTCACCTTGATCTTCACGGCCGAGTACCTGATGCGTCTGGCCTGTGTGCGTCACCCCTGGCGCTACGCCACCAGTTTTTTCGGCCTCATCGACCTGCTGTCCATCCTGCCCACCTACCTGGCGCTCATCGCACCCGAGATGCACGTGCTCATCGATGTGCGCATCCTGCGCCTGCTGCGCATGTTCCGGGTGTTCAAGCTCACCCACTATGTCGAAGAGTACGCCGCGCTGGGCCAGGCGCTGATGGCCAGCCGCCGCAAGATCGCGGTCTTTTTGTCCTTTGTGCTGATGGTGGCGCTGATCCTGGCCACCTTGATGTACCTGGTGGAAGGGCCGGCACACGGCTACACCAGCATCCCCACGGCCATGTATTGGTCCATCACCACACTGACGACGGTGGGTTTTGGCGACATCACCCCCAAGACCGACCTGGGGCGACTCATTTCTTCGCTGATGATGATGCTGGGCTGGGGCGTGCTGGCCGTGCCCACGGGCATCGTCACCTCCGAGCTGACGGCACAGCGCCGGGCCGACAAGCCCACCACCCGCACCTGCCATGAATGCCTGACCGAGGGGCACCTGCCCCAAGCCCGCTATTGCCACCACTGTGGGGCCGCCCTGCCCGCCTACCGCCAGGAGCCTTGAGATGAACCTGTTTGCCGCCCTGCACGCCGCCTGGCCCGCCCAGCGCGATGCCGCCGCCATCTTGACCGACCACGGCACGTACACCTGGCAAGACCTCGACGACGCCAGCGCCATGCTGGCCAACCTGATCGAGGACCTCAAGCCGCGTGGGGTGGGCGGGCGCCCGCCCGTGGTGGCCGCGCACGTCGACAAATCGGTCGAGTCGCTGCTGCTGTACCTGGCCACGCTGCGCGCCGGCTGTGCGTACCTGCCACTCAACCCCGCCTACCGCGCCGCCGAGCTGAGCTATTTTTTGAACGATGCCCGGCCCGCCGTGCTGGTGTGCCGCCCCGCTGACCTGGAGTGGGTCACCGGGCTGGCGGCCGAGGCCGGCGTGGGCCACCTCTTCACCCTGGGCGATGACCGCCGGGGCAGTTTGCTGAGCCACGCGGCGCAGCGATCACGCGTGCACGCACCGGCTGAGCGCGGCATCGACGACCTGGCCGCCATCCTCTACACCTCGGGCACCACCGGGCGCAGCAAGGGCGCGCTGCTGACCCACGGCAACCTGTGGAGCAACGCCCGCACCCTGCTGCAGCTATGGGACTGGCGTCAAGACGACTGCCTGGTGCACGCGCTGCCCATCTTCCACATCCACGGCCTGTTCGTGGCTTGCCACTGTGCGCTGCTCTCAGGCACGCCCATGCGCTGGATCGACAAGTTCAGCCCCGAGGCCGTGCTGGCGCAGATCACCGACGAGCAAGCCCCGCGCGCCAGCCTGTTCATGGGCGTGCCCACCATGTACGGCCGCCTGATGACCTTGCCGCAACTCGATGCGGCCGCATGCGCGGGGATGCGCCTGTTCGTCAGCGGCTCGGCCCCGCTGCTGGCGCCGCAGTCGGAGGCCTTCACCGCCCGCACCTTCCACACCATCCTCGAGCGCTACGGCATGAGCGAGACCGGCATGCTGTGCTCCAACCCTTGCCGCAGCAGCGAAGGCGCCCGCGTGCCGGGCAGCGTGGGCAGGCCTTTGCCCGGCGTGGCCGTGCGGGTGGTGGACGACGAGGGCCGCGAGCTGCCCACGGGCGAGGCCGGCCAGGTCGAGGTGCACGGCCCCAACGTCTTCCAGGCCTACCTGGGGATGCCCGACAAGACGGCCGAGGCCTTCACGCCCGATGGCTGGTTCCGCACCGGCGATGTGGGGCGATTTGATGAGCACGGCTACCTGTTCCTTGTGGGGCGCGCCAAGGACCTGATCATCTCGGGCGGCTTCAACGTCTATCCTGCCGAGGTGGAAACCGAACTCGACAAGCTGCCCGGCGTGGCCGAATCCGCCGTCATCGGCGTGCCCCATGCCGACTTTGGCGAGGGCGTGCTGGCCGTGGTCGTGCCCCAAGCGGGCGCCAGCCTGGATGGTGGGGCCATGATCGCCCAGCTGAAAGCGCGCCTGGCCGGCTTCAAGGTGCCCAAGCGCATCGTGCTGGCCGATGACCTGCCGCGCAACGCCATGGGCAAGGTGCAGAAGAACCTGCTGCGCCAAACCCACGCCCAGGCCCTGGCCTGAGCGGTCGCGATCACACGTGAGCCGCCCTGTTCGTATCACCCACCACGAGAGCCCGCCATGAGCCTGCACATCCCGTCGATCAAGGACCAGGTCAGCGCCGAAGAATGGCAGCTGCGCGTCGACCTGGCTGCGGCCTACCGGCTGGTGGCGCTCTACGGCTGGAGCGACCTGGTGTTCACGCACATCTCGGCGCGCATCCCCGGCCCCGAGCACGCCTTCCTCATCAACCCCTACGGGCTGATGTTCGACGAGATCACCGCCTCCAGCCTGGTCAAGGTCGACCAGGACTGCAACAAGCTGAGCGACTCACCCTTCTTCGTCAACCCGGCGGGCTTCACCATCCACAGCGCGGTGCACGCCGTGCGCGACAACGCCGGCTGCGTGCTGCACACCCACACCCGCGCCGGTGTGGCCGTGTCGGCCCAGCGTGGCGGCGTGCTGCCCATTTCGCAGCAAAGCACCTTCGTGCTGGCCTCGCTGGCGTACCACGACTACGAGGGCGTGGCCTTTCGCGAAGACGAAAAGCCGCGCCTGCAAGCCGACCTCGGCGACAAAAATTTCCTGATGCTGCGCAACCATGGTCTGCTGACCGTGGGCCCCACCATCGCCGATGCTTTTTTGAGCATGTACGTGTTCGAAAGCGCCTGCCAGATCCAGGTGACGGCGCAGGCCGGCGGTGGCGAACTCACCCCCATCCCCGACACCATCTTGCAAGGCGTGGCCCACGCCATGAAGGTACAGACCGGTGGCATGGGCGGGGCCTTCGTCTGGCCGGCTTTGTTGCGCAAGCTCGAACGCAACTGCCCTGATTACGCAACATGAAGACCTTACCTGCCGTGCTGAGCATGATGGCCGTGGCCGTCGGTGCCGCCGCCTTGATCGTGGGGCTGGGCCGCCCTGCCGCCAACGCCCCCGCTACCGCAGCCTCTGCCGCAGCCCCCGCCACCGAAGGCATCCCGCCGCCGTGGCAGATCGATGTGCATGGCGCCAACGACCTGGGGGTGTTCGGCATCCGCGTGGGCCAGAGCACCCTGGGTGACGCCATGCAGCAGTTTGGTCCGGACACGCAAGTGGCGGTGATCGCTGCCCAAGGCGAGGCGGGCCACCTGGAGGCCTATGTGGACCCGCTGCAAGCCGATTTCGTCACCGGCAAGCTGGTGATCTCGGCCCAGGCCACGCCCGAGCAGATCGCTGGCTGGCGCGAGCGCGCCGTCAAGGGCGAGTTCATGGAGAGCACCACGCGGCGCTTCGTGCTGTCCACCAACGACCTGGTGGAAGCCTTGAAGACCAAGGTGGTGGGCGTGAGCTTCATCCCCCAGGCCCAACTGGATGTGAAGGCCGTGGTCTCACGCTTTGGTGAGCCCACCGAGCGCCTGCAGGCCACCGAACACAGCGAGCACCTGCTCTACCCCGCCAAGGGCGTGGACGTGCTGGTGGACGACAAGGGCAAGGAGCTGATCCAGTACGTCACGCCGGCTGATTTCGACAGCCGCCTTCGCCAACCGTTGGTGAAGGCCGCGGGCCAGGGCGGCAGCGCGCCGAACTGAGCGATCAGCGCCCCGCCTGGAACTCGGCCGTCAGCCGGGCGATCTCGGCGTCTTTGGCCGCCCACATCGCCTTGATCCAAGTCTGCAGTTCACCGCGTGGCGGGGCTTCGCCGCGATCGTTGACCAGCAGGGTCTTGGGGATGGGCACCTCGCGCACGGTCACGATCACGTCGCTGAGGTTGCCCGTCAGCAAGTCCATGAAGGTGGGCACGCCCTTGGGGTAGACGATGGTGACGTCGACCAGGCTCTGGAACAGCTCGCCCATGGTCTCCATGGCCATGCCCAGCCCGCCGGTCTTGGGCGGCAGCAGGTGCTGGTAGGGGCTCTTGAGCTCTTTGGCCTTTTGCGGCGTGTAGCGGGTGCCCTCGGCGAAGCTGATCACCGAGGTGGGGATGAGCTTGAACTTCTCGCACGACTTGCGCGCCGTCGCCAGGTCTTGCGCCGCCGTGCGGCCGCCCTTGCGGCGCATGAAGGGGAAGTCCAGCGCCCACCAGGCCAGGCCCATCACCGGCACATAGATCAGCTCGTGCTTGATGAAGAACTTCAGCATCGGGATCTTGCGGTTGAACAGGCGCTGCAGCACCAGGATGTCCACCCAGCTCTGGTGGTTGCTGCTCACCAGGTACCAGCCACGGGGGTTGAAGTTGGCCATGCCCGTGACGTGCCAGCGGGTGCGGCCCACCAACGCCATCCACCCCGCGTTGATCGAGATCCATGCCGTGGCCAGGCCATTGAGCACGGCATCCACCGGGCGACGCACGGCCGACACCGGCGCAACCAGCTTGAGCAGGGCCAGGGGCATCATCAAGGAGAACACCACCAGGGTGTTGCTCACCAAGATGGTGGTGGCCACCACCCACTTCAGGAACGATGCGACGCGTTGAATCATGTAAACCGTAGATTGCAAATCAGGCCTTGGGGCCATCGCCGAGGCCGGCGCGCCCGCATTATCCGCGCAAGCGGGCCTCCTGGCCGCACACCAGGGCCTTCCTGACAGGATCGGGCCGGCCTTCTCGCCTGCGGATGCGCTGGATCAGATGCTGCATTGCACACACAAGTCGACCGCTGTTGTGTGAAATCCGTCGCTGGCGGCCGGGGGGGCGCTGGCATATCGTCCTGATCAGGAATTGAAAAAACCTGAAAAAAGAGGTCGTCAACGATGTCTGCACTGCCCCTGCCTCATCCCCTCACACACGGCGACGCCAGCGCCACGTTTTTCACCCATGTGGCGTCACTGCAAGAGGTGGCCGCGCAGCACCATGCGGTCACCACCTGGCAAGCCTGGCAAGCGCTCTCGCAGGCGTTGGAGCCCGTGCTGATGCAGCCCGCTGCTTGCGCCAGGTTCGTGAGCACGGTCGAACAACTGGCCAAGCGCCTGCACGAGCTGACCCAGTTGGATCAAGACCTGGCCATCCTGCACCTGGTTTGCCCGTCCGACGACAAAATCAGCCGCTACAGCACCTTGCACGCCATGCACACGGCCATGCTGATCAGCCTGATCGCTCAGCGCAAGGAGTGGGGTGATGCCCGCGCGGCGCTGGGCATTCAGGCCGCGCTGACGATGAACCTGTCGCTCATGCACCTGCAGTTGGAGCTGGCCAGCCAGCAAGGCCCGCTGAGCGAAGCCCAACGCAACGAGGTGCATGACCACCCCTTGAAGTCACGCCGCATGCTCGCCGAGTTGGGCGTCGACCAAGCCGACTGGCTGCAGGCCGTGGCCGAGCACCACGAACAATCTGACGGCAAGGGCTACCCGCTGGGCATCGACACCCCTCACCCGCTGGCCGATGCCATCCACACCTGCGACATCTTCGGCGCCAAGCTCAGCCCCCGCGTGGGCCGCGCCAGCCTGCTGAGCCCGCGTGCCGCCGCCGAGATCTTCCGCCAACGCAGCGTGGGCTACTTTGGCGCGACCATCATCCGCGAGCTGGGCCTGTACCCACCGGGATGCCTGGTGGAGTTGGCCTCGGGCGAGCAGGCGGTGGTGGTGCGGCGCATGCCCGATCAGAACTCACCGGACGTGGTCGTGCTGCGCGACCAGTTCGGCTGTCCGCTCGACACCCTGGTGCGCAGCCACACGCGGCGCGACTCAGGCCGCCACATCGTCAGCGCGTCGCTGGACCAGAGCTGGTCGCCCGGCGCCATGCTGCCCGGCATCCTCGCGCTGGCCTGATCGGCCTGATCGACCCGATTGACCCGATTGACCTGACTGGCCAGGCGACACCACGGCCTGCGTGACATCACCCTGTCACACAGGCAAGGCAAGGTGGAGGCTGGGGCTTCGCGCCCCCGATCCGCCTTTGCCACCTGACTCAGCCATGTCCCACTCCGACACCCCTGCGCTCTCGCCCGAGATGCTGCAGCGCCTGCACGCCGACACCCTCGACAGCTTCGACGAAGAGCTGGAGATGGAGCTCGATGACCGCATCCTCGATGGCGAGGTGGCCCACAGCGCAGAAGGCCAGGCCTTGCGGCGCCTGTACTTCCGCGAGCTGTTTCGCCTGCAGGGCGAGCTGGTCAAGCTGCAGGATTGGGTGGTGCACACCGGCGAGCGCGTGGTGGTGATCTTCGAAGGCCGCGATGCTGCCGGCAAGGGCGGCGCCATCAAGCGCATCACCCAGCGGCTCAACCCGCGCGTGTGCCGCGTGGCCGCCCTGCCCGCGCCCAACGACCGCGAAAAGACCCAGTGGTACTTCCAGCGCTATGTGGCCCACCTGCCCGCCGCCGGCGAGATCGTGCTGTTCGACCGCAGCTGGTACAACCGCGCCGGGGTGGAGCGCGTGATGGGCTTTTGCTCCGACGACGACCTCGAAGAGTTCTTCCGCTCGGTGCCCGAGTTCGAAAAGATGCTGGTGCGCAGCGGCATCCGCCTGCTCAAGTACTGGTTCTCGATCTCTGACGAAGAGCAAGAGGCACGCTTCCTGGGCCGCATCCACGACCCGCTCAAGCAGTGGAAGCTCAGCCCCATGGACCTGGAGAGCCGCCGTCGCTGGGAGGACTACACCCGAGCCAAGGAACTGATGCTCGAGCGCACCCACATTGCCGAGGCGCCGTGGTGGGTGGTACCCGCGGTGGACAAGAAGCGGGCCCGCCTGAACTGCATCGCCCACCTTCTGGGGCATTTTCCTTACGAGGAGATTCCCCGGCCTGAGGTGGTGTTGCCGGAGCGGGTTCGCCATGAGGACTATTTGCGCCATCCCGTCCCCGACAACATGCTGGTGCCCAACCGGTATTGAGCCTGATGGCTGCGGCATCCAACATCCCCAGTTTCATCATGGGGAGTCGGATCTGTCACGAAACCATCACAAACGGGCACTAGGCTGACAACCTTCAACTAGCAAGCAACCCCCAAAAGGAGTTTTTTGATGAAGATGTTTCGACTGGCAGCCCTGATGGCCGCCGCCGCCTTTGCCAGCGCTCCGGCCCTGGCCCAGGATGTCACCGGCGCAGGCGCTTCCTTCCCCGCGCCGCTCTATGCCAAGTGGGCCGCCGACTACAACAAGG
>JACCDX010535855.1_pt1 | contig 13583 bp, 1 predicted proteins | sample 7449681 | NCBI WGS metagenome assembly JACCDX01 (sample SAMN15323450, study PRJNA562643) | freshwater metagenome | isolation source: river surface water | place: USA:Blue River Watershed | collected 2017-08-18
GTATTGGGTCCACGTAAATGAAACCGCGATTGCCTTTGATATTGGATGGGCGACAGTTGCGGAAAAGACATCGACGTCGGCCGCCAATCGGCCATGGTATGAATACAATTCGGTGGCCCTTAACCCCGCCAATGTTGCCGGATTATAGAGTGCCGCAAATGCATTTCCCGTTGCGGAAATTGCGGACTCGCCAATGGCCAAGTCACGGGCGGACACGCTTAAATTTAAGATTTCTAGGCTACGACCCGGGGCCACGCTGGACGCCCATAGTGCCCAAGGAAGCATCATGACCGCCATCAAAACCCGCAACACCAGGCCAGGGTTACCTTGCATTAGGGGTGCTCGAACACCGATGCCGAAATGGGTTGATTGAGCACCACCCCTCGGTATTGGGTGCGAGACCGAATGGGCGCTCCACCCGCCTGGGTTTGAATCACGGTGTCAATCCGGGAAGGCACGGGGATGTCGTCGATGACTTGAACGGTTTGCTGGGTGTTAACCGACAGCCCGGTATTGGGGTGGGTAAGATCGATTTCAACCCAGGCTACCGGCGACTTTGACACCACCAAACGAACCGTTAAACCGTATAATTGACCGGACAATCGCCATTGGGTGGGTGTTTCGGAATCAACCGACAGGGCAGCCCAATTAACCGATGGGATTGATGGGTATGATGCGGGAAGTTCACGAAGCAGTGGCGGGTCCACGGTTGGCGACGAGGTAACATGCGTAATGGTTTGCCCATCGATTTGAATTGACGCGGTGGGCGTGATAATCAACTCTCGACGGGATTGGGTTTGAAACACCATGCGCTTGTGCGTTGGGGTTTGAAATAATCGATAGGTTTCGACCGTTGGAACCCCTGTTAACGGAGAGGTTACGGTGGTGGTGACCACACATTGCAAGGTTTGAATCCGAGATTGTGTACCCAACAGTTGGGTTTTGATATCGGCCACGTCAGCGCCAAAAACAGATCCGAATCCAATCAAACATAATACGCCAAAAATCAATCGATTCATTTATTTCACCTTTACCAATTTATGTTGTTGCTCGATCGTGCGGCCATTTTTTTGAACCTTGAGTCGCGCAATATAGCCCCCCCCTAAAACGGGATCACCCCATTCGTTGCACCCATCCCATTGCACATCGTGATACTCGGTGGCGATGGTGTTGCCCTGGGTTGGCCCGGATAACTGCCGAACCAATTGACCCGATACGGTGTAAATTTGGATGGACACCGACGTGACAGATTGACCCAGTTTGTATCGAATGGTGGTGCTGGATTTAAAGGGATTGGGGTAGTTCATCACACCCATTAACCGAAACTCTGACCCCACCTGAAAGGCCCCAATATCAGAGACAACCGATTGCCCGGTGGTGTCAATACCCACCACTTGCCAGCCCCACTCACCGTCTGGCAACGCGTCACGGTCTGACAGGGTCAAGGTATGAACGGTTCCGATGCCATGGGGCACGGTTAAAACGGTGTGAGAGGCCGTTGGCAAATCGGACAGGGTGTATCCGGACAATGGGTGGAGCCGGATTGCAGCCGATTGAAGGGGCATCAATGGCGACCGCCAGGTTAAATCTGGACGGTCCGTGGTGAGTTGGTTTTGACTTGGGGTTAAAATCTGGATTGCCCGGGTGACGGATTGTAGGCCCGAACCGTTAACTGGATTTGCGGCAGAAATCGATGCAACGGAATCGTCGGGATAATTCTCCATTTTGGGTTGAAAATACAAATATCGACCAAGGTCGGATCCTTTAAACAGGGTGGGCCCCACGATCGAACCGTTGGGCGCGCAAGCATACAACCATACCTTGGCTGCCGCAGTTCCGGTACGCTCGTTAAACCGAAGATAAAATTCTTTTAAGCCAATCGACTGATTTGTAAATTTATAATCCAGTGTCGACGCACCCAGCGACATATAATTCGTTTGCATATTAAAATCCCAGCGTAATATATGGCCGTCGTCGGTATTAATTCGAACCACATAATCCCCAACTGATCGGTTAAACCAAAAGGTTCGATAAATGCCATGCCAGAAATCCCCGTTGAGGTTTCGCGGATGTCCCTCGAACCAATCATCCATAATTTGAAACAAAATACCGTCACCGGAAAGCCGGCGGGAATCTCCCGGTTCGATTTGCAAAAACCGCCGGCGAACCCCCGGTATCCAGGCTGAAAAAAGTCGGTCTAACATGCCCGACGGTTGGCCAACATCCGTTTTGATATAACTGGATGGAACCGCATAAATCGCGCCGGTATTGACGTTCACCAGTTTGGCTTCAAAATATGCATGACCCCATTCTTCTAGGTACCAGAAGAAAAATGGATAAACCCCGCCTGGCCGCAACTGAATCTGGCCCGAGTTGCCATTAAAATCCGTGAAGCCCATACTTGCAACCTGATCAAACGACACCACCGTTTTGCCGTTTATCCAGATATTGACCGAATCGTCACACACCGCTTGAACCCGATAGGTACCACTTGGGATCGTTTCAGGCAAAACCATATACCCTTTATAAATTAGGGCCGCGTTATCAGGCTGCCCCACCTCGGGTATGGTGCCGGTTCCCCAATTCCGTTGCCACCCAAACTCGGTGGATCGTTGTGCTAATTTTAAATTGCGATGGAAGGTTCCTAACTGGTGGGGGTCCCAGGTATATGCTTCGATCCAGGTTCCCGATTCGAGGGTCAGGGTATTGGCAGTGGCGTCGAATCCGGCGTACGACTGGGGCAACCGAATTTCCCAATGATAAGCAGTGGCAGTATCGGTGAACCAAACGGACAATTCGTCACCGGTCACCTGGCTACTCACATCCACAATGTGGGTGGCATTGGTGTATTGAAAGGGCGCGCTCCAGTCGGTTCCATTGGCGCTTTTTCGAATCGTAATCCCGTTTGCCGACGGCGCAACCGCCCAATTTAAGGTTGGTGTCCGTTGAAAATACTCGTCGGTAATTGTAAATGCTGAAATCGGTTGAATATAGGTTACCGGCAATACAGACGAATCAACTGTACATCGTTGCACCCCGTCATCGGCCACCACCCGAACCAAATAATCGCCTTGAAGCGCGTACCGATTGGCAGCGGTTTTCCCATCCCAAGTCCAGGTGACCGACACTCCCGACGAGGCTACTTTTTGCCCCAAATCCCGAATAAATTGCCCGGATTGACTGATGACGGTTGCCGACACTTTCACGGAGAGGGTAACCGAATCTGCCGCAATGGCACGAATCGAAACCTGTCGATCTCGCAACGGGTGAAACGATGGCATTGTGTCGGGAAAGGTTACCGTTGGGGGCGTTGAATCGACCCGGTAGGTGCCCGACCATGTGCCCCAATTCCCGGCCACATCGCTGGCTTGGATGAGCAAGGTATGGTCGCCGTCTCCGGATGGGGGGGTCACGGTGCCACCTGACCATGGGGTCCATGGATCGAGATTCCATCGAAAGGCAATGCTGGCGATACCGGAAACCCCGTCCGAAACCGTGGGTATAATTGGCGCCAGTGTCGATACCCAAACCGGTTGCGTGTAATTTACCCCAATCGTTGGTGCTGTCGTATCTTGCCGGTAGGTGCCGTGCCACGGCGTTGAAACATGCCCCGCGCGGTCTTGGGCCGTAACCCACAACGTATGATCGCCGTCACCCGGTACCAAAATGGTTGCCCCCGGACTCACCGTTAAGTCGTTGGTTGCAGGCACTGCATTCCAGCGAACCCATAGGGTTGCCAATCCCGACCCCGGCGCTGGGTCAACAGCCTGAACCTGAATGGGACCAATCGCCTGCGTTCGCCACTGCGAACTGGCACCCTCGGCGTATCCCGACGGCGGTAGGGTATCGACATTATAGGTGCCCACCCAAACCGTGGCATGGTGACCCGCAATGTCTTTTGCCCACACCGCCAAACGGTGACTGCCCTGACTTGGCAGGGTTACCATACCATCTGCTGGAACGACGGTACCGTTTACCGACACATCCAATTCGTCCCACCGATACCGAACCTCGGCCAATCCGGATCCTGGCGTCGCATCGACCGCCGATACCACGATCGTGGGCAGCGTTTCGGTTTGCCATCCCGGCGACGATTGCGATGCCGACACCACAGGGGCAGACCGATCGATCCGGTATGGTCCAACCCATGTTGGCGACACGTTGCCTGCGATATCCATCGCTTTTGCAAATAACACATGATCCCCGTCGCCGGGTATGGCAACCGGTTGCCCCGACACAACCCCCGTTGCAGATGCCATGTCAGGAGAATCCCATTGGATTAAAATCGTTGAGATACCAGACCCTGGAAGCGAATCCGTTGCCGATACAACCGGGGAAACCAATTCGCGGACCCATTCGCCGCTGCTATTAGAAACAGACACCGTTGGAACCTGGGTGTCCTGTCGAAATATCCCCGACCATACCGATGATCGATTTCCTGCCCCATCAATGGCTTGGACGGCAAGTAAATGGGTGCCCTCGCCGGGTATTAGAACAGCGGTACCGGGCGGTGTTTCGGATGGAACTTGTAACCCTGGATCGTTCCAGGCATATCGGATCGTTGAAACCCCCGACCCATACAGCGGATCGGTGGCCATTAACCCGATGGGTCCGATCGGCGTGGTGCGCCATACGGGTGCATCCACCACCACGACTTCTGGGGATTGGGTATCTGTTTGGACGACGAAGGCCTGGGTGGTCACCCAACCGGCCCAGTCCACCGCGTCAATTTGACCGTGCCATCGCCCGTCGCCCGGCGCTTGAATGGGATTGGTTACCGGTTGAACAAGTACCGCTCCCGTTGGTGAGCGCCACGTTAAGGTTGTGGACTGTATCCCCGACCCTGGCGCCGGATCGGTAATATCAACCGGAAGTGTCACCACAGATCGGCACCATTGATCTGAAACCGGTCCGAGTTGAATCCAGGGTGCAGCCCGATCCTGCCGATAGATTGCGGTTACGTCAGACCGATTACCCACTTGGTCGATAGCAGCAAGTTCTAGGGTATAAACGCCGTCAGACGGTAAGCGAAGGGCCAATATATTGGATGAGGCAGACACCCATCCGCCCCCATTCCATCGATACTGAAGTAACGAAACGCCGGATTCGATATCGTCGGCCTGAATCGAAATGGTCGGAAGCAAGGCCATCGACCACGTGCTGGTTGACGCGATCCCCGTTACCGTTGGTGCCGTCCAGTCGGCAAGCATAACGGATTGGGTGGAGGACACATTGCCCAAACGGTCCACCAGTTCCCAATTAATCGTCACCCGCCCCGATTGTGGGATCGAAATCGGAATCGACGCCACCTGAGGGGTTTCCAATCGAATCGATCCGGCGCCAATCGTCTGACCCGTGAATCGAATATCAACCGGCATCGACGCGTCGGCAACCGTTGAAAAGGCAATTAAGCCATTGGCCCGATTGGTGGCGGTCACGGCATCCATCGGGCCACCTGTTGGCGGTGTATGATCAAACCAAACGTCCCCAGATTTCTGAGTTTGTCTCCCGGCCAAATCAACCGCCGAGACCGACCATGTCACCCGCCCTTCAGACAGCGGTACCGTATGATAAACAGCGGCAACGTCCTGCCTGACACCCTTACCACCCGATTCAATCCAAAGGGCGTCAAAAAAGGGTTCCGTTACGGCGACGGTTAACCCGATATTGTGCGATGACTCGTACCCAATCCCAGGAATTGGGGATAATTGCCCGCCCGACAATGTCACCCCAATAACTGGATCGTCGAGATCTAGCAGCACGTTGGCAACGGATGATGAGGCGCGGTTTCCCGCACGGTCGGTGGCCTGAATATAAACATCGTAGCGGCCCGTTTGATTAGGTAAATCAATCCCGCCCGATTGAACCGGAATTTGATGGGTGGTGCCACTTGTTGAAACCATCGCCACCAGCTGAATTAAATCCGGCGAATCGATGGCATCGGACAACTGAACCAAAATCGGCACCCTGGGGGATTGAATGGCATTGGGTGGCGCGGGCCATTCCAATCGGGGGGGCGTGGTATCGACCGTGATGAGACCCAAGGCATCGCGGGTGGCGACATTACCAGCGTGATCAATGGCGGTAACCCGAACGATATATTGTCCATCGGGCACATTAATACCTTGGCGGAGCGGGTCCGTAAATCGGCCATTCCAGGTGATGCGAAACGGCACAAAGGGTGATGCAATCATACCCGACTGGGTGGCCACAACGGATCCTAGATTGGTTTGAATCGTGACGTCATATCGACCCCAGGACCGCATCAGTGAAAATAGGCTGTACGGTGCATCTGGAAATTGTGCCGAAAAATCAGCGCCAGTAGGCAATACCCAATCCTGCACCGCTACCTGAGCCGACATCGTCACGAGCGCCTGGTTAATGTTGATCGGTGCAATCGGTAATGGATCAGCCCAATCAACTCCCATCTCCATATGAAGCACCTTGATCCACCCCGAGGCATCCGCAACCGCCTGGTTGCCGGCATAATCAGTTAAAACAGCACGGGCAAGGTAAAACTGAGTTTGGCGATCGTCGCCCACCAGTCGTCCGTCGTCACGACGCCCGTCCCAGGTAAACCGGTAAGTTAGGCCATCGTCATCCTGACTGGCTGTCGATATGCGTCGAACCACCTGGTTGGTAAATGCGTTTCGAATTTCAATCGCAGGGTGACGAATCGGCTCGCTGGTCCGAACCCAAAGTGCGATTGTATCCAAATCGCCACTGACTCCATAGGGTTTAATCACCCCATAATACGGGTCGTCCCGCGTCACTTGGAACCCATTATCGACGCCGCGATCCACAATAACCGGAACCGCCAAGTCCAACCCGATCGGCCAACTTTGTGGCAAAACCGCATTACCCGCCAAATCAGTTTGATCGCCGGTTTGGATACGCGCCTGGATGGCGTTTTTATCCCATTCAAACGCCCCAAAAGAGGGTTCGATTTTGGCCAAATAAGTCACGTTGTCCGACGGGTCTGTGTGGATAGGATCGGCAACCAGACGCTTGCCGTCAACCGATATCACCACGGTGCTGGGCACAACTGGCTCGCTGTAAGTAAGGGTGATTCGGATGTCCCCCGTCGGCGCCCTATACCCCGTTGCGGTCCAATCAGATAACGGCAATGCGGTGGCCATATTGGCGGTTTGAATGGATATTTTTGTTACGGTTGGCAAACTCCGATCCAGGGTCATCTCACGTGATACACGATCCAATCGATTGCCCGCCTGGTCGATGGCATCGGTTACGGTTAACTCGGAATGGGTTGGCACTTGCGCCACTTGATCGGCAGTAAAATAGGCATCCAGACCGTCTGCCCGGGCAACCACGCGACCCACTTGATCACCCCATTTTACCCGGGCACCTAAAACCGGTTCAGACAACCCAATCGCGAACCACTTATCGCCTAAAAACAGGGGGTCGGCATCCAGATGATGATCCAAGGTCATCACCGAAATCGATGTCACCCGAGGGGCAATGGTGTCGATCGTAAATGTCACACCTTGCGATTGACCTAAGCCAGCTTGATCCAAAACCCGAATCGTCACCGGATGGGGTCCCTGAGCATCCGACCCTGTTAGGGTTTGAGTGCCCGTCCAGATATGGTGCCCATCCGACGATACCCAATCAAACGGACGGTGCCATCCGGTAACCGTTGGTGTACTGACCCACTCGGACGCCGATACCACCAATACAACGGGACCTTCTGGTGCGATTGTTGGGGTTAACACCGCCTGAATATTGGGGGGAATGGTATCAACGACCGGACCTGGCACACTGCCATAGGCCCGGTTACCCACCCCATCGACAGTTTCCCATTCCAATACCGACTGACCTTGGGGATCGGTTGAATGAATGGTATCCGATAGGACAACCGATCGATCCGCCGACACAGTAACGGCCATTGATCGGCCAAACACGGACGCCAAAACGGTACCGGGTTCAGACAACTGTCCCCCAACCTGCCATTCCGATTGTGGAAACACCGGCATGGCGTTGAGGGTCAAAATTGCCGGCGTTTGATCCACAATTGCACCCAAAACACGATTGGTTGTGGTATTTCCGGCGGCATCCTGAAGCGTGACCCAAAATTGAACCGGACCATCCGAATGAGGGGACGCAACGACATAGGTTAGGGTATGCACGCGACCGGTTGGATCCGATTGTGGGCGAACCGGCATACTGGTGGAGACGGCCACCGCAGAGAGTGTGACGGGTTCAGCGGTTTCTAATTGGACCAACGCGTTTCCACTTGAAATGGTGACAGGATATGAATTGACAGTGCCAACCGACGGCGGAATGGTATCCACGCTGAAGGATGTTGTCAGCCGGGTAACCAATCCGGCGCGGTCTTGGGCAATCCAGACCAACTCGAATGTTCCATTTGGGGTTTCGGGCTCGACCTGAGTAACAAATTGCCACCGGTTGGCCGTGCCCGACACCAGGCGGGTATCGCGGGGTTGGGCCAACTCGATCGCGGTTAACGGCTCGTTGGTCTGGATATCCCAGGTATAATATCCGGTTGATATCGGGGATTGAAATTGGGGGGTCACGTCCAGAATAGGTGGGGTCAAATCGACCGACCCAGAGGTAATATGCCAAACGCCATGATTGCCCGCTAAATCATCACCCTGAATCTCGACTTGATACGCCGTTTGGGGGGTATCGGGCGCAACCACCAGTTGGATTGTGTAATCGGTATCGTGACGTTGCTGAATCATCACCTGGCCGGGCCAGCCTGACAATGAAACCGTGGGAACCGACTCAGAAAACTGAACAAAAATTGTGTAGGTTCCAAGTGTTGCAAATTCTGGAATATCATGACGATTCGCGGCGGTGGGCGGGGTGGTATCCACCTGAATGGATTGCGTCACCGTTGAGGTATTTCCCGCAAAATCAGTGGCCGAAAGCCCCAGGGCATAGAAACCCGACCGCATGGTATCGGTTACCACGATTGCCTGCGTTACCGATTGGCCGTTCCATACAATGGATGCTGATGCAACCGGTTCGTCCCAGTCAATCACAATTGGAAATTGCCCCACGGAAATCGGCCCGGTGGGGATGTTGACTCGGGCCAACGCGGGTGCACGGGTATCAATCGTCACCCCTATCGATTGTGTCGCGGTCCAGCCCGCCGGGTCCGACACCAAAACGGTTGGCCAAAACGGTCCTGCGGTTGTGGATAAATCGACATCACTTTTGCCCTGCCAATGGCTGGCGGAAATCTGGGTCCAACGAATGGGTTCGGGAAAACCCGACACCGACGGGGTGGCCACTGACTCGTTGGTTACAACTTGCCACGACTGGGTACCGACCGATGTCAAACTGGGAGACACCGCCACCGAAACCACCGGAGGGATGGTGTCAATTCGTGGTCCCGTAATATCGTGGACCCGAGAATTTCCGTATGGATCAGTAACCCAGACCCGCAGTACCGCAGGCCCTTGGGGATCATCGAACTGAATCACATCTGAAATCTGAACACGATTGGGTGATGAATACCCGACGGTCATCGCACGGCCAAACACTGAGGCCGAAACCGTTCCAGGTTCTGACAACTGGCCGGATACCACCCAATCATGGGTTGGGTATTCAGGAAGCGGATCCCAGGTAAACCGAGGGGCAGTTTGATCAACGCTGGCAACATCCCCCCGCCAGGTGATGCGATTGCCCGCTGCATCGGCACCGGTGACTGACAGTAAAACGGACCCCTCGGCATCACCAGGCCTGACATTGAGGGTTACCGATTTTGAACGATCGAGGTTGGGTGATCGTTCAAAAATGAACGCGCCAGTTGATACAGCAACCGATTCCCATTGAATGGGTTCAGAGGCAACCATGGTTACCACCACAGGCCCCGTCGATACGACGGTCGGGTTGCTGGACCAATCCAAAATCTGAGGCACGACGGTGTCAACATCGATGGATGCCGATACAACTGTCGGATTACCCGCCATATCCCACACGGTTACAACAACCGGTTGAGGCCCTTGCGGGGAGTCTGAGTGAACCATCACCATGCCTTCCCAGCCCTGTTGGGTACGGGTCACCCAACCCGGTGTGACACTGGCCGTTGATAGCCCCTCGTTTGATACGATGGACCAGGTGACCTGCCCCACCGATACCGGGTCAAAACCCGTTCGTTTCAACTGAATAACTGGGGCAATCGTGTCAACCACCGCCCATGGCACCGTTTGGCTGGCCTGGTTACCTGCGTGGTCCGTCACATGGACGGTTAACCCGATTTGCCCCTGAACCGATGCGGTCGTGACGGATCCCGTTAGACGATAGCGGGTGTCCGACTGTTGATCCACTGTGGCTCGGCCGGGCCAACCCGATACCGTCAAGGTGGTAACGGGCTCTGAAACGGTGATATCAATCTGGTACTCGCCAACGGATACCCACGGCGTTGGGGCATCAGATACCGTCATTTGAGGCAACGCGGTGTCCACGGTAATGGACGCGTTTACGGTGGTGGCATTGCCAGCAAAGTCAGTTCCAACCACCACAACCGGCAACACGCCATTTCGAGAATGGGCCCCCACCCCAACCGATACCCCCGTTGCCGACGGGGTAACAAACACCCCATCGACGGTACAGATGACCGATGCCAACGGTTCGGACCAGTTCCACCTGATCGGATGGGTGCCGATTGAAACGGCCGATGTCGGTATCTCGAATTGGGACATAACCGGCGGTGTTTGGTCGACGACCAGCGGGGAAACCGTCACTCGGGTTTCGTTTCCAGCCTCGTCGGTCAATCCGACAATCCATTCAATCGGTCCGTCTGGATGCCCGATTGGAATCGTAACTGCCCATTGATTTCCCGTTACCTCGATCAGGTCTTTCGTTCCCGTTGAATACACCACACATCGCGACAATCGCTCTGAGGGATCAAACGAAATGTCATACTGTCCCGACGACACCGATCGGGTGGGTGACAGGGCGATCAGTGTCGGGGCATCGGTATCCACCATCCGGGACCAGGTTACGGCGGTGGATAACCCGGCTTCATTTTCGATTTCCACTGCATTCAATTGAACCCTATCCCCCGTCTGGTCCGTCACCTGTACGGTCACCTGAATCGCAGCGCCACGCCGGTCATACGAAATCAACCGTTTGCCACCCGCATCGGTTTGCCACACCTGAATCGCACCGGTAACCGGTTCGGAAAACGTCCACACAATCGGATACGATCCCGCCTTTAACACGGACGGATAATCGGTGGTGGCCATTAAGCGCGGCGGGTCTTGCCATAACTGAATCCAAACGGGCGGGGCCTCAATCAAGTTGCCGGCCGCGTCGGCACCCACAACCGTTATGGGATTATCTCCCAATTGTAGGGGGACTGGCACCGTCAAATGGCCCGAATCCGGGGCAACCTGCGCAATGCGAAGCGTCGGTGTTTGAATCATCAGGTTTACACCCGGCTCGGTTGATATCACGATATCAGCCGTTGGAACATGGGTAACCGGGCGAGCTGTTGATACGGCCAGTGAGGGGGAAATCGTATCCACTACCGGACCTAAAAGCCGTGTGGTGTTGGGATTGCCAACCGCATCAGCCACCCGAACCGCCACCTCAATCGGACCCTGGGCATCGGATTGATTGACGCGAAACGGAACGGTCCATGTGGTCACCCAGTCATGGAGAGTCGGTAATACCATACCATTGACCGATAGCTGTTGAATCTGAACTGGCTCTGAGGCACCCAACTGAATCGAATGCCCCCCAACCCCAATTTGGCTTGGCATTGCCACCATCCGAACACTGGGCGCAACGGCATCAACCTCGATGTCACGTGTTAAGGTGGTCAGGTTTCCGGCCAAATCTTGGGCCGTCACGACAATGGATTGGATGCCGTGATCCTGAGCCGAAACCCAGATACTCGGGGTTACCACGTCAGCCATCGGAAGGGATATGGTTTGTGCAGCAGCCCCAAGGCGAACGGTGGCGCTGGCAATCTCAGATGACACCACGGGCAGGGCCAGAAACCCCGGACCGACTCTGGGTGGCCAGGCAATCGGCGTCAATTCGGGCGCGGATCGGTCTAAGATCCAGCCCTCACTGCGAACCAGGGTTGAATTACCGGCCCCATCGCGAATCCAAGCAATGAGTCCAACCGGACCGTCAAACCGGGTGGGCGTGGTCAAGATTTCAAACTCAGTCGCCGATCGGGTCACAATTTGCCAATCCAATGGGTCTAATCCGGACACTGCGCTTACGGGTTCAGAAACCTGAAGGCGAATTCGAACCTGCGATACCGCCTGGGGCCGGTCCAACACCGTGACCACCGGGGCAATGCGATCAATATGAGCCACTTGAAGATGGGTTAAAATATTACCCACTCGGTCGGTAGCCCGAATTTCCACTGGATAACGCCCGTCCATTGTGGGGTCGGTCGGCAACGCCAATCGCCATTGGTCGCCATCGGGAATCCCCGTAACGATGGCGCCTTTCCACTGGGCAACCAAACCCGATAGCGGTTCGTTTGATTGGACTTGCCAGGCCAATTCCGGTGTGGATTGTGGATCTGGCGAGGGCCCCACAATCTGAATGTCAGGGGGCGCGACATCGATGACCCACGGCGTGATGGCGACCGTCGCCCGCAACCCATTGTCATCGGTAACCGTCAGGGAGATGGGTCGATCACCCGATCGACTATCGGTACGAACCGCCAACCGAATCATCGATTGATTGCCCAGATTGGACACCATAACCTCGGGGTCTGCGGTATCGACCGTCACCGGTTCCGACCACGCCAGCATGATGGAATGGTCCCCAACGCCGATGGTGGATGTTGATACGCCAGTTGCCAATGCCGGTGGCTGCACATCGACACCAATATCATCCTGAATGGTAAGCCGGTAACCCGCCGCGTCCGTTACGGTACCAACAACCCTAACCCGATGATCGGTTGGGGAACCCAGTGGAACGGTGATGGTCGACCCGGACATGTCGAAATTGACTGGCTGGCCATTCACCAACAGTGCGTCGATTGCGCGGATCGGTTTGTTGGTTTGACCCACCCAAACCGCACCAGACGGCGTCACCACCCGGGGTACCTGGCGCGACACCCAAATCAACGGCGTCGAATCAACTGTAACCTGAGGTAGCGAAACCCATTCACTTCGATTGCCCGCAGCATCCACCGCCTGCACACCCAATGTATTGATGCCCGACGATAACGGTACCCATACCGGCGTTTCCAGCGTCTGAATGGGGTAGGTTGCGCCGTTAACCGTCATTTCGATCGTGGCTGAATCTGGCCCGGAAACGGTAGCCCAAACCCCGTTTTTAGATGTTACCAACTCAGACAATTGGACGGTTGGTTGATTGGGGGGAACCGTGTCAATCGTCACCATCGGCGCGATGGCATCGCCAGACCGATATGCCACATTCGAGACTGGATTTCCGGCGTAATCCAATACCCCCGCCACCTGTACAACTGCCGGACCCGACTGTCCCGACTGCAGCCAGGTGGGCGTCAATCGAATTACCTGATGGGATACCGCTTCTACGGATCCTGTTCCCACAATTCCCTGATCGGTGATCCATTGAACCGACCCGGTGGCCGTCAC
>JACCDX010900724.1_pt1 | contig 13583 bp, 14 predicted proteins | sample 7449681 | NCBI WGS metagenome assembly JACCDX01 (sample SAMN15323450, study PRJNA562643) | freshwater metagenome | isolation source: river surface water | place: USA:Blue River Watershed | collected 2017-08-18
GACCACCGACAGCAATTAGAGCTGTTATTAGGTGAGGTACCTTATCCATAAGACCACCAACATTATCATCATCATCGTTGTTGGTGCTTCGGTTTACCATTGTAGATTCCATTTCCTTTCTTTCCCCCCATGTGTTAGGAATGCCGGGGAGGACATTGGCTATAGCGCCTCGATGTGTCATATGTGCTTTCTACCTTCTTCCAAGGTGCTACGTTCTATTTAGGTTACACAACAGTTTTCACGAAACATTTTTAATATTTTATATAACGCATTTCACCAGTTGACTCATTGCGAACAACAATCTTGCTCTTAGGATTCTTTAGAGCCCATTCACGAATTTCAGCATAACAATCATCTTCCTCTAGATATGTGCGCCAATGCTTACCCTTGCGCTTTTGCATTGTGAGATTGTGAAATAGCTTTGAATTGACTTCGAACACCGCAGCTCCTGCAAACTGACCTTTGTGTCGTGACTCCACAACGTTTTGTGGTTGCGAACGTCTTATCATGTCAGGAAAGAGCAATGGTGATTTGTTTCTTTTTGGTTGACGCTTAGGAGAAACGCCTGGCTCTCCCTGAGGTCCGACGCCGATTCCAGCGATGTTACCTGATCCTGCGTTTACTGTTGGGGCATCTTCGTCAATCATATGTTCCTCAATATGTCTGCGATTTTCAAATCCACTGGAATCTCTTCCTGTCTTATCTGATATTTATCAAACGTGACTTTCAAATGGATAGGCATGTAGTTAAGGTATATTAGAATTGTTTTGAGAAGCGGATAGTCCTCTTGATCAACCTTGAAGAAAAGCATGTTTGTGGTAGCTTCAACTCCAAAGACATTAGCTAGAATAATAACGTGATTGAGAACCAAACGTTCCTTGAACTCACCAGTTTGTCTATACTTTCTCAACAGTCTCTTGACATACTTGATACGTTTAAGATCGTCCTCAAACTCCGATTGAAGAATGTGAGGACGATCATAACATTTAGCAGCATAGATCAAAAAGTTTTGGTCATTCAAATCAAACATAATTAGTTCTTAGCTTTTTTCATTTCCTTCATGATCTTGTATTGATAATCTTTGTTCGGATGATTATACAAATTTCTGTAAAACATTTCAATGATTGTCTTAGCAGTAGATCCTTCAAATAGTGGTGGAATGAATCCGTGAATGATAGAAGCAATACCTGATCCAATAAGAATGAAACCAGAATACACGGCCCATTTGAGGTGAGCCGTGTATGTTGTTCTGCTTTTCTCTAGATGATTACTCACCTTCTTCACGCTTCTTGGCTTTCCATGCTGTAGCGTATGCGATTGACTTTTCCTTGGCGGTTAGACCGTCCTTAGAATAACCTTTCTTGATATGCTTGACCATACGTTCAAACTTGGCACCTGGAGGAGCCTTTTCATCAAGAGTTTCTTCCTTAGCCATTACCTTGGCTTTTGGAATACCCATCATACCACCAGCACGTTTTCTAGTGGCTAACTCACGACCCTTTTCTCTTTTCTTATAGGGTTCTTCGCCAGTCTGATATCTGTCAGCGGCCTTTCTATGATATCTTGCTACTGTTTCATATGAAAGTTCGTCAATCTGTTCTTCTTTGACTGAACCAAAGCCATGTTCGTCTCTTGCAGAATTTGCCATATGTCTGGCAGCTTCTTTACGATCTGAAACAGAGAACTTGTGACCATGTTCCTTGTGATAGGAATCGGCTGCTCTCTTAGCATGATAGCCCCATAGCTTCTCAGCCTTACCATGATCATAAGTTCCCTTAGCATGTTTACGAGAAAGGTTCTTAACGATTGGCTGATGGCTTGAACGATGAAGCTGTGCATGATTGTCAGCATAGGTAGCCAACTCTCTTGCATCATGTGACATTTCTTCGGATAGTGAATCGGCAGATAGCTTTCTATCCTTCTTACGCATCATTGTAGAAATTGCAGACTGTGTGCTTGGTGACTTACCGGAGTTACAATCACAATCACCTAGAGCGCTGTGCATTTCTTCTTTTGGTGCAACAGCTCTCTGGAGCTTTTTCATTTCTTCTGCACCTTCCTTCAAGGAAATTTCAGCCATATCTAGAAGCTGATCAAGTTCAACCTTGTCAACTAGTCTGGCAGTAACTTTGAACATACCACCAACTACAGGCTTGGCATATGTAACACCAAATGGTGAAATGATGCCATACTGTAGAAAGAGATAATGAGTTGAAGGAACATGATTGATAAACTCACCGGAGTCTGTCATGCCCATCTTATGACCGAATTGACGGATTTCAAAAACTTCTACACCCTTGTCGCCTTCGAGGAATCTCTTAGGTAGGACAATATGATATTGAGCAAGTAGCTTTGAAAGACGATTGAAAACGACATAAGGCGTAACCGCAGGCTGTGAAACAACGCCAGCAATTGCAGCATTGATAGCAGCACGAACAGCTGGCTTTTCAATGTCTAGTCCCCCATCAGCCACTTGGACTGATGGAAGGACCTCTTCACTTAGATAGTCTCGGAATGATTTCATGTTTATCACTCCCTATTAAACTACGTAAAGAACTGTAGCGTTTGCAGATGTTACAGTGTTTGCGCCAGTTGCACTTACCTGAACACGGAGAGTATTTGCGTTTGCATACTCTGAGTTTGCTGTAAGTGTAGCAGTTGTTGGATTGAACCAACCACCAGCTGTGTAAACGATATCGGTCCAACCAGTACCGCTATTCTGCTGCCACTTGTAAGATAGTGTAGCATTAGGTGTGGAAGATGCTACAACAGAGAATGATACGTTAGATGCAGCATTGGTTGAAACGCTTGTTGGATTAGTTGTAATGCGAATTGCTGTGTCTGGTAGATATGTATCGTCAGAAGCATCGGTTGTTGGGATTGCACCAGCAACTAGTGTTTCGTACCATACACGACCAGCCTTTAGACCACGACCTTCATGACGAAGAACCCAACCAGAATGAGCTGGCTTTGACTTGCCACCTGCTCTAGCGGCTCTCATTTCATTAGTGTCAACACCAAACTGACCAACTACTACGTTGGCAGACTGGAAGGCACCTGCGGTCTTGTTATTGAATAGAGCAGTTCTAGCGGCAACGTTTGACACATTGGCGCTGACCTGCATAAGAGCTGCAATGTCTGAATTAGCAGCGTTATCTTTATTACCCCATAGTGGCATTGTTCTTTTCCTTTTAGTTATAGGTTTGAGCGATTGCGTCCTGTTTGACTGGATCAATCACAATAGGCGTCGCTCTTTTTTGTAGTTTAGAAAGGGCACGCTGTGTACCCTTTCTAGCTTCTTCATTAACATCATATCTACCTGGAGATAGATTTTGGTTACCGACAGCTTTGCGTGAGGCTTGCCTGTCGGTTAGATCACCAAGTTTTCTATTTCCAAATACAGAACTTCTTTTAGGCGAATGGACCATTATACTATCCTGTATTTATTACCACCAACAATGACGCTTTCGGCTAGCTTCTTTGCTGGCTTTTCAAACTTATCAGCTTGAACAGTTGGAGCAGCGCCTGCAATTGGCTTCTCTGGACCTGGAGACTGTGTAGCTGGTTCAGCCTTAGGAGCTGCAGCTGCTAGTTCAGCTGGCTTCTTTGGTGGAACTGGAACATCGGCTGCAGCGGTTGTCTTTGGTTGTTCTGCTGGTTTAGCAGCAGTATCAACTTTTACGCTAGTAGCCTTTTGTGTAGAAGGAGCAACATACTTTTCTGCACCCTTAGCAGGATTGATATTTGTCTGGAACTTCTTACCACCAAATTCAAACTGACCCTTAGCTCCGCCAGCTTCTTTACGAGCCTGTGCGAAGGCTTGCTTGAATGATGATGGTTGTGTCTTAGCAGCAGGAGCAGCAGCCTTAGGAGCTGGAGCAGAAAGTGTTCCTGGTTCTTTTGTCTGAACTGGAGCAATCTTTGCAGGTAGTTCCTGATTGCGAACAGAAGGAGCTAGTTTGCCTCTTCTAGATGCATCACCTACCATTCTACTCTGTGTATTAATGTCTGTCTTTCTTGGTGTAGTTGCAGAACGATATCCTGCTACCTCACCCTTACCAGTATCAGTCTTACGGAACACAGGATTGCCTGGCTCTGTCTTTCCTGATGGTGTAACAACGTCAGCTGCTACAGACAATGGACCTAGTGCTTTAGATGCTATTCTACCAGCCATACTTGTGACACGACCGGCAAGGCTCTTTGTAGCAATAGGTGTATCACCCAAGCGAGAGTATGTGAAGCCACTAGATGCTTTTGATGCACCTTGTGCTGTAGCTGTCACATTGCGTCCGCCGGTTGTAGCTGGCACAGCAGTCTTAGCTCCTGTAGATGGAACACTTGATGCTCCGGTTGTTGCTGGTGCTCTGCTTCCGCTAGATGGAACAAGCGATGTTCCTGTCTTTGGTGCAGGTGGAGCAACTCTAGCTGTTTGCTGAGGTCCAAACTGAGCAGATCCTCGTCCTTGAACATTAGCACTCATACCACGATAGTATCTTGTGCCCTGTAGTCTAGCAGCTGGACCTCTAACAGCAGGAGCTGGCTGCTGCACCACTGGTGGAGGCGCAGCAGTTACTTCATTGACCGTCTTACCAGTTGCCTGTGCGGAGTTAAAAGACGAATCTTCTTTCATTGTTCTGAAAGCTGCGGTCATGCCTTTGATACGCTTACGCAAACCTTCACGGGTGCTGGCGGCCTTCTTACCCTTCTTTTCAGAATAATCTTTCTTGAAGCCAGCTGATTTGTTTGATTCAACTTCTTTACCAGCTTTCTCAATATAAGACTGTTTTACCTTGTTTGAAATTTCATTAATCGTTTCTTCATTAGCAGAAACCTTAGCACGACCTGTTAGTTTATTAACAGCCGTTTCAATACCCTTTTCACGCTTCTGGGAAGCTCTATTGAGTTCTGACTTCCATGGACTGTCTTTGGTCTTACGCTTCTTAGCAAGTTCCTGACCATAGATTTTACCATGTTTAAAATCAGTCATACCGCCAGAATAATGAGCCTTCTTAATATAGCGACCAGCTAGTTCTTTTGAAATTTCATTAATCTGTTCTTCTTTCACTGTCTTCTTAGCATAGCGGGTTCTACCACCCTGTCTTGATCCCTTGTAGGTATCGCCTGCGCCTGGCTCTGCCTCGCCTGGTGTTGGATCCTTTGGTCCTTCGCTCTTACGACCATTGCTGGTGTAGATTTTAGCATGAGGATTGCGATCACCAAACTTGTCATATGGAAGTCCAAGTGATACCCAACCTTCTCTAACGCTAGCTGGCTTGCCACCAGATGTGACTTCACCAGAACCCTGAACGGAGGAATCTCTAGGATCTTTAAAGTTCTTAATTCTTTCTGGATTAGATGGCTTGACATGCTTTGCTGGTGTTGATGTAACATCACCAGAACCCTGCACTGAAGGATCCTTAGGATCCATCATACCTTCTTTAACTGGTGCTGTGCTTGATGTATCCTTAGCTGGCTGTCTAACAGGAGTCATGATACGCATGTCTTGTTTTGGTGCGGAGGAAGCTGATGGTGTATTAATAGCATCGGCAACCTTAGCAAAAGGATTCATTGAACGAATTGTATCAGCAAGTCCTTCTTTAATTGGTGGTGTGCTTGTCTTGCTCTTAGCAATTGAACTAGCTGCAATCTGTCCGCCCTTAATATCAGCGAATGTTCCCATTGGTGGATTGCCAGCAGCCTTTAGTGCTTCTCTACCACTAGCGGAACCAGGTGCACCAACACCCATGTCCGCTTCTTCCATCTTACCAGCTAGTTTAGCTGCACGAATACGTGAACCCTGATACTCAGCCTTACCTGACTCAATCTTGCCGTCCTTGTCATAGTCTTTATCAGCAAGTGGCTTGCCTTCTTTCATGCACTTATAGGCTTCTTCAAGGCGAGCATCATAAGCGGCTAGATGTTCACGAACAACTGCCTTGCGTGAATAAACACCAAATTCTTCATTGACAATGGCTTCAGCCTGACGACGGAAAGCGCCATCCTGCTGGGCTTCTTTGACCGCCTCAAGGAGGGAGTCCTTCTTTAGAAATGGATTGTTGAACATTTAGATTTTTCCTTTTGCTTAATTTCTAAACTTCTTCTTATTTAGTTTTCTTTTTATCTCTGCGATTACCTGGTTTACCCAATTTAGCCATACGCAACTTTTGTCTGGTTTCTTCACTTATTCCTTTTTTGCCTTTATTCCAAGGAATGATGCCTTTAAGCGACTTTCTATTGGAGCTGCCTATTTTGCGTTTTGTTTCTTCACTATGCTTGAAGCCGGAGGTGCCGTCGCCACCATCTGTTAGATTGCGAAGAATACCTGTTCCAATATCTTTGCGTCCATACCAACGAATGTAAAATCTCTCTAAAGCAAAAGCACCAATCTCTGTTAGATTGGACTCCATTATGACGATACAATTTTTATCCTTAGGAAGTTTCCCTTTATGAGGATGATACACTCTACCACCTTTACCCTTACCGATATAGTATGGTGTGCCATCTTGTCTTAAATAGGCGTATATATAAAACATAGCTGTGTCTCCTTTACAGACATAGAGTAAGCAGGGCTGCAACCCGTGGCTTACACTTTATTTTTATTTTTCTTCACTTTTTGTCTGAATAGACTCATTTTCTCAAATTCGGAATTGATATCAGGTCTTGTGCCATCATCGCCAGCATTACCAGCATTTGGGGTCGCCCCAGTAAATCCAGAGGAAGCAGAAGCATCCCATAGACCTTCATTACGTAGCTTGTTAGCCGTTTCCCTAATCTTCTGCTCGGCTAGCTTTCCATATCTTGCTTTAAATCTCTTACGTGTTTCTTCTCTCATTGCCCAGCGATCAATTGGTGACCAATTCTGATTTGGTTCATTAGGCATAAAGATATTCTGATCACCACTAATATCTCCAACGAATGATGGATTCTTAGCGGAGGTGAATGTAGGTCCTAGACGATCCCCGAACTTTGGTAGATTGCCAAAGACTTTAATCTTTCTCTTAGGCTTCTTTTCTTCATACTGAAAGAATCCTGCCTTCATATGCTTGCCGGGGAATTGACCAGGTGTGTCTTTCTTATAGCGGTCTGTTAGCTTAGATGTTCCCCAATTGCCAGCGCCACCAGTTGGATTCTTTCTATTGTTGATAGAGAAGTCCGAGAAGCCTTCAAGCATATTCTCGAATTTTCTATCTGCTGTTGACTTAGCAAAATTGTAAATGTCTTCGGATACTAGCTCGACCAGCTTGTTATGTGTTTCTTGAATAACCTCTAGAGGCTGATTTAGGTCTAGATCGTTCTGAACCACGATGACCGTCTCAAATAGATCATCATAGCGGTCTAGTGTATCCTGTGCGTTCTTCCACTTGGTGAAGCGAACCGCCTCATTGATTACACGACCACCCTTGTCTGCTCTAGCTTCATTGCGCTGCTTTGAAACATCATTGCTGGTATTGACGAATACCATGATAGTCTCATATCCAGCCTTCTCTAGGTCTTCTTTGATAAATCGAATACGCTCATAGTTGGCGGTACCATTGACCACGACTAGATTAGCGTTCGGTGTGTCATATGTCTCGGAGGAGATTTCTGTGAAACCAAATGGTAGGATTGTTTCTTTGAGGATCTTGTCTTTGCCTGAACCCGGCACTCCCGAAAGAATGATAGCCTTCTGCTCTGTAACATATGACATATTGAAGCATTGTGGGTTAGCCTTACCATACCAGCGCATAAGTTCGCCAGCACGGGAATTAGCTTCATTCTCAATATCGGATCCAGTAGCACCTTCTTTGGCTACGTCCTTGCCAATACGACCTTCTTCATTCTGCTTATGATGAACCAACTCATGTGCAACGGATCTAAAGATATCCATTGGATGACGGTTCTTACTCATAACATATACCTCACGGGAACCCGGAGCATATGCAGCAAATGATGGCTGTTCACCCTGATCGGATGGCTCTTTGAACTTTAGAGTTGGCTTACCTTCGATACCGAGCTTGTCACAGCAAAAGTCAATGAATGAATTAAGATGACCAGCAAAGTCCTTGCGGCTAAGTTCCTCATTCAATGCATGTTCTTTTAGCTGCGCTCTGGTAACGTCAAAAATCTTTCGTGCTATGGTTCTATCTCTAGCTGCGGAGGCTTTAGCAAATGTGGCAAAGTCACCCTTACGAATAGCAGCACGTAGATCGGTGCCAGAAACACCCTTCTTTCTTGCGCCAGATGATACGACCTGAAATTTCTTGAATGGATAGTTTTTCTTAGGATCAAAGTCCTTAGCGGTTCTTGGCTTGACATACTTACCAAGCGCTGCTCTAAATTCATTTACACGGTCGTCACCAACCACAAATGTTACATCTTCGTAACCTTCGTCGGATACTTTCTTGGCAATATCAAAAGCTGTCTTGATAGAGTTGTCAGCGACGAAATTGACGCCTGGCATGATTTGTCTTAGAAATGCAATCTTCTGTCTGGCTGATAGAGGATTCTTGGATGGATCTTGTGATTGTGAGGTGTATATGCGATGGTCAGCGCCTGTCTTCTGGGCTAGCTTGACTGCATACGTGATTAGTTCTGCATGACCTGTGGTAGGCGGATTATAGCGCCCAAACGTAAAAACAATTTTCTTCATTATTCTCCCTCTGCGGGTTTCTGTATACCCTTATTTATATTTTTTCTTTTCTCTAACCTGTCTAACAATCTTGCGAATTGTCTTAACGATTGGAACAGGCTTTTTCTCTTCCTTGGTATTCATTTACTTTCCCCAGTTTTTGACAGCTAGAAAGTTAGCTCGGCTAAACTCCATGCGATCCACTAGCTTGACAGCATCCCCGCCACTTGACCAGGCTGCCACATATCCCTCAGGAGCTGTCACTTTATAGCCACCATCGGCTGTATGAATAAATGTGCCAAGATCGTTCACCTGATTGAACTTGCGAATGAGCAGCATCTTAGCCTCCACCAATAGCTTCTGCAAGTCAAAAATCTTTCTGAGATTTGTTGCATTTTGACGATACCAGCGCAGAATCATATCTCTTTCTTGTGTGCGCTTTTGTCTGGTGGCTGGCATCTTAGCATCGGCGATATTCTTAGTATATTTATCTCCAACCCATTTAATTAATTCCGCAGTATATCCTGCGCCATATGACTGACCAGCACGAACCTTCTGATTATTGAAGGTCATGATATCCACACGATATGTCGCATTGGTAGCAATCTCACCCAATAGTCCTGCGGGTATAGTTCTAAAGAGTGAACCAGCTTGTGATAGAATACCTGTTAGTTTAGCGTTCTCTGCTTTTGTGAGAGTAGCACGACCGGTAACGTCGGTAAATCTATTCTCACGATACCACACATTCTTTGACGGTCTAAATGCGCCAATATTAACATCAAACTCTGTCTGTAGGGAATCCATCGTCTTACCATGATATGTTGTATGGAAGACGATACCAATCTTTGCACTTAGGACTTGCTTTGATAGGGTAGACCCAGCAGGCACAGCGTAAGTAATAGTATTAGGGCGAAATGTGATATAATCTTTTCCATCAATAGTCTCATGCTTCAAGTCTCCTTTTGAGAACATAAAGTCCCCGTGGACGATACCCTTAATTCCTAGTTCTGGTAGATATTTGAGTGCAGCGGATAGCTTCTCAGCTAGACCGCCAGAATGATTAGCACGAATATCTGCTTCGGTATAATTTAGCTTGGCGTTCTTAGCAAAAATAGACTTAGAGCCGACAAAGAATTTTCCGTTTTCTGGATTGATGCCAGCATAGATAGCAGGTGCACCATCAAACTTGGTTCTTAGAATAAGTGACCCACGACCCTCTGAGAGAGTTTGTCCATCGTCAGCAAACATGTCTCTGAGTGAGATTAGAAACTGAATAGCGTTTCTTGTTCCCGCTACACCACCTTCCAATACGGCATCTTCAATATGTGTAAGATGACGATCCTTCTCTGCCGCTGCCTCGTTTAAGAATTGTGATAGTCTAATCATTTTACTTCCTCTGCACCGCTTCTAGAACCAATAAGTTTCATTGGATATATACCAACTCTAACACCGTCGTATCTCTTACCATCTAATGTGAATCCTCGACCAGCTCTAAATGTAGCACCGAAGACAGGAGTATAGCCCTCATTAAAGTGACTTAGATTTCCTGACACACTCATATGAGAAGAAAATTCTAGAGTGGCAATGCCTTTGCTGTCTATCGTCAATTTTGGTAGTCCTTGACCAATGATCTGTGTATGCTGAAGCCCGAACGCTTTGCCGTAGTCGGGACCGTAGATTGCCATATTCTTTAGAGAGGCATCTTTTACCTTCATGAACATAGGATTTTTTAGACCGTCTTTGCCGACATTCTTAGCAACAGCCTTGAGAAATTTCTTTGTCTCAGGATGATTATAGATTGCGTCACCGGACTTTTCGGTCAGACCGCCATACTGCTGAAACGCTTCTGGTCCGCCTTCTTTCTTGTGGGAGATATAGATGTTTTTGGGAGAAAGAAGATTAGTCTTATCCACATAGAGAATGATATCTGCTTTTGGATCGGCTGACACGCCACCAAGTCTTTTAATCTTGGTATCGACCTGAATTGCTCCAGAGATACCTTTATAGACTTTTGATGTTCCCTTGATCTTAATATCAATGGGTGCGTTACCATTAGACTTGATTACAGCATTAATCGCATTGACCACTTCCACTTCATATCCAGTGGGAGCAAATGCTGTTGGTTTTCTGATTGCTGTGATTGGAAGGAGACCGTCGAATTTCTTTGTCTTGACTTTGACGGATACTGACGCATACTTTTTAGTCCCCACTATCTGGGTCTTTTCACTTTTTAGAGTGATTGGCTGACCCTTAGATAGTGAGGTTATTTCTTCTACACCACGTCCAGACTTTTTGAAAAGCGGTGTATCAATTTCGGTAACTAATTCTAGCGTCTTCCAGTTTTTATTTCTTAGAACATATTTGTCCCAAGCGGACTCACCACTGGTAGTCTTAGTTCCCAAACTTGCCATAAAACACTCCTTTTATGGAGTATTTATGCTTCCTCGACAAACTTGATTAGATCATCAGGTTTCACCATAATGAACTTCTCATTGCCATACTTCTTGGCTATTTTCTCGGCAACTCTTTTGTTAGCGGTCTTTTCATTTTCTTGACGCATTAGGGTGGCATTAATCTTGGTTTCAGCTAACTCTTTTTCTAGGCGAAAGATTTTTTCTTCATAAAGTTTCTTATTGCTAGGTTGAAAGTTTTCCTGAAAGCCTAGCCAAAAATCACGAATAGCTTCGTTCCGACCAATATCAGGTGGGAAGGTAATGTCACCTGTCTCTAGATTGAGAGTTATTCGACCCAACCGAGTCTGAAATTCAAATGTTTGAGGAGGAGATATTACACGACTATCAACCGCAAAAATCGAATCATCTGTTGAAAATGGACCCGCCGGACCGTTAGCACCAACTGCGACTTGTTGCATTGCTTGACTAGGAGCGCCAGTAGCACCCCGTATTGCTTGTGGACCATGTATGGCAATGATGGCATTTATGACACTACCATATTTGAGAATATCATTACTCTGCACGAAACGACCGCGATCATCGTAATACCGATCCCTCATAACATCGTAGTTCCATCCATGTGGAACGCTTGTTCCTGTCATAGCCATTATTCATGCACCTCAAAAATATGCCAAACGAAAGTTGTCCAGCTTCTCTGCTGTACAGTTCCAATATATTCATAATGCTTCTTATCATAGTCAGGCATTTCATAACCTGTGCCAAAGATATGAAAGACATACTTGCGGGTTTCTTTCTTAGGATTCACGATAGCCCAGAGAACAGGCGACCCCGCCTGCTCCTGGATTGTTAGAACCTTTGCTGCTTTTGGCATTTCAATTTCATACACCGCATTGTGATGGATTTTTTCCATACTCAGCGGATACTTATAGATCACCTTCATAACAAAAACTCCAGAGTTGTTAGCCTACTCTTGCAGCCTGGAAATGCATACCATCACCACGAGTCCATTCTCCACCCCATGTCCAGCCTTCTTCACGGAAAGCCTTCACGATTAGAGAATCCTTGGTGAAGGAATACTTATTGTATCCTGGCTTCTTACCAAGAGCATTATAAGGGGCTGCGATATCAATTGCAACACCAAATGCATGGGTAGATAGAGAATGTCCACCACGCATGTTACGAATGTTCCAGGAACCAGAAAAGATGTGTAGCTGTTGAGCCTTAATCTTGTCATAGTCTCTACCATTCTCATCCCATACGTATGTTAGAACACGGATAAGAGAATCGGAACATGAGCGGTTCATCCAACATTTTGTGATCTTAATATCATCCATCCACATGGTGTATGGAAGCTGGACTTGAACCATATTCTTTTTGAATGTTCCGCCGTAGTCAGGCGTGCCGAACTTTCTGCGCAGCTCTGACTGTAGCGGCCATACGTTTTTCTTTAGACGACCAACCGTAACGACCGAAGAGTCCTTAACAGTGTTTGTAACGTCAACGAACTTCGTTTCATCTGCTTCCTTTGCTGCAACCTTTGTGGTGTAAACCTTACCGTCGTAAATGAATACGTCTTTACCTGCTTTTCTTGCTGCTGCAAATGCTTCCTTAAATGTAGCCACATTACCCTCCAATAGACTGGGACAATTTCCCAGCCTATTTATCCGACTACTTCATAATCTCCTTCGTCGCAGGTGTAAATGGTTCGCTTAAATCCAAACTCTGCGATTGCTCTCTCGCAGCCCGGACACGGCTTAGACAAACCCCACACATATTTTTTAGTGAATGGCTTTTCCTTCTTTACTCGGGCAATGTATATGTCACACTTGGAAAAGTCGTCCACATCGATTTCTCGTAGGGCATTCTTGATTGCGGAAACTTCGGCATGGAGGAAGATGGCATGTTCATTCTTTCCATACTTGGCTGCCATCGGATGGGACTTCATACTATTCATTCCAATAGATATGATACGGTTCCGATAAACGACAGCAGCGGCAAACTTTTCCGAATTAGTCGGATTAGCTGCCGCCACTTTTGCTAACGTATGAAGGATTCCAACATTCACTTTTTTCATGATCAAATATTATCACATGACAGGGGTTAAGTCAATACGGGATATTTGTTTACGATTTTGCCTTTGACTGTGGAAATTGTAGCCGGAATAGTTTTGCCAATATCTTTACCATCATATCTCCACTGGATCTGAATAATTCCAACACCACGGGCGTGCCATGCTCTCCAGCCAGCAGCTTTTCCGCCATTGAATGATTGATCATATTCAATCTCAATAACGTCGGTGTGTCCGAGTAGCAAGTGGTATTGATTACAGAACTTTACTCTTTGACTACCTGTTGTGCCAAATTCAAACTTTGTTGATGCTACAGGATCGATCTGGATAGGTGCGATAAATTCATCCCCAATGTTTTGTATACCACCCCAATAGATTTCTTTGCCTTTAACGAAAGCGGTTGTTCTATAGGTTGTCCAGAATTGATATGGGCGACGAGGATAGATATCAGCGGTCTCGGTCACACCCCTCTCACCGAGATAGTCCATGACCC
>JACCDX010041439.1_pt1 | contig 13582 bp, 7 predicted proteins | sample 7449681 | NCBI WGS metagenome assembly JACCDX01 (sample SAMN15323450, study PRJNA562643) | freshwater metagenome | isolation source: river surface water | place: USA:Blue River Watershed | collected 2017-08-18
GCCGATGGGGTGTATTGAAATGAAAATCAATGGACGTCATGGCCAAGGAGCATGGGGATTACTCCAGGCCGTTTTTCAGGAACTCCACAAGAAGTCCCACGGGGCGACCGGTGGCGCCCTTGGCGGCTCCAGACTTCCAGGCGGTTCCTGCGATATCCAGATGTGCCCAGCGATAGGCTTTGGTAAAACGCCACAAGAAACAGGCGGCCGTGACGCTGCCGGCGGCCCGGCCGCCCACGTTGGCCATATCGGCAAAGGGCGATTTCAGTAATTCTTGGTATTCCTCTTGCAGGGGCATGCGCCATGCCGTGTCCTGGGTATCACGCCCCGCCTTGAGCAGCGCATCGGCCAACCCATCATCGGGCGAGAAGAGTCCCGAGTTCACGCCCCCGAGCGCAATCACACAGGCACCGGTGAGGGTAGCAATGTCCACCACCGAAGCGGGCTTGAACTTTTCGACATAGGTGAGTGCGTCACACAGGATGAGACGGCCCTCGGCATCGGTGTTCAGAATTTCCACGGTCTGCCCGGACATCGACGTGACGATGTCGCCGGGTCGTGTCGCTGTGCCACTGGGCATGTTTTCACAGGTGGGAATCACGCCGATCACGTTACGTTTTAATCCCATTTCGGCCACGGCGCGCATGACGCCCAGCACGGTCGCGGCACCGGACATGTCGTATTTCATTTCATCCATGTCCGCCGCCGGTTTCAGCGAGATGCCACCGGTGTCAAAGGTGATGCCCTTGCCCACCAGGACATGGGGTGCCTCTTTGGTGGTAGCGCCTTGGTGCTGAAGCACGATGAACTGCGGCGGTTGTGCCGAGCCTTGCGCCACGGCCAAGAGTGCGTTCATGCCCAGCTTTTCCATCGCCGCGCGATCCAGCACCTCGATCTTGAGTCGGCATTCACGGGCCAGGGTCTTGGCCTGATTGGCCAGGAAGGTGGGCGTGCAGATGTTGGGGGGCAGGTTGGCGAGATCTTTGGTGAGTTCGAGACCGTTGGCCAGTGCTTGCGCGTCTTCGATGACGTTCGGCGCTTCGGTGGGGCGCATGTCGCCGGGCAGCAGCATTTCGACATGCGTGATGCCGTCGGAACTGGGTTTGGCCGTCGATTTGGGTTTCGATGCGCCGTCGGCGTCGTCTTTCTTGGTTTTGAATCGGTCGAAGCGATAACCGCACTCGCGGATGGCGGTGACGTGCGTGGTCACCCGCCAGCTGCCGGAGCGCTCGCCAGAAGAGGCTTTGACCGGCACATCGGTCAGAAACGAGGCGATCCGTTTGATGCCTTTGGAGCTGCTCACGGATTTCACTGCGCCCCGAAGGGCGTCGATGTAGATTTTTTCGTTCAGGTCTTCGCGCTTGCCGAGACCGACCAGCAGCGCACGCGGCGAGGGGATGCCGGTGAGATCACGCAACAACAGGTTATTGCCCAACTTGCCATCAATGTCCCCGGCCTTGATCGCGCGGGCCACGGCGCCGTTGGAGACCTTGTCGAGCACTTTGGCGGCATTGGAGAGTTCTACCGCACCCGTGGCAGTGGCAAAGACGCCGACCCAGACGCAATCGGCCGTGGCCCGATCCACGGGCTTGTTGCTGGCGATGAATTGGGCGGCCTCCCGGTGTTCGCCGGGGTCTTTCACTTCTCGTAATTCCTTGGGGGCGACGGGTGCAGTCATGACAAAATGCCTAAATCCGGAAACCCACCATTATAAGGAAAATGCTCTTCCAAAAATCCCTACTCAGGGAGCTCCGATCCACCGCCGGTGGGGTGTTGGCCGTGCTGCTGACCACGCTGGTCACCATGACCTTGATACGGGCATTGGGGCGTGCGGCCTCGGGTCGCATGGACGGGGAACTGGTGGTGCCGCTGATCGTCTTCAACACGGTCAGTCTGATGACCACCGTGTTGACACTGACGGTCTATATCTCGGTGCTTATGGTGTTGTCCCGCTGGTGGCGGGACTCCGAGATGGTCATTTGGCTGTCATCGGGCAAGAGCCTGCTGAGCTTTGTGAAGCCGATCTGGCGGTTCATCTGGCCGATGATGGCGCTGGTGGCGATGCTGTCCTTGGTGGTGACCCCATGGGCCCAGCAGCAGATCCTTGCGTTTGAAGACGAGATCCAGAATCGCACCGATGCACAGCGGGCCAGTCCGGGACAGTTTCGTGAGTCGGCGTCGGGCCGTCGCGTGTTCTTTTTGGAAAATCCGGATGATGAAGGCGGCCGTCTTGGCGCCGTGTTCATTCGATCCCAAGAGCAGGGCGATCGGCGGGTGATTCTGGCCTCCGCGACGGGCTCGTTTGAGCAGGACGTGACGGGCCAGCAGTGGGTCGTGCTCGAGCGGGGTTATCGCACCGATATGTCGGGCGATCAGCTGGCGACCCGGGTCATGGGGTTTGATCGCTATCGCATTCGTCTGGATCAATCCGCACATCCCATCACTCCCCGAGAAAGTGTTCGTGCATTGCCGAGTGCAGAGCTCATCGAGCGGGCGCAGCCCGGAGCAAAAGGGGAACTGGCCTTGCGTCTGGGATTGCCGTTGCTGACGCTGGCGCTTGGGGTATTGGCCATTCCACTGGCGGTGGTCAGCACGCGGTCGGGGCGTGCGATGAATCTGGTGTTGGCATTGTTGATCTACATCACGGCAAGTAATCTCTTTGGAACGGTGAAGTCGGCGATATCGCAGGCCAAGCTCGGGTTTGCCGTGGGCTGGTGGTTGGTGCCGGCGGCAGTGCTGCTGATGGCGGCGTTCATGATCTGGTGGCGTGTGCACCAGTATCCGAATCCCCTGGGTTGGGCCTGGACACGGTTGCGCAGTGCCGTGACCAGGCCCTCTGCGGCGATAGGACGGTGATGCGCGCGCCACTGTTTGAACGCTATATCGGCAAGGGCATTGTGCAGGCCACGATCTTTGTGCTGTGCGGATTTCTGTCGATGTTTCTGTTTTTCGATTTTCTCGCCGAACTCGATGAGATCGGACCCACGGGTTATCAGTTTCAACATGCCGTGGCCTTTGTGGTGCTCGGGATCCCCGTGCGCATTGTGGAGCTTGCCCCGATTGCCGTACTGATCGGCACGTTGTGGGCCTTGTCCCAGAGTGCGACCAATTCGGAGTTCACGGTGTTCCGTGTGTCCGGGCTGTTGCCACGCACCGCCGTCACCACGATCGTGCGCGTGGGGCTCCCCTTTGTAGTGATCACCGCGATCGTGGCCGAGGTGTTGGTGCCCTTGTCCGAGGATTTCCGCAGTCAGGTCCGAGATGGCGGTGGAAGTGGTGGCGGGCAGTTGCGTTCTGGTCTCTGGGTGCGGGATGCCGAGGTCATGGAATCGTCAGACACCAAGACGATGCGGTTTGTGAATATCCGTAAGCTGACTCTGCGCCAGAACATGGAGGGTGTCGAGATCTATGAGTTCGATCGGCGACAACAACTGATTCGCGTGATGGAAGCCTCGCACGGGCGGTTTATTACGGCCACCGATGCGGCCCATGTCTGGGAGCTCGATCATGTGAAAGAGATCCGGTTTGCGCCCGATGGCGCGGTGAGTGCGCGGTCGCTGGATACGTTGCGAATCCGTTCCTCATTGGCGCCGGAGACCGTGTCGGCACTGGTCACCAAACCGGATCGTATGTCCTCGTTAGACCTTTACCGCTACGTGGATTACCTGAAGCAGAACAAGCAGCAGGCGGAGCGATACGAGATTGCATTGTGGAAACGGGTGGTCTATCCGTTTGTGATCTGGGTGATGATGCTGATGGCCCTGCCCGCCGCCTTTTTACAGGCCCGTGCCGGTGCTGTGGGCGCACGGGTTTTTGTGGGGATCCTGATCGGCGTAGGATTTCACTTGGTCAATAGTCTCTTTTCACACCTGGGCATTCTGAACACGTGGCCGGCGCCCGTCATGGCACTTCTGCCCAGCGCGATCGCCTTGCTGTTGGCGGGTTTCTTCTTTTACCGGGTTCAGTATCGGTAAACTTGCGGTTTTAGGAGTGTTCCATCGTGACCCATCAGTGTGCGTTAGTCCCCTCGGGACGTGCTTTTCCTGTCGATGACGGCGAGACCATTTTGCAGGCGGCGTTGCGCGCCGGGGTGGTGCTGCCCTACGGTTGTAAGGATGGGGCCTGCGGGTCGTGCAAATCCCAGCTCATGGAAGGTCAGGTCGACTACGGCACCTATCAGCGCAAGGCCTTATCGGATGCCGAAAAGGAACAAGGCGGCGTGTTGATCTGTTGTGCCACGGCCAAAACCGATGTGGTCATCAAGGCCCGTGTGGTGGCCGCCGAGGGCATGATGACGGTACGCAAGATGCCCTGTCGCGTGCAGAGCATTACGCGCGCGGCCCCGGATGTGGCCATTGTGAAACTGCAGTTGCCCGCCAACGACAAGTTTGAATACCTGGCCGGCCAGTACATTGATATTTTGTTGAAGGATGGCAAACGCCGCAGCTATTCCATGGCGAGCGCACCCCAGGCGAACAATGTGGTGGAGCTGCACATTCGGCATACTCCCGGCGGGGCGTTTACCGATGCGATTTTTGGCAGTGGAACGCCATCGGCCAATGCCGTGAAGGAGAAAGACATTCTGCGATTTGAAGGGCCGCAGGGCACTTTCTTTTTGCGTGAAGACAGCACAAAACCCATGATCATGTTGGCCAGCGGCACCGGTTTTGCGCCGATCAAGGCGGTGATCGAGTATGCGGCCTCCAAAAATAGCCAGCGTCCGATCGTGTTGTATTGGGGTGGCCGTCGACCGCATGATCTCTACCAGTCGGAACTCGCGCAGCAGTGGGAGAAGAGTCTGCCGAATTTCCGTTATGTGCCCGTGGTGAGTGATGCCCTGCCCGAGGATGGCTGGACAGGGCGCACGGGCTTTGTCCATCGCGCGGTCATGGAGGATTTTCCGGATCTCTCGGGTCATCAGGTGTACGCCTGTGGCGCACCGATCGTCGTGCAGTCGGCACAGCAGGACTTTGTGGCGAACTGTGGATTAGCGGGCGAGGAGTTCTTCGCCGATGCCTTCACCACGGCGGCCGATCTCGCGAAAACCTAGGCCGGTGGGTACCGCACGGTGGCCGAGCCGCACGCCGATCGACGCGGAGTGAATAACAGCGCGACCGGGCTACATCCGCCGTTCTTTTAGAAAGGCGCGCAATGCCGCCCCGGTGTGAGTGCGTTGCTTGGCGATCTCGGCGGGCGTTCCCTGACCAACCGTCGTGCCGCCTGCCGCGCCGCCTTCGGGGCCGAGGTCGATCATCCAGTCGGCCTGCGCCCAGATGTCCAGCTGGTGTTCAATCACCACCACCGTGTTGCCAGCGTCCACCAACCGATGCAGCACATGGATGAGTTTTTCAATATCGGCCATGTGCAGACCGACCGTGGGCTCATCCAGGACATACAGGGTGTGCTGTGAGGTCTTTCCGGAGACGGTGGAGGCCTTGACCAGTTCCGTGACCAGTTTGATGCGTTGTGCCTCTCCGCCCGATAGGGTCGGACTGGGCTGGCCCAGGGTCAGGTAGCCCAGGCCCACATCCTGCAGAAGCTTAAGTGGCCGTTCCACCGACGGGTGATGCTCAAAAAATGTCACGGCCGCATCGACATTCATCGCCAGAATATCGGCAACGCTCTTGCCGCGCCAGAGCACGGCACGGGTTTCTTGGTTAAATCGCGTGCCGCTGCAGGCATCGCACAGCACGCGCACGTCGGGCAGGAAATTCATTTCCACTTTCTGCCACCCCTGGCCCTCGCACAGACCGCAGCGTCCGTCACCCGTGTTAAAGGAGAACCGGTTGGGCTTCCATCCGCGCATGCGTGCTTCTTCGCTTTCGGCGAGCAGCCTGCGGATCGTGTCCCAGAATCCGATATAGGTGGCCGGTGTCGATCGGGGTGTTTTGCCAATCGGTGTTTGATCCACTTCCAGCACGCGATCTACGGACTCCCAATGAGTGATGGTTTTGCAGCCCTGCCAGACGGGTGGGGAGGAGGCACGCGGAGGCCGACGTTCGGCATGCACCGCGCGCCGAACGTTGGTCAGGAGCACATCGCGGGCCAGACTGGATTTTCCAGAGCCGGACACACCGGTGATGACCGTGAGCCGTTGCAGCGGCACACTGACCGTGATGGATTTCAGATTGTGCAGGTGGGCACCGTGAATCATGAGCCGATCCTCCGAGACGGGGCGTCGGGGATGCAGGGCATGCCGCAAGGGTTCGCGCAGGTAGTGGCCGGTGGCGGAATCCGGCGCCGCGCAGATATCGGTCTGGGTGCCTTGGGCGATCAGTCGGCCACCGCGTGCACCGGCACCGGGCCCGATGTCGATCACATGATCGGCCAGACGAATCGTGTCTTCATCATGCTCCACCACGACCAGGGTATTGCCTTTGTCTTTCAGGGCGCTGAGCAAACGTAACAGCGCTTGGTTGTCTTTAGGATGCAGTCCGATGGTGGGCTCATCCAGGATGTAGCAGACGCCCTGCAGATTGGATCCGAGTTGCGCGGCCAGGCGAATGCGTTGGGCCTCGCCACCGGATAGGGTGGGTGCTGCACGATCCAAGGAGAGGTAGCCCAACCCGACGTCGTGCAGGAACGCAAGTCGTGATGCAATCTCTGCAATCACATCGTGGGCGATGGCGGCCTGCCGGCGATCCAGTTGTTGTTCCAGGGACTTCAGCCAGCGGGGAATCGTGCTGACCGCTTCGGCGGATACGTCGGCGATGGTCTGGTCGTGAACCGTCACGGCCAGTGCCGTGGGATTTAATCGTGCACCATGACAGGCGCCGCAGACCGTGGGCTCCTGGGACTCCCATTCATCCTCTGATGGACTGGCTTGCCAGACCTCCTCTTCGCCGGTCTGCTCGGCATCGAAGTCCGGCATCTCAACACCGGTGCCAAAACAGGTCTCACACCATCCATGTTTGGAGTTGTAGGAAAAGAGTCGCGGGTCGAGCTCTGAAAATCCGGTGCCGCACGAGGGGCAGGCCCGTTTGGTCGACAACACCAGGGAGGTGGGCGTGGGGCTATCGAGCGGGCCCAAGACCTGCACCACCCCTTGACCGTAATTCAATGCGTCTTGCAGAAGTGTCTTGAGGGCCGCCTCGTGGCGAGGCGTCACCATGACATCGCCAATGGGCATCTCAATGCTGTGTTCCTTAAAGCGATCGAGTTTCGGAAAGGCCTTGGTCTCCACAAAATGGCCATCGACCCGCAAATGGGTATGGCCTTTGCCGGCCGCCCATTTCGCCAGATCCTGATAGATGCCCTTGCGGTGGACCACCAGCGGCGCCAGGATGCCGATGCGTTGACCACGATACCGGGTCAGCAGCGTGGCCAGAATCGACTCCAGCCGTTGGGGCGCGATGGGCACACGGCAATCCGGACACATCTGTTGCCCGATTTTTACAAACAGCAGACGAAGAAAGTGATGAATTTCGGTGAGCGTGCCCACGGTGCTCTTGCGACCACCGCGGCTGGTGCGCTGTTCGATGGCCACCGTGGGTGGAATGCCGTAAATGGCGTCCACGTCCGGCCGGCTGGCCGGCTGCACGAACTGTCGGGCATAGGCGTTGAGCGACCCCAGGTAGCGGCGCTGGCCCTCTGCAAACAGAATGTCGAAGGCGAGCGTGGATTTGCCGCTGCCGGACACCCCGGTGATCACCGTCATTTTTTCCCGTGGAATGGCGAGATCAATGTTTTTCAGGTTGTGCTCGCGTGCCCCATGAATCTCGATGGCCTCGGTGCTTGCTCGCCGGGAGGACAACGCGCGTGGTTCACGGGCGATGACGCCGCCGCAAGGCGTGGTCTGCGCGTCACGTAACGCCTTTCCGGTGTGGGAGGCGTCGCACTGCATGATGTCGCGTACAGTCCCCTGGGCCACGATCGTGCCGCCATCTGCTCCTGCATCGGGACCAAGATCGATGATCCAATCGGCACAGGCCATCACATCGAGATTGTGTTCGACCACCAAGAGACTATGCCCGGCTATTTTTAGCGCGTGGAGTGCCTTGAGCAGTTTGGCGATGTCATCGAAATGGAGCCCAGTGGTGGGTTCGTCAAAAATTAATAGTGCCCCCTGAATCTTTTTATCGATGGCCTGTGCAAGATGGCCGGCGATTTTCAGGCGTTGGGCCTCACCACCCGATAACGTGGGCACGGGCTGTCCGCACTTCAGGTAGCTGAGACCAACATCCACCAGGGGCGCAAGACGCTGGGCGATGATGGGATCGTCTTGAAAAAAGGTGAGGGCCTGCTGAACCGTTAACTCCAGCACATCGGCAATCGAGTGCCCGTTGAGCGTGATCTCGAGGATCTCTTTACGAAACCGCTTGCCGTCGCAGTCCGGGCAACGCAGGTAGACATCGGATAAAAATTGCATCTCCACATGCTCGAATCCGTTGCCGCCGCAGGTGGGGCATCGGCCATCGCCGGCATTGAAACTGAACGTCCCGGGGGTGTAGTGCCGCTGTTTGGCTTCGGGCAGTGTCGCAAACCGGTTGCGGATGGCATCAAAGGCGCCCACATAGACCACCGGATTGGATCGGGTGGTTTTGCCAATGGGCGATTGATCGACCAGGACCACATCGTGCAGGTGGTCCGCGCCGTGCAGGGCGCGATAGGCGCCGGGAGATTCGGTGGCCTTGCCCTTGGCTTTGCACAGTGCGGGATACAGCACGTCTTGCACCAGCGTGGACTTTCCGCTTCCCGAGACGCCGGTGATGCAGACCAGTTGGTGCAGCGGGATCGTGACATCAATGTCCTTCAGGTTATTGGCGCAGACGCCTTCGATTCGCAGCGTCTGAGCGGCTGCCGTCGCATCCGATGATGGCCGATCGGCCACTTGGCGAGACCCATTTAAGTACTGCGCCGTGAGCGTATCGGCCCTCAACAGGGCTTCATAAGGTCCGTTGAAGAGAATATCGCCGCCGAGCTCTCCGGGGCCGGGGCCCAGGTCCACGATCCGGTCGGCGTGCTGCATGACCAAAGGATCGTGCTCGACCACGACCAGCGTGTTGCCGGCATCACGCAGCTGGTGCATGACCTGAACGATGCGATGCAGATCGCGGGGATGCAGACCAATGGAAGGCTCGTCCAGCACAAAGAGTGTATTGACCAGCGAGGTTCCAAGCGCCGTGGTCAGGTTGATGCGTTGAACCTCACCGCCCGACAGGGTTCGCGACTGGCGATCCAGTGTCAGGTAGCCCAGACCCACGTCGACCAGAAACTGCAAACGCGATCGGATCTCCTTGGTCACCATGTGGCTGGCGGCCGTGAGCGCGGCGCTGTTGTGCGTGGATTCGGCGGCGTACACCCATTGGGCCACGTCGGCGATGGGCATCAGCATGACCTCGTGAATGGTCTTGCCACGAATCGTCCATTGCAGGGCCTCGGGCTTTAGGCGGGTGCCGTTGCACTGATGGCATTCGGTGTAACTGCGGTAGCGGGACAGCAGCACGCGCACATGCATCTTGTACGCTTTACTCTCCAGGTATTCAAAGAAACGATGGACGCCGTACCACTGACGATTCCAGTCGCCGGACCAGTCGGGATCCCCCTTGAAAATCCACTCACGATCGGCAGCCGACAATGCTTGAAATGGTATATCGGTGGGTACACCACGCTTGGTTGCAAATTTCAGCAGCTCCTTTTGACAGTCGCGATAGGCATTGGTCTGCCATGGTTTGATCGCGCCATCGGCCAGGCTTTTGCGCTCATCCGGAATCACCAGTCCCGGATCAATGCCGATGACGCGCCCAAATCCCCGGCAGGTCTCACAGGCCCCGATCGGCGAGTTAAATGAGAACAGTGCCGGCCGCGGCTCGCTGTAGTGCAGCCCGCAGTCCGTGCAGGTCAATGCACTGCTGAAGTCGTGGGGGTGCTCCCCAATGGTGATTCGGCAGCGGCCATGACCCAGACGCAGGGCCGTCTCCACCGCCTCGTGAATCCGCGCACTGGCGGTGTTCTCACGCAATACCCAGCGGTCCTGTATCACGTATAACTGATCACCATCCCGGGATTGGATCCTGGTGAACCCTTGGGCGGATAACCATTCCGACACTTGCTCATCGGGCAGCGATGCAGGCGTTTGTATCGGGAAGCTCACCTCGATCTTGGATTCCAGTGGGCTTGCCTGAATCAACATGGCAATACCCTGGGCCGTCTGGCGACGGACCGGTTTGCCGCAGCGGCGGCAGTTCAGGTCCGCCAGGCGGGCAAACATCATCTTGAAGTGATCGGTGAGCTCGGTCATGGTGCCCACGGTGGATCGGGAGGTGCGCACCGGATTGGTCTGGTCGATGGCGATGGCCGGCGGCACACCGTCGATGCGATCGACCTGCGGTTTGTCCATGCGATCGAGGAACTGGCGCGCGTAGGCCGAGAAGGTCTCCACGTAGCGCCGTTGACCTTCGGCATACAGGGTGTCAAAGACCAGTGAGCTCTTGCCCGATCCGGATACCCCGGTCACGACGATCAGTTCGCCAAGCGGCAGATCGATGTCAAGATTTTTTAGATTGTTTTGCCGCGCGCCGCGAATGCGGATGGCGCCGTGACCAAGCCTTGGCGTGGCCGCGGCCGTTGGGGACCCCATGACTTAATGCTTATGGTCGTGGTGATGGTCATGATCATGGTGATGATCATGATCGCAGTGCTCTCCATGCGCGTGATCATGGCCGCACCCCGGTCCGTGCACATGGCCCTTGGGGGTGTTTTCCTGGCTCAGGAGCCCGTGGGATTTGTCCGCCATGTTGGCATCACTGTCGGGATCGAACTGATCCATGCTCGTGAGTATGTGAAACCCCATGGTCTTTAATGCCGCTGCCGCCTGATCTGCGGGATCGTGGGCGCGCGGAAACTTCACGAAATTGTTTCCGACTTCCACGGCAATGCCACGTTGCGACAGGTAGCGCACCACACGCGATAACAAGGCAGGAGCGCTCGACGTGTAGACGTGGAGCTTCACGCGCGATCCGGTGTTAGCAGGGGAGAGATTCATCGCAGACTTTCAGCATAATTTTGCCAATATGGCGGGAAGTCTCCATTAAATCATGGGCCTCACCCACTCGCTCCAAGGGGAATACCGAGTGAATGACCGGGCGCAGGCGGCCCTGGGCCAATGCCGGCCAGATCGCCTGTTCCAGACTGCGCAGCAGGCGGGTTTTTTCTTCCACTGGCCGTGCGCGAAGCGTGGATCCGGTGAAGGTCAGGCGTTTCATCATCAGGGGCATCCAGTCCATCTCCACCTTGCTGCCCTGGAGAAATGCAATCTGCACGAGTCGGCCTTCCACGGCGAGACTTCGAATGTTTTTTTCCAGATAGGGACCACCCACCATATCCAGAATCACATTCACGCCTTGGCCCTGGGTGTGCGCTTTGATCTCGGCTGCCCAATCCTGTGTCGTGTAGTTGATGGCCGCATCGGCACCGAGCGCCTTGCATGCCGCGGCCTTTTCGTCATTGCCCACGGTGGTGAAGACCCGGGCGCCCAGGAATTTGGCGATGTGAATGGCGGTGATGCCAATGCCGCTTGATCCTCCGTGGATCAATACGGTGTCGTCGCGGGTGAGCCGGGCACGTTCCACCAGATTGGCCCAGACCGTCATATAGGTTTCCGGAATGGCGGCCGCTTCGCACGCCCCCAGGCCATCGGGAATCACCGCACAGTGGCCCGCCGGCGTGGTGACGTATTCCGCATAGCCGCCGCCGGGCGTGAGCGCGCAGACGGCTTGCCCCACGCGCCAGTCGGTCACGTCGGGGCCAAGGGCCGCAATCACGCCGCTCACCTCCAGGCCCAAGATCGGAGTGGCGCCGGCCGGTGGGGGGTAGAGTCCTTTGCGTTGCAGGAGGTCCGGGCGATTCACGCCCGCATAGGCCACGCGAATGAGGACTTCCCCTGGGCCCGGTGTCGGTGTGGGCAGATCGGAGAGCGTGATCGCGGCCGTGGTCGCGTCATGGGTGATCACGCGCATGATTTATTTCCAGGTGTCTTTCAGGGTGACTGTGCGATTAAACACCGGCGCGCCGGGCGTGGAGTCGTGCAGGTCCACCACAAAGTAGCCATGACGCTCGAACTGAAACCGTGCCTCGGGTGGCGCGTCTTTTAGGCTGGGTTCCATCGCCGCCTGAATAACGGTTAACGAATTCGGATTCACATCGTCTAGAAAGTTTCGTTCCAGCTCGGCCGGGTCGCCCTCGCGCCGAGCGCCGGGGGTGGGATGCGTGAACAGCCGATCGTAGAGCCGGACTTCGCCAAGGTAGGCGTGGGCGCACGATACCCAATGAATATTGCCTTTGACTTTATAGGTGTCCGCACCCGGCGTGCCGCTTTTGCTGTCGGGAAAAATCCGGGCCTGAACCTCGGTCACCTGCCCGGCGGCATTTTTCGTCACGCCCGTGCACTCCACCACATAGGCATAGCGCAGACGGACCTGCGCGCCAGGACTGAGGCGAAAGAATCCTTTTTCCGGCACTTCCTGAAAGTCCTCGCGCTCAATCCAGAGTTCTCGTGAAAACGGCAGGGCCCGCTTGCCGGTCTCGGGCTGCTGCGGGTGGTTCGGGGCGTGGCAGTCTTCCGAGTGTCCGGGCGGAACGTTTTCCAAGACCAGCTTGATGGGGTCGAGCACGGCCACCTTGCGCAGCGCGGTGTCGTTTAAGTGATCCCGCATGCATTCTTCGAGCACGCTGTAATCGATCCAGCCGTCCGACTTCGACACACCAATGATCTCGGCGAATCGACGAAACCCTTCGGGGGTGTAGCCACGGCGTCGTGCGGCCATGAGGGTGGGCATGCGGGGATCGTCCCAGCCCTTGACCGCCTTAGACTGGACCAGGTCCACCAGTTTGCGTTTGGAGAGCACCACATAGGTCAGGTTCAGTCGCGCGAACTCGTACTGATGGGGCAGGGCCTTGGGGTCCAACAGGCCGCAGCCCGCCACTTTCTCTAAGAGCCAGTCGTACAGGGGACGATGGTCTTCAAATTCCAGGGTGCAGATGGAGTGGGTGATCGATTCGATGGCATCCGATAGAGGATGGGCGTAGTCGTACATCGGGTAAATGCACCAGGCCGTGCCCGTGCGGTGGTGCTCTGCGTGTCGAATCCGATAGAGCACCGGATCGCGCATGTTCATATTGGGCGAGGCCATGTCGATTTTGGCGCGCAGCACGTGACGTCCGTCAGGATGCTGACCCGCGCGCATCTCGCGCAGCAGTGTCAGGTTCTCGCTGGGGCTGCGATCCCGAAACGGGGAGTTCCTGCCCGGACTGGTCAGTGTGCCGCGGTGGGTCCGCATCTCCTCGGCGGATTGGGAATCCACATAGGCCCATCCGGCCGACACCAGGGCTTCGGCAAAGGCGTAGAGCTTTTCAAAATAATCACTTGCGAAATAGTGATGCGATCCCCAGTCAAACCCCAGCCATTTCACGGCGGCCTCGATGGCGTCGACGTATTCCTGTTCTTCTTTCGTGGGATTGGTGTCATCCAAACGAAGATGACAGCGGCCGTTGTAATCACGTGCTAATCCAAAATTCAGGCAAATGGATTTGGCGTGTCCGAAGTGGAGATAACCGTTGGGTTCCGGTGGAAAGCGCGTGACCA
>JACCDX011547901.1_pt1 | contig 13581 bp, 15 predicted proteins | sample 7449681 | NCBI WGS metagenome assembly JACCDX01 (sample SAMN15323450, study PRJNA562643) | freshwater metagenome | isolation source: river surface water | place: USA:Blue River Watershed | collected 2017-08-18
AACAAGATCACGGCAACGAAGAATGTAAACAAATAGATTTCTTTCCATGGACTGAACAGTGGCATAAAACTCTAGCCAAGGATTATGGTTTTGAAATTGTTGATCTAGGCATAGATCGAAATAGAATTTATTCAGAATGGAGAAGACAGTGAAGAAAATTTTAATGGCGGCATTGGTATTCCTAAGTGCCACAGCACAAGCATGGGAACCTACCAAACCGGTGACAGCAGTAATCGGATTTGCACCGGGAAGTGGCAACGAAATTAGTTTTAGGGGATTTAGCAGTCTTATTGAAAAGGCTAATCCGAAGATTAATTTCCTTGTTGAAAATCGCCCCGGCGGTGATGGTACTATTGGAATGAACCATTTTATTAAACTGCCCAACGACGGCTATCACATCTATGTTGCTAGCCATCAAGGTATCTGGGTCACGGCCGAGTTTGCCAATCCTGAAAATAAAAAATATAATTTAGATGATTTTGAGTACGGATTAACACTGGCAAAAAGTCCATTGGCCATTATTGCATATCACGAAAGCCCTACAAATACTCCTAGAGAGTTTATGGAACGCATGAAAAATCCGCAAAAGCCTATTAGCATTGCCGCAGGTTCGGGTGCACATAAACTTGCCTACGAATATATGATGTACCATATTAAGGGCAACAGAACTCTTATCAAAACTATTCCCTACAAGGGTCCGGCACAAGCAGGACAGGATGTAGCAGGCGGACATGTAGAATTTGGTATTATTCCTGTTGCAGTGGCTAATACTTTGGTTAAATCGGGCAAGGTTAAAATTATTGCACTAACCAGTGAATACCGTTTAGAAGGTCTCAAAGATGTTCCATTAATGAAAGACTTTGTTCCGGGCATGAATGTCTATGCCGCATGGGGAATTATATTTCCCAAAGGCACAAGCAAAGAAATCATAGATTGGTACGTTACTAATTTTAGAAATGCTATTAACAGCCCCGAAGGCAGGCAATTTATCAAAGATAATTTAATGTTTTCAGAGCCCAAAGAGCAAAATCCCAAGGGTTTTGAAGCAAGCATGATGGAACTAAGAAAACAGTGGATTCCGATCATCAAAGAGGTTGGTTGGAACAATTAAAATATAAATAAAGTTATACAACACGCCCAATTTGGGGTTTGTATATAACTCGCTTAAAACAAGGAGAAAAAAATGAGCAAAATTATCGGCATTGACCTCGGCACCACTAATAGTTGTGTGGCCATTATGGAAAACGGCACTACTAAAGTTATTGAAAATAGCGAAGGTGCTAGAACTACCCCCTCAATCGTAGCCTACACAGACGGAGAAATCCTAGTAGGTGCTACTGCAAAACGACAAGCAGTCACAAACCCCAAAAACACTATCTACGCCAGCAAGCGATTAATTGGTCGCAAGTTTGAAGAACAGGCTGTGCAAAAAGACATTGATTTGATGCCCTACAAAATCATCAAAGCAGACAACGGTGATGCATGGGTTGAAGCCAAAGATCAAAAGTTGGCACCCCCACAGATTTCCGCAGAAGTTCTACGCAAGATGAAAAAGACTGCAGAGGACTATCTAGGACACGAAGTAACACAGGCAGTGATTACTGTGCCAGCTTACTTCAATGACAGCCAGCGTCAAGCTACTAAGGATGCAGGACGTATTGCTGGACTAGAAGTTCTGCGTATTATCAACGAACCAACAGCGGCTGCACTGGCCTATGGTGTTGACAAGTCAGACAACAAAGATCGCAAGATTGCTGTCTATGACTTGGGTGGCGGTACATTTGACGTTTCAATTATTGAGATTGCCAATGTAGATGGCGACAAACAAATTGAAGTGTTATCAACTAACGGTGATACATTCCTAGGCGGTGAAGACTTTGACCAACGCATCATGGACTTCTTAGTTGATGAGTTTAGAAAAGACAGCGGCATTGATCTTAAGAAAGACATGCTGGCATTACAGCGTTTGAAAGAAAGTGCTGAAAAGGCTAAAATTGAATTGTCCAGCAGTGCCCAGACAGATGTTAACTTGCCTTACATCACAGCCGATGCTAGTGGTCCCAAGCACATGAATGTTAAGTTAACTCGTGCTAAGTTAGAACAACTAGTCGATGACCTAATTCAGCGTAGTTTAGATCCTTGCCGTACAGCCATGAAAGATGCAGGCGTAACTGCCGCAGACATTGACGAAGTTATCCTGGTCGGCGGTCAAACTCGCATGCCTAAGGTACAAGAAGCAGTTGAAAAGCTGTTTGGTAAAGCACCACGCAAGGATGTAAACCCAGACGAAGCTGTGGCAGTCGGTGCAGCCATTCAAGGTTCAGTGCTTGCAGGCGATAAGACTGATGTATTGTTGTTAGACGTAACACCTTTGAGTCTTGGTATTGAAACCCTAGGCGGTGTTATGGCCAAGTTAATTACCAAGAATACTACAATTCCTACAAAACAAAGCCAAGTGTTTAGTACAGCACAAGACAATCAACCAGCTGTAACTATCAAGGTCTTCCAAGGTGAGCGTGAATTGTGCAATCACAATAAGTTGTTAGGTGAATTCAACTTAGAAGGTATTGCTCCTGCTCCACGTGGCACACCACAGATTAATGTTACCTTTGACATCGATGCCAACGGTATCTTAAATGTCAGTGCCAAAGATGAACGAACAGGCAAAGAAAACAAAATCACTATCAAATCAGATTCTGGTCTAAGCGAAGCCGAGATCCAACGTATGGTTCGCGAAGCTGAAGAAAATGCTGAAGAAGATAAGAAACAACGTGAGCTCATTGAGTCACGCAATCTTGCTGAATCGCAGTTGCATACAATTCGCAAAGATCTAGAAGAAGTAGGTGCTTTGATTACTCCGGAACAAAAGACGGACATTGAAGATGCTATCAAGTCGGTAGAAACAGCAATGGCTAATACAGACAAAGATGCTATTCAGCAATCATTGACCACTTTGTTTGAAAAGAGTTCGCCTCTCAATGAGGCCAAGAATCGTAAATCCGCTACCGACGAGGCATCACCAACAGTCGAAGCTGAATTTACAGAAACCAAATAAATTGACAGACACACAGTTGTTAGTTTAAAATAGAAACGTGCGGTGCCCATTGGGGCCGCACAATTGACATACTTGCTTATTAAAGGAGAAAATATCATGTCAAACAATACATTAACCCTAAGAAGCGTAGACTTCACACCCTTACACAGAGCCTTAATTGGCTTTGATCAACTATTTGATAATTTTGAAAATCGTTATCAAAACTCAACTACAAATTACCCTCCTCATAATGTAGTTAAAATTGGCGAGAACCAATATGAAATTCAATTGGCTGTAGCTGGATTTAGCAAAGAAGAAGTCAGCGTTGAAATTGATCAAGATCAATTGGTCATCAAAGGCAACAAGCGTGAGGATGATGCAGGCACACAATATTTGTATCGTGGACTTGCGTTTAGGAATTTTGTACGTTCATTTACTCTAGCAGATCATGTAGAAGTTAGAGATGCAGAACACAAAGATGGTGTTCTGACCGTTAAATTAGAACGTGTGGTTCCTGAGTCATTGAAACCACGTCAAATTTTAATCAAATAATCAACCCGGGGGAGATAATACTCCCCCACTAAATACCATATAGGGGAAATGATATGTCGGATATTACTGATGTAAAATTAGACGAAAAAATTAAAATTCGTGTTGAAGAACCCAAGAGATGGAAAGTTGTTTTTTTAAACGATAATTCTACTCCGATGGAATTTGTTATTTCAATTTTGATCGAAATCTTCCGTCACTCAGAAGAGACCGCCCGTGACATCACACTTCAGATACATAATAGTGGAAGTGGCGTTGCAGGTGTTTACTCATACGAAATTGCAGAAATCAAAGCAGTTGAGTCAACTAATCTTGCTCGCTCAAATGGATTTCCCTTGCAAATTCGTATGGAGGAAGAGTGAATAATCTAAGACAATTAACATCAGAAGCACACAGCAGAGCAGAACGTAAGAGCTTTGCTGGCAAGCTGGTCAAAGGCCAGCTTGAACCCAAAAGATATTATGAATATCTATTAAATCAACTAGCCTGCTATCGTGCACTAGAAAATCAAATCAGAGAATGGATTAGAGAAAATGATCTAACTCCAATACTGAGAACACAAAAGATCATTGAAGATATAAATTGGCTTGAAGCTGAGTATAAATTCGACAGAAATTCTGTGAGACTGCAAAAAAGCACATTAAAGTATGTAGAATATGTTGACTCTAAGTCAGCCCTAGAACTTGTGCCCCATCTCTATGTGCGACATTTTGGAGACATGTTTGGCGGCTCTATGATTGCCAAAGTAAGTCCTGGACTGTGCAAATACTATGAGTTTGAGAATAAAAAAGAACTCATTGACAAAGTTCGATCTTTGCTCACAGATGAAATGGGACCCGAAGCTAATGTATGCTTTGATTATGCCATTGACTTATTCGAAGAGTTAGACCGATGAGCTTAGTTTGGCATACTCTTATTGACATACAGCATTTGCTAGAAGACAAGTTTAATTCAACAGGTTGGCGAATAAAAGAACCAGGCATGGATCGATTTAATCAACCTGGCTGGGTAAATCTTGTATGGTCCAGTAATCTTTATCGCAGGGCACATATTGATGTTGTGGATGCTCGCGACACCAAAGGGCTTTGGATGATGCATTGCTGTGTTTTTCCACACTTGCACAATCCTGCCCCCATATTTGGCTTTGATGTTGTTGCAGGCAAGAACAAGATCACAGGGTGTTTTATCGATTACAGCCCAGCCGGTGATAGATCGCACCCAATGATTGAATACTTTGGAGAAGAAGTCAGCAGATACGAGTGGAATAAACCTCGTAAGTTACCAGAGTGGGCAGAACGAATATTCAGCCCGCATATGGTAGCCGCAGGTAATGTCAGTGATGAGCACGAGTTAAAGCAGATCACTAGTCTTGCCAGTATTTTAGTTAATCACTACACTGAAACAGTGGCTGAAACTAATAACACTGCTGTAAATACCACAGAAGCACAGAACTACTATGCACAAAATCAAAAGCAAAACCCCCATACACCTAAAGTTATGGCTAGTTTAGGCTTAGATGAGGAAGATGTGCGTGTGTTTATTCAGGAATGTTTGTTCCCGGAAATACAATAAATATGTGCTATGAGAGCAAAACATTTTGATCGTTCTAGTATTGTAGCTGATTTTGTCAATTATTGTGCTAAAGAGTTACAGTTAAAAGAAAAACCTCGGTTATCGCTGATCAGCGACCCAGCTTTTAGCCACGCAAGAAAGACATTTGGCCAGTATGAGCCAGCCACTGACAGTACTAAAATTAATATCAATAATCGTAATCTAGTCGATGTGCTGAGAACGATCGCCCACGAGTTTGTTCATGCAGCTCAGGATCAGGGAACAATAGATGCTGGCCACAAAACAGGCTTGCCAGGCGAAGATATTGAAAATGTTGCCAATGCACTTGGCGGAAAACTAGTAAGGGATTATACCGAAAGCCACGGTGAATATTTTAGGATGTCAGCAGAATGAGAGCAAAAGAATTTTTATGGGAATCCGAAGGCGGCATGCTAAGACGTGCTGAAGAAGCTAATCGTGGCAAGAGTGTTAGATTTAGAAATGCCGACGGGAACATTATTACTATGTTGTCTGCCACGGTCATTCCTGAACAAGATGATCCTTCAGATGATGCACCAGAACTAGTTACACAAGTAATTGACTATGTTGAATCCAACGGTGTTCAAGTAGCAGATGCATTGACACTACCTCCCTCTGGCGGACTAACCACTCCAGAAAAAGCCGGTGCCGCATTGGTCATGTTGTTCCAAGACGAAACATCCAATAAGAAGATTGGTTACATTGCACTCAAAGCTGGCAAGAAGCCAGGTGCATATCCAATTTTCTTACAGACAAAATTATTTTCAGACCTAACTGGTTATGTTCAACTCAGCGGCAACGCTGGAGAAGAAAACCAAGTATCAGGTGTACAGCAACGTGCTTTGACTAATTTGAAACCTGTAGGTATTCTTCCTACTAACACAGAAATAGCTGTAGACGATATCCCTAGTCAAGTTGAAGGAACAATTTCTGCACGTGAAGATCTAACCGATGACATCAAACAACAGGTTGTTCTGCTACTGCAAGAGGTTGCAGCCGGTAGTAGTAATCCTGTGCCAGGTGCCGGTGACTATGCTAAGAGCTATGAAATTGACCTAGGCGAAACAGCGGCACCGATCGCCCTAGTAAAGAAAAAGTTTTTGTCTGGAGATTGGAGTGCTGCTGAACAAGGCATGCAAATTTCTTTTGATCAGATTCGTGGTGTCGAATTCCCCAATGACCCAGCTGAGAAACTCTACGACAGTTATCTAATCATCGACGATGAGAATTTAATTCGTGTTAGTAGCAAGGACAAAGGAGGCGGTGCCAAGGCCAGTGTGTCCGGTATAGTCGACGACATCAGCAAGTACCCAGATCGATATGCAGGATTATTTGATCCTAAAGTCAATCCTGGCTTCGATGAAATGCTAGAGATTGTTACAAAGATTAAAGATCCAGACATGAGCATTGTTGCCGGCAGCAGTAACTGGCGTAGGAACGGAGCAATTGCCGGTGCCTTAGATCTAGGTATTACTTCTGGTGTGATCACTTCGGAGCAGGCAGGAAGAATTGTTGAGATCATCGACAGTGACCAACAGTATGCAGACGATGAAGAACTCGGCGACCTAAAGCCCCTACTATCTTTGAAAGGCACCAATGATAGCCAAAGACCAGATTATAGAATCGGATGGCATTTATTAGCGGCAGTGGCAGCTGGTTCTGCTGATGTTATTAATAAAAAATATAAGATTGACAAATTTTTTAAAGCAGTCTTAGAAAGATCAAACATGATTCAGGTAAAGACAACTTTGAAACGTGCTAATGTCAAGGACTCTGAAGGAAATGCTTCTAGCGGTGCTTATTTCAGCAATTTTGAAGTAATTTATCCGCCCGTTTTCACAGGAACAATACGGTTAGATGCTAGTAGCAACTTCTATGCTACTCGTCGACCAGTGGGAAAAATGGGCTTTGCAATCAAATAACTTGACTTGCTGAGAAAAATGCTATATAAATAGCATACATGGATATATTAGCACTTTTACTACTACTCCAACTCAAACACTGCTACGCCGATTTCCATCTGCAAACATACATGCAGACTGTTAAAAAAGGTGTGTGGTTAGATCCCGTTGGAATCAGCCATACTGTGGACCACATGTATTGCTCTCTTGTGGCTTTGCTAATGTTTCATTTCTTTTTTCATCTAAATGCAATATCTATAATTTTTGTCACGGTTGTCGAAGGTATTATACATTACCTTGTAGACTACAGTAAAGTAAAGTACGGCAGCAAAGACAACACTAAACCTATATTCTGGACACAGTTTGGTTTAGATCAACTAGCACATCAATTAACATATATCTGGATGATATATTATCTTCTTCTAGGTTAAAATACGCTGATAATTGTAGTAGGTCTTAGCATTAAATATTAATGTAAGGAGCGACCTATGAAAAAATTAATCGGCATTATGCTTTTTGTGCCGTTATTGGCCCATGCAGAATTAGTGCAACAATTCAAAAATCCAGCCTTTAGCGGCATTGGATTCAGCAGCCACGTACTAACCGTAGACAGTATCGAAAAGTCACGACGTGATGCTATCGAAGCAGACAAAAAAGCAGCTATTGCCAAGGCAGAAGCTGAACTGCTAAACACACCTTTGAATAGATTTATGAGTCTATTCCAAAGCCAAGTATATGCTCAACTTGCAACACAGTTAAGCAATAACTTATTCCAAAATCGTTGTGCAGCCGCAGACGGCACAGCTATTCCGGGTTGCGTTAATCCGACAACAGGCACTTTCGTGTTAGACGGGAACACTGTTACCTGGGTTAAGGCCAACGACAAAGTCACGTTAACTGTAGTAGATGCCAAGGGCACGAAAACCACGGTTGTAGTTCCAATTGCTAGTTTTGGTTTTTAAGGAGTAGACAATGAAAGCAATTAAATTATCCTTAATTACACTAGCCATCGTAGCTCTAGCAGGATGTTCAACAGTGCGTCCATGGGGCGATACAAAGATCAAAGAAGAAGCCAAGGTCAGCGAAACTATCAACAAGAGTTTTAGTAATGTTCCTGCACCAGGAGGTCCTGCAGTAACAGTGGCAGTATATGGTTTCAAAGATCTAACAGGACAGCGTAAACCAAGTTCGACATTGAGTTTGTTTAGCACAGCAGTTACACAGGGTGCTGAAGCATACTTGATCAAGAGTCTACAAGAAGTTGGCAATCGTCAATGGTTCACAGTTGTTGAACGTGTTGGCCTAGACAACTTGTTAAAAGAGCGTCAGATGATCAAGCAGACACGCGAGATCTATGAAGGTGCTAACGCCAAGATGCTACCTCCACTACAAATGGCCGGCGTTATCTTAGAAGGTGGCATTATCGACTATAACAGCAATACACTAACAGGTGGCACTGGGGCACGTTGGTTAGGTATTGGAGCACAAACAGCTTACACCCAAGACGTGGTTGTTATCAGCCTACGTTTAGTAAGTGTTCAAACTGGGGAAGTTTTGACTACTGTGACAGTAGAAAAGAATTTACTCAGCACCGCCGATGGCACTACTGCGTTGAGATTTTTCAACCAAGCAACTAGAGCATTTGAGTTTGATTCAAGTCAAACTTTCAATGAGCCTGGAAACTATGCACTACGTAGTGCAATCGAAACAGCCATAGTTGAGTTGATCAACAAAGGCGAACGCCAAAATCTGTGGAAATTCAAGGAGAAGCCCAATGAGTTGGTTCAAAAGGAAACCCCACGTGAAGGAGCCGCCAAAACTCCACCCACACCACCACAGTCCGATATCGGAAAGCGTGATGAAGGAAGCAAAGAAAAGAGTATCTGGGGAAAACTCCAGTTCTGGAAAAAAGATTAAATCGGGTAATACCGGGAGCGAATCATGAAACAAAAAATAATAACAATTCTACTAGCAACAGCATTTCCAGTAATGGCACAGACTGCCGTGACTGCACCTGCTGCACCTACTATTCCTACCATGGCCACAGTCAGTCCTAATGCCACAGCGGCATTGGCCATTGCTACAACTAACCGTATCTTTATCGATCAAAGCGGTGACAATCCCAACGTCAATATGACACAAGACGGTACTGGTAACAAAGCAGGATCTGCTGCTCGTCCAATATATCTACGTGGCATTGATCAAACCATTGTTACTAAACAAGTCGGTGTTAACAATGAGATCATGTTAGAAGCAGTCAATGACACCACCGGCTCTGGCAAGGGTGTTACAATCACTGTTCAACAAATTGGCGACAGCAACAAGGTTGATGCTGCCTGCGGATACGGCACAGCTTCAACCGGTGGAACAGCACTAACAGGTTGTAATGCCGCTGACCTAAACTGGAAGTTCACTGGCGACAGCAATGATCTACAGTTCCGTGGCACAGGTGCTGATCTTAAGAGTGCCATTGACGTCACAGGCGACAGCAACATATTCCGTATTGATGCCATCGGTGACAAGCACACACAAACTATCAAGGTAGCTGGTGATACTAACACATTTAACATCAATCAACGTTCGACTGGTGCAGCTGGAAGTAGTATTTGGGTTGACCTAACAGGCAACAGCAATAACTTGACCATGAGCCAAACTGGCACAATTGACAGTGTTATCAACATCAAGAGTGTGAGCAACAGCGGCACATTCAATATCACTCAGAAGAACTAAGGAGCGGCAATGAGAGTTGCTGCTCTTATCGCAGGCCTGCTGGTGGCCGGAACAGCCTGGGCGGACATCGGTTCCGTTACAGAAGCCACCGTCACTGCCATCATCAAACGCGGTAAAGATACAATTCAAGTTGTCAAGGGCACAGAAATCAAAACCAATGACAAGGTTGAAACTAAGAACGGTAAGGTTAAGATTGTTTTCAAAGACGATACCAACGTTACTGTCACTGAGTCTAGTAGCCTTGTCATTGACGACTTTGTCTATGATCCCAAAAGTGGTGCAGGCAAGCTAGGACTCAAAGCAGCCGCGGGCACTGTTCGATATGTGTCAGGCAGTATTGCCAAAGATCCCAAGAATGTAAAAATCAACACACCTACAGCAGCCATTGCTGTTCGTGGCACTGACTTTGTCATGGCTGTGGCAGAAACTGGATCCAGTATGATCATGTTGATGCCTACTTGTGAAATTGAACAGAACGTAAACTTAAAAGGTTTGACCTGTGGCAGTGGTGCTATTGATGTAGAAACACCTGCTGGCATAGTTAAACTAAATCGTCCTTATCAAGCTACTCTAGTCGAAACATTAAATGGTGTTCCTAGTCCTGCTGTTATTGTCGCTCTTAACGGCATGGCCATTGGCAACAACCTAATGATTAATCCTCCACGCACAACCACCGGACTCAGTGTTATTGCCGCTGCTCGTGCAGCCGCTGAAAAAACTGGAGATGCTAAAAAAGAAGAAAAGAAAGAAGTAGTAACACACGAAGAACATACTGTGGCTAGTAAATCTGATTCTGTGGCAGCTAAAGTAAAGAATAAAAGTTCCTCAAATAGCAGTGGCACTGAAGAAGAAGAAAAAACCACAACTTCAGCAATTAGTATAGAGCAAACTAATAAAGACGCAGTAGCCAATGAAGTAGCTGCAGTCGGAGAAACAGAAAATCCCTATGTTAAAAAGCTGTTCAAAGACAAAAGCGAAACACAGCAAGTTGGCTGGTTATATGAAAGTCTAAGCCCCAACAGCCGTAACTATGCCAATGTTATCATGCCCCTAGATACCAAAGTGCAGGTCACAGTGACACAAGACATGCAGACTAATCAATGGAACTTTGCTCCAGGTAAGCCACAAGGACAGATTGTTATCAATCAAAACTTCAGATGAAAAAGATACTACTATCATTGTTGTTATTATGCTCTAATGCTTTTGGACAAGCAGGATTTGAAACAGGCAACTTAACTGGCTGGACCACTTCCGGTGGTGATGCCACTGCTAGCCAGGCGGTGACAAACCTTTGCACAGGAGGCGGCAAATGTTGGACTATTAATCCTTACGGCTCTTGGATGGGTAAATTGTATCCAACAGGTGTTGTTCAGTTTGATAGTGCTACTACAAGTCTAGGTTTAACTTCTGTAGAAAATAATGCCATTAAACAGTTTATGACTGCAAATGCTGGTGGCGGAAATCCAACACCAACTGATGCAAGTTGGATGAAAAGAACAATAACACTGACAGCAGGAACAACATATTCTTTTGCCTGGAACTATGTAAGCACAGACTATACTCCGTTCAATGACGGGTCTATGGTAACATTAGTTCACTCTACTAATGCCAGTATCGTGCCTACACTGAATAATAGTCAACAGCGTTACGGCCTATTAGGATTCACTAACCCAGGCACAGGTAACTATGCCACTGACAGTTATGGATCAACTGGATGGCAAAAGGTCGTATTCACTGTTCCCCAAACAGGCGAGTATATATTAGGCTTTGCTACATTTAACCTAGGTGACACAGCATTGAGTCCTATACTATTTGTTGACGAAATACAAGGTACAACATTATTAAACGGTGCTGCATTTGCACCTATTGCTCCTAACCCTGGATCAACTGCTCCTTCAGCAACTGCACCCACAACTCCGCCAGTTAGTATGCAGCCAATCTACAATGGTAGCTCTAACTTGTATACAACTAACATTGTGCCCACAAGCTATAACAGTCCCAACGGCGAAGGTGCTGCTAATGCCTTTGATAATAATCCAAATACAAAATATTTGAACTTTGATAAAAAGAACGCCGGTGTTACTATCAAATTGAATCAAGGTCGTGTAGTCAGTGGATTTAAACTGACCACGGCCAACGATTTCCCAGGCCGAGACCCTACTAGCTATAAACTCTATGCTTCAAATGATGGTAAGACCTGGGACAAATTAAGCGAAGGCACAATAACACTCAGTGATACAAGATTTGCAGTCAGCGACATGATCACAGTGGCCAACACACAGCCTTACTTCTACTACTTTATCTACTTCCCAACAACCAAAGCAGGTGAAGGCTGTGGATTAAACTGTGACTCAATGCAGATTGCTGAAATTACATATTACTACGATGAGAATAATACAACCACCAGTGTAGATCTAACACCCAGTGGCGGAACTATCGCCAACCCAGGAACACCTGGTGCTACAGCTCCTGGTATGGAACCAGAATGGCCAGCAACCAGTGATATCACAGCAGGACAAACAGCACAACGAAATGCAGCCAAGAATCGAGTGTCCAACATAGTATTAGGTAATCATCTTTATCTTGAACAAAAGATTGGTAGTAGTGCTAACTCAGTGACCATCGAACAAACTGGCAACTACAATAAGATTGCAGGTATCGGTGGCGGCACCTATTCTATCATAGATGGTGACAACAACACTGTCGACATCAAACAAGGTGATACACTTGGCAAGAACTTGATTGAGTTTAGTATTACGGGCAACACTAACAATGTTACTCTATGGCAAGCACGTAATCCTACAACAGGACTACAAGATGGCAGTGAAAGTGGCGGACACTATATGGGCCTAAATATCACAGGCAGCACTAACACATTGACACTAAAACAAAGCAATGACGGTGGAAGTAGCAGTGGACACTTTGCCTATGTAGACATTACTGGCAGCGGAAACACCGGCACACTAAAACAAACGGGCAACGGTGAAAAAACATTCTTTGGTATACTAAATGGCAATACTAATGTGTTCGATGTTACACAACAAGGATCGGGTAGTTTTCTTGATCTGAGTCTAACTGGTAATGGACACTCAGTTACTGCTAATCAAAAGGACGCAGGTAGCCACAAGGCCACTATCAATCTAACCAACGCTGGTGGTGCCAGTAATGTTACTCTAGTTCAACAAGGTAGCACAGCACAAAACGTTAACATCACACAACAGTGTGCTACACTGAGTGGTTGCAGTGTTAGTGTAACACAGGGCACAGGTCCATAATGATTGATCCAGTTACAATCGGCGTCGCTTTTGTAACTGCACAAAAAACAGTGGGTTATATCAAACAGGCAGTTGCTCTGGGCAAAGATGTCAACAGTCTGTATAAACAGTTTAGCAGTTTCTTTACCAACTGCGACACTGTTCACAGTGCCAGTGTAGCACTGAAAGAAAAAGCAGAAAAGTCCATGCTCACAGACGGTGAGATCAAAGCACAGTCTCTGCAAATAGCCATGCATAGTAAAGCACTCCGTGAAGCAGAAAAAGAGTTAAAGGATCTGCTGGTATGGTCAGGTAACAAAGACGTCTGGGACGAAATGATGGCTGAACGTGTTCGCATGTATAAAGAACGTGCAGCCATTGAGAAGAAACTCAAAGAGACCAAAGCCAAAGCTCATGCTGACATGGTTGATCGTGTGTTGGTAGGTATTAGCACACTGGCCATAAGTGTGCCTGCAGTTCTCGGCGGAGTCACTGCATTCATAAGATAATCTGCCCGCTAAAA
>JACCDX010037309.1_pt1 | contig 13580 bp, 15 predicted proteins | sample 7449681 | NCBI WGS metagenome assembly JACCDX01 (sample SAMN15323450, study PRJNA562643) | freshwater metagenome | isolation source: river surface water | place: USA:Blue River Watershed | collected 2017-08-18
AAAGTGCGTCATTTAAATAGTGTGTATGTGCCCTCGGAGGGAATTGAACCCCCAACCTATTGCTTAGGACGCAGTCGCTCTATCCGTTGAGCTACGAGGGCGAAGTAATTTCTAGCCTAATTGATTTGTAAAACCTAAATTAAGTTAGTGCAACAAAACAGTTAGTTTTTCTCCTGAATTAATTGCAAGGTTCATTGCATCATTTGTTGAGGTGCTGACTAAGACTACTAATCCTGCATTTGAACCAAAAGACGATTTTTTCTCAGCAAGGGCAACCACCATTACTTTTTGAGCGATAAGTCCACCAAATATTCCTTGTGAATTATTAAGTTTTACAACATCAACTATTGCACCCGGTTTTAAAATTGAAGCAATTTCGGAGTCATTTATTCGAATTCCAACAATTCTTTGATTTTTATCATTTTGATTACTTGAAATTAGTCGACTTGAAGTTATTTGTTCTTTGGCAGAAATATTTGAGGTGAGCATTTTTCCTACAATTTCTTGTATTTTTAAACTATTGGGAGCTATTCCAGATATTGGAATTCGCGAAGTTGCTAGATCAGAATTTGTAAGTACTGTGCCACTGGAAAGGTCTCTACTTGCAACAATTACTTCACGTGTTGCAAAATTATTTGCAACTTTGTCAACTAATGAATAAATAACTATTGCGATTAAGCAATAAGCAATAGTTTTTCTATAAATCTTAAATAGGGTAAATAGATCTTTCCTGCTTATATTTATTTCTAATTTTTTCATTACTTAAAAATAAAGGAATTAAAATATTTTTGTAGGGCCTAGTGATAAATCTGTGGATAACTATTTTTCAGTAGTTGCTTTAGTTGCCTTTTTCTCAGGCTTAGCAGTTTCTTTCTTAGTTGAGTCTTTAGCCTTTTCTTCTTTTTTCGGCTTAGATTCAGTCTTTTTCTTTTCTCTAGAATCTGTTCTGTAAAAGCCAGAGCCTTTAAAAACAACACCTACTGCGCCAAATTTCTTTCTGACTTCACCACCACATTCTGGGCATTTGGAAATAGCTGCATCAGAAAAAGATTGCACAACTTCAAATTCATGTTCACAATTTGTACATGCATATTGGTAGGTAGGCATAAGACATATTGTGCCAATTACTCATCTTGAAAGCATCTTGGACTTACTATTTATATATATGCACTTTCCCCCATATCTTTTAGTTGCACTTGGTGGTGCGATTGGAAGTGTTGTGCGATGGATGATTTCAATTCGTTTAGATGATTCTTTAGCACTTTTACCTTTGGGTAAAGAAGGCTTTGCATGGCCCACCTTATTAATTAACATCATTGGTTGTTTATTGATTGGCTGGATTGCTGGACATCGAAAACATTCATTAGATGTTTGGCATTTTTGGGTTGTGGGAGTTTTAGGTGGCTTTACTACTTTTTCAACTTTTATTTTAGAAACAACTTGGCAACTTCAATCTCAAAATTGGATTTATGCATTTACTTACGTCTTCATTACTTTTGTTGCTTGTTATGCAGCAGCAAGTTACACATTAAAAAAATCTGAACAAAGAAGTAATCTATGAACGAAACTGTGCCAACATTATTTGCTGTTGCAATAGGTGGGGCATTAGGTTCAATGCTTCGTTATCGTTTGAGATTTGTTACCAAAAATTCAAAAATATCAATGGGTTCTTTACCCTCAAACATAATTGCATCATTTGTTTTAGGACTAATTACTGCTCTTTTTGCAGATGCTTTCTTTGCTATTGAAGGATGGCAAGCTTGGTTTCAACCACTATTAACTATTGGCTTTGCCGGATCTTTATCCACTTTTTCAACTCTAGCTTTAGAAATGCATGAAAATACAAAGAAGAGAAATTGGGCCACAACTTTTGGTTATGCATCCTTTACTTTTGGGGCAGGACTAGCTGCTTTTGGAATCGGGTTATTTTTAGGAACTTCAGTACCTGTTTAGTCAGGATCTGGAGTAGTGAAATGAATAGATCTATATGGTGTTGCAATCGTGTGCACACTCATATCGTGAGATTCTTTGGGAATTTCTAAAATAAATTCCAAATCAAACAATAAAACAATTCTTTTTACATCTTTTGAGATTTGCGCTAACACTCGATCGTAAAAACCTTTTCCTTTACCTAATCTTGTGCCATTTACATCTACGGCAAGTCCAGGCAAAATCACTGCTCCTAAATCATTAATTTCTTTAGCAAAAACTGCATCTCCTACAGGTTCTTCTATGCCAAAAGGTCCTTTTACAAAATTGTCTGGATTCTTAATCCATAACAAATCATCACCACTAATTCTTGGTAACCAAACATTTCTTCCAAGTTTTCTAACTTCTTTTATTAATTCTTTTGTTGGAGGTTCCTCTGGCAATGACATATAGATACAAACATCCCCAGTAGTTTTTGAAAGTTCAAAAAGACCACGCTTGGTAAGTTGCTCAATATCAAAATCACTTAATTTAGAATTTCGTCTAGTTTCTTGCAGACGTTTTCGCAAAGATTGCTTGGTCTCTTGGGGTTCTTGTATAGGCATTGGACAAGAAGCATACTCGGTACGCGTAATCTTTATTCATAAAGTCAGTAGCAAGAAGGATTTGGAAAATAGCGTGAAAAAAGTTTTAAAAGCAGTCATTCCAGTTGCAGGATATGGAACTAGGTTTTTGCCTGCCACAAAAGCTACCCCAAAAGAAATGCTTCCTGTTGTTGATAAACCTGCTATTCAATATGTAGTCGAAGAAGCAGTTGCTGCAGGACTTGATGATGTGTTATTTATAACCGGTCGAAGCAAGCGTGCTTTGGAAGACCACTTTGACGATTCACCTGAATTAGAAAATGAATTAACAAAACAGAATAAAAATGACTTGTTAGAAAAAGTTAAAGATCCAGCAGAACTTGCCAAAATTCATTTCGTGCGTCAAGGAGTTCCTAAAGGTTTAGGTCACGCAGTTTTAATGGCTAAAGAACACGTAGGTGATGAGCCTTTTGCAGTTTTATTGGGAGATGACTTAATAGATCCAAGAGATTATGTATTGCAAAAAATGTTTGATGTGCAACAAAAACATGGTGGTTCAGTTGTTCTGTTGATGGAAGTTTCTCCATCTGAAATTCATCTTTATGGTTCAGCAAAGATTGAAAAAACTGATCAAGAAGATGTAGTAAAAGTATTAGATTTAGTTGAAAAACCTAATCAGCAAGATGCACCAAGTAACTATGCCGTTATTGGTAGATATTTATTCGATCCAACAGTATTTGATGTTTTAGAAAATACTCAGCCTGGAAAAAATGGTGAAATTCAATTAACTGATGCTATGAAATCTTTAGCTAAAGATGTTAAATCTTCTGATGGTGGTGGATTACATGCAGTAATTTTTAAAGGTAGAAGATATGACACAGGAGATAAATTGTCATACCTACAATCAGTAGTGCAATTGGCAAGTGAAAGAAAAGATTTTGGACCAGCATTTAATCAATGGTTAAAAGATTTCGTAAAAACTTTAGGTAATTAAATATGGCGCCAGTTTGGCCAGTTATTTTAAAACAAGACAATTTAATTTTAAGACCATTAAAATACACCGACAAATTTGCTTGGAAAAAAATTAGAGACCAAAATGAGAATTGGTTTAAAGAGTGGGAAGCAACGGTTCCTGAAGAATTTAACGAAGGAAAACTAAATTTTTTCCAAATAGTTAGAAAATTAAAACAGGAAGCTAAAGAACAAAGAAGTCTTCCTTTTGTTATGCAAGTAGACAATAAATTAGCAGGTCAAGTAACAGTAGGAAATATAAATTATGGATCTACAAGAAGTGCTTACATTGGTTATTGGATAGGAGAGGAGTTTGCCGGGAAAGGCTACACACCTTTAGCAGTTGCATTAGCAATTGATTACTGTTTCCAACAATTGAAATTACATCGAATTGAAATTGCAATAAGACCTGAAAATACAAAATCATTAAGAGTTGCAGAAAAACTTGGATTAAGGAAAGAGGGTTTAAGACCTAACTTTTTGCATATAAATGGAGCCTGGCGAGATCATGTGATTTATGCAATACATGAAGATGAATTAACTGAATCTTTAGTTTTAAAACTAAAAACCGAGTAAAAATATTATTATTTTTTAAACACACCCCAATTTTTCTAAATAAAAAATCGTTCAAACTTCTAACCTATTAACATGGGGTCAGGTTTACTACTAGCTATCGTGCTGGGTCTTTGGGCAATAGTCCTATATCCCACTTTTGCAAAAAACCGTGAACAGTCAAATGAAACTAAATCAATTGCCAGATTTAATAATGCGATGAAGTCAATTAGTCAATTAATTCCAGATCGTAAAAAAACTAATGATTCAATTTCTTTAACGGCAGCTAAAAGAAGACGAAATGTCACTTACTTTTTATTCGTAATTAATATTGGAGTAATTATTGCTTCATATTTTAATTTTGTGCCACAAGTTGTAACGTTTGTTCCTTTAGCAATTTTGTTATTGTGGCTTACTGTGGCATTTATTGCAGCACAACAACTTAGTGATGAAAAGAAACCAATAGTTACAAATGTGATAAGAAAAAATTATGTTATTTATAAAAAACCAATTGAAACTAAAACTTTTATCAAAACAGATCCTGAACGAGATTTAATTATGGATGAAAGACCATTTGAAAAAGTTGAAGAAAAAGTTGAGGTTGAAGTGACAGAAGGTGCTAAATTCTTCGAAGCGTTAAAGAAAGCTCAAGGAGCTTAAATCCACTTACTAAACCACATTCGGGCTAGCCATTCATCTTTCGGTAAAGAAATTGCTGCCCAAATTGGATAAAAATAAATAGACAAAATAATAGTTGCAAGTAAAAGACTTATTCCTACTATATAAAAAGTTTTCAAAGATTGACCTCTAATTATTAAACCTTGATAAATAAGATTTGCAACATAACAAATTGAAATTACTAAAAATGGTAAGAATGAAATTGCATAAAAATAAAACATTGTTCTTTCAGGAAAAATTAACCAAGGTGCCCAACCTGCTAAAAACAAAGCAACAATAGTTCCTGATCTCCAATTTCTAGATCTTAAGAAATTTAAAAGCAATACCAAAAGCGCAATTATGGAAATCCACCAAATTAATGGATTTCCAATAGCTAATACTTCTTGGGCACAATTACTACTTGCACAATTTGGCAAATTCTCCTTATAAAAAAATGAAGTTGGTCTATATAGAATTGGCCAAGATAATGCGTATGACTCATAACTATGATCTGTTGTTAAATTGATATGGAAATTCCAAATTTGTTCGTGATATCTATAAAGTGCAGTTAGTATTCTTTCCCAATTATTGAATACAGAATCACTTTCTAAAGTAGATCTTCCCCAACCCCCATCAGATCTCATCCAGCCAGTCCAAGAAATTAGATATGTAAAAAATGCTACGACTAAGACTTGAATAGTTATAAGCCAAGAATCTAAAAGTGCTGTTCCTAGGATTGGTTTTTTAGCTCTTCTTAGTTTTCTAAAAGTAATGTCCCAAATTAAAGAAAGAATCAGAATTACTGCTAAATACCAAAGGGCATTCCATTTAGTCGCAATTGCTAAACCGAAGAAAATTCCAGCACCAATTCTCCATGGATGCCAAGTCCATCTTCCTCCATATTTAGATTCAGAATCTAAATTTCTACTAATTCGATTTCTTGAATAATCTCGATCAATCAGTATTAACCAAATTCCTATCATCAAAAAAGTTGTCATAATTCCATCTAGCAATGCTGTTCTACTCATGACAATTGCTAATCCATCAATTGCAATTAAAAATCCAGCTAAAGACCCAAACCAAATAGAACGTATTAATCTAATAGCAACACGTGTTGTAACAAGTACTAAAAGTGTTCCCATGAAAGCAACACCAATTCGCCAACCAAAAGAATTTAAACCACCAATTTGTTCTCCAATTGCAATAACCCATTTACCCATTGGAGGGTGTGCGACGAAAGATCCTGATGCCTCAAATACATCTGTTCGACCTTGCAAAATTAATTGATCAGCATTTTCAACTGCTGTTCTTTCGTAACCATTTTTTAAAATCGCATAAGCATCTTTAACATAATAAGTTTCATCAAAAACTATTTCATTTGGCTGACTTAATCTTGGCCATCTAACAAGAGCACCAATAGCTGTGACTAAAAGAGTCAAACCCCAACTGAGTAGTGACTGGCTAGGCATGACATCAACCAGTTCATTGGTTTTGTGAATATCACTAGTTGTTCGAGCATGTGCTGGCATATTTTGTCCCACGACTCAAAAGATTACGACCAAATTAAACCTGAAAGGATTAGGCCTATGAGTGGCGGGCAATTAATTTTGGCGGCAACGCCTTTGGGCAACGTTTTGGATGCATCTAAACGTTTAATAGCTGCCCTTTCAAAAGCAGACATTATTGCTGCCGAAGACACCAGAAAGGCAAGACGACTTTTTCAAGATTTGAATCTTGATATTAAAGCTTTAGTTATTTCTCTATTTGAAGAAAATGAATTAGAAAAAATTCCTGATTTAATATTGAAAATAAAAGAAGGTAAAACTGTTGTTGTCATTTCTGATGCAGGAACACCTGCCATAAGTGATCCTGGATATAAGTTAATCAATAAAGCAATAGAAGAAAATATTTCAATAACAGTATTACCAGGACCAAGTGCAGTAATTTCAGCTTTAGTTTTATCGGGATTACCAACAGATAGATTTTCTTTTGAAGGATTTATTCCTAGAAAAGGTAAAGAAAGAACTGAAATACTCAGTAATTTAAATAAAGAATCCAGAACCATGGTTTTGTTTGAATCACCACGTAGAACCAAAGATACTTTAGAAGACATTTTAGAAATCATTGGAGAAAATAGAAAAGCAGCAGTTGTTAGAGAAATTTCTAAAACTTATGAAGAAGTAATAAGAGGAACAATAAAAGAATTGGTTGATTGGGCAATAAAAACTGAAGTATTAGGTGAAATAACTTTAGTTATTGCAGGTATTGATAGTTCAAAAAAACCTGAAGTTGACGACGATGCAATAAAAAGTGTTAAAGACTTAGTTTCTAAAGGAATGAGTTTTAAAGACGCAGTTGCACAAATTTCTGCACAACGAGGATTGTCTAGAAGCAAGCTTTATGATGCTTCTCTAAGATTAGATTCATGAGCGGCAAAGATACTTTTTATTTAGCGACACCTATTTACTATGTAAATGATGCTCCTCATATTGGCCATGCTTACACAACAACAGCAGGTGATGTTTTAACTCGTTGGAGAAGACAACGTGGTGAAAAAGTTTGGTTTCTGACTGGAACAGATGAACATGGCACAAAAGTTCAAAGAACAGCAGAAGCAAATAATTTTAAACCTCAAGATTGGGCAGATAAATTAGTTAAAGAAGCTTGGCTTCCAGTATTAGAAACAATAGATGCTGCAAATGATGATTTCATAAGAACTACATCTGACAAACATAAAATAGCTGTTCAAAAATTTTGGCAATTAGTTAAAGATCGTGGCTATGTTTATGAAGGAAGTTATGAAGGACCTTATTGCGTAGGTTGCGAAGAGTTTAAATTACCAGGAGATTTGAAAGTAGAAAATGGACAAGAGCTATGTCCAATTCATTCAAAACCAGTAGAAATGTTAAAAGAGAAAAACTGGTTTTTCAAATTAAAAGAATTTCAACAACCACTAATTGATCATTTCACTAAGAATCCACAAGCAATTCAACCTCAATCTGCATATAACGAAGTTATGTCATTTTTAAAACAAGGTTTAGAAGATATTTCAATGTCAAGATCTGCAGTTTCTTGGGGAATAGATTTACCTTGGGATAAAAATCAAGTTGTTTATGTTTGGTTTGACGCACTTCTTAACTATGCAACTGCTACAGGATTTGGAGCAGAAAATAATTCTGATGATGCAAAACTATTTGAAAAAGTTTGGCCAATTGATGTAAATCTAGTTGGAAAAGATATTTTACGTTTTCATGCCGTTTATTGGCCAGCAATGTTAATGGCAGCAGGATTAGAGCCAGCTAAATGTGTCTTTGCACATGGATGGTTGTTAGTTGGTGGAGAAAAAATGAGTAAAACTAAATTAACCGGAATCGCACCTTCGCAAATTGTTGACTATGTAGGTTCAGATGCTTTTCGTTATTACTTTTTATCTGCAATTAGATTTGGTCAAGACGGATCTTTTTCTTGGGAAGATTTAACTGCAAGATACACAGCCGAATTAGCAAATGGTTTAGGAAATTTGGCTTCCAGATTAGCTGCGATGGTGGAAAAATATTTTAATTCAGCAATTCCTCAACCGGGAAATTTAAATGAAAAAGATCAAATAATCGTTGAAATTATTAAGAAATCCAGTTTGGATGCAGATGAAGCAATGTGCAAACTTGATTTTTCTGAAGGAATATTGGCAATCAAAAAGATTGTTGATGCAGCAAATCTTTATGTAACAGAACAAGAACCATGGAAATTAGCAAAAGATGAAGCAAATAAAAAACGTTTAGCAACAGTTCTTTACTGTGTAGCAGAGGCTCTAAGAGCAATATCTGTTTTGTATCACCCAGTAATGCCTAAAGCTACACAAAAAATATGGAACATTATTGGCGCAAATGAATCTATAGGAAAAATTAGTGAACAAAAAATATCAGAAGTTGGAACTTGGGCAAAATTACCTGTAGGAAGTAAAGTCACTAAAGGTGAAGCAGTATTTCCAAGACTTGCTGAAGATGAACAATAAAGATAACGGATTAAGAGCAAGAAAAGATTTTGGTGTGACTGAATCAAAAAAAAGAGAATATCCACCACTACCTGAAAAGTTGCCATCAACCACTATTGATTCGCATTGTCATTTAGATATAGAAGATAAAGATATTTTTTTAAGTGTGGAAGACGCTTTAGAAAAAGCTGCATCTGTTGGAATTACAGGAATTGTTCAAGTAGGAGTTGATGTTCCAAGTTCTAAATGGGCTGTGAAAACTGCCAAAGAGTTTTCACAAATTCATGCCACAGTCGCACTTCATCCAAATGATGCACCACTTATTGCATTAGAAAAAAGTTCTAGTGCATTAGATGAAGCTATAGCAGAAATTGAAGAGTTGGCTAAGGATGAAGCAGTTAAAGCAATTGGTGAGACAGGTGTTGATTTTTTTAGGACAGGACAAGAAGGTAGAGATTTTCAAGAATATTCCTTTAGAAAACATATTCAAATTGCAAATAAATTTAATAAACCAGTGATGGTCCACGACCGAGATGCACATCTTGAGGCTTTAAGAATTTTAGATGAAGAGAAAGCAAATCAAGTGATTTTCCATTGTTACTCGGCAGATGCAGAGTTTGCTAAACAATTAGTAAAACGAGGTTGGTATTTATCATTTGCTGGAACTTGTACATTTAAAAATGCACAAAACTTACGTGATGCACTAAAAGTGACACCTTTGGAAAATGTATTAGTAGAAACTGATGCTCCATTTTTGACACCAATGCCATATAGAGGATATCCAAATGCATCTTTCATGATTCCGCTAACTTTGCAAACTATGGCTCAAGAAATGAATGTTGACTTATTAACAATAACTAATGCCACGAGAAATAACGCTGAAAAATTATTTGGAAAATTCTAGATGTCTAATCAGTTATTAACTGCTTCAGAAATAAGGGAATTAGCAAAAAATATAGATTTAAAACCCACAAAAAAGCTTGGACAAAACTTCGTAATTGATCAAAATACTGTAGAAAAAATTGTCAAAGTAGCAAAAGTAGACAGTAAATCTCACGTTCTAGAAATTGGTCCAGGACTTGGTTCTTTAACCTTGGCTCTTTTGCAAACTGATGCAAAAGTAACTGCTGTAGAAATTGACGAAAGATTAGCCGGATTATTACCAAAAACTGCTCAAGATAAAGGATTTAAGGCAGAGAAATTAAAAGTGATAAATAAAGATGCACTTTTAATAAATCAAACAGATATCTCAGATTCGCCAAATATTTTGGTCGCAAATCTTCCTTACAATGTTTCTGTCCCTGTAATTTTGCATATATTAGAGAACTTTCCAAGCATTACTAATTATTTGGTTATGGTTCAATCAGAAGTTGCAGATCGTTTAGCAAGTAAATCTGGTTCTAAAACATATGGTGCACCTAGTGTGAAAGTACAATGGTATGCCCATGTTAAAAAATCTTTTGCAATTTCAAGAAATGTATTCTGGCCAATTCCAAATGTAGATTCAGATCTAGTAGAGATTCAAAGAGTAAAAAATTTTGATGAGTCAATAAAAAATGAACTTTTTAAAGTTATTGATTTAGCCTTTGAACAAAGAAGAAAAATGCTTCGGTCCGCATTAAGTTCTGTTTGTGGGGGAAGTGAAAAAGCATCTAATTTACTTCAAAGTGCAAACATTGACCCACAACTTCGTGGGGAAGCTTTAAGTGTAGATGACTATGTGCGATTGACTTATGTCATGAAAAAAAGTGGTTTATTAACCAACTCTAAAAAATCATGACGGCTGCAATTCAAGATTTAGCACCAAGACATTGCACCGTAAAAGTTCCTGCCAAAATTAATCTTTCATTAAAAGTTGCTCCACTTGGTGAAGATGGATTTCATGAATTAGCAACTGTATTTCATGCTGTTTCAATTTATGATGAAGTAACAATTAGCAAAGTCAGACCTGGACAAGAAGAAATTTCAGTTGCCGGAGATGATTCAGAAAAGGTTCCAACAAATAAAGATAATTTAGTAAACAAAGCAATAACTGAAATTGCTAAACATGTGAATCAACCAATTCACGCAAGAGTTCATATTCACAAATCAATTCCTATTGCAGGTGGCATGGCCGGAGGTAGCGCTGATGCCGCTGCCACAATTTTAGGAATTAATCATCTATGGGAATTTCATTTAACAATTGATGAATTAAATCAAATTGCAGCAAAAGTGGGATCTGATGTTCCATTTTTACTTCACGGAAATACTGCTTTAGGTTATGGCAGAGGAGAACAACTCACACCAGTTCTACACAGAAATTCTTTACATTGGGTTATTGCTACAAGTAATGATGGACTTTCAACTCCTGAAGTTTATGCAGAATTTGATCACTTAACAAAAAACAAAGAAATAGATAATCCTGAAATTTCTTTAGAATTATTAAAAGCATTAGCGGCAGGAGATCCAAATGAAGTTGCAAAAAATTTAGTTAATGATTTACAACCTGCAGCAATATCCTTAAAACCTGAATTAAGAAGATTATTAAGAGCAGGAGAAGACGCAGGAGCATTAAAAGGAATAGTTTCTGGTTCTGGACCAACTTGTGTGTTCTTATGCTTTGACGACACAGCTGCTTCAGATATTGCAATTGATTTATTAAGTAGTGGAACTTGTAAACAAGCTGTAACTGCATATGGCCCAGTACCTGGGGCAAGAATTAAATAGTTTTTTGAATTTTTAAAGTTGGTTTTGCTTGTAAATCAGTTAATCCATTCCACACAAAGTTAACAACTTGGGCAACTATTTCATCTTTTGAGACATGTCTTTCTTCTTGCCACCATTGGCCACTTAAGGCAACAGACCCCACCAAAGTTCTTGCATAAATACCTGCAGATTTTCTTGGTATTCCATATTTATCGAATGCATTTCCTAAAACTTGTTCACATTTATCAACAATGTCATTAACTAAACCAGAATAAGCACCAGCGCCATGTGCTGCTGGAGCATCTTTAATCAAAACTCTGTAACCATCTGGATGTTCATCTATGTAGGTAAAGAATGCATAAACTGCTTGCTCCAACATTTCTCGTGGATGACCACTTTCCATGTTAGAAATCACTGTTCTTAATAATTCTCTAGTTTCTCTATCCAGAATTACTGCATACAATCCTTCTTTGCTACCAAAGTGTTCATAAATTACAGGTTTTGAAACTAAAGCAAATTGCGCAATTTCTTCAACTGAAACAGCTTCATAACCTTTTTCAGCAAATAGATGTCTTGCCACATTAATTAATTGTTCGCGTCTTTCAATTCCACTCATACGAACGCGACCTGCTTCGCGCTCTACTTCTAATGCCGCTTTTGCGATTCTTTCTCTGGCTTTAACGTTTTCTTTCTGCATTTTTTCTTGTGCTTTGAGTAATTTTTTGGCAGCTTTTAACTCATCTTTTGTAGGTTCACTCGTTGAATTGGTAGGCACAACTCAACGCTACCTGCCGTAATGGTTAGGCTTGTGCGAGCGTTGCTTTTTCTGCACACGAAAATAAAGTAAAAGCTATTCCGGGATCGTCTAATTGGCAGGACACCGGCCTTTGGAGCCGTGAATCGGGGTTCGAGTCCCTGTCCCGGAGCAACACTTTTTTACTAACGAATAACATCTTTTACGTGAGTAATTTAAATGTCGCAATTGTGTTAGCCGCTGGTGAAGGCACACGCATGAAATCTAATGCACCAAAAGTGCTTCATGAAGTTTGCGGATCACCAATCTTGGGTCATGTTTTAGAAACAGTTAAAGAATTAAAACCCCAACAAAGCGTGGTGGTAATTGGGCATCAAAAAGATTTAGTTAAGCAATATATAAATAGTGAATATCCAAAAGTCCAAACTGTTGTACAAAACAAACAATTGGGCACAGGTCATGCTGTCCAAACAGCTTTGGCGAGTTTAAAAGGAGTTAAAGGTTTAGTTCTAGTTCTTGCCTCAGACACTCCTCTTTTAAGTAGTCAAACTCTTAATCAATTAGTAAAGGCTGCTAAATCTTCTAAGGCAGCAGTTTTAACTGCAGAATTTCCAGATCCAACTGGATACGGTCGAATTGTAAAAGATGAAGACAAAGTCTTAAGGATAGTTGAACATAAAGATGCATCTAGCGATGAATTAGAAATAACTGAAATAAACACTGGCGTATATGTCTTTGACGCAGATCTATTAAAACAAGCGGTATCAAAATTAGGTAGCAATAATGCCCAAAAAGAAATCTATTTGACAGATGTTGTGGAAGCAATAAATAACCTTAATGAGACTGTAACTGCTGTGGTTTGTGAAAACTATCTAGAAGCACTTGGCATAAATGATCAAACTCAACTAGCAGAAGTTCAAAGAATCAAACAACAACAAATCAATGAACACTGGATGTTGCAAGGAGTAACTATGCGAAATCCAGAAACAGTGATTATTGATTTAACTGTATCTTTATCAAGAGATGTTTTTCTTGACACCAATACTCATTTACTAGGTAACACAAGTGTTGCAGAAGGTTCAGTTATTGGTCCTGATTCATTAGTAAATAATTCTAAAATTGGTGAAAATTCTCAAATTATTAAATCAACTTTGGATGAAGCAATTGTCGGAAACAATTGCCAAGTTGGCCCGTATACATATTTAAGACCAGGTACCAAATTAAAAGACGGAGTTAAAGCCGGAGCTTATGTTGAAATTAAAAACTCCTCAGTAGGTGAAGGTTCAAAAGTTCCACATCTTTCATATGTAGGAGATGCAACTATTGGAATTGAATCAAACATCGGTGCAGCTACAGTTTTTGTTAATTACGACGGAGTGGAAAAACATAAAACCGTTGTAGGAAACTATGTAAAAAT
>JACCDX010843352.1_pt1 | contig 13578 bp, 9 predicted proteins | sample 7449681 | NCBI WGS metagenome assembly JACCDX01 (sample SAMN15323450, study PRJNA562643) | freshwater metagenome | isolation source: river surface water | place: USA:Blue River Watershed | collected 2017-08-18
ACAGCTGCTGCTGCACCAGTTGATACTGCTGCTGCTGATACAGCTGCTGCTGACACTGCTGCTGCTAAATAATTTTAGCCAGTCTCACAAAAGAGTCCTTCGCATGCGAAGGACTTTTTTTATGCCCGTCTATGAACAAAAGCAGAAAAATAGCTTCATTCTTAGACCACTTCCCTCCGAAAGTGGCAGAATACTGTTTTAACTTATGGGACGAGCACCAATTTGATTTTATTGTTTCCAAGAAACGAGACTCAAAATTAGGGGATTTCCGTTTTTCACCTTCCAAAGGATTTCAAATCACAGTTAATCACAACCTAAATCCCTTTGCTTTTTTAGTTACTTATTTGCACGAAGTCGCGCATTTGGTTACTTATCAGAAATACAAAAATAAGGTTAATCCGCACGGTCAAGAATGGAAGGATGCTTTCCTAGCATTATTTGATCCATTATTAGATGTCGACCTCCTGCCAGTAGAATTAGTCCAAGTACTTAAGACGTATTTAATTAATCCTGTTGCGACCTCTAATGGCTATACACCTTTGGTTGAAGTACTCAAGAAATTTGATGTACCGACAGAAACAGAAGCCAGCTTATTATTCAACTTACCCGAAGGCACGACATTCAAATTAAAAAACCTTATTCTACAGAAAGGTAAACTACGCAGAACCCGCTACATTTGCTTAGAAGTACACACCGGCAAATTATACCTCGTAGCAAAAAATGCTCAAGTACAAACACTCGATACATAAGCTTAATCCGTTCCCGCTTTTGTTGGTGCTCTTCTTGTTTACATGGAATCTCTTTGGGCAAATAGACACTCCACTCCAACAAGGAAAATGGATTAAACTCGCGGTTACGCAGTCGGGGTTTTACACAATCAATCCTGCATGGCTAGCGAAACATCACATTGAAAATACCCAACCAGATAAAATTTGCATCTACGCGGCGAATAAAGGCATGCTTAATCCGAATGAGCTTTATCAAAATGGGTTGCTAATGCCAATCACGGCATATTATCAAGGAGGAACAACGTCAAATTGGAGCATCCTGTTTTGGGGCGAATCCCCGCATGCGCTTCGCCAACAAGAAACGTGGAAACAAGAAACGAACCTATATAGTGATTCCACGTATTATTTCATTCAGCTAGATGCAGCGAAAACAAACCCAATCGAAGAAATTGATAACGTTCCGTCGAATGTCCCCTTTTTACCCTACGCCTGGTCATTAAAACATTATGAGCCCGAAACTTATAATCTTCTCCAATCTGGTCAAACTTGGTTGGGCGATGCATTCTACGGTAACTCGAGTAAAATTTTACAATACACACTACCTGATTATTTGAGTGGCCAAGCAGCCTATTTGAACGTCAAACTTTTTGCCAGCAGCGTTTCCCCAAGTACATTCACCATTCCGATTATTGATAAATCCATTTCGATTAAACCCATACTCGGTGGCCGTTATGACAACAAATCATTCGGTGAAGACATATCCACCTGGACAAGCCCCGTTTTAACAAACAAATCCTGGACTTGGCCGATCAACTTCCAAAGCACTGGTGGAACAGGTTACCTAGATTACATTAGTTTCATGTATCCCAAAGGATTCGATGCCAATTATGAAAATCCTTTATATCTACTTCCCAATAAAACAGATTCGCTATTGAACATCACGATTCCGAATTTACGAGCGAGCCAACAAATTTGGATTAATAACGGGGGGATTACGTGGAAAAAGCTTGCGCGAAATGCAAGTTTCAGCTATTCCTTTCATCCGAATAGTCAATTAGCCATTGCTAATTTAGAGCAAGCAAATGAGCCTATTTTCTGTGGACAAATAGGGAACCAAAATACATTCAACATAGCTGCTGATACGGAATTGCTCATTTTGTCAAGTTCTCCATTAGAGAACGTAGCAAGCAATTTCGCGAAATACAAAACTTCGCAGCGAAATATCAAGGCAAAAAATATTACAACTCAGGCGATATTCAATGATTTCAGTGGAGGAAAACAAGACGTAACAGCTATTCGAAATTTTATCCGTTTTCAATTCCAAAAACAAGGATCAAAATTGAAATACGTCATTCTCTTGGGGGATGCCTCCATAGATTATAAAGGTAAAAACGTTGTGTCGACAGCTTTGGAAAAAGCTTGTTTTGTTCCAACTTATCAAAGTGAAGAATCATTTCATCCGCTATTGAGTTATGCATCAGACGATTACTATGGGATTTTCCCTGAAGGTTCAGGGGTATGGAAGGAAGGTGAAAATTTACAGGTAGCTATCGGACGAATTCCTGCAAAGAATCCGCAAGAGGCTGAAATGTTTGTCAACAAATTGAAGGAATTTGAATCCAAACAATTAACTGCTCCCCCTCGATTTGCCTGGGTCGCGGATGATGGCGATTCCAATATCCACATGCAGGATGCGGAAGATTTTTCAACGATGCTTCAAAAAGCCTTGTTCCCCGTTCAACAAGAAAAATTGTATCTGGACCAATACCCAATGCAATTAAGCAATGGTGTTTATACGAGTCCGTCAGGCACAAAAGCCTTAGTAAATCTCTTCGAAGAAAAAGCAGATTTCATTCATTTCATGGGTCATGGATCGGAAAGCGGCTGGACAGATGAAAAGCTCCTCACGACGAATGAACTAATCAAACTAAAAAATAACACGCATTTACCGATATTACTAACAGCAACTTGTCAGTTCGGACGATATGACGACCCGAACATCTTGTCCGGTGGAGAAGTAAGTTTATTATCGGATCAAGGGGGTGCCATTGCATTAATCAGTACAACAAGACCCGTTTTCCAAAGTAGCAATTACTTGTTTGGGCAGGCATTCTACCGGTCTATGTTGGCCAACAAAGAAAATGGCAACTATCGCCTAGGCGATCTATTCCGGGATGCGAAAAATGCGAGTCAAGCAGGAGTTATCAATCGCAACATACATTTACTTGGGGACCCTACCCTTGCCTTACCATGGACCTCGAAAAATTTGCCAGCCGAACTTGATACGAGCAAGCAAGAGATTTTGTTGAAGGGATTAGCGCAAGGAGCTAAAATTCAAATGGGGCTATTTCGCATAAGTGATGCACAGAAGACATTAGGCACAAAAAACACCGAATTTCAATATCCCGTGATGAGTTCACTCATATGGAAATCAGCAGGTGAAAGTAGTAGCAATACGTCGACATTAAGTACTAAGAGCATGCCTAGCTTAAATCCAAGTCAAAGATATCAACTACACATCTGGTCAGTGGATGGAAATGCAAAATATGCATCAGCTATTGAACCTGAACAATGGAAAAATAAACAAAAAACAGAAAACATAGCTCCCATTATCAAGATTGAACTGCTGGCGGAAGACTTAAATGCGACGAGCCGTAATCCATGGCTTAGTGTTTCGTTGGCAGATTCCTCTGGTTTAATGTGGCAAAATGTTACTGGGGAAATTGCCTATATTGTTTTAGACGATAGTGTTCAAATAGATTTGGGAAGCAAATTTATTCCTGATATAAATAACCCGAAAAGGGGGGCTTTAACACACCAACTCAAATCACTAAAACCGGGAGTACATAAAATTCAAGCATTTTGTTGGGATATCTACAATAATTACGCCCAAGCATCGTTAAGTTTCCAGGTTAAACAAGATGAATTGGAATCTATGAATGGATATATGTATCCAAATCCATTGGGTCCAACATTTCATTTTGTTTTTAAGCAAGAAAAGCCTTGGAATTCGATGCCGTATGAAATTCAAGTCTTCGATTTACTCGGAAAGGAGATATTACGAAAGAAAGGGCTTAGCAGTTATTTCATTGATGATCAAGGCATGATTGAATTTGAATGGGCCGCGGCAGAAATTGAAAAACTCAATCACAATATGATTTTACAAATTAAACTTGAAGACCCGATGACAAATAAAATCTTAGTATTTAGGCAAAAAACAAGTACCCTAAAATAAGTTTTCGTATTTTTTTTGTTATTCTCACAATCAATTTACTAAAAATTGCCTATTTTTGACTTTAGCTATTTTTGAATAAAAAGACTCTCTTATAATTTAATATACAATGACAAAGAATTATTCAATTTTCCACAAAGCGCTATTTACAGCTTTAACTGTTTGCTTCGCTACAGTTGCTTATGGCCAAACATTGGTTTCTGGACAATTAAATTCAGGCAGAATCCCAACTCCAACCATGTTATTTCTTAATGTGGCTCCAGATGCTCGTTCAGCAGCGATGGGAGATGCGGGTGTAGCTATCTCGTCAGATGTCAATGCGATTTATTGGAATCCAGCTAAGTTAGCTAGTGCAGATAAAGATCTTGGGTTCGCAATCTCATACACTCCTTGGTTACGTAACCTTGTGAATGATATGGCCTTGTATAACATCGCAGGTTACAAAAAAACAGCAAAAGATCAAGCTTTTGGTTTCTCAATCAATTACTTTGATCAAGGTCTTTTCCAAGCAACATTAGCAAACGGAACAAGTGCAGGAAATTTCAATTCAAAAGAATACGCGCTTTCGTTAACGCACGCTAGAAAGCTTTCGAATACACTTTCATTAGGTGTAAACTTGAAATACATTAACTCGAACTTATTAGGTAATTATCAAGGTACTTCAGGAACAGGAGTTGCTATGAAGCCTGCTCAAACAGTTGCTGCAGATATCGCACTTTACTGGAATACAAATTCTGAGAAAAACTGGAAATACACATACGGTTTAGTTCTTTCAAACATTTCAGGTAAGGTATCTTATGGTGGTGCAGAGAAAAACTTTATTCCAACAAACTTGCGTGCAGGTGTTGCTGCTGTGAAAGAAATCGATGACAAAAACAAATTGACATTGACTTTAGATTTCAACAAATTGATGGTTCCTACACCACAATCAATTGATGCGAACGGAAACAAAGTGGGAACTGACCCAACAACTACATCGGCAATCGGTGGAATCTTCGGATCATTATTTGATGCTCCAGATGGGTTTGGTGAAGAATTAAAAGAAGTAACAACTTCATTAGGAGCTGAATATTTATTTAACAACACATTTGCTATCCGTGGTGGTTATTTCAACGAGAGCGAAATGAAAGGCAATCGTAAATACTTCACAATGGGTGTTGGTTTTAAATTGGATCAAAAATACGGCTTTGACTTTGCTTACTTAGTTCCAACAGGAACAAGTAGCCCATTAGCCAATACATTACGTGTAACATTGTTGGCAGCTATCAACAACGATAACGGTAAAAGATAATTAAACAGATTTCTTGTTTGACAAATGACATTCCTACCGGAATGTCATTTGTTTTATAGACCTATATATGCTGAATCGAACCCTTGCCCCGGCGGCTTATCCGATTGAACTGATTAAATTTCCGCATGTCACAACAACTAGCTTGTCGAATGGCATTGAAATTCAATCTTTGTCACTCGGAGAGCAAGCAGTATTCAAATTAGAATTTACAGTTCTAGCAGGAGCAAGCGCTGCGGCAAAAGCAGGAATCGCAAGTTTAACAAGTTCGCTTATGAAGCGAGGAACACAACAACATGATGCGACTGCCATTCACAAATTATTTGATTTTTACGGTGCATTTTGGGATGTTCAAACCAACCTTGACAATGCTACCTTTGTCCTATATGGCCTTACTAAGCATTTAAAATCCCTATTACCCTATGTGCTTGAAATCATTCGAGAAGCTACTTTCCCTACAGAAGAATTCGAGAAAGAAATCGCAATAGAGGTTCAGAAAAACAAGCTTAATTGGCAAAAAACGGCCTTTTCAGCGAGTCAATTATTACGCAAACAACTATTTGAAGGAGACAATTACGGGCGCATTGCAACGCAAGCGAGTATTGAATCTATTCACAGATCGGAGCTAATCCAGTTTCACCAACAAAAGTGGCTCGGAGGAACGCCCCAAATTTTCCTTTCAGGAAACATTGGACCAAATGAATTAGAGGCGGTACAGCAAACATTTGAGCAACTACAAACCCAGCCCGCAACAGCAGCGGTAGCTTATAGTCGACATGCTCAAAAACCTGAAGTAATTCATGAATACCGCGACAATGCTTTGCAATCCTCCATCCGATTGGGTATGCATTCGATGACACGGAGTAACCCCGACTATTTTAAATTCAGCGTTTTGAATACCTTATTCGGCGGTTTTTTCGGTTCTCGTTTGCAAAAGAATATCCGGGAAGAAAAAGGATTTACCTATGGCATTTCGTCCTCGATCGTTCCTATGCAAAGAGCGGGTTATTGGGTCGTAGGAACGGATGTGGCGAACGCGAATGTACAAGAAACCTGCGATGAAATTCGTAAAGAAATGTTACGCTTACGTTCTGAAAAAGTGGGACAAGATGAACTTGAGTTGGTGAAAAATTACCTGATGGGAAGTTTTACGGGCGAACTTACTCAGGCATTTGATATTGCTGAAAAAATTAAAGTCATTCAATTGGAAAATCTTCCTTTGGATTTTTATGACCAATTTCAGGCACAAATTCTCGCTTGTACTTCTGAAGATTTGCTGGAACTAGCTAATAAATACCTAGACCCAACAAATCTACATGAAGTTATTGTGGGCGGTCGTTAAAAACGAGCCAACTCCCGGAATTCATTTACACGACCCTCTAAATCTTGGTCGGTAATCTCAAGCAAACGCTCCGTTCCAAATTTCTCTACGCAGAACGACGCCATGGCAGAGCCATAAACAATTGCCTTACGCATATTCTCGAAAGAGATATCATCAGTTTTGGCTAAATATCCGATGAATCCGCCAACAAAAGTATCCCCAGCACCTGTTGGATCAAATACCTCTTCCAATGGCAATGCTGGACAATAGAACATATTTTGATCCTGGAATAATAAGGCTCCGTGCTCCCCTTTCTTGATGATCAAGGTCTTCGGTCCCATAGCCATAATTAACTTTGCTGCTGTACGCAACGAATATTGCTCAGATAACTGACGCGCCTCTTCATCATTGATACAAAGCACGTCCACCATTTTCAAAACGCGTTTCAAATCATCCATCGCCACATCCATCCAGAAATTCATGGTATCCATTACGACTAATTTCGGGCGTTTCGCTAGACCTTGAATCGCCTCGATTTGAACCTGTGGAGTCAAGTTCCCCAGCATTAAATATTCACAATCTTGGTAATTTGCTGGAATAGCTGGCTTGAAATCCGCTAATACGTTCAACTCCGTCACTAAGGTGTCACGTGAATTCATATTGTTGTGGTACTTACCTGCCCAGAAGAAGGATTTCTCCCCTTTCTTAATTTGTAAACCATCTAGGTTGATGCCACGAGACGTCAAGGTGTCCATGTATTCTTGTGGAAAATCATCTCCAACCACGGCCACCACGTTTACTTTTGGCAAAAAGAAGGCCGCTGATAAAGCGATGTAGGTACAAGATCCACCGATGATTTTATCGGTCTTTCCATAAGGAGTTTCAAGGGCGTCGAACGCAACGGTTCCGATTGATAATAAGCTCATAATAAAAATATTAACCTACTTTAGGACAACGACTAAAGGGTTGGTTTGGATTGAAAAATTTGCGGTATGTAATAAAAGTTTTATCGTTTTTGGCTCCTAGTTGGGAGACAAATCGAAGCATTTTAGGATTGAAATCACCCACCCAATTCATATCCATCGTCGTGTAAGGATAGAATGGATTTGTGCGAGCCACCTCGCGGAAGCGAAGTGCAATGGCTGACTCGACTCCTTTGCCTTGGTGATCTGGGGTTACCCCAAAAATCACTCCACAAGTACGTGTCAAGGTTCCTTTTAATTTTAATAACAAGAACTTAATCATCCCCCACCAATTCAGTTTCCCATTTAGGTGTTTCACGATTTGGTTCAAATCAGGGATCACAATAAAGAAAGCCACTGGCGTTCCATCTGTTGTGTAGGCAAACCACAATAATTGCTCATCAATGATGGGCTTCATGGTTTTCACGAGTTTTTGGGCAGATTCCGAGCTCATCTCCTTTACTCCTGGGAATTTTGCCCAAGCGGAGTTGAAAATGTAGCGGAAGTCTTCCGCGTATTTAGGGAGATTACTTTTTTCGATGTGCTGAAAAACATAATCTGGGTTATCAAAAATGCGTTGCGCCTTTTCTTCTATTCCTTTCGTCACGTTAGCACCAGCGATAGGCGAAACGAACACATATTGTTGAAAATAATCTTGGAAACCGTAGTTCTCAAAGTAGGAGATGTAATAAGGTTTCGTCCAAGGCATTTTATAGGTGGGCTCAAACTCCCAGCCTTTGACCATCAACCCCCAAAAACTGTCGCGCTCCCCAAAATTTATTGGGCCATCCATTCCCTCCATCCCACGCTCTGAAAGCCAGTTTTTGCAGGCATCAAATAGCATAAAAGCGGCTTTCTCCTCTTCGATACATTCAAAAAATCCCATACCACCCACCGGAACCTCGCCCTCCTTCGTGTTCCGCTCATAAAAAGCGGCCACCCGACCAATGGGCTGATCCGATTCGTCGAAAAGGATCCAACGAATCGCCTCCCCTTGTTTAAAATGGGGATTCTTCCGTGGGTCAAACACCGAAGAGATATCGTTATCTAAAGGACGAATCCAATTAGGGTCGCTGGAATAGAGCTGAACCGGAAAGGTTAGAAAAATCTTCTTTAAGCGAGTGTCGTCTCCTACTTCTCGTAAAAACATGCGAATAACGTTTGTATGCTAAAAAACATACAAAGGTAATGAATTGCGTTTGGGTTTGGTGAATTAAAAGAATCCAATTAATTTTAATTCCTTATTATCCCCTTTCGATCAGAAAAGATCCGCTTTACATGCAGCCCTTAAAAATATACAATACCCTGAGTCGTGAAAAAGAACTTTTCACCCCGATACACGAAAATCACGTCGGACTTTATGTCTGCGGACCCACGGTATATAATTATGTTCACTTAGGCAATCTGCGCACTTTTACGTCTTTTGACATCTTAAACCGCTATTTATTGCATATCGGTTACAAGGTGCGTTATGTTCGAAACATTACAGATGTAGGCCACCTTGTAGGCGATGGCGATGAGGGAGAGGATAAGATTGGGAAAATGGCCAAACTGGAAAAGTTAGAGCCGATGGAGATCGTACATCGCTTTACCCAAGATTTCCACCAAGTATTAGAAAAATTCAATGTCTTGCCTCCTAGCATCGAGCCTACGGCGACGGGACATATCGTAGAACAAATCGAGACCACGAAAGCTTTAATCGAAAAAGGATTAGCTTATGAATCAAATGGTTCAGTGTATTTTGACATAGAAACTTACAATAAAAACGGTGGCAACTATGGCCATTTGTCTGGCCGCGTTTTAGATGATTTATTAACCGAAACACGTGACTTAGATGGTGTGGGCGAAAAGCGAAATCCATTGGATTTTGCGCTTTGGAAAAAAGCGGCGCCAGAGCACATTATGCGCTGGCCATCCCCTTGGGGAGAGGGTTTTCCTGGTTGGCATTTAGAGTGTACCTGCATGAGTCACAAGTACTTAGGCGATACTTTTGATATTCACGGTGGCGGAATGGATTTGAAATTCCCGCACCACGAATGCGAGATCGCACAGGCAAAAGCCGCATATGATCGCGCTCCTGTACGTTATTGGATGCACACGAATATGTTAACGGTAAATGGCCAAAAAATGAGTAAATCCCTCGGAAACTCCTTCTTGCCAACCGAGTTATTTGCTGGTAGTCACCCGCTATTAGAACAGGCTTACAGCCCCATGACCGTGCGTTTCTTTATGTTGCAGTCGCAATACCGTAGTACGTTAGACTTCTCAAACGACGCCTTAAAAGCGGCCCAAAAAGGCTATAAAAAGATTGCGAACGGTTTGCGTATCATCAAAAAGCTAGAATATCCTGGTGGAATTTCCGCGAACTCAGATGCCGTACAAGAAAAAGAAATCAACGAAGCGATTCAAGGCTGCTACGACGGCATGAACGACGACTTAAACACGGCTGTAGCAATCGCCCACTTATTTACCTTGTTAAAGAAAATTAATTCTATTTACACGGGTTCTCTGCCGTTTGAGTCGCTTTCCGCTGAAACATTTTCGAATCTAAAACGTTCTTATATCAGCATTTTAGAAGACGTGCTGGGGATCAAAGAAGAGGTTCCCGAGCAGATGAATGGCTTGACCGATGAACTTCTTCAGCTCTACAAGGGTTTCAAGGAAAGTAGACAATACGATAAGGTCGACGAGATTCGTGGAGCCTTTAAGTCTGCTGGATTATTGATTAAAGACATGAAAAACTCCATTGATTGGGGATACGAAGAATAAATTATGCTAAGAGATATTACACCTACCGTACGAAATTTGATTTTCGCCAATGTTGCCATCTTCTTAGGATCATCCTTTATTCCGGATGATTTGTTCGCCTTGTATTTTTTCCAATCCAACAAGTTTCAATACTTCCAACTGATTAGCTATATGTTCGTGCATGCGAATTTTATGCATTTGTTGATGAATATGTTTGGGCTTTACATGTTTGGATCTATTCTGGAGCGAATTTGGGGAGGTCAACGTTTCTTGTTTTTCTACCTCTTCTGTGGAGTGGGCGCAGGTTTATTACACGAAGCCATTCAGTATTTCCATGATTACGCGAGCATCCGTAAGGCGCTTGAATTAGCCCTTTCAAATCCTAATTCTGATTTCTTGATGGACTATTTCAATCGGTTTGACGGGAGCACTACAATTAACGAAGGCCGCATGAATGCTATAGGAGCGATTGACCATTATAAAGAATATACGACTCAAAATCCAGTTGTGGGAGCCTCTGGGAGTGTTTTTGGGATCTTGATGGCTTATGGCTATTTATTCCCTAACTCGGAAATGTTCGTCTTCCCCATTCCTATTCCAGTGAAAGCGAAATACTTAGTGATGGGTTTTGCCTTCTACGAACTATATGCTGGGAAAGCTGCTGCGGAGGGTGATAATGTAGCACATTTCGCACACCTAGGGGGTATGCTTTTTGCGGTGATTTTATTGTTGATTTGGAGACAAAAGCGCGACAGCTTCTATTAAGATGAGAAGCATTTGGACCGACATAAAAAACATTATTCAACAGCCTGGACAAGGCTTGATGAAGATTATTATAGCCAACGGAGCAATTTTCGTGACTTTAATGATCGCTCGTGTCGGTTTATTGATAGCCGGCAAATCTGAATTATTTGATGCGTTTTTCCCCCAAGTTTCACTGCCATCTGCGCTAGATTTGCTTATCCAAAGACCCTGGAGTTTAATCACCTATTTTTTCTTGCACATTGAGGTATTTCACCTCATTTTTAATATGATGTTCCTGTATTGGTTTGGTACCATCATACAGGATTTTATAGGAAATAAACGACTTGTCCAGCTCTTTTTTTATGGCGGATTAGCGGGTGCTGTGGCCTTTCTTTTAGCGATGAACACCGTTAGTTTTTTCATTGCCAAAGGTCCTAATTTTCTCAATGGAGCCTCTGCCGGCGTATTTGCGGTGGTAGTAGCCGCTGCGACCATTCGACCAAACTACCAAGTACATTTGCTATTATTAGGGCCTGTCCGTATTAAATATATAGCCGCCTTTTACGTTTTGTGGTCTTTTATCGAAACGACAGGTTCGAACGCTGGCGGAAATATTGCGCATTTAGGGGGAGCCATTCTTGGTTTCATATTTGCCAAAAACTTTTTAGCCGCCTCTAAACCACAAGCCATCTTTGAAATAAAAATCAAAGAATTTGCCCAAGTGGTTAACCAGCAATTCCAACCACGAAAAGAGCCCGAAACAGTACCCGAGGATGAACTGAATGCTATTTTGGATAAAATATCTCAATCGGGCTATGATAGTTTATCCGACTACGAACAAAAAAGATTATTCAAAGCGAGTCAAAAAAATGACTAAGGCTTAAAAACATTTTTACCTTTGTAAGGTTAATCTTTCACACCCATTAAAAGCGTCTATGCAATTTGAAGCCGGTCCATTACTTAGCAAAATATCCACTCCGGAGGATTTGCGTAAGTTGCCGAAGTCAGACTTACCCCAAGTTTGTCAAGAATTGCGTCAATTTATTATTGACAACGTTTCTGTGAATGGTGGCCACTTTGGCGCTTCTTTAGGTGTTACAGAATTAACAGTTGCCCTTCATTACGTTTTCAATACGCCGGACGATCAACTCGTGTGGGACGTAGGCCACCAGGCTTATGGTCACAAAATATTAACGGGTCGCCGCCACAATTTCCATACGAATCGTTTAATGGGTGGAATTTCGGGTTTCCCGAAACGCTCCGAAAGTCCATACGATACCTTTGGCGTAGGTCACTCATCTACTTCTATCTCTGCAGCGTTAGGGATGGCTGTAGCTTCTGGATACAAAAAAGAAACACACAGGCAACATATCGCAGTTATAGGCGATGGATCTATGACCGCGGGAATGGCATTCGAAGCCATGAACCACGCGGGCGACATCCCGAACAACATGTTGATTATCTTGAACGATAATTGCATGGCGATCGACCCGAATGTGGGTGCGTTAAAAGAATATTTGACAGATATCACGACGTCTCACACCTATAACAAGGTAAAGGATGACGTTTGGAATCTGTTAGGCAAGATGTCCAAATTCGGAAAGACAGCTCAAGAAATCGTTTCGAAGATTGAGAATGGTCTGAAAGCGACATTACTAAATCAAAGTAATCTGTTCGAGTCATTGAATTTACGCTATTTTGGCCCTATTGATGGCCACGATATCGATAATTTAACGACAGTCTTAAACGATTTAAAAGATATTCCTGGCCCTAAGATTTTGCATTGCATTACGACGAAAGGAAAGGGATATTCACTTGCCGAAAAGGACCAAACCTTGTGGCATGCGCCCGGCAAGTTCGATAAACTTACGGGGGAAATTCATAAAAAGACCTATGATGACCCACAACCGCCTAAATACCAGGAGGTTTTTGGCCATACTTTATTAGAATTAGCCGAGAAGAATCCTAAAATCATGGGAATTACCCCGGCGATGCCTTCCGGTTCTTCTTTGAATATTATGATGCGGGCAATGCCTGATCGCGCTTTTGACGTGGGAATCGCGGAACAACATGCTGTGACTTTCTCTGCGGGATTAGCGACACAAGGTTTAACCGTATTCTGTAATATCTACTCCTCTTTCATGCAACGCGGTTACGACCAAGTCGTGCACGATGTCTGCTTGCAAAAATTACCCGTTATTTTCTGCTTAGACCGCGCTGGTTTAGCAGGAGCTGACGGTCCTACCCACCACGGATTGTTGGATTTAGCCTTCATGCGTTGTGTACCTAACATGATCGTAGCAGCTCCTCGCAACGAGCAAGAATTGCGGAATATCATGTACACGGCAACATTGGATTCGTTCAAGTCGCATGAAAAAGCCATCCCCATCCGATACCCGCGTGGAGAACGTGTGATGCCCGCTTGGAGACCTACCTTAGAAGAAATTGAAATCGGTAAGGGTGTTCAATTGATGGAGGGCGATGAAATTGCTATCTTATCGATTGGTCATATTGGAAACGAAGCCATCGCCGCTTGTGAAAAAGCGCGTGAGTTA
>JACCDX010882452.1_pt1 | contig 13578 bp, 19 predicted proteins | sample 7449681 | NCBI WGS metagenome assembly JACCDX01 (sample SAMN15323450, study PRJNA562643) | freshwater metagenome | isolation source: river surface water | place: USA:Blue River Watershed | collected 2017-08-18
AGCCCGCAGCAGGTGAAGGACAGGCTCGAGGCCCTGGCCGCGCAGTTGCAGGTCGAGGAACTCGCGGTCATCACCTGGACCTGGGATCCGGCCGTCCAGCGGCGGTCCTACGAACTTCTGGCCAGCGCCTTCGGCCAGGCCTGACGCCCCCCAGCGCCGCCGGGCTCCGGGGTGAGCTCATGCGCCGCTGGGTGCTTGTCCTACAGATTTTGCCGTGCTCGCGTCTTACAAACCCGGCCAGGGAGGGAGTAAGCGTGAATGACACGGCAATCACGACCGGACGACGTGCCTGGTGGCGGACAGGTCACACGTCCCTGGTCAATCCGAAAACGGTCCTGGCCCTGGTGGGGGTGTCCCTCACCTGGGTGATCAGCCTGACCGGACTTCAGCGGCATGCGCCGATGGGACTGCCCGCCCACGTGCAGGCCTGGGCCCACGAGTGTCCGAGTTGTGGCACCGTCGAATCGGTGGCCACCCTGACGCTCACCCAGCCACCGAGCGAGCTGGCGACCTACTTTTACCGGCTGACCATCCGCATGGCCGACGGCTCGATCCGGCGCTTCGAACAGTCCGTCCCCATCGCGCCCGGCTCCCAGGTCCTGGTGCAGAACGGAGGCGTGAGCCCTGTCGCCGCGAACACCTGGCCGGCGCGGCGACAATAGCCCCATGAAAGCCATCTGGAACGGCGCGGTCATCGCGCAAAGCGACGACATCGTCACGGTCGAAGGCAACCACTATTTCCCGGCCGACAGCCTGGACCGGCGCTACGTCACCTTCAGCAACCACAAGACCACCTGCGCCTGGAAAGGGCAGGCCAGCTACTACTCGCTGCTGGTCGAGGGGGAGCTCAATCCCGAGGCGGCCTGGTACTACGCCGACCCCAAGCCCGAGGCTGAATCCATCCGGGGGCGCGTCGCCTTCTGGAAGGGCGTCCAGGTCGAGGCCTGAGGTGCTCGCGCCGCCGCTCACCCCGCCCGGTGAACTGACGCAGCAGCTGAGGTCCCGGGGCTACGCCGTCCTGGATGCTGCGGCCGTCTCGGACCTCGCGCAGGTTCCCCAGGCCAGCCTGCTGGCCTGGGACTCAGGCTGGAACGACCTGCCCCCCGACAATTACCTGAAGGATGGCGGGCGCTACCGGCGCCGGCGGCATGCCAGCTTCATCGTCGAAGGCGATGGCGTGACCCAGGTGGCGCACCGGGCCCATTGGCAGCCGGTGTCCTACAACGCCTTGCATGGCGGCATGGAGCGCTGGTTCGAACCGATGCTGCCCGCGCTGACCCGTGATCCGGCCTGGCAGCGGCTGCTGGCGGGCCTGGGCCGCGTGGCCAGCGGGCTCAAGGGCGCGCAGCCCTGGTTCGTCGAGGCCCACCAGTTCCGCATTGACACCACCGACGGCATCGGACGGCCCACGCCCGAGGGGGCGCACCGGGATGGCGTCGACCTGGTGGCCGTGTTCCTGGTGGCGCGTGTAGGCATCAAGGGCGCCGAAACCCGTGTGTTCGAGGCGCAAGGCCCCACGGGCGTACGTTTCACGCTGACCCAGCCCTGGAGCCTGCTGCTGCTGGACGATGAGCGCGTGATCCACGAATCCACCCCCATCCAGCCCCTGGCCGGCGCGGGTCACCGCGACACGCTGGTGGTCACCCTGCGCCGGGGCGGTTTCCAGGATCCGTGAGATGAGGCCTCAGGCCTCGCGCACGTCAGCGGCCGGCTGGCTGCCGTAATCCGTACGCGCCAGATAGGCCAGCACCCGTGCGGCCGCTGCCTCGGGGGATGTCAGGTGGCCCTGGGTCTTGAGGCTGATGAAGCCGCCCACGTCCGGGAACTTGTGGGCATCCGCGCCACGCAGTTGCACCTGCATGTCCGTGTCGATCACCCCGGGGGCCAGTGAACACACACGCGCTCCGTTGGGCGCCAAGGCTTCCTCCAGGGCCACGCAGCGCGTGAAGTGGTCCATGCCCGCCTTGGCGGCGCAATAGGCCGCCGACGAGGCCATGGCCCGCCGGCTCAGGCCCGAGGAGATGTTCAGGATCTTGCGCGTGCAGGTCCAGTCCTTCGTGGCGCGCAGGAAGGCGCCGGACAGCAGCATCGGCGCCTCCAGGCCCACGCGCAGCGCGTTGGCCAGGTCGGCGCTGTCGATCTCGCCCAGCGGCGCCAGGCGGGGAATCACGCCCGCGTTGTTGATCAGGGTGACGCTTTGCAGGCCAGCGTGTCCCCGGGCCTGCAGCCACTGCGCGAGACGGGCGGCGGCCGCTTCAGGCTGCGTGAGGTCCATCGTCCATTGCTCGAGGGCCACGCCGGCTTCGGTGGCCTGGGCCACGAGCGCGTCGTTGGCGCGGCGGGAGATGCACACGAGGTCATGGCCCGCGCGCAGCAACTGGCTGGCCATCGCCAGTCCCATGCCGCGCGATGCGCCCGTCAGGAGGGTGAGGTGGGGAGAGGTCATCGCGCCATCCTAACGTGCTGGCGCGAGGCCGTGCGGCCCTGGGACCAGGCGCTAGAAGGGCGCGGAGGACCGCACGCGCAAGGGCTCGCCACTGGCCGGATGCGTCATCCGCAGTTCGCAGGCATGCAGCAGCAACCGGGGCGCGAGGGCCTGCGCCTTCGGGGGCGCGTACAGGGTGTCCCCGAGGATCGGATGGCCGATCGCCTGAAGGTGCACCCGCAACTGGTGGCTGCGGCCGGTGCGCGGTGCCAGCTCCAGGCGGGTGCGGTCCTCGCCTTCCTCCAGGATGCGCCAGCGGGTCAGGCTGGGGCGGCCTTGATGCCGGTCCACCTTCTGCAAGGGCCGGCGTGGCCAATCCGCCGCCAGCGGCAGGTCGATCTCGCCCCACCCGTCGTCGGTATCGGGCGGGGTCATGCGTCCGGCCACCACCGCAACGTAGCGCTTGTCCACGATCTGTTGCTCGAACGCGCGGCTGAAGGCGCGCTGCATGGCCAGGCCCCGCGCCATGAGCCAGACGCCCGAGGTCGCCATGTCCAGCCGGTGGACCACGAGGGCGTCCGGGAAGGCGGCCTGCACGCGCCGGGCCAGGCAGTCCTGCTTGTCCGGCCCGCGTCCCGGCACCGACAGCAGGCCCGCGGGTTTGTCCACCAGGATGCAGGCGTCGTCCGCATGCAAAACCGTGAGGCCGGGAGCCCCTGCGGCCTTCGACGGTAAACTGCCACCCGTTGACGACCCGTCAGGAAAGATAGATCCCATGTTCTTTGGCAAGCTGCTGCCGCGCGAAGGCAATTTTTTCGAGATGTTCAACCAGCATGCCGACCGCATCGTCGAGGCGGCGCGGGCCTTCCAGCAGCTGGTGGCCAACTATAGCGACCCGCACCTGCGCGAGCAGTACAACCGCGACGTGGACAACGCCGAGCGCGCCGCCGACCGCGTGACCCACGAGGTGAACCGTGCCCTGCACCGCACCTTCATCACCCCCATCGACCGTGACCAGATCCACCAGTTGATCAACACCATGGACGATGTGGCCGACCTCATTCAGGACTCGGCCGAGACGATGGCCTTGTACGACCTGCGCGCCGTGAACGATGAGATCACCCGCCTGACCGACCTGAGCGTCAAGTGCTGCGAGCGCGTGAAGGATGCCGTGGCCCTGATCGGCAAGCTCGCCGACCAGGCCGTGGCCGATGCCGCCCTCAAGACCTGCGAGGAGATCGACCGCCTCGAGTCCGACGCCGACCGCGTCATGCGCAGCGCCATGAGCCGCCTGTTCCGCGAGGAGCCCGATGTGCGGGAGGTGCTGAAGCTCAAGGCCATCTACGAGCTGCTCGAGACCGTGACCGACAAGTGCGAGGACGTGGCCAACGTGATCGAGGGCATCATCCTCGAGCAGTCCTGAGCGAGCGGAGCATCAAGGGATGGAAGCCGCAACGGTGACCCAGGCCGCCCTCTGGGTGGTCATCCTGCTGGTGGCCCTGGCCCTGGCATTCGACTTCATGAACGGATTCCACGACGCGGCGAACTCCATCGCCACGGTGGTGTCCACGGGCGTGCTGCGCCCGACGCAGGCCGTGGTGTTCGCGGCCTTCTTCAACTTCGTCGCCATCTTCATCTTCCACCTGAGCGTGGCCGCCACCGTGGGCAAGGGCATCGTGCAGCCCGGGGTGGTGGACACGCACGTGGTCTTCGGCGCGCTGGTGGGTGCCATCACCTGGAACATCGTCACCTGGTACTACGGCATCCCCAGCAGCTCCTCGCACGCCCTGATCGGCGGCATCGTGGGCGCGGTGATCGCCAAGTCCGGTACCGGGGCGTTGCTGTCCGGGGGAGTGGGCAAGACCGTGCTGTTCATCTTCGTCTCGCCGGCCCTGGGCTTCCTGCTCGGGTCGCTGATGATGGTGATCGTGGCGCAGTTGTTCCGCCGCGCCGCGCCCCTGAAGATCGACCGGTGGTTTCGCCGCTTCCAGCTGGTGTCCGCGGGCGCCTACAGCCTGGGCCACGGCGGCAACGACGCGCAGAAGACCATCGGCATCATCTGGATGCTGCTGATTGCCACCGGCTACACCGCGGCCGGCGAGTCCAGCCCGCCCACCTGGGTCATTGTCAGCTGCTACGTCGCGATCGCCGCGGGCACGATGTTCGGCGGCTGGCGCATCGTCAAGACCATGGGCCAGAAGATCACCAAGCTCAAACCGGTGGGCGGCTTCTGCGCCGAGACGGGCGGCGCCATGACCCTGTTCCTGGCGACGGCCCTGGGCATTCCGGTGTCCACCACCCACACCATCACCGGCGCCATCGTCGGCGTGGGCTCCACCCAGCGCGCCAGCGCGGTGCGCTGGGGCGTGGCGGGCAACATCATCTGGGCCTGGATCCTGACCATCCCCGCCAGCGCCTTCGTGGCGGCCCTGGCCTACTGGGTGAGCCTGCAGATGTATTGATCACTGCGAGATCCGGCGGCCTTCCTCGATCTGGTACTCGAAATAGCGCTGGAAGCTGAAGGCGATGCTCGCCATCAGCACGCCGGTGCCGATCATCAGCGCCGCGGCCACCGCGAAGATCGTGAGCCAGCCCGTGGCGCCTGCGGGAGCCTCTTCGCCCGCTTCGGAGTTGAAGCGCGCGTTCCACTTCACGCGGTCGGTCAGGCCGTAGACGATGGCCGTGAGCGCGCAGCCCGCGATGGTGAACCCCAGGAGCGGTATCAGCAGCCAGCTCAGGACGTCGTCCTGGCCATGGGCCTGCACGCGCTGGAGGCCGTAGATGCCCAGGGCGGTGGGAATCGGCAAGGCCCAACCCCAAAGGTCGCCCAGGCCATGCAGGTAGAAGCGGTGCAGGCCCAGGGGCCCGCCCAGAAACGCCAGCCAGGCGGCGAGGGTCTTGTTCTTCATGGACGTCATTCTGCGGGCGCGGTGCGGTCGCCGTCGCCCAGGGTCTTTTCCATCAGCACGATGTCCAGCCAGCGGCCGAATTTCCAGCCGCAGCTGCGGATCACGCCCGCGGGCTCGAAGCCCAGGGACCGATGCACCCCGACCGAGCCGGCATTGGCCGAATCCCCGATGACCGCGATCAGCTTGCGGATGCCGACTTTCTCCGCCTGTTCGACCAGGGCGGTCAGCAGCAGGCGGCCCAGGCCCTTGCCGCGCGCGTCCGGGTGCAGGTAGATGGAGTCCTCGGCGCTGAAACGGTAGGCAGGCCGGGGCTTGAACCACTGGCAGTAGGCAAAGCCCAGCACCTGGCCGGCGTCCACCACCACCAGGTAGGGCAGGCCCTTGGCCAGCACGTCGGCCCGGCGGGCGGCCATGTCCGCCCCGGAGGGGGGCTCGGTCTCGAAGGTGCCGGTGCCGTGCAGCACATGGTGGCCGTAGATGGCCGTGATGGCGGGCAGGTCGGCGTCCTGGCTGGGGCGGATCTGGGGCATTCGTGTCAGAAGGTTATAATCGCGGGCTTTTCAGCGTGTCGCTGGCCGGGTGGCCAAGTCGCATGTCTCAAACGCTGGGAGAAATTCAGGGCGGCGCATGTCGTGTCCGCCCTCCACCCGAAGGATAAATCATGGTCGTCATTCGACTCTCCCGCGGCGGCTCCAAGGGCCGTCCGTTCTTCAACATCGTCGTCGCCGACAAGCGCGTGCGCCGTGACGGCCGCTTCATCGAGCGCATCGGGTTCTACAACCCGAATGCCAAGGAAGGCGAAGAAGGCCTGCGCGTCGCCCAGGACCGCCTGACCTACTGGCAGGGCGTGGGCGCCCAGGCTTCTCCCACCGTGGAGCGCCTGGTCAAGCAGTCCGCCGCCAAGGCCGCCTGATCCCCTCAGGGGTCTGCATGAACCTGCCCCTGGAAGCCGCGCCGCTTCCCGACGACGCCGTCGAAGTCGGGCGGGTTCTGGACGCCTGGGGCATCAAGGGCTGGTTCAAGGTCCTGCCCCACAGCGCTTCCCCGGAAGCGCTTTTTTCTTCCAAGCGCTGGTATCTGCAACCCGCCGAGAAGGGCGCCAAGACCTTCACCGGCACGGTGCTGCTGCGGGTGCGCGAGGCCAAGGAGCATTCCGACAGCGTCGTGGCCTGCGCCCAGGACATCGACGACCGCAATGCCGCCGAGGCCCTGCGCGGCGCGCGCATCTTCATTCCCCGTTCGAGCTTTCCCACCGCCGGGGACGACGAGTACTACTGGGTCGACCTGATCGGCCTGGCCGTGGTCAATCGCGAGGGGGTGCTCCTGGGCGAGGTGCGCGAGTTGCTCTCTACTGGCCCGCAGACCGTGCTGGTGGCCGTGGCGCAGGAAGGGGACAAGGCCGTGGAGCGCATGATCCCCTTCGTCTCGGCCTACGTGGACGCGGTCGACCTGCCCGGGCGGCGCATCACCGTCGACTGGCAGCCCGATTACTGACCCGGGGTGGCCATGCGCTTTGACGTCATCACCCTCTTTCCTGAACTCTTCGCGCCCTTTCTCCAGGCGGGTGTGACCCGCCGCGCCTACGAGGGCAAGCTCGTGGACGTGCGCCTGTGGGCCCTGCGCGATTACGCCGAGGGCAACTACCGGCGCGTGGACGACCGCCCCTTCGGCGGCGGCCCGGGCATGGTCATGCTGGCCGAACCCCTGCGCCAGTGCCTGCAGGCGGTCCGGGCCGACCGGGGGGAGGGCGACACCGCCCCGGTGATCCTGTTTTCTCCCACCGGTCAGCGCATCGATCACGCCCTGGTCGCCCGCGAGGCCCAGGGCCCCGGCGGGATCCTGGTGTGCGGCCGGTATGAGGGCATCGACCAGCGCTTCATCGACCAGCATGTCGATGTGCAAATGAGCCTGGGGGACTTCGTCCTGTCCGGGGGCGAGATCGCCGCGATGGCCCTGCTCGACGCCGTGGCCCGCCTGCAACCGGGGGTCCTGAACGACGAGGGCAGCCACCAGGAGGACAGCTTCAACCCCGCCCTGGACGGCCTGCTCGATTGCCCCCACTACACCCGCCCCGAGACCTGGCAGGGGCAGGGCGTGCCCGAGGAACTGCTGTCGGGCCACCATGCCCGGATCGACCGCTGGCGCCGCCAGCAGCGCCTGGCGGCCACCGCCCGCCTGCGCCCCGACCTGCTCGCCGGCGCCCGCCAGGCCGGGCGCCTGGCTCCCGAGGACGAGGCCTGGCTGGCCCGTCTGGACGCCTCTGCGGCCGCCGGGCTATAATCACAGGCTTTTCCGATCCTCTGCCCGGCCGCCCCGCCAGCATCACGATCCGGCTTGCGCCGGACACCGCTTTGGGGCCCCTTGTGTAGCGCGGGCACGATCGCCGAGGAAACCATGAACCTGATCCAGACCCTCGAACAAGAGGAAATGGCCCGCCTGGGCAAGAAGATCCCCGAGTTCGCCCCTGGCGACACCGTGATCGTCAACGTCAACGTCGTCGAAGGCAACCGCAAGCGCGTGCAGGCCTACGAAGGCGTCGTGATCGCCAAGCGCAATCGCGGCCTGAACAGCGGCTTCACCGTGCGCAAGATCTCCAGCGGCGAAGGCGTGGAGCGTACCTTCCAGACCTACAGCCCGCTGATCGCCAGCATCGAAGTCAAGCGCCGTGGTGACGTGCGCCGCGCCAAGCTGTACTACCTGCGTGACCGCAGCGGCAAGTCGGCCCGTATCAAGGAAAAGCTGCCCGCCAAGGCGGCCGCTGCCGAATAACAGCACCCCGAGCCCCGGTGCCGCACCGGGTCCGCAGGCCGCCGCCAGCTTCGTGCTCGCGGCGGTTTTGTTTTTCAGGCCCTGCAATGTCCCAAGATTCCGCCGGCGCGTCCGAACCCGGATTCGTCCCGTTCTCGAAGCTGCCCAATTTCGATCCACGCCTGCAGCCGGTGGTGGGCGTGGACGCGCACCTGCCGGCGGTGCCGCCTTCGGAGCTGACGCCCGAGGCCCTGCGCGCGCGCTTTCGCCAGCCGCGCCCCTGGACGCCGGAGGTGCGCGCCGAGCCGCGGTTCACCGACCGCCGGGTGGCCCAGGCCTCGGTGCTGGTGGCCGTGATCGCGCGCGAGGAGCCCTCCATCCTCCTGACCGAGCGCACCGCGCACCTGACCACCCATTCGGGCCAGATCGCCTTTCCCGGCGGACGCCGCGATGACACGGATGTTGACGCGGTGCACACCGCCCTGCGCGAGGCCTACGAGGAAGTGGGCCTGGCGCGCGAGCACGTCCAGGCCCTGGGGGAGTTGCCCACCTACACCACGGGTACCCGCTACGTGGTCACGCCCGTGATCGCCCTGGTCGATCCGGACCATCGCCTGGCCCTGAACGCCCACGAGGTGGCCGATGCCTTCGAGGTGCCCCTGGCCTTTCTGATGAACCCGGCGAACCACCGGCGCCACGCGGTGGCGACGCCCGGCGGCTCGCGCGAGTTCTTCTCCATGCCTTACCTGCAAGACGGCACCGAGCGCTTCATCTGGGGGGCGACCGCCGGCATGCTGCGGAATTTCTACCGTTTCCTGGCCGCCTGAGCCGGGCGGGGGCGGCCGCTATCATCCCGCCATGAGCTTTTTCGCCATCCTGTTCGCCCTGCTGATCGAGCAGGCGCGGCCCTTGGCCCGCGGTAACCCGCTGCACGCTGGCCTGCGACTCTGGGCAAGGTGGGTGAGCCGCAATTTCGACGCGGGCAAGGACCATCACGGTTGGATCGCCTGGGCGCTGACCGTCGTCGGGCCCACGGTGATGGCCGCACTCGTCTACTGGCTCCTCGATGGCTTACTGGGCTGGCCGGTGGCGGTGATCTGGAGCACCGTCGTCCTTTACTTCACGCTGGGGTTCCGGCAGTTCAGCCACCACTTCACCGCCATCCGCGACGCCCTGGATGTGGGCGACGAGGGCCAGGCGCGCGAGCTGCTGGCGCAGTGGCAGCGCGTCGACGCCGCCGACCTGCCTCGCAGCGAACTGCTGCGGCACGTGATCGAGTACTCGGTGCTGGCGGCGCACCGCCATGTCTTCGGCGTGCTGGCCTGCTACAGCGTCTTCGCGGCCCTGGGCTTCGGGCCGGCCGGCGCGGTGCTCTATCGCATGACCGAATTCGTGGCGCGTTACTGGTTGCACCATGGTGTGACGAATCCCGTGAGCACCGGCCTGAAGGCGGCTTCCATCCGCGCCTGGCACGTGATCGACTGGCTGCCGGCCCGCATCACCGCCCTGGCCTTCGCGGTGGTCGGCAGCTTCGAGGAGGCGATCGACTGCTGGCGCCATCATGCGCAGCGCTTTCCCAATGACAACGACGGCGTGGTGCTGGCCGCCACCTCGGGTGCAGTGAACGTACGGCTTGGCGGTGAGGCTTTGCGCTCGGCGTTCTCCGCGCAAGGCGGTCCGTCGGCCGAACCGCTGCCCGTGGAACCCGCAGACAGTGAAAGCACCCCGGGCCGCGAAGCCGAACCGGCACACCTGCGCAGCATCGTGGGCCTGGTGTGGCGCACCGTGGTCCTGTGGATGGTGCTGCTGGCCCTGCTCACACTGGCCAGGCTCCTGGGCTGAAGCGCCGGGTCACCAGCGCGTTTGCGACAACTGCGAGAACAGCTCGCCGTAGATCCGGTGGCGGTTGGGACTGACCGCACCTTCTCCTTCTTGGCCTACCGCCTCCAGCACCGCGCAACCCGGCTCGTGCAGGTGGGTGCAGTTGTAGAAGCGGCAGTGCCCCAGGTGCTGGCGCAGGTCCGGCATCAGGCTGGCCAGGTGCGCCGGTTCGATGTGATGCAAGCCGAACTCCTGGAAGCCGGGTGAATCGATCAGGGCCGTGGTGCGCGCGGCATCCACCCAGTACCAGGTGGTGCTGGTGGTGGTGTGCTTGCCCGAATTGAGCGCGCGCGAGACTTCTCCGGTCTGGGCGTCGGCCCCGGGCACCAGCAGGTTGATCAGGGTGCTCTTGCCCGCGCCCGAGGGGCCCAGCACCAGCGTGGTCGTGCCTTGCAGGTGCCGCATCAGGTGCTCGCGGTCCGTCTCCCCCGAGAGCCGCAGGGACAGCGGCATCACGCCGTAGTGCATGCGCTGGTAGGGAAGCAGCCGCTCCCAGGCGCGTTCGAAGGCTTCCACCAGGTCGCTCTTGTTCAAGGCAATGAGCGGCGTGATGCCGGCGGCTTCTGCGGCGATCAGCGCGCGCGTGAGTTGAACTTCGGAAAACTCGGGGTCCGCTGCGATCAGGATCAGGACCCGGTCCAGGTTGGCCGCGAAGGACTTGGTGCGGATCTCGTCCTGGCGGTAGAAGAGGTTGCGCCGCTCCTCGATCCGCTCGATCGTGCCTTCGTCGTGACTGCCTTGCCACAGGACGCGGTCGCCGACGACTGCCTGGTTCTTCTTGCCGCGTGGGTGGCAGATCAGGCGCTGCCCCTCGGGTGTCTCGACCAGCATGTGCCGGCCATGGCCCGCGACCACCAGCCCGTTTTGCAGCGTGGCGGTGCCGGTCACGCGGGCCGCTTCCTCATGCCAGCAGCGCGTCGACGCGCCCGGCGCAGTCGAAGTCGGTTTCCGAGATGCCGCCCGCATCGTGCGTGTTCCAGCGCACGGTGCAGCGGTCATAGCCGACGGTGAGTTCGGGGTGGTGGTCCTGCGCGTGGGCGATGAAGGCCACCGCGTTCACGAAGGCCAGGGTCTCGTGGTAGTTGGCGAAGTGGAAGGTCTTCTCGATGGCCACGTCGGCACCGTTGCCGGCCAGCTGCCAGCCCGTGACCGCGGCCAGGCGCGTCACCACCTCGGTGGGCGAGAGTGCGCGGCGCTGCAGGCCACGCCAGTCCTTGCGGGGGAACATGCTGGTCATGCAGGTTGCGGATTCATGCCCAGGCGCGCCAGCCGCTCGCCAGCCGGCGGGTGCGAGTAGTAGAAGGCCACGAACACCGGATCGGGCGTGAGCGTGGAAGCGTTGTCCTCGTACAGCTTCGTCAGGGCCGAGCCCAGGTCCCGTCCGCTGGTCTGGGCCGCCGCATAGGCGTCGGCCTCGAACTCGTGCCGGCGTGACAGGCGCGCCAGAAGCGGGGAGATGAAGAAGGTGAACACCGGCACGACCAGCATGAACAGCAGCAGCGCCAGGGCATCGTTGCTGCCTCCAAGGTTCGGGCGCACGCCCAGGCCCGTGTAGAACCACACCTGCGTGGCCAGCCATCCGAGGACGGCGAAGCCCGCCAGGCTCATGCCGAACAGGCCGACCATGCGCTTGATGATGTGCCTGTGCTTGAAGTGTCCCAGTTCATGGGCCAGCACCGCGTCCACTTCTCCTGGTGAGAGCTTGGCCAGCAGGGTGTCGTAGAACACCACCCGCTTGGCGGCGCCGAAGCCTGTGAAGTAGGCGTTGGCGTGCGCGCTGCGGCGGCTGCCATCCATGACGAAGAAACCCTTGGCGGTGAAGCCGCACCGCTGCATCAGGGCCTGTACCCGCGTGGCCAGCGCCTCGTCGGTCAGGGGCTGGAACTTGTTGAACATCGGCGCGATGAAGCCGGGGTAGATCACCAGAAGCAGCAGGTTGAAGCCCACCCAGGTGCCCCAGGCCCACAGCCACCACAGGCTTCCGGCGGCGCCCATGAGCCACAGGATCAGGGCGGCGATCGGCAGGCCGATGACCGCGCCCAGCACCGTGCCCTTGGCGAGGTCCGCGAGCCACAGGCCCAGCGTCGTCTTGTTGAACCCGAAACGCTCCTCGATCACGAAGGTGCGGTACCAGGAGAAAGGCAGGTCCAGCACACCGCCGATCACCGCGAAGGCCGCGAGCAGGGCAAGTTGCTGCGTCATGCCATCGCCCAGTCCCGCATGCAGGCCCTGGTTCAGGATGTCCAGCCCCCCGAGCAGGGTCCATCCCAGCAGCACCGCCGCGCCGAAGGCGATCTCCAGCAGATCGACACGGGCCTTGGCCAGGGTGTAGTCGGCAGCCTTCTGGTGGGCGGCCAGGGAGACGGTGGAGGCGAAGGCCTCAGGCACTGCGTCGCGGTGGCGAGCGACATGCCGCACCTGGCGCGTCGCGAGCCAGTAACGGGTGGCCAGGCTGGACAGCAGGGCCGCCGCGAAGGCGAGGGTGAACAGGGAGGACGCGTTCATCGCGGGGAGTGTAGCCGTGGCCTTGGGCGACAATCGAGGGATGTCCGAGAATCCCTCCCCAGCCTCCGGTGGCGCGCCGGCCACCCTCGATCGCAACGACCAGAACCTCGTGTGGCTCGATTGCGAAATGACCGGCCTGGACCCCGAGGCCGACCGCCTGATCGAGATCGCCGTCGTCGTCACCGGCCCGAACCTGGCGCCGCGCATCGAAGGCCCGGTCTTCGTGATCCACCAGAGCGACGCGCAGTTGGACAAGATGGACGCCTGGAACAAGGGCACGCACGGACGCAGCGGCCTGATCGACAAGGTGCGCGCCTCCACCACCACCGAGGCCCAGGCCGAGGAGGCGCTCCTGGCCTTCCTGGCCCGCTTCGTACCGAAGAACGCCACCCCGATGTGCGGCAACACCATCGGCCAGGACCGGCGCTTCCTGGTGAAGTACATGCCGAAGCTGGAGGCCTTCTTCCATTACCGCAACCTGGACGTGAGCACGCTCAAGGAACTGTCCCGGCGCTGGCGTCCCGAGGTGTACAACAGCTTCAAGAAGCAGCAGCGGCACACCGCCCTGGCCGACGTGCACGAGTCCATCGACGAACTGGCCCATTACCGCCAGCATTTCCTCCGTCTGGAGGGTTGAATCAGATTCTCAGGGTTTCCCCTGAAGAACATGGCATAATCCGCTCTTCGCCGCGAAACAGGCCCCGGGCCCGCGCGGCGGGATCTTGCATCCACCCTCATGCACAGGCTCACCGAAAGAGCCAGCAAGCCGCCTGCGATCCACTCCGTGACCGCCGCTTGTACGTCGTTTGATGGTTGATGTCCCTTAACCATTGACGACGGCCGTCCCCCACGGGGCCGGTCCGCGTGCGAGACCTCATGACCGACACTTTTGAAGTGCAGGGCGACTTTGCGCCTGCCGATTCCATCGAAATTTCCGTCGACACCCCGATCACGGCCCCTGTGGCCGACGCAGCGCCCAACGGCTTCCTGCGCCTGGGCCTGGCCCCCGAACTGATTCGCGCCGTCGAGGACCTGGGCTACACCCAGCCCACCGCGGTGCAGGACCAGGCCATTCCCCTGGCCATGGACAACTCCGCCGAGGGCGAGTCC
>JACCDX010087982.1_pt1 | contig 13575 bp, 31 predicted proteins | sample 7449681 | NCBI WGS metagenome assembly JACCDX01 (sample SAMN15323450, study PRJNA562643) | freshwater metagenome | isolation source: river surface water | place: USA:Blue River Watershed | collected 2017-08-18
GGAGGGGGCTCAGGAAGCAACTCACCAGGTCAAGGAGGAAGAAGAAGATGGTAAGAATAATAAAGAATATCGTTAAAGATATGATAGACCAAGCATGGACCCTTCTTGGTATGTTTATAGCTTGGGTCGTTTTAGACGGAAGTGCAAAGACTATTGTTGGCTATGGAATTATGGCAACAACTGCCCTTTGGATTATTACAAGCCCGTTTAGAAATAGAGAGGAATAAAATGAATAGCGTAAAAAACATTAAGAATATATTAATGAGAATTGTTGCTGTATTTGCAGCTAACGGACTTGCAGTTATTGGAGCAGGTGCAATTGCTGGTATATCTACAGCAAAGGCAATAACTGTTGCTGGACTAACAGCAGTGGCAGCAGTTGTAGAAAAGCTTGCTCGTGCATTTATGGATGACGGAAAGCTTACTGCTGATGAGATCAATGCAGCATTCTCTACAGTTGATAAAGGCGCAAAAACAGTTGCCGATGTAGAGGTAGAAGAGCGCCAATTATCTGAAAAGGTAAGGGCAGCTAAATCCACAAAGTCATAATAAATGATATAATTGTATTATGAATAAATATAGCATTAAAATGGAAATAGAGGTTGAAGTAGAGGCCTTTAATACAGAGGATGCAAAAGAATATATAAGCGATATATTCAATATAGATGACGAAATTAAAAAAGTTAATATCGTTAAAATAACAACTAAATAGTCGTTGACAAAACCGCTGCTCACAGTGTATAATTACATATGTACAGCGGTTTTGTGCATAGTGGTCCATAGCTCAGTTGGTAGAGCGCCAAACTGTTAATTTGGATGTCCCAGGATCGAGACCTGGTGGACCAGCATATGCCCGAATGGTGGAATCGGTATACACGACAGACTTAAAATTTGTTGCTTCACAGCATGTCGGTTCAAGTCCGACTTCGGGTACTAGAAAGAGAAACAATGCTTCATCTGACGGAACAAGGAGTTGAGATTTTTATTAAAAGGTCTCAATCAAAAATACAAGAATCATTTTGGAATAACTATGATCTTGTTATATGGAAAAAAGATCTTGGCGGCTATACAGATATAAACGGTATGTATAGAAAAGATGCTTGGGGTAAGGCAGAAAAGATTTCTGTCAACCATAAAGGAATCTGGAAACTGCCAAAAAAATATGTCAAATATTTTAAATAACCTAGGGATAGACGAAGATAATATAGATTGGTATAAGTTTGCTTTATGCTTAGGCATGGATACAAATCTATTTTTTGATAAATACGAGTCTGATATAAATATAGCAAAAAGTATTGATGAGGCATGTTTAAGTTGTCCAGTCATCAAAATATGCTATGATAGTGGTGTATCAAATAGTGATTACGGAGTATGGGGAGGCGTATATTTAAGCGCTGGATCCAACGATAAGGTAAGAAATGCACACAAGACCAAGGATGTATGGAAAAGAATAAAGGAGAAACATGTTTATTAACAGTGCGTCAGATAGACAGAATAAGCATTTTAAGCATGGAGTAAATCAATGGACTGGTGAGCCAAACAAGCCAGTGTTCTATACAAAAGAAATGTCAAACAAGATTCGTGAGCTAAAGAAGCCAGCTAATGATCTCCAGATACACATAGTTAAGTATCCAGAGTTTTTAGCAATTAGACTATACGAAGATAACTTTGCACAATACGATGGCTCAATGAGAGTCAGAGTAATTGAATATGTAGAAATGGTAAAAAATATTTTGGAATCATATGGTGTAAGAGTAGAGCTAGAAGGAAAGCCAGGTGGTAAGCGTGGATAAGGTTTTATGTTACTCATGCAATAAGAGCAAGAATCAGTTGACTTCAAAGAAATCAAGCCTTCTTCCAATAAATCTATTGATTTGTGAAGGATGCAATTCTTCAAAGTTTGAACCAAGATGGATTGTTGTGCTTTCTGGAAGACAATTTGGAGCAGAATATGTTAAGGAATATATATCAAAAAAGAAGTATGTTGGAGTTGAGATAACAGCCTCTGAATTATTAATTTAACATTGATTATAGTGTATAATTAATGTATAATGAAACTTTCAATAATCAATATAGCAATAGCTATATTCACTTCCCTATTTAGTGGTTTTGCTACCGCTTATTTCTCAAACCTAAAACATAAAAAAGTAGAGCAGATAAGACTACATGAAAAACAAAACGACCAGCTCAGGATAGATTTAAGAGATCTTCAAATTACTTTATATAAGCTTGAAAAAGACTTGGCTGAATGGAAAGATAAATATTATCAAGCTATTCAAGAGTTAATATCTGTTAAGTCTGAGCTTGAAATTACATTAATTAAATTAACTCATAATGAAATGCATTAGGACTAGCACTTCGAATTTATAAATAGTATACTTATTGTATGACATGTATAGTTGCTATTGCCCAAAATGGAACCGTTTATATGGGTTCTGATCACGCTGCATCAGATGATAAAACTGGATGGATTCTGTCCAGAAAAGAACCAAAATGTTTTAAGGTTGGACAGTACGGTATTGCATTCACAGATTCATTTCGTATGGGACAGATCTTGCAGTACAGCTGGACACCACCAAAGTATACCCCAACAAAAACAAACTCAGGGCTTGATAAGTTTATGAGAACAAAATTTATTGATTCAGTAAAACAAGCATTTAAAGATCATGGCTACGGAAGCATTGGATCCTCATCAGAAGAAGACACTGGTGGAATCTTTATAGTTGGACTGGAAGGTAGAATATTTACAATAGATGAAGACTTCCATGTTGGTGAAAATGTAGTTAACTATATGGCAGAAGGAAGCGGTGGACAGATTGCTCTTGGGGCACTGTATGCAACAAAGAATCAGAAGAATCCTAAGCTTAGAATTAAAGCCGCTCTTGAAGCGGCAGCAGAGTTTAATATGTCTGTTGCAGCACCATTTACATATATTCAGGTTTAGTGTATAATTGATATATGGAATACCTATTGGCTGTAACATCCACAATCTCATTGATCTCTTTGATATTTTTTATTAAAAAGGTTAGAGGTAAGTATGACTTTGGATTTTACTATATAAATAAAGCTGAAGAAGCTAAGTATATAGAAGAGCAAGAAAATTCTCCTAGAGGGTACCCAGCAAATTATGACAATGCAATGGATCTTAGAGGGACCCCAACGCACCTTTGTCCATGCGGATGTAACATATGGAATGTAAAGGTGATGTTTGAAGACTTTGAGATTGCAACCTATTTCCTTGAAATGGAATGCGCTAACTGTGGTAGCATGGCAACTGCGCCTACACCACTTGATAGAGAGAGTATGGAATGAGAAAGTCTGAAAGAATAAGAAACCTAGAGATGTCAGTAGTAAGACTTGAGCTCCATATTGAGCTACTAGCGTCAGCAATAACAACAATGTTTGAATCACAAGGCTTAATTAATCAATCAGACATGCTTGATTCTGGCAAATGGTACAATAAAAAAACCAACGACACCCCTTGACATCCCCTAGTTATTTAGTAGAATATACCTATGAATAAAAAACTAATAACTACGCTAATCGCAATCGCCATGTCGCTACCAGCAACATCACAAGCGGCTCTAAATAATAAAAATGATATGAAGCCTTCAGTGGCTATCCTAGACACAGCAATCGATACATCTCTGCCAGAGTTTCAGGGTAGAGTTATTGAAGAGGTTTGTTTAATTCAGTGGAACACCTGCCCAAATGGACAGAGCTACATGGTAGGCAAGGGAGCGGCATCAATGCCTACCAATCTTATCTCCCTAAATGGATTTGATCACGGTACACAGATGGCCTCAGTGTTTGTTAATGCAAACCCAGATGTAAATATTGTTTTTATCAAGATTATTGGAAACACACCAACTGGCGGACGACAAAATGCTGGTGAGCCTACTGTTTATAATGCTTTGAATTGGGTAAAAGACAATGCATCAAAGTACAATATTCAAGCAGTAACAATGTCGCAGGGTCACCATGTTCTGTCTGCTGGTACAGACTATTGCCCAAAGACACCAAACACTGTAAATGCTGTTGTTTCTTTAAAGAACATCGGAGTCCCAGTATTTTTTCCATCTGGTAATAGCAGAGACTACCAAAGACTAGATTGGCCAGCATGCATTAATGATTCATTTTCTGTCGGATACGTAGACCAGCAAAATGAAATTGCTGCTGGAAGCAACTATGATGCGTCTAGGTTAGACTTTTTTGCAAGAGGATTTTGGACAGTAAAGGGTCCAGGCGGAGTAGTAAAGAATATCTCTGGATCATCTTCTGCAGTACAAGTGGCAGCAGCACAGTATCTTAAGATCAAATCAGTTGTTGGAGACTATTCAAAAACTATTTCAATCATGGAGTCATCATTGCTAAAAACAATTGGTCGCCAAGGTACATCAAACAAATTAATTAGTGTTGAGTCTGCTTTGAAGCTATACGGTTCAGGAGTATCAGTTGCTCCAACACCACAGCCAACACCCACACAGCCTAGTGCTGAGCAGATTGCTGCAGAAAATAAAGCTAAGTTAATTGCTGAATCTTTAAATGCAATTGCACTTGCAGAGGCGCAGTATCAGGCGGAAGTAAAGGCTGCAGCAGACAAGCTAGCAGCAACAAAAGCAGCATGGGCAGCAAAGATAAATGGATAATAATCAACAAACGGTTCTTGAAGGAATCATAGAAGAGGTAGCAACAGACCTTTACAACAAATGGTCCGCTGCTCTCCCAGAAGAAGAAAGAAATCAACAAGCATTTAGTGCAATGTCAAAGAATGCTCATGAAACAACGGTATTTGTTATTCAAAATTTTATGAATAAATTTAATTCCGCTGCAGATGAATTAAAAAACCAAGACTAGTTACTTGACCAGATCTTGCTAATTTAGTAGAATAGGTACCATGCAGACATTTTTACCAGAGGCGGACTTTCATCAAACTGCAAAGCATCTTGATAGAAAGCGTTTAATTAAGCAAAGCGTTGAGAACCTACAGATTTTAAAGTCCCTGGCTGGACTATATGAGTCTGGAGCTTGGTCTAACCACCCAGCAGTCAAAATGTGGAAGGGGCACGAAGATTGGTTGTTCCTTTACAATGAAGCCATCATTAGAGATATAGTTCTACGTGGATATAAAAATACCACGCACATTCAATTTGATGAGATATATGAAGAAAACTTCTTAGGGCTTGAGTCAGATAGACCTTGGTGGCTTGGAAAGCACAAAGTTCATTATACTCATAAGGGAAGATTGTTTGAAAAGGATCCCATTCACTATTATTTCTATAGTGAATACGCAGACTATAAAGAGATTGGCTATACCTGCTGTGAGAAATGTAACTACTATTGGCCAACACATATGGAATCTCTATGATAGTATCAGATGAAAATTTTAACTCAGTAATCTCAAGCCATAAAACAATCTTGATTGATTTTTGGGCTCCATGGTGTGGGCCTTGCAAAAAGCTATCACCAATTTTGGAAGAGATTTCAGATGAGCGTGGATTGTGGGTAGGAAAGTTAAATATTGATGAGAATCCAGTCAAATTGGCTGAATTCGCTGTACATTCCGTACCAACTATGATACTATTTAGTGATGGTAAGCCAGTGAAGACTATCGCTGGCGCTAAGCCAAAGCATGTTCTACTTGAGGAGCTTAAGGAATGGATCTAAATAATGAAGATTCAGACTTTCTTGAGTTTGAAATATGGTTAAAAAATGGTTTTGACAGAGGCTGGGTGTCTGATGTATTTTGTAATACACACGATGGCTCACCTATGACAGAAGAAGAAATGCAAGAATGGGATGAGGGCGGAGATCCGTGTTCATTTCAAGTAAGACTAAATTACTTACAATAACTTTCTGCGCTCATTAAGAGGCAGAGGAAATAAGGAGAATAAATTAAATGAAGTCATTTAAGAAACTATCAATTGCTACTGCTGCAGCTCTAGCAATTACAACTGTTTCTGTAGCAACGTCTTCGGCAGCACCGCTTGCCGTTACAGTTGCAACAGTAACAAACGCAACAACATCTGCAGCACCTGCAACAGTCGCAGTACCAGCAGCAAACCAGATCACATCTGGAACATCAGTAGCACTAGCAGCAACAGCTGATACAGGCACTGTAGTATCATTCGTAGCTTCAGACACAATTAAGCTTGTAACTGCACTACACACAACAGATGCACCTAAGACAATTGCTTCTGGCTCATCAACACTTTCAGTAACATCTGCTGGATCAGCAGTGACTGTTTACGCTTATACAACAAGCGTAAAGGTTGGAACAGTTACCATTACAAATGGTGCTTATTCAACTATTGTTTACATCAAGGGTACAGCAGGAGCAGCATCAAATGTTGCAGTTGCAGTCCCAGCAGCATCAGCAGTTGGAACTATTCCAACAGTAACTGTATCTGCAACAGACGTGTTTGGAAACCCAATTCTTACAGGTGAGACAATCACTGCAACAGTACTTGGTTCAACATTCGCAGATGGAACAATTACAAAGACACTCGTTACTTCTACAACAGCAGAAGCAACAGCAGACACAACACTAGTTGCTGGCTCAAAGACTGCAGCACTTGCAGTTGGCGTTGCTGGAACAGTTACAGTTGTAGTCACAGGTGCGACATCAGCAGCAACAGTTGCTGGATTAACAGCACCAGTAAAGGCAGCACAGGCAGCATTTACAGTATCTGATCTTAACGGAACAGTGGCAACTCTTACTGCACAGCTTGCAGCAGAGAAGGCTGGTCGTGCACTTGATGCACAGGCAGCAGCAAATGTTCTTGCAGCAGAGAAGGCTGGTCGTGCAGCAGATAAGGTTGCAGCAGACAAGGCACTTGCAGACGCAAAGGCAGCATCTGACTCAGCAACAGTAACTGCAAAGGCAGCATCAGACCTAGCTCTTGCAGCAGCAGCAGCAAAGTACAAGGCGGAGTACAATGCTCTTGCAACTAAGTGGAACAAGGCTCATCCAAAGGCTAAGGTTGCACTAAAGAAGTAATAATCTTCTTAACAAAAGGGGCAAGGCGGTTGCCTTGCCCCTTTTAACTTAAATAGAAAGGCTTAAAATGGCAAAGCATCACGATAAAATTAAAAAAGCTTTAGAGCAAAGAATTGCAGCAACACCAAATGGGGCGGGATATAAGAAGCCTGGATCAATGAATAAGAAGAAGACAGGCTATAGAGGACAGAGAGCAAAGAAGTCCTAATGAGATTCCATTGGATGAATAGAGGAGATGTCTCCAGCGTATCAGGTATAAAAGACTTATCCTCTCATATAGATAAGTATGGATACCATTCCATACTATTTGTATATCATTCAAAAATGCCAGATAACTTTATTAAAGTAGTAAGAGCAGTATCAAATGAAGAACAGGTTAAGTATATGATTGCAATTAGAACATATGCTATATCGCCAGAATATTTATCAATGATATGTAAGTCTTTCTATGAAATGTTTGGCGATAGGCTTATGCTCAATGTTGTTTCTGGTGATATCCATGATGATGAAACAAGTGTAAATGACATAGTAATGTTTAAAGAAAAGCTTTCTACTCCAGATGACAGACTAGTCTATACAAAAGAATGGATGGATAAATTTATATCAATGTTCCCAGATGGGAATTACCCAGAAATAGTAATGGGAGGCCATTCTGATTTTACAAGAGAGATGGCAAATAGATACGATGCAACTCACCTATCTATGCTAGATATGCATATAAAGCATTTAGATAAAGAAAATCCTATTATAAATAATAAACAGATGGTGAGTATATCTGTTTTAGCTAGAGAAACTTACGAGGAAGCAGAAGAGTTTATGGGCTTACTTGAAAATACTTCAGCAAAGCAATGGACAATATATGGATCTAAAAAAGAGATAGAAGATAAGATTAACTATATAAAGTCTTTAGGTGTAACAGATATCATAATAAGTGGAAATACTAACGATCAACATCATGATTATATTCATGATATAATTAAAGAAATGACGGAGGTTCAAAATGGAATCTAGGAAAAGAAGTTTGTATAAGTCTATAACATGGCCTGCAGTACATATAGGTTTTGTTGGAACGCTTGTTTATTTTTTTGAAAAACTAATTACTGGTGAAGCACACTGGGAGTACGCAGGAACTTTTGCAATTGTATATACTTTATGCGAAATGATAGGATACTTTTTGCACGAAAGAGCTTGGGCAAAATATGGAAGCAAGGTATCAGATAAATAAATGCTCGGCGATGTTTGCGAAATAAAAGATTGTAATAAAAAAGCTTCAAGGGTTGGGTCTTTGCCAGAGTCTGGCATCATAGATATGTGCTCAGACTGCTATCAAAAACTTTATAAGACATGAAGAAAGAAATTAAAGAGATCCTCAGCGGGGTATTTTTAATAGAAGATTTTGTATCATTAGATACATGTAATTACTTAACGAATACATTAAATAATTATCTAGAGCCAACCCCAGAGTTTAATATATATGGCGGACCATGCGGAAAAGAATCATCAGCTATAAATCCTATTGGGCAATATAATACAGATAAAGATCATAACATATCGCTAGATATATTTAATCTATTGCTTTCATCAATCAATGAAACAATATGTTCTATATTTAATGCTGAATATAAGATTAAAAGCTCATTCTATAGCGCCATGCTAGAGGGATCCTACAATAGTGAGCATATGGACAACTACTATTTAGATGGCGATGTAATTAAACAAAGGCCAAATCATCCAAAAGATGTAAGCGGATTGCTATATTTGAGTGAAAGCTATGAGGGGGGATATTTGTCATTTACTTCACAGGGCTTTAAAATAAAGCCAAAGCCTGGGTCTCTAGTTATTTTTGAGGGTGATGATAAAAAGCCTCACGAGGTTACAAAAGTAGAGTCAGGCACCAGAAACCTTATAGTCTCATTCTATGTCCCAGTCGCCTAAAAGATTAAATGCTATAATAGATTCATAAGCGGATTACTAGTCCCGCTTAAATAAATAACCTATAGGAGTAATAAAATGTCAGACGGAAAGAACTTAACAGGATTTAACGAAGTAAAGCCAGCAGGAGCATCACCATGGGCAACAGAAAGCTACACAGAGGCACCAGCAGCAGCATTCCCAGCAACTGATAAGTCATCACAGGATGGCGCAGGCGTTGGTAATGGCGGTAAGTAATAATGGATCTAAGAGATAAGTTAGCTCCAGCGCAGCCAGCAAAAATTGCACCAAAGGCTGAATGCACAAGAGACACCAGAGGTGACGCACCTTGTGCAGTTAAAGATTGTGAGAACTGCAACTAATGTGTTTAATGTGTGGTTGCGGTAGCAGCGATTTTATGGGAGCACCTTTAGCTCCTCAAAATGTTTATGATGTTGGTCCAGGCCAACTTCCATCTCCAATTTTGTTTGGAACTGATTCAATGAATGAATTAGGAAGACCAGAAATGGAAGAAGGTTCTGCTCACGAGATGTCAGAACCACAAGGTCCAAATGGAGAGGACATAGATTAATGTCAGATGGTTTTGTAAAAAATGATGGCACAGGTAATGTTGCACCATCCACAGGTGGAGCAGCCGCAGGTGCTGTTACAAGTAGAGAGGCTACTAGAAAGCAGCCAAGACAAGGAATAAGAATTGATACAAATAAACACGGTATCAGAAGAGAAACAAGTTTAATTCCTAAACCACCTAAAAAAACTGGTAGAAAAAAGATCTAAATAAAGATTGCTAACGTATCCCTTATATAGTATAATCTATATAAGGGATATGTACTTAATAGAGAGATTATAATGATTATACAAATAATTGGATTACCTGGATCTGGCAAGACAGAACTTGCAAAAGCTTTAAAAGAAAGAATTAATGCAATACATCTCAATGCAGATGAAGTACGTGCAACAGTAAACTCAGACCTAGGCTTCTCTACGGAAGACAGGATCGAGCAGGCCCGTAGAATGGGCGAGATGGCAAGACTAATAGATAGACAGGGAGTAGCCCCAGTCATTGTAGATTTTGTTTGTCCAACTGATTTAACTCGTGCAGCATTTGGTAGGCCAGACATATTAATTTTTATGGACACAATAGATCAAAGTGTTTATGAAGATACAAATAAAATGTTTGAAAAGCCAGACAATTTTGATGCAACCTTTGAGGATCATAGATTAGATGCAGAACAAAAAGCAACTGTAATCATTCAATACTTTGGATTGCACGACTGGTCAGCCCCAACTACTCTAATGCTTGGCAGGTATCAGCCTTGGCATGAAGGCCATCATGCATTGTATGAAGAGGCTGGGAAAAGAACAAAGCAAGTTTTGCTTGGAGTACGTAATACATACAAAACAAGCGAAAAGGACCCACTTACCTTTGATCAGGTAAAAGAATACATAGCTAAAGATGAGTTTATGGATGGGTCAATGGTGTTAAGATTGCCTAATATTACTAACATAGTGTATGGTCGTGATGTAGGCTATAAGATAGAACAAGTAGATTTAGGAGCGACGATTCATGCTATATCAGCTACTCAAAAGCGCATTGAAATGGGTATATAACATATTTTTTGATAATAAGATTGCAGACGCAGAAGCAAGATTTTATGAAAATTGGTTTAAAGAAGAGGTAGACAATGAAGGTCTCTAAGAAAAGATCATTTGCCAAGTCTATGACATGGAGAGTTATTGCTTTACTTACAACATTTATTACACTTTATGCATTAAGTAAAGATATAAATATGGCAACCATGGCTACGATTATAACCAATGCCGTTAATTTTGTTTGCTACTATTATCATGAAAGAGCTTGGAATTCTTTTAGCTGGGGTAAAGAATGAAAGTAACAAAAGCCAGATCGTTTGTTAAGGCGCTAAGCTACAGAATATGGGGCACACTATCCTCATTTGTTGTTGCGTATGTGCTTACCAGCAACGCTACCCTATCTGGGGCAATAGCGTTTTGGGAAACTGTAGTTAAAGTATTCATTTATTACGCCCATGAGCGTGGATGGAATAATATACAATGGGGAAGATATGTGTAGATCTTGTGGCAATTGCTCTGCAGAGCATTCAAAAAATATAGATGACGCTGTTGATGCAGTCGAAGAAAGTAGTGTGATTTAATGAGAAAGCTTTTGAACAATGTTTATTCATTCCTACCAAGAATGTATCAAGGTGCGGAGGTTGAAGAGTTTCCAAAAGCTATTGATCTTACTATCCATACCAAAGCCCCAGGCAAATGGCTTTTAATTGATCTAGAGACTGGACAAGAATATATTGGTGCACAGGTTCCAAATAAATATGGAAGATGGCTTAGGATAAAGGATAAGCACGATGGAAGTAATAGCTAATAAACTAATTAAGTTTAATAACGCATTTAACGCCAATCCATTTATTCAGTTAATAGAAGATGTATCACAATCTTGTTATCCATTAGAACATGTTGAGAGAAGACCTCACCTTACAATGGAACTTCCTACGCTTTTTTCTAAATCTGATAATGTGGATGCGGTAAGGCTTAGAAGCCTTTGCATATCAGCAATGTTTCCTTATATATCTCAATATATGTCTCTGTATAGTTTCTCTAATATGGTGCCAAAGAAAGAGTTTATAACTGTATCAAAACTTGAGCCTGGAAACTCAATGGCTGAACATATAGATGATGATCAGATTAACTCAAATAATTTTATATGCATGGCTTATCTAAACGATAACTATGAAGGCGGAGAACTAAGCTTCCCAAACCTAGGCATATCCTATAAGCCAAGAGCAGGAGATGTCATAGTGTATCAGGCTAAAGAAAAGCACATGGTTACAGAGCTTATCTCTGGAACTAGATACAGTATAGGCTATGGATTAAAGGGGCCAATCAATGATTGATTTTAAAAAAAGTAACAGTCAGGCCCATCAAGAATCTTTTGTATTAAATGTTTTAAATGAAAAAAAGAATGGGTATTATGTTGAACTTGGTGGTGGGTGGCCAGTAAAAAACTCTAACACGTATCTATTAGAAACTAAGTATGGATGGAAAGGTCTTTCTTTTGAAAATGGTAAGAAGAGATCAAAAAAGTACAACAAGAAAAGAAAGAACAAGACCCTATGTGTGGATGCCATAGAGTTTGATTACTTAAACTATTTTATTGAAAATGATTACCCTTTTCAGATAGATTATCTTCAGATGGATATACATCCAGCAGAGGATACCCTAAAAGCTTTAAAGAATATGCCATTAGATAAATATAGATTTTCAGTAATAACTTATGAGCATAATGGATATCAAAATAAAGATAATCAAATAGAGTCACAAAGAATACTTTTTGATCTTGGCTATGAGCTGGTTGCTGAAGGAGTAATGGTGTTTGAAGGCATATGGTATGAAGATTGGTGGGTAGACCCAAAGTCTGTTGATCCTAATCTATACAAAGAGTTTATTTGTAAGTACTTGCATCATGAAAAGATCTTTCATGGCGCTACATTAAAATAAGGTATAATAGGTATACTATGACAGACAGAACAAAACTAGTATTGAAACTAGATAAAGATAAGTGCTACTATTGCGAGAACCCAGCTGAGTATTGGGATCAGGTTGGGGCAACAATTATTTCCGTATGCAAAAAGCATATGAATAACTACTACGTATCCTAATGGCTAAAGCCTGGGAAGACAAGTCTCAGTGGATAACTAATTGTCCAATATGCTATTGTGCTGTGACTCATCAATTAAGAGATTATCATATACAATATCACGAACAAAATGATCGCAAATAGTGCGAAAATTCGGCGGTAGATAGGGTATTGTCAGTACCTGACTTATATAGTATAATGAATATATGAGTGAAACAATTATAATTACAGGATGGTTTATATCAATCATCTGTATGTGCCTTGCGTTTTATAGCGCAATTAGGGGATCAAAATGAAGAAGAGTAACGTAGCAAAGTCTCAGAATGGCATGAAGCGTCAGAAGAAGAACTTAAAGCGACTATCTGCAAAGCCACGCATGAGCGCATTTGAAAGAAAACAAGCATTCATTATGGAGCAGTTAAGAACATTTTCTAATGAAAGAGCCTAGCATCATGAAGATGGACTGGCGGTCCATAGGCTACTGGCCAGTATATAAAGATGGCAAACTTACATGGGAAAAGGATCAAGCAAATGGAATTAGGCCAGATGCTTTTGAGCAACACTGATTGGCATCAATATGAATGCAATTGGGCTCAAGATGGTTTATCTTTAATTGCAGAAGTTATTGCAGAGATTCGTGGCAAATCTCATGGAAGGTATGGTTGGGATGGTGTACTTACTTCTAATCATGGTGCAGAAGAGTACGTAAACGACGTGTTTGAGATGCGTTCATACTGTTGGTGTGATGCTGGTTGGGATGAAAATCCAGATCATCCTCATGCTCAGGGTTGCCCGCCAAACTTTTTATATAAGCCAAACGGCATGATAATTACATGGTACAAGCATGCTGCTCGTGGAACAACTTCAAATAAAAAATATCCAGGGGCCAGAACATGGTTTGAAATAGTTAAACATTGTATTGGGAGCATAGAATAATGCCTATTCATATTCCAATCTACGTCAACGATAA
>JACCDX011859893.1_pt1 | contig 13570 bp, 17 predicted proteins | sample 7449681 | NCBI WGS metagenome assembly JACCDX01 (sample SAMN15323450, study PRJNA562643) | freshwater metagenome | isolation source: river surface water | place: USA:Blue River Watershed | collected 2017-08-18
GCTCTCTTTTGTTTACTACTTATTATCTATGAGTAATAAATAAAGGAGATATGTATATGGTAAGCTTTCAGATGAAACATAGCAATCGTCCTCAGACCATTGCCACAGTTACTCGTGAAGTAGACATCAAGAGCTTTAGAGAGAATCCTGAATGGTATGAGATTACTCCTGAAGTGCAGCAACAACAGCAACCTGCTAAAGTAGTTAAACAAGCTAAGAAAGCTAAGGAACTCAAATGACGATATATCGTGGACCCGGTGGCACAGGCTCTGCCACTTCTGATTCAGACACCACAGAGTTCCAAGAGTTCTTGGTTCAATCTCAGGCTGCTCGTGATGCTGCCTTGGCTGCTCAAGCCGCTGCTGAGTTAGCAGAAACCAATGCAGAGACTGCTGAGACCAACGCTGAAACTGCGGAAACCAATGCAGAGACAGCAGCTACCAATGCTGCATCAAGCGCCTCCGCTGCTGCTTCCAGTGCTTCTAGTGCTTCAACATCTGCAACTAATGCAGCCTCTAGCGCGTCAGCGGCATCTACCTCTGCCTCTAACGCCTCGGCAAGTGCCTCGGCTGCGGCTGCATCGGCTAGTGCTGCTCTGACATCTGAGAACAATGCAGAGACTGCCGAGACTAACGCTGCTGCATCGGCATCTTCCGCTGCCTCCAGCGCCTCTACAGCAACTACTCAAGCTACTAACGCTGCTGCCAGTGCTTCTGCTTCCTTGGCTTCTGAGACTGCTGCTGCATCGTCAGCTTCTAGCGCCTCGTCTAGTGCATCTTCCGCATCCACTAGCGCCTCTAATGCAGCTACTTCTGCCACTAACGCGGCTTCTTCGGCTACGTCTGCGGCCAATAGCGCAACTGCTGCTGCTGCTTCTGCCGCCTCTATTAACCCTGCCGATCTCGTGCATATCAGCGGTACAGAGACAATCACAGGCGCTAAAACCTTTAGCCAGACGATTACAGGCTCTATCACAGGCAACGCCGGTACGGTTACTAATGGCGTAGTCACTACAGGTTCGTACGCAGACCCTGCTTGGATTACTTCTTTAGCTGGCTCTAAAGTCTCTGGTAACATTACAGGCAACGCAGCTAACGTAACAGGAACTATTGCAGTTGCCAACGGTGGTACAGGAGCTACAACAGCCTCGGCTGCTCGTACATCCCTTGGCGTGGCTATCGGCACAGATGTACAAGCCTATGATGCTGAACTAACTACATTGGCTGGTATGTCTTCAAGCCGAGCCACTTATCTGGCAAGCACTGAAGGCTTTGGCTTCCGTAACCGCATCATCAACGGTGACATGCGGATTGACCAGCGTAATGCTGGGGCGAGTGTGGCGATAGCAAATAACAGTACCACATACACTTTAGACCGCTGGATGGCTTACTATTTTACAGATGGAGCCTTTTCTGTTCAGCAAACATCCATTGCGCCCGTTGGTTTTACAAACTCCTTGCGAGTTACTGTAACTACTGCGGATTCCTCTCTTGCTTCAAATCAGTACGGGTCACTGCAACAGCGCATTGAGGGTTTTAACACAGCTGATTTGATGTACGGTACTGCTAACGCACAAACAACAACATTGTCGTTTTGGGTGCGATCATCTGTGACGGGGCAATATGGCGGCTCTTTTACAAATTCCGATTTTTCAAGGTCTTACCCGTTCAGCTACACAATTAATGCTGCCGACACTTGGGAGCAAAAAACCATTACAGTGTCGGGAGACACCACAGGTACTTGGAACACAGCCAATGGAACAGGCATTCGTGTTTCCTTTGCGTTGGGTGTAGGCTCTAATAACGTGGGTACTGCCAATACATGGGCTTCTGCTACGCTTATTTCGGCAACAGGTCAAGTAAACATGCTTGGCACCAACGGGGCCACCTTCTACATCACAGGCGTACAGCTTGAAGCTGGCAGCGTTGCTTCCCCGTTTGAGCGCAGGGATTATGGGCGTGAGCTGATGATGTGTCAGCGTTATTACTACAAGATTTTTCCGCAAGATACAAACTCATTTTTGTGCGCTGGATATGTAAACTCAAGCACGACTGCGCTGCTCTCTGGCTTTTACCCGGTGACTATGCGAATCGCGCCGACAGCCCTTGAGCAATCAGGCACAGCAAGTAACTATCGAATCGTATCTCCAGTGAATTCTGCAAACTGTTCTTCTGTCCCTACGTTCTCCTCGTCAACCAATCAATATGGTTTTGTCGTCAACTTCACTGTGGCATCTGGTTTGACTACTGGGTATGGCGCTACAGGCCGAACTGGGGACACAACTGGCGCATCTGGTTATCTCGCATGGAGTGCTGAACTATGATTTTCAAAATGCTTCCCGCCGTTGAAGGCGAACCACAAATCTACGCTCGTATTGACGATGACGGAAAATGCCGCCTAACCTGCACCGCCGACTACCCTGAGCTTCTGGCGTGGCTGGCCGCTGGGAACCAGCCTATTCCCGCGAATGCGGGAGAGGGCAATACGCCTTTACAACCTACTGAGGAGACATCAAGTGGCAACTAAGAAGAAAAAGACTAAAGAAGAGAAAGTTATGAAAGAGTTCAAAGAAGGTACTCTGCATAGCGGTAAAGGTGGTCCTGTTGTAACTGACCGTAAGCAAGCTATTGCTATCGCTTTAAGCGAAGCGGAGCAGGCTAAGAAAAAATCAAAGAAGAAGTAAGACATGACACGCCCAGTATCGGTAGGTGTAAACCTCAGTTCAGCAACTGCTACGACAATATACACAGTTCCTCTAGGCTACTTTGCTAAGTGGAACCTGATGTACCTGTTCAACAATAGTGGTTCTACCAAATCTATTTCTGTTTACTGGCGAGATAGTAGCACCGGCACTGACCTATATGTACATAACGGTACAATTGCCGCAGGCTCGTATGTACGCATGGACGGAGGAGCTTACGTAGTCATGGAAGAAGGCGATACTGTAGTGATGCAGGACGAAGCTGGTAGTTCTTTTAGCACTATCTGCACCTTTGAATTGTTTAAGAAAGAAGGAATATAACAATGGCCCTGCCAACATACCTTGAGCTTGTCAATGACGTATTGGTTCGTATGCGCGAACCTGAAGTCACGACAGTCAATGAAAACACATTATCGAAGCTTGTTGGTAGGTTGGTAAATGATGCCAAGCGACAAGTAGAAGATGCCTACGCATGGAATGCTTTAACCGATACCTTGATTATTGAGACTTTAGCCAACACTTATGGCTATGTGCTTAATGGTTCGGGTACTCGCTTTAAAGTCATTGATGCTCAAGACATGACCAACAAGTCCACTATCCGTGCCTTGACCACATCTAAGATGTCTGAATACTTGTTGAACAACACAAGCGCAGGCAATCCGATGTACTACAACTTTAACGGTATCCACACTAACGGTGACACCAAGGTTGACTTCTATCCTGTACCTTCTGCTGGCTTGACCTTGTACTTTAACCTGTACATCCCTCAAGCTGAGCTAACAACTGATGCTCAGACAATGCTGGTTCCTAAAGAGCCTGTAGTCTTAGGAGCCTTTGCCCGTGCCTTGGTTGAACGTGGTGAAGATGGTGGCTTGAACAGCACAGAAGCCTATGGTCTGTACAAAGCTTCCTTGGCTGACGCTATCGCTATCGAAAGTTCTCGCTATGTTGAGGAAGAGACTTGGGAGGCTGTGTAAGCTATGGCCCAACCTCTTCAAACATTTAGCATTACAGCCCCGGGGTTTTACGGGTTGAATTCTCAGGACAGTTCACTGGACTTAGCCTCTGGCTTTGCCCTGACAGCAGTTAACTGTGTTATTGACCAGTATGGCCGTGTAGGTGCTCGTAAAGGCTGGACACCAAAGAACACAACCAATGCTGACTTAGGCTCTGCCAACGTAGAAGCCATTGGTCAACTGGTGACAGATAGCGGTGTTGAGTACACCATCGTAGCAGGTAACAATAAGCTGTTCAAGCTTGTAGGTAGTACACTGACTATGTTGACCTACGGTGGTGGCGGTGTAGCTCCTACGATCACAGCTAACAACTGGCAGCTTGCAGCCTTGAACGAGTGCTTGTATTTCTTCCAAACTGGACATGATCCTCTGGTGTTCGACCCTGCTGTAAGTACTACTACTTATCGCCGAGTGTCTGAGAAGGCAGGCTACACAGGTACAGTTCCCGCAGGTAACATTGTATTGTCAGCTTACGGTCGTCTGTGGGTGGCTGATTTGGCTGCTGAGAAAGCTGTCATCTATTGGTCAGACATCCTTTCTGGGCATAAATGGGCAGCAGGCTCTACAGGCTCTATCGACGTATCTTCTGTGTGGCCTAACGGTGCAGATAACATTACAGGCTTAGCGTCTCACAATGGATTCTTGTTCATCTTTGGTAAGAGTAATATCTTGGTGTACTCAGGTGCTCAAGATGTACTCTCAGCAGGTGTATTCAAGATTTCTGACTCCCTGACAGGCATTGGCTGCATCGCTAGAGACACAATTCAGAACACAGGCTCAGATGTTATCTTCCTGTCGGATACAGGTGTGCGTAGCGTACTGCGTACAATCCAAGAGAAGTCTGCTCCCTTCCGTGACTTGTCTAAGAACGTACGTAATGACCTGATGAGTGCTGTAGCGGGTGAAGTGCTTAGTACAATCAAGTCTGTCTACAGTCCTTTTGAGTCCTTCTACCTGTTGTCTTTACCTAGTCTCAAGACTGTGTACTGCTTCGACATGAAGACTGTCTTACAGGATGGTTCTAGTCGAGTGACTACATGGGATAGCTTGGAGCCTAAGAGCTTCTGCTACATGCGAGATAAGAGCTTACTGATCGGCAAAGCAGGCTATGTAGGCCAATATGGTGGGTATCAGGATAACGGTAACTTATACCGCTTCCAGTACTTTACTAACCACACAGACTTAGGCGCTCCTTCGGTAAGTTCTGTCCTGAAGAAACTCTCCGTTGTTGTCATTGGTGGTACTAACCAATATGTGACAATCAAGTGGGGATATGACTTCAAGGAAAACTTTTATTCACAAACTGCAAAAATTCCTACTCAGGGTATTGCAGAATTTGGAATTAACGAGTATAATACTAGTGGTACAGAATTTTCTGATGGTATTTCTCTGCAAACACTCGTTGCGTACCCTACCGGAGCAGGTAAAGTTGTTCAGACAGGCTACGAAGCAGACATCAATGGTTCAGCCCTGAGTATCCAGAAGATTGAGATACAGGCTAAAAATGGAAAGATTCTATAATGACCTCTTACGTTAAAAGTACTAACTTTGCCAGTAAAGACTCACTGGCTTCAGGCAATCCGTTAAAGATTATCAAAGGCACTGAGTTTGATATTGAGTTCAATAATATCGCTACTGCTATCGAATCTAAGGCTGATACTACAAGTCCTACCTTTTCAGGTACTCCTCTGGCTCCTACAGCAGCGCCGGGGACTAACACCACCCAGATTGCTACCACAGCTTTTGTGACCACAGCGTTGCAGTCTCTGTATCCTGTAGGCTCTATCTACATCAATGCCGGTGTGTCTACCAACCCCGCTACTTTGTTAGGCTTCGGTACTTGGACAGCCTTTGGTGCTGGTCGAGTCCTTGTTGGCCTGAATGCTGGTGATGCTCTATTTGATACCCTTGAAGAGACTGGTGGTAGTAAGGATGCTATTGTGGTCAGCCACACGCACACGGCCACTGTTAACGACCCCGGACACTCACACCAGACAAACGTAGCGAACGAAATTCTTGCAGGCGGGGCTTACAGTACTGTCCGTCCCGTATCAGGAGGTAATAGTACTACAGTCAACACGACTGGAATTACTGTTAGCAACAGCACCACAGGCTCCTCTGGAACTAACGCTAACCTCCAGCCGTACATTACAGTAGCTATGTGGAAAAGGACTGCATAACTATGAAGACACCTGTAATAAACACTGATGACTATACTGTCTATTTAGAGTACTTCTCTAACAATACATTTATTCATTGTGATTGTTACAGGTGGACGAAGACAGTTAAACAACAACTGAAAGCAGACTTTGATAAGCTCGTAGACATCCACGGTAAGCCTATCTTTGCTATACATGAACTGGCCGACAGTAAACATTTAAGGTTTCTGGGTATGATGGATTTTAAATATCACTCCGATTTCATCGGTGATGACAAACAAACAAGACAACTATTTGTGAGGGTTAAATAATGGGTATCGAAGCTGCTCTTATCGGTGGAGGTTTAGGCCTCTTAGGTGGTGTTATGAGTGGAAATGCTGCCGAGGATGCAGCACGTACATCCGCTGATGCACAATTACGCGCTGCGGCAATGGCAGCAGAAGCTCAGAAGTTCCGTCCAGTGGGTATTACTTCCCGCTTCGGTACTTCTAAGTTCACAATGTCTCCTGAGGGTTATGTCACAGGTGCAGGCTACAACGTAGCTCCAGACATTGCAGCCCTGCGTGACCGTTTACTGTCTCAGGCAGGTGGTCAAGGCGTACAGACAGCGGAGCAAGCGCAGGCAGCTCAGCAGCAACTGTTCGGCTTAGGTCAGCAGTATCTGGCGCAGTCTCCGCAGCAGGCAGCTCAAGATTGGATGGCTTCTCAGCAGGCTCTGTTGCAGCCAGCCCGTGAACGTGCTCAGGCAGGATTGACTCAGAATCTGTTCAACACAGGCCGTGGTGGTGTTGCTGTAGCTCAAGGCGGGATGATGGGCGCTGCTAACCCTGAACAACAGGCTCTGTTGAATGCTCAGGCATTACAGGACTTGGAACTGGCTACACGTGCTCAAGAGCAAGGCAGAGCAGCTACTACCTTCGGTGCAGGCTTATTCGGTACTGGCTTAGACTTGGCCTCCGGTGGCTACAACCCCTTGAAGACACAGTTTGGCTTGGCTCAGAACCTCGAACAAGCGGGTCAATCAGCTTTGGACATTGGTGCTAACCTTGGCGGACAGCAAGTTCAAGCAGGCGCTAACGTAGGTAATACATTGTTCCAAGGCGGTACTAACGCTGCCCGCGCAATGGAAGCTGCTAATCGCTACTCACCTGTGGCTGATGTCTTTAGTGGCCTCGCAGGTAACAAACAACTTACACAAGGTTTAGCTAACTGGATGACAGGTTCTCCTATCACTCCTCAGCAGCAGTACAATCAAGCAACACAGTATGCAGCTACCTCGCCTACTGGCTGGTTAGACTTTTAAAGGAACGGTAACAATGGCTGAAGTAGTTAATAGTTTATTTGGGATCACTCCAGAATCCCTAATGGCAGAGCGTGAGAAGGCTTTGCAGACACAAGCCATGCAGTACGCTCAGGCTGATCCTTTCCAGCGTGCTACCGCTGCAATCTACTCCGGTGCTAATCGCTTAGGAGGCGCTGTAGGTGGGCTTCTGGGTGCTCAAGACCCTGAGATGATGCGTATTCAGCAACGTCAAGGTGTGTTGCAGAACTTAGACCTGACCAATCCTGAGTCTTTGAAACAAGGCATCCAGACTGCTATGCAGAACAAGGATTACCAACTGGTCAGTGAGCTGACTAACCGTTATCAGCAACGTACTGCTGCTGAGCTGGCTGCACGTAAGACTGAAGCTGAGATTACAGCTAAGACTGCTGAGAAGAAGTCATTCTCCGTTGGCGACAAAGCATTCTTAGCGTTGGCTGCTAAAGCTACCCCTGCTTCTGTTAAAGCTGCTCAAGACGCAGGTAATGACATTAGTTTGCTTGATGTTCCAGAAGCTGAAAAAGTTTCTACTTATGGTCAAGTGTTAAAAGACGCTGGCCTAACTCCGGGAACACCTGAGTTCCAGAAACAGATGCAAGCATTCGCCGCTGCTGAGTTGGAAGGTACTAAGCAAGGCAAAGGAGCAAAGATTACTAACGTGCTCCCCGGCGTGGGTAAAGCAGGAGATGTTACAGGTCTTCGTAAAGACTTGCAAGCTATTACTAAGCCTTATCAAGATCAGTCAGACGCTGCTCAAGACGCTATTGAACTGGCAGACATGGCATTGAAGAGTAACAACTTTGCTGCTGTTTCTAGCTTGTCACGTAGTCTTGCTAAAGCAGCCGGAGAAACTCAACTGTCCCGCGCTGATGTGGAAGCATTCGGTATTGATCCCTCTTTAGTTGGTCGCGTGTCTGATACTATTTCTACACTGACTCAAGGACGACCAACAGCAGATACTTTAACTAAGTTGCGCCAGCTTTCTGAAGCTTTGAAGAAGAAAGCAGACTCCCGTATCTCTGTGGAGGAACAGCAGTTGCAAGATACCGCAAGGGTCAGTGGCTTGTTTACCGAGCCTCAGATTAATACTGTATTCCGTCGACGTCCTTCTAGCGCACCTGCAAAGACAGCTTTTACTTCGGTTAAAGAAGCTGAAGCAGCTAATCTCCCTAAAGGGACAATTATCACAATCAATGGCCGACGAGCCGTAGTGGAGTAACAATGGCTATTAAATTTCTTGACGATGCTGAACAACCAAGCACTATTCGATTCTTAGACAATGCTCCTGTTAGCCGTGAAGAATTGATTAGCCAGATTCCAACAGGAGGCACTCCTACAGTGCCTTTGACTGCTCCTGTCCCGTCCGCTAACGAGCGTATGGTGCGTAACCTGACTGCTGGAGTTGCTGCTGTTCCTGCTATGGCTATCCCTGCAAAACTGTTTCAGATGGGGACGGTAGGTACACGGGCGGCTCCTTATGGACAAGCCGCTGCTAATCTTTTTGTTCCTAAGTCCGGTGCAGATTTGGCTCGTCAAACAGCCTTGAGCGCAGGAACTGCTGTAGGGGCGGGTGAAATTGGTCAAGCGGTTGCTGAGAAGACAGGCGAAGAGTACCGTTTACCCGCTGAGATGGTTGCTGGCTTAGGCCTTGCTTTGCCTGCTAACTCTATGTTGACAGCAGGTGAGCTTGTAGTCAAAGGTTTAATTAATCGAGCAACAGGTAAAGAGTTCTTTGATTTCGGCACACAAGCAGCTACTACTTTCGGCGCAGCTAGAGCAGAAGCCCGTTTGCGTACTGCTATGCAGTCTAATCCTGATTTGGCTGCTGACTTGGCAAGAGCTTCTGAAATTGAGCAGATGACAGGGGTTAAACTGCCTATTCCTGCTGCTGCTAAAGGAGACACTACTCTAACCGGATTGCTAGCCTCTCAAACATCCCGTGGCGAGAATGCTGCTTTTACAGCGGCAATTAAGCAACAGGAAAAGGATGCACTAGAAGCTGTTAAAACAGCCCAGAAACAGTTAGCCGGTGATCCTCGCAATGCTGCCCTGACCGCTGAAGTAGAGGCTAAGAAACTGGCCTATGAAAACTCTCGTCGTGAGACTGCTTATGCAATGAAGCAGGCTAACATTGAGCGCCAGATCGGAGGAATTGAGACACGCATCCAAGACCTGACTTCTGATGCTTTGATGGTCCCGACAGGTAAGGAAGATGTAGGTAATCGTGTTACCAGCTTACTGAATGCCCGTGAAGCAGTCATCCGAGAAGAGTTTAAACCACTGTATGAAAATGTCTTGAGAGATGCTTCTAAACAAGGCATTGAGATGGAGTCTCCTGTGGTTGCAAGTCTGTGGAACTTTGTGAAACAGCGTCAGGCAGAAGATGTGTTCAACAAGTTTCCTGCTTTGGACTCAGCGATTAAGAAAGTTTTGGCCCCCACAAAAGCTCCTGTAAGTGGGGCATTTGCTGCTAAGTATCCTAATTTAGTCAAGTCTGTTGAAGGTACGTTCAAGCCAATGGACGTTAATTCTATCGACTCATTGAAGCGGGGTATTAACCGAGCTATTGGTGACACTCAAGACAAGGATCAGTTGCGTATGTTGTACGAACTGAAGAACCGTTTTGATGAGTCCTTGAGCACGTTGCCTGAGGATTTTGTGCAGTCATACAAAAGCTTAGACAAACAGTATGCTGAAAAGCTTGGTATTCCTTTTAGCGAAGCAGGGGTCGTATCCGTTGACCGGGCACGCTTTGTTGAGTCCACTGTACCTATGCTGACAAGCAAGCCTTCAGCTATCCGCCAGATTCTGGCAGCTACTGACAACTCGCCAGAGGCTGCGAAGATCATTGAAGATGCTTTCTTGATGAAGATTAGCCAGACTAACGGTATTGTTAATCCTAATACTTTGTCTGTTAATCCTGCCGCTTTGCAATCTTTCTTGCGTAAGAACACAGAGGCTATTGACCAAGTTCCCGGCTTACGCGATAAGCTTGAGAAACTGTCTTCAAATGTTGATAGCTTGCTCAGCAACCGTGAGCGGTTACTTGACATGCAGAAGAACGCAGCTATTGGCAAGATTGAGAATGTTTGGTCGCGTGCTTACGGTCAAACAGGAGGCTTTGAAGGTTTTGTCAGCCGTGCTCTAAACAATCCTGAAGAACTCAAACAGCTCATGGTTGCAGCAGGTTCGGACAGCACTCTTCAGCGCGGCTTGAAATCTGTAGTTTTGGACATTGGTCTAAAGTCTTCAAATAAGCTTGGATTCTTTGATGATAACGCCCAGACAATCAACACGTTGTTTGGTAAAGACCATGCACAGAATGTGAAGGCTTTGTTGGAGGCTTCTGAGCGGTTAGCTAAGAATCCAGTAATGGCTAAGATCAACCAGTCGTTGACTCAAACAACTCGCTTTGAGGAGTTAACAGGCTCTGATCCTGCCCGTGCTGCTTCTTTGCTCCGTCAGCAAGTTCAGAGTACGTTTTACAAGGTGTCTACTCTTTTGAGTAAATTCCTCCAGAACAAATCTGCAAAGTCCGAGAACACAGAGATTCAGGAATTTCTTAGCAACCCTAAGAATGTGAAGGATATGTCTGAAGCTATCAAAGCACTTGAAACAGGAACTGAGCAGGGATTCAAAAAGGCTAAAGCCATCGGAGGCAAGCTTTTAGGCAATGCTTCTACTGCTGCTTTGATTGGTGCTTCTGCTCCTGCACGTATCATTGAACGTAACGAAGTGGCTAACCCTGAGGAGTAACTATGACATTCTCATTCGGAACCAGAAGCAAGGAACGCTTACAAGGCGTACACCCTGATCTAGTGAAAGTGCTAGAGGAGGCTATCAAAGAGTCTCCTTTGGACTTCTCCATCACCGAAGGCCTACGTACCAAGGAGCGTCAGAAGGCGCTCTTTGATGCGGGGAAGTCTCAGACGATGAACAGCAGGCATCTGACAGGTAAGGCTGTGGACATTGCTGTCATCAAAGATGGTGAAGTTACTTGGGATTTTAAGTACTACCAGCTAGTGGCTGACCATATCAAGAAAGTAGCCAAAGAGCTAAAGATTGATATTGTCTGGGGTGGCGATTGGCAATCCTTTAAAGATGGCCCTCACTTTGAGCTGCATAGGAGTGTATACAAATGATTGAACTGCTATTACCATTCGCAGGCAAAATCTTAGATAAGTTCTTCCCTGACCCTGCTCAAAAGGCAGAGGCTCAGGTGAAGTTACTTGAGTTGGCTCAATCGGGCGAACTTGCTAAGATGGCTAATGAGACTGAGCTGTTCAAGACAGAGCAGGATAACCTCACAGGCCGTCACGTAGCTGATATGGCTTCTGACTCTTGGCTGTCCAAGAACATCAGACCGCTGACACTTGTAGCTATCTTCACTGGTTACTTTACCTTTGGCATCATGGATGCTAACGGCATCAAAGCCAATGAGACCTATGTTCAGCTCTTAGGTCAATGGGGTATGTTGGTTATGTCCTTCTACTTTGGTGGACGTACTTTAGAAAAGATTATGGAAATCAAAGGAAAGAAGGATGTCTGAAGAAGTATCACACAAAGAAATCTATGAGAGGCTCTGTAAGGTAGAAGCCAAGGTGGATAAGGTTGCAGAGGACACCGAAGGCATGGTTAAAGCCTTCAACGCTGCCTCCGGAGCTTTTACCGTCCTTGAATGGATCGCTAAGGTAGCTAAGCCGTTACTGTGGATTGTAGCTACGGTGACAGCATTTGTGACTATTGCACATAACACCAAGCCATAAACAAATAAGGCCACTAGAGTTGACGCTCTAGTGGCCTTTTTCATTTACTCTTCAGTTTCTTCCTTAACCTTTTTAGGCTTAGGATTGCTCAGTCCATTCAGATATCGGTAACGCTTACCCATGCGCTTAATCGCCTCGTCAGAGTCAAACCAGAACTCCTTACCGTTCTTCAGTTCCTCCAGCTCCTTATCCGTCAAGAACCCTTTGTAGGCTTGGTCAAGTAGCTTGTTGATCTGTCTCGTAGCGAAGTCAGTCTGGCCTTTGACATTCGGCACAGTACCAATGGAACCGTAATGAGCAGTATGAAGCATGAACTCAGCAGAATCAGCAATATAACATTCGGGAGCCATACAAGCCAACATACTAGCTGCTGAGTACGCAGCACCAATAACCGTAACAGATACATCACCTCGACATCCTTTCATTGCTTCGATGATCTGCCAGATAGAGTCGGTACGTCCACCTGAGCTATTCACCAACATATTAACTGAATCATTCTCGCTGCAAGTAGCCAAGCAATGGATCACATCACGGTAGTTACTAGGAGCGGTAATGTCATCGTCAATGAACACCAAGTGAGTATTCATCTGCTGAGTGATAGTACGGATCAAGCCCTTCTGCTCTGGCATCATCATCATTAGTTCTTCAATGTTCTCGTTAGCTTTACTCATTCTTCCTCCTTAACAGGTACATACAGTGTGTTCAAGGTCTCAAATGAGCCATCATCGTGCTTTGCCACAACAATAGATGTACGGATATCATCTGCACCAAGAATAGGATGATCCAAACCAGAGACACGGGCATATTCTACCTCACCATCTTCGTTTGCATACCGCCCATACGCTTTCTGGTGCATAAAGGCTAGTTCGGACTTATAGAACTTAGCTGTTCCTATAAAGCGAACAACAGGTTTATTTTGTGTCATACACCATCCTCATAGTTAGTCTTGGCAATAATATAGTTCTTAACTAGAGAGCTACGAACAATATCATCAATGTAGAACTCAATACGTACAAACTCTTTCATACGCCCTGCAATGTCAAAGAACTTCAAGATACCACTCTTGTCATCTTTCTTCTTTAAGTCAGTCTGCCTGTAATCCCCGCAGAAGATAATCTTAGACTTGTCACCTACACGGGTAATGATGGTGTCAAGTTCCTCGAAGGTCATATTCTGGACCTCATCCACGACAATGATGCTATTAGAGAATGTAGTACCTCGGATGAACGAGGTAGAGACAAACTCAATATGTCCTTGCTCAACAAGTCGATCCCAAGCATCCTTACGCTTGAACAGGTCACTACAGATTTGTCGATAGGGCTGAATGTACACCTCCATCTTCTCGTCTGCATCGCCCGGCAAGAAACCAATGTCACGACTCTGGACACTACTACGTATCACAGTCACCTTGTTAAAGGGATTGTTTCGATCCATAGCCTCTTCCAAGGCTTTGTACAAGGCAATGTATGTCTTACCTGTGCCTGCTACTCCGTGCAAGGCCATGAAGTAGTTACTGGCCTGATACGCCTCGAAGAAGTCCATCTGCTTCTCAGTCTTAGGCTTGATAACTGCCATGTCATCTAGCTTCAACTTCAAGCTGTTACTGA
>JACCDX011320567.1_pt1 | contig 13568 bp, 13 predicted proteins | sample 7449681 | NCBI WGS metagenome assembly JACCDX01 (sample SAMN15323450, study PRJNA562643) | freshwater metagenome | isolation source: river surface water | place: USA:Blue River Watershed | collected 2017-08-18
GACGTACTAGAGTCCGTCATTGCGAGCGCTTCAGCGCGCGGCAAACCAGATTATTTTATTTCAAAATTCGCATCTTCACCTTTTTGCAAAGCACTTAAAATTAGTGGTAAAATCTCTTTCAATTTTTCATCCAACTGCCACGGAGCGTTGAAAATAAACATTCCACAGGCATGCATTTTTGCTTCTTTGGAATCATCACCAATGTCAAAAGTTACATGCATTTTTTTCTCAAAACTCAATTCCGCCATCGCAGCGTAGAAATTTTCCAGCACTTCTTTATCACTTTTTATAATCGGATACCAAACTAAATACATGCCATGAGCGAAGCGTTTATGGGCGTCGACAAGTCCTTCAACAATTTTGGCATAATCAGCAGAAACCAAACTTTGATCTTTTTCAAAAGCCGGATCGATGATAATAAGACCACGTTTTTCAAGTGGCGGCAACTTAGAGCGCAAAAGGTGAAAACCATCTTCGAAATTTAGTGTAAATTTCGGATTTCCGGCAAAATTTCTTTTTAAAGTTTGAAAATCTTCACGATTTAATTCGGCAAAAATTGCGCGATCGCGCGAACGTAAATAATCTTTAATGATGTAAGGCGAGCCGCAGTAAGTCTTCATCTTTTCTGGTAATTCAGAAATTTCACAGCGGTTAAGTTTCGCCAAAATAACTAATAAACGTGGTGGCAAAAGTTCGGTAAAATTGGGCTCAGAAATTAGCTTTTTTATGCCATTTAGAGCTTCAGAAGTTACGAGAGATTTTTCGTCGAATAAGTCATATTTCGCAATTCCGGCGTGCGTATCCAAAACAAAAAATGGTGCGGGTTTTTCGTGAAGTTTTTCTAAGCAAAGAGTTAAAATCGTATGTTTGAAGACGTCAGCAAAGTTACCAGCGTGATAGATGTGGCGATAGTTCATTTATAATTTATCCAAAAAATATTCCGGTGATGATGTAATTCAAAAGTAGAATCACAATCGATGCAGCTACAACAGCATTGGTTGTAGCAATTCCAACTCCTTCAGCGCCGCCTCTGGAATTATAGCCGAAATAGCAGCCCATAATTGAAATTACAAAACCGAAAAAAGCAGATTTTACCAATCCTGAAATTACATCGATTGGTTCTAAAAACTTGTAAGTGCTTGCTAAATAAGGTCCCGGAGAAAATCCCAAAGCGTGAACGCTGACTAAATATCCGCCCATGACGCCGATAATGTCGGCGATTAAAACTAAAAGTGGCAACATCAAAACGCCGGCGATGACGCGGGGCGCGACTAAATATTTGAAGGGATTGGTCGAAAGTGTGCGAAGCGCGTCGAGCTGTTCGGTAACTTTCATAGTTCCGATTTCGGCTGCCATTGATGCGCCAACGCGACCCGCCACCATTAATCCGGCAAGAACTGGTCCAAGTTCGCGAGTGATCGATAAAACTACAACCGTGGCAATTGTGCTTTCAGCGTTGAAACGCGAGAATCCGGAATAGCTTTGTAATGCCAAAACCGCGCCAGAAAAAATTGCGGTAAGGCCAACAACGGGAAGAGAATAAAATCCGATTTGCAAAAATTGGCGTAAAATTAAACGCGGATAAAATGGCGGAGTAAAACAGTGGCGAACCGCGTTAGTCATGAACAAAACCATTTCGCCAAGTTTGGCCAAATTGAATAAAGTGTAATGTCCGATCTTTTCCAAAAGATTTAAAATTTTTGCTGACATGATTGGGGTTGATTTATTTTTTCCTTAGCTAAATTGTTGGGTAAAGAAATTATTAAAAGCTTTGATGTTCAAGTTAAAAGACAAATCCAATTTTACCAAATTTTTAGCAGCTCTACTTCTTGTGCTTTTTGTCACAAGTCGTGGATTCTCGATGCTGCACGCTTTTTCTCATCAAGAAAATGGAGTAAATTTTAAGTCAGAAAATATTTTTTCTAAGTTGATCTTTTCCCACGAGAAATCGACAGAAAAAAACTCTGATCATTGTTTAATCTGCTCATCAGCAAGCTTACAAAGCCAGACTTTATCTTCATCGTCTTTGATATTTTTTGCGGCATTTATTTATTTCGTTTTTGCTCTTCGTAAGTTTGATCGCATCAAACTTTCTTATCTTCTCTCTTCTCAAGCCGCGCGCGCTCCTCCTGTAATTTCTTAAAATTCACTTACTCACGAGATCTTTTGCTGACGCTTAACATCTTATGAGTTTTTTAAAAAATATTTAAGAAATTACATTTTACTCATGAAAAAATTCTCACTTTTGCTGTGCACTGCGCTGGCTTTTAGCGCTTCATCATCTTTCGCTCAAGATGCTTTGGAATATGAAGTTAAGGCTTCGAAACTTGATAAATCGCGAAATAATTTATCACCAACAACTGGCAGTAGCTCATTTTCTTTTGATGAAAAAGATATTGAAAATTTACCCCAAGGTCAGGCCACTTCGCTAAATCAAGTATTGATGCGTGCTCCAAGTGTGGTGGCAAATTCGCAAAATCAGGTCCATGTCCGTGGTGATCACGGCAATCTGCAATATCGTATTAACGGAGTGATGTTGCCAGAAGGCGTTAACGGTTTTGGTCAAAGTTTAGATACGCATTTTGCAAAATCGGTCGATCTTCTTACTGGCGCAATGCCAGCGCAATATGGTCTTCGAACTGCTGGTGTGGTTGATATTAAAACTAAAAGCGGCGCTTCACTTAAAGGTGGTCGTTCAGAATTTACGATTGGTGGTAATGATACTTTTCGTTACAACCAGCAACAAGGCGGCACCAAAGGTAATCTCGATTATTACGTGAGTGCAACTTATATGCAAAGTTCACGTGGTATTGAATCGACAACGGCAGCCCGAAATTCCAATCACAACGATACTTCGCAAGACAACGTATTTGGCTATTTCTCTTACATTTTAGATTATTCAAAACGTTTGAGTTTTATCGTTTCGAATTACACCAATCGCTTCCAAATTCCCAATAATCCAAATCAGAAAGCAGAATATGAGCTTAACGGAAAAACCGCTAACTCGAATTATTTAAACGAGAAACAAGTCGATTCTGGTCGTTTTGCTGTGGCTTCGTTGCAAGGAGTTTCAGATTCGGATGTTGATTACCAAGTTTCGCTTTTTACTCGTTACAGCAATTTGCAATTTAAGCCAGATTATGATGGCGATTTGATTTTCAAAGGCATCGCCTCCAGCCTTGATCGCAGCAGTTTTGCTAATGGTGTGCAAGGTGATTTTAGCAAAGAGTTAAATGAAAAAAATACTCTGCGTTATGGTTTTTACGCCAGCAATGATCAGGTAAAAAGCTCTTCGGAAAATTGGGTATTTGAAGAAGATGGTTCGGGAAGTTATTTGACTGATCCAACTAGAATTGACGAAAATAGTACCAAAAATTCTCAGCTTTATTCGACCTACTTACAAAATGAATGGAAAGCCACAGAGAAGCTAATTCTAAACTATGGCGGCCGTTTTGATATGTCGCGCGCTTATGTTAATGAATGGCAATTAAGTCCAAGGTTTGGCGCGGTTCACGATTTAAGCAAGGCGACTAAAATTCACGCTGGATATTCACGTTATTTTACTCCGCCACCAACTTCGGCAATTTCTGAAACTGTACGCTCCAAGTTTGCCAGCACTAGTAACGCTTCAGAAAGTGAAAGTAACAGCAAAGTTAAAGCTGAAAGAACTCATTATTTCGATTTGGGAATTTCACACAAAGCCAATGAAAATCTGACTTTATCGTTAGATGGTTATTACAAGCAGATCAAAAATTTGCTTGATGAGCATCAGTTTGGCAATTCTTTGATTTACACTCCTTTTAATTACCAATATGGCAAAGCTTACGGTGCTGAATTTAAAGCCGATTATCACAAAGATAATTTCGAAGCTTATTTGAATTTAGCGGCGCAGAAAGCTTACGGTAAAAACATCATTTCTGGTCAGTATATTCACGATTCAGAAGAGTTGGGTTATATTGCCAATAATTATGTTACTTTGGATCACGTGCAAACTTACACGGCTGCTTTGGGGTCTTCTTATAATTTATACGGAACTAAGCTAAGCGGTGATGTACTTTACGGCTCAGGGCTTCGTACTGGCAACAACAATAAAAACACCATGCCGGCTTACATGATTTTTAATGCCAGTGTGGCTCGTGATTTTTCGTTGCCGTTGATTGAGAAAATTAACTTGCGTTTAGCAGCAGTAAATTTGACTGACAAAGTTTACCAATATTCCAACGGTTCGGGAATTGGTATTTCAGCGTCGCAATATGCACAGCGTCGTACTTTTTACTTAATTGTTTCGAAGAATTTCTAGGAACGAAATGATCAATAAAATCAGTAAAAATATTATAAAAAAACATGACCAGATTGGAGCGATTTTTTTCTCCTTTCTGGCTCATATTTTGTTGCTGATTTTATTGGTTCTGCCTTTCGTGAAGCAAAATTCCAAGCCTAATTTTACGATACTTGATGTGTCGATAATTAGCGCAAATCATAAGTCGGACATAGATGGGAAGTTGCCAAAAAAACTATCGCAACAACATAAAGTAACTGCAGAGAAAGTTGTGACTCCGACAAAATTTCACACTCATTTGGCAGAAGAATTAGCGGAAGTTGGCGGAGGTGCGAAAAATGCTGTTCTTGTACATAATCCGTTACCGCAAATTCCAGAGGAATTACGCTTAGAAGCTTTTCAAAGCGAAGCGATAGCGCGATTTTATATTGATAGGGCAGGAAATGTAGAGAAGGTTGATTTGATTAAGCCTTGCGCTAATCCGCGTTTGAATAATTTATTACTCAAAGCTTTGCGCCAATGGAAATTTTCGCCAAGCAAAGCTGCATCAACGCAAGATATTAAAGTACGATTTAGAGTGGAATAATCTAAAGTTTGCCACGTCTTTGAAGGCGGACGAAAGCAATGCAAGAAAGCAGAGTAGCGCAATAAATTACGTTCCAATTTGCCATGGTTAAGCCAAGAAAAAAGAAGTTTGGTTCATCGCAGCGTACGGCTTTGGTTTTGAGTAAAACGTCTTTTAATTCTTCTAAATTCGTGGCGCTGTTGAGATTTGAAGATGAACAAGTTGATGGTCCGCTGAAGAATTTTTTCTCAACGCCGCTGTGATAAAGTGCGATAGAAAAATTTACGACGAGCAAAATTGTGCACAAATAAAGTGCAATTCTTTTTGATTTTTCGGATTTGAAATAAGTCAGTGTTAAAGCAGCGGTGGCAACGATCGCCAAAAATGGCTTACGTTGATAAAAACATAAATTGCAGGGCTCAATATCAAAAAAATATTGGGCGATATAAGCTGATGCTAATGCCACGAAGGAAGCAGATGAAAGCAAAATTAACAAATTACGATTAGTAATTTTTCTAAGCTTTATTGGCATTTTTCTTTAAGATTTTTTTGGCCAGATCTTTGCGCAGCTCTACAGCTGGTTGATCGAAAGGATTAATTTTTTTGGCATAAGAAATCAGAATAGTTTCTAAGAAACATTGCATCATTAATCCGCCCAAAACTTCTTCATCAAGTTTTTTTATTTCAAAAATGCGAATCGGTAATTTTTTCTGATTTAAAACTTCGATAGTTGTTTCTTGTTCAATCTTCACGATGTCGCTCAATTTTTTGCCGCCAAATAAAGTGGCGCAAGAGTCGATGTCTTTTACTAAAAAATCGTCAGCGTGTTTTTCCTGAGTGATAAAGGTAAAAAATTTATCTTTCGGCCCTTCAAGATAAAGCTGTAATTGGCTGTGTTGATCAACTGTTCCCATTGAATTAATTGGTGTTGAACCAAAGCCAGATTTGCCCAGAGATTCCGCCCAAAGTTGGCGATACCAATCGGTGAAATTTTTTAAATTATCAACGTAAGGCATAATCACATTGTTGGTGAAGCCTTTGTCGTAAAGGTAAAGTTGTGCGGCGCAGGAATTTATTATTTCATCACCTTCTAAGAAATCGGCGATAATTTTTTTGGCGCCGGAGCGAATTTTTGTAATATCGATGTCGCAAAGCAAGGCGGGAAGCATTCCCACGATTGAGAAGCACGAATATCTGCCGCCGATTTTTTCGGGATGATTGGCAATTTCAGCGCCAATTTTTTTAGCAATTTTTCCAATCGAATTATCTTCAGATTGAGTGACGAATAAAAATTGATCAGCGTAATTGGCAATTTTTTGACTCTTAACTTTATCAAGAACAATCAAGGTTTGACAGATGGTTTCAATAGTCTCGCCAGATTTGCTGATTACGATAAAAAAGGTCTTTTTGAAATCGATTTTTTCCAAAGCATTTTTGATGGTTGTTGGATCAATTGATTCTAAAAATTCTAACTTATCTTGATTTTTTAGAGCGGTTAGAGTTTTGCCACCAAGGCTTGATCCACCAACTCCCAGCACAATAATTTTTTTGAAATTCTGTTTGGAATTTAAGATTTTTTTGGCGAGTTTCGCGAACTCTTCCAAATCTTTTTTTCCAAAAACTACATCGATGGGAGCGAGTTCTTCATTAGCAATTTCTTCGCGTAATTTTGCGGCAATTTTAGTGCAGTTTGTGCGGTATTTTTCTAAAACTTTCGCAGCAGGGAGATTTTTAAATCTTTGAGAATAAAGAGTTTTGTACGGCATTTAAGGATCTGTTGATTTTTGAAAGACGATAAAATTAATCTAATTTGAGTGATTTTAAAATTAAGAACAAAGCTGCAAATCTTACCAAATAATTTTTTGGCGTCTTGTAATCTTTTTTTCTGTCCTTAGATTGAAAACTCCTCATAAATTGGAAGTGATATCATTCACAATCTCCTTGGGCTGGGTAGCAAAGTGGTAATGCAAGAGCCTGCAAAGCTTTTATGCGTCGGTTCGATTCCGACCCCGGCCTCCAAAAATCGGTGAAAACGCTGCGTCTTTTACGTTTTTGCGTCGTTAGAAATTTTTTTATTCGGTTGTGTACGCTTAAGTACACGCCCTCATAAAAAAATTTTCTGCCTAGCAGAAACGCAAAATACTTGGTTTTGACCGATTTTGGCCTCCAGTACTCGATTTGTTTTTTCTTAGCAGTACTCGATTTGTTTTTTCTTTCAGTTTCCCACAATATTAGGTCCCCGAGCAAAGCGCAGCGTCGTCGAGGGTCCGGCAGCAGATTTCCTACTTTTTTCTTTCAGTAATCCTCGGTGCTCTTAGATATAACGCGTCGTCGTCTCTCTCGTCTTTTCTGTTAAATTTCTCTAGTGCTAGAAGGCCGACGGTGTCGGCTTCTACGATTTCTTCGTGAGGGGTTTCATTTTGGGAAATGATATTTTTTGCGGAGCCGCAGAGGAGTTGATTTTCTTTGGGTAGGAAGTTTTTTATGTCTTCTTGTTTGATTAATTGGGATTCAAGGATTGGTTCTAGTTTTCCGTTTTTTGATTCGAAGCTGGCGATGAAAAATTCATCCATTTTGGCGTCGATGGCTACAAAAATTATTTGCCCTTTTTCTTCCCCTTCCTTCACCCTGAGCTTGTCGAAGGGTCGGTTCAGATGATGTTTAAAGGCAATGGCTTCGAGAGCATTGATCAAAATCAATGGTTTGTTGGTGGCAATTTTTAATGATTTGGCGACAGTAAGGCCAATGCGCACGCCAGTGAAGCTGCCGGGGCCGTTGGTCGCAGCGATTAGGTCGAGTTCTTGATACCAGATATTATTTTCTGTGAGAATCTTTTCGATTTCTGGAATTAACAGTTCGGACTGTTTGCCGCTCTCGAAAATAGTGTTTTTAGAAAGAATTTTTTGGTCTTCGAGAAGGGCGACGGAGAGAGTCGAATTGGTTGTGTCGAAGGCGAGAATCTTCACTTTTAATTGATCACGGATTTAGCGTTTGGAACGTCGAGGGAAAAAGTTGGAATTTTTACGTCGAAAACTGTCCCGTCATTTTTTTGCATTTGGTAATGTCCAGTCATGATTCCAGAAGGGTGACGAAGATGTACACCGCTTTCATACTGAAAACTATTGTTGGATAAAATTACTGGTTGATCGCCGACAACTCCTTCGCCATTTACTTCTTGAACAGTGCCTTTTTCATCGATGATTTTCCAATAACGGTTAATCAATTTTACGGTTTCAGGGCTACGATTGTCGATTCGAACATTATAAAGCCAAACATACAAATTGCCGATGCTGCTAAATTGGCTATCGACAAATTCAGGTCGGACAGTGATTTCAATTCCGGCGGTAGTTGAGGTGTAAGGACTTCCTAGCAATTCAGTCATGATTGTAGGAAGCAGAGTATCAAGCTGTTTGGAAGATTTGAGATTATTCTGGGTCATTGTAAAAAATTCCTAATTCATGCGGTCAGTCATATCAACTGCGCGCATTAGCTCTTTGAGATCAATAATGCCTTCAATTACTTTTTGCAGACCGTCTTCGATCATTGGCGCAAAACCTTTTTTGAGAGCATGGTCAAGCATTTCATTTCTGCTTGCTGAGTTAGATATAAGTTCATCAAGTTCGCGGTCAACCACTAAAATTTCAGCAACTACCACACGACCTTTATAACCAGAGCCACCGCATTTAGCACAACCTACGGCTTTAAATAATTTGCTAACGTTGCTGTGTTTTGGTCCGAGCAATCTTTTATCGAAAGCGTTAGCCGGTGCTTCGGCTTTGCAATGAATACAAAGTTTTCTGGTTAAACGTTGCGCAACTACTCCAATTAAAGATCCGGCAATTAGATAATTGGGCACGCCAATATTCATCAAACGCGGAATCGCGCCAATGGCATCGTTGGTGTGCAAACTGCTAAATACTTGGTGACCAGTCATCGCGGCTTGAATTGCAGTAACTGCAGTATCTTTATCACGAATCTCCCCAATCAAAATTACATCGGGATCTTGACGCAAAATCGCTTTTACACCGGCAGCAAAATCAACGCCGCTATCGGCTTTGACGTTGGATTGACGAATCAGCGGAATGTGATATTCCACTGGATCTTCCAAAGTCATAATATTCTTGTCGATGGTATTGATCATGCTCAGAAGCGTGTAAAGCGTAGTGGTTTTACCCGAACCTGTCGGACCAGTAATCACAATAACACCTTCTGGTTTTTGAATCATCTTGTTGATGATATTGCGGCTGGTTTGGGTGAAGCCAAGAGCGTCAAGAGAGACGATCGATTGTTTCTCGTCCAAAATACGCATTACGATATTTTCGCCGTTAATCGTTGGTTGGGTTGAAACACGAAAGTCAATTTTACGTCCCAAAATTTCTGAATTAACGTGACCATCTTGGGCCCTACGGCTTTCGGCGATATTCATGCCCGAAATAATTTTAATACGAACGGCAATTGCAGACCAGTAATCGCGATGGATTGAACGAATTTGCACCATTTTTCCGTCGATACGATAACGAATACGTAAGAAAAGCGGTTCTGGTTCAAAGTGTAAATCTGAAGCGCCGCGATGCACGGCGTCAGTTAAAATTGCATCAACTAAACGAACCATCGGAGAGCGATAGTCGCCGCGTAATTGCGATTCGTCATTAATATTTTTGCTGTTGCTGCCTTCGATCTCGCGCAAAATACCCTCGATCGACATTTCGTAATCGTAATATTGATCGATGGCGTGAAGAATATCGGCTTCGGCAACGTAAGCGGGAGCAATTTTAAAATTAGGTGGAAACCATCTGCGCAGCTGATCGATCGCGACAATGTCAAAAATATCAGACATGCCAATTGTGATCGAATCTTTATTGTAAGAGATCGGAATTAATTTGTTGTGAATCGCAAAATCTTTAGGAACTTTTTTTACTAAACGAGAATCGATGATTGATGATTTTATATCGAATTTTGTAATGCCGCTAGATTCGTTCAGAATCTCGCCCAAGGCACCTTCAGAGATAAATCCTAAATCAACTAAAATAGCGCCGATAGTTTGCGCGCCGCCAAGCCGATTTTGCTCTTTGATGGCAATTTCGAGTTGGTCGTCGGAAATAACTTTTTTCTCTAATAGCTTCAAGCCAATGTCACCACCGCCTGTGGTGACAGTTGTTTTTGATTTTGTCTCAGAAGTAGAAGCTTCCATTTGATTTGCTAATTTTGATTTGCCGAAGGATTTATTGTCTTTTGATGAGCCTGCGCTTGAATAATCTTTACGGCGGTTTTTAATGTCAAGAAAGCTGACCCTCTTTAAAAATTTTAAGAAAAATATGTCTGTTACCGTTCGTTTTGCTCCTTCGCCAACTGGCTATTTACACATTGGCGGAGCTCGCACTGCTTTGTTCAATTATCTTTTTGCCCGTCATCATGGCGGAAAATTTTTGCTGAGAATTGAAGATACTGACAAAGAAAGATCAACCGAAGCGGCGATCGATGCAATCTTACAAGGCCTTGATTGGCTTGGTTTGAAGCACGATGGCGATTTTATTTTGCAGTCGAAAAATTTGAATCGTCACAAAGAAATTGCTCAAGAATTGTTGGCAAAAAATCAGGCTTATTTGTGCTACACTTCCGCTGAAGAATTAGATGAATTGCGCTCTCAGGCTGAAGCAAAAAAAGAAGTTTTCCGTTTTAAAAGTCCGTGGCGCGATAAAGTACAATCGCAAGCATCAACGGTAAAACCAGTAATCCGCATCAAAGCGCCACTTGAAGGTGAGATGGTTATTCGTGATTTAGTTCAAGGCGAAATTCGTGTCAAAAATTCTGAACTTGATGATTTAGTAATGCTGCGCGGCGACGGCACTCCAACTTACATGATGGCCGTTGTGGTTGACGATCACGATATGGGAATTACTCACATTATTCGCGGCGACGATCATTTAACTAACGCTTTCCGTCAAAAAGTAATTTACGAAGCGATGGGTTGGAATGTTCCAGAGTTCGCTCACATCCCGCTAATTCACGGTCCAGATGGTGCAAAACTTTCCAAACGTCACGGTGCAACTTCAGTGATCGAATATAAAGATTTGGGATATTTGCCAGAAGCGATGCGTAATTATTTAGTGCGTTTGGGCTGGTCGCATGGCGACTCTGAAATAATTTCTGACGCGCAAGCTATCGAATGGTTTAATTTAGAAAAAGTTGGAAAATCGCCTTCGCGCTTTGATTTTGCAAAGCTCAAATCAGTTAACAAAACTTACATTAAAGAAAAAAACGAAGAGCAGCTTTTGGATTTAGTTTTGGAATTTATGGATAAGAAAATTTCTGATTCAGAAAAAACTAAACTAGCGACCGCCTTAAAATTCGCTAAAGAAAGAGCCGATTTGATTGGTGAATTAGCGAAAAGTTTAGAAATTTATTGTGATAATTTTGTCGCAGAATTTGACGCAGAAAATCAAAAATTAATTACTGAAAAAAAATCTCTTCTCGAAGATTTGCAGAAAATTTTTAGCGATCTGAAGGAATGGAATCACGACGGAATCAAAAATTCTCTAAATGAGTTTGCAAGCGCGAAAGGCTTGAAAATTAAGGATTTCGGGCCAGTTTTAAGAATCGTTTTAACTTTCTCTTCGGCTTCGGCTGGTGGAATTTTTGATGTTGTAGAAATTTTGGGAAAAGAAGAAGTCGTAAAAAGAATTACCAACTCAATTAAATAAATTTATGAAAAAGATTACTATAGCTTCAGCAATTTTTGCGCTTTTTTCAGTAAATTCTTTCGCTGCAAACCCGGATGGATTCTTCTTCCGTCCGTCACTTTCAATCGAATATAGCGCTCCATCTATCAGCAATTCGGTTAGTAAAAATTTTAAATCAAATAATTTCGGCAAACAAATCAGCGGTTTGGAAAATATCGCTCTTGGTGGAAATTTTCGTGTTCATAAATTTTTAGGTTTTAACGCCAATTGGTATCAAGGCGCGCTGAGCGGTCACAATGTTTCTGCCGGATATTTAAACAATGCCGGTCGTTTTAAATTCGACCAATATAATTTTTCTGGTTTGGTTTACGCACCAGTAAATGATGTTTTTGAACTCTTTGCCGAAGCTGGTGCTGCTGATATTAACAGCAAATTTAACTACATTCAAAATGATGGTTCGATTAAAAGTTCACAAGCTCATCAAACCAAAGGATTTTATGGTTTTGGTATTCAAATGAAACCTTGTCCGAATTCTGAAGACGTGATTCGTCTAAGTTTTCAAAAATATTCTGGCAAATTAGCGTTGCTTGATGCTAACTATTCAACTGTGCGTATTGGCTATCTAAAAGCCTTCTAAACCCTCTCTCGGAAAGCCTTCCAAAATTCTTAAAAACGAGTTATTCGCGTGCCTAAAAATTTTCTTTTTACATCGGAATCGGTGTCGGAAGGCCATCCCGACAAAATTTGCGATCAAATTTCTGATTCTCTTGTTGATGCCTATTTAGCAAAAGATCCTTACTCGCGCCTTGCGATTGAGACTTTTGCCACAACTAATACTGTTATTATCGGTGGCGAAATTCGTGCTCCTGAAATCGCTAAAAATGATGTTGAAAATATCATCCGTCAAACCGTTAAAGACATTGGTTACGAGCAAAATGGTTTCCATTGGAATAATCTTAAAATTACCAATTTAATTCACGGACAATCTGCTGACATTGCTGTTGGCGTTGATGCTGCCGGATCAAAAGACGAAGGCGCTGGCGACCAAGGAATTATGTTTGGATATGCGTGCCGCGAAACTGAAGTTTTAATGCCAGCGGCGATTTATTATGCGCATCGTGTGCTGCATAATATCATGGATGCAATCAGATCTGGCGAGCTTCGCGATCTTGGTCCGGATGCTAAAAGTCAAGTTACTTTAAACTATGAAGATGGTCTTCCAACTCGTGCTGAAACTGTGTTGGTATCGATTCAACACAAAGAAGGATTAACCCAAAGACAAGTCAAAGAAATGATTCGTCCTTACGTTGAAAAGACGATGCCAAAAGGCTGGATGTGCCGTGATGAGAATTTCTTGGTTAATCCAACTGGCAAATTTGTAATTGGTGGACCTGATGGTGATGCCGGATTGACAGGTCGTAAAATAATTGTTGATACCTACGGCGGTGCAGCTCCACACGGTGGCGGTGCATTTTCTGGAAAAGATCCAACTAAAGTCGATCGCTCTGCAGCTTACATGGCTCGCTATTTGGCGAAGAATGTTGTGGCGGCAGGTTTGGCAACAAGATGTACCATTCAAATTGCCTACGCAATCGGCATTTCCAAGCCTCTAGCCCTTTATGTTAACAATCACAAAACTGGAGTTGATGGCGAAGATTTAGTGAAAGTAATCAATGAATTAGTTGATTTAACTCCACGCGGAATTCGCAATCATCTACAACTAAATCGTCCAATCTATAAACGCACTGCAACCTACGGCCACTTTGGTCGCAAGGTTGATGCCGATGGTGGATTTTCTTGGGAAAATACTGATTTGGCGGAGAAGCTGAAGAAGTTAGCTTAGATTCAAATTTTACCGTTATTAACACCACAAAACACACCGCATCATGAGGCGCAATCTCCTGCCTAAAAATTACCCAATTTTTCTCGCAAACCTAAAACAAAAAGTCGCCTCAACTCGCATTATTGCTGCGCGCGCGGTTAATAAAGAGTTGATTATGCTTTATTATCACATCGGTTCAGAGATTTTAAAACAGCAGCAAGA
>JACCDX010576252.1_pt1 | contig 13567 bp, 10 predicted proteins | sample 7449681 | NCBI WGS metagenome assembly JACCDX01 (sample SAMN15323450, study PRJNA562643) | freshwater metagenome | isolation source: river surface water | place: USA:Blue River Watershed | collected 2017-08-18
ATACTTATGCGATAAACCAGACGCGGCAATAAGTGGAATACCCCAGAGTAAATACCAAGGCTGAATTACCGGACCAAGGGCCACTAATGCACAAAAGGCAAAAGCGGCTCCACGCGTTGCACTTCTGCCTTGTGGTTTAAGAAATAAATACATCACGATAATCGCCATCACCAGCGATCCAATTGCTCTGGTAATCGTGACGTAAAAATCTATTCGGTTTTCAAAGCCAAGTAGCACCATGAATTGTCCAAAGCCCATTCCAATTGCGGTGAATGGAGATAGCCAGCTTTTAACAGTTCCTGGGGTACCAAGTGCTGATAGCCAACCGAGTGGTCCAACTCCGGCTATGAAAGAAAGTGAAACCAAGGTGACTGCGCTAACTAATCCGGTTAGGATCCCTTGCTTAATACGACTTGGCCAATTATTTTGCGCGCTGATAAAAACTATAAACGGCAAGACCACAATTGCCACTGGTTTAATGCCTAGCGCCAAAGTGGCCAACAAACTAGCCAAAATCCATCTCTGTCTTATTGCAAAAACAAATGCAAGAATGACCAGTGCAACCATAAGCGCATCATTATGTGCTCCTGCGACGAAATGCATTATTACTAATGGGTTCATTGCACCAAGCCACAACGCAGACGTCGGACTTACTCCGTGCTGCCTAGCTAAGTAGGGAATCGCAATAGCCAGCACAGCCAAACCAACTATGGCAAAAATACGAAACCAGAGTGCACCAGTTAATGCTGAGTTTCCACTAATGCTGGCGACAAATTTTTCAATCAGTAAAAATGCTGGGCCGTAAGGCGTTGGTGCTTCACCCCAAAGTGGATCAACTCCCGATTGAAACCAACCTGGCACAAGCGCAACTCCAGATTGATACGGATTGTAGCCAGCGAGCTGCAACTTACCTTGCATGTAGTAACTAAAGACATCTCGACTAAAAAGTGGTGGGGTAAAAATCAGCGGCAAACACCAAGCGGTTAGTGCAACATACAAAGTTCGAACATCTGAGATTTTGTTGTGGAGTGTATCGATACCTACCATTAACCAGGCTTGCAAAAGAAGTGCTGCACCAACAACTACAAAAGCACGTGCCAGTGATTGCCCTAATTGATTAATTTGTAAAAAGTTAACCCAATTCCACTCAAGTGCTTCTGCAGTTAATGGAAACCAGCCAACACCTAAAGAACCAATAGCCAAAAAAGTTGAGCCGAAGAATCCAGGCCAAATATAAACAGCAACAAAATATGAATTCTTAACCCGCGGGTTAATCATTACTGACACAAAACTAGATTACTTAATTTGAATTCAAGGAATTAACGAAGTGCTCTAGAGCGATATTTTGTATCTTTACCGGTTACCCGTTCAGCCGCTAACCGCCCAGAGACCAAAACCATCGGCACACCAACACCAGGTTGAGTACCGGATCCAGTGAATACGACGTTCTCACCCCAAGTATTTCTTGGTCGGAATGGTCCAGTCTGGAAAAAAGAATGTGCTGCTGCAAATGGCGCACCACGTTCCATGCCACGATCAGCCCAGTCTTGTGGAGTTGTGATGTGCATTAATTCAATTGAGTCTGCAAAATCGGTATAACCGCGTTCTTCCAAAGTGCGCAAAGTAAGTTCACGATATTTCGGTTCGAAAGTTTTCCAATCAATATCCGCATCCAAGTTTGGAGTGGGAAATAGGACGTAATAAACCTCTTTACCGGCTGGGGCTAAATTCCGATCGCTATGTGACGGATTTGTCACCAAGATACTTGGATCAGACATAATCGTTTTCTTGTTGATTAACTCGTCAAAAACGCCAGACCAGCTTTTGCCAAAGTGAATATTGTGATGGGCAATGTGCTCGTAAGTTTTATTTGAACCAGCCAACATTAGGTAGCAAGAAGGGGAGTAAGTCAGCCGCTTTACAGTCCATGGATTACTGCCAAGTAATTGGGTATGGGCAATTGGTAAATCCGGATTAAGTATTACAACATCAGCAGGAATAAACTCACCATTTTTTGTTTCAACACCAGTGGCGCGCGATCCATTAGTTCTAACCCGCGTTACTTCAGTGTCGTATTTAAAGGTGACGCCATGCTTTTTAGCTGCGTCGGCCATAGCTTGCGGTACGGCATGCATGCCACCCTTTGGAAAAAACACACCAGCGACTGAATCCATGTATGCAATCACTGCATAAATAGCCAATGCATCGTAGGGTGACAATCCGGCATACATAGCCTGGAAGGAATAAACCCGCTGAGTGCGGTCATCCTTTAAATATTGTTCAACTTTGGGAGCAAGTTTTCGGAAGCCACCAATGCTAATTAGTTTGATTAAATCTTTCGATATCAGATCCAGCGGAGTATCAATGTTTCGGTCAATGAAATTTCGCATTTCATACTTATAAAGATCAGAAACAAAATCTACGTATTTAAGGTAGCCAGCCGCTTCTTGCGGGCCAATAACTTTTTCGATTTCAGCTGCCATTTGTCCCGTGTCGCTGTGCACATCCATTTGACTGCCATCAGCAAAAAAAGTTCGATAAAGCGGTTTCACTGGCTCTAACGTCAGCCAATTCGACATATCTTCGCCTAAGCAATCGAATGCATCTGCAATTAAATCCGGCATAGTTAATACGGTCGGACCTGTGTCAAATTCAAAACCTTGATCACTAATCCGACCAGCACGGCCGCCAGGAATACTTTCTTTTTCCAATACGGTGACTTTTCTTCCCGCACCAGCTAATCTCATAGCCGCCGAAAGACCGGCAAGACCGGCGCCAACAATTACCACATTTTCTGTAGGACCGACCACAGTTCGTTGAGTATGTCCGGGAATCCATTCACGTAATGCGACCATTTACTTTGCTCGTTTCGTTGCCATTATGGCTAATTCGGTTAATGCGGAAGTTACTTTGGGATCTAACTGACTAATTGCAGATAATGCTTGCTCGTAAAGTTGTTCGATACGATTTTCAATTTTTTCTTGCGCCCCGCAATTGATTAGCGCTTGCTGAACTTGACTTACTTCTTCGCTCGTTAAATCTACTTTTCCAAGTGCCGATTCAATCAAATTAATTTCTTGCGAATTGGCGGTTTCTCGCGCAAGTGCAATCAACATAGTTTGCTTACCTTCGCGCAAATCGTCACCACTTGGTTTACCAGTGGTTTGACTATCACCAAAGACGCCAAGTAGGTCATCGCGAAGTTGAAAAGCCTCACCTAAAGCTAAGCCGTATGTTGATAATGCTGCATTAACTTCTTGCTTTGCCCCAGCAATAGCGGCACCCATTAGCAATGGACGTTCAATTGTGTATTTTGCACTTTTATAGCGAATAACTGTTGAGCTGCGTTCAATAGTGATGTCGCCACGAACTTGCTCTAATAAATCTAAGTATTGACCTGCCATCAATTCAGTTCGCATTTCGTGATAAACGTCATATGCGCGGGCAATCTCATCTGGATTAAGTCCACTCATGAAAATAAGTTCGTCTGCCCAAGAGAGTGCTAAATCGCCGATCAGAATCGCTGCCCCAGTACCGAATCGAGGACCGTCACTTAACCAATTGTTTTTTTGGTGCATTGATTCGAATTGTTTATGCACTGCAGGAGCACCACGTCTAGTGTCACTGTTATCCATCACATCGTCGTGTATTAAGGCACAAGCCTGAAGAAATTCCAAGGCAGAGCACGCCTTAACTACGGCATCTCGGTCAGTGCCACCAGCAGCTAAAAATCCCCAGTAAGCAAAGGCTGGCCGTAGTCGCTTTCCACCCTCAATTAGTTGAGCTAGTGAATCAACTAGGGGATTGGTATCTGCAGAAATCTTGGACATGATTTCGCGGTGTGCTGCGATGAAATCAGTGAGCGTTTGCGAAACTCGCTCACGCAATTGATTAGTGTCCAGTGGATTACTCACAGTACAAGCGTAAAGGCAAAGTTAGTTGGTCGCAGACCCGATTAGGTTTGCAACAATTTCTGCACCTAATACCGAGTGAGCCGGGCCTAAGCCAAGCCATGAATGCTCGTTGATAACAAAGAGACCTTTCACTTTTGTTTCATAACTGGGCGTAGACCGCCAATTTAATTGCAATTTCACGTCAGACAAATCATTGACCACAACATAGTCTGCAGAATGTAATTTGCCGCCAGATAATTCAAGGCCAACAATCTCGTTATTTAGTGCAACTGGTGCAGCAGTTGCGCCAAATTCAAAGTTCACTCCAAGTGTAGAACACCGATTAAATAGAGCCTCGGTAAGTTTTGTAAAACCACCAGCTGGTTGATAAACGCCAAAAATTTGTTCAACGTAAGAATTTAAAGTTAGTAAGCCAAAGTTAGTATCACTCGTCACATGACATTTAGCTAGGTACTTATTCGCTAACTCAACAAGTTCTGGACTTTTGATCGAGGATTTAATGGTTTGGTTAACTGTGCGATACCGCCAAACATTTTTCCAGCCAACTGTTTTACCCAACGAAGTAGTCAATTGAGCTTGCACCAATTTGGCTCGGGTGTTCTGCCAAAGTTGGCCAACATCAAGTGAGTAATTTCGCCATTCCTTGGCAGCATGGCGACCAAGTTTTAGTTCTATTTCACTTAATACCCGGCCAAGTCCACTGCCAGGAATTTCCAGCCAATCATTTGTGTCTAGTGATATCGAAATTGGTGTGGGAACTTCAACAAGTTCTAAATTTTCTTCTAAAGCCGATCCAGTTTTAAGAAAAAAATCTCGATAAGCCGCGGGTAAAGTTAAATTCTCGTCTAACGTCACTACTTGATCGGTAGCTTCATAAACGGTTACGTCGTGGCCTTTATTTTGCAGACGAGCAGCAACAGTTAGTCCACCATGGCCGGCACCGACTACAAAAACTTTAGCCAATTAAGCACCAACGAAAATTTCAGTGGCATTACTTATTCGAGTTAAGTCCGCATAGTTTGTTCGAAAAACTACATGTGAATGTCCGGCTGCCGCCCATATTTCATCATGTTCCGATAAAGCTGTATCAATAAAGGTTTTGGGTTGGAATTGCTCGTTATTGTGGTGCCAAGCAACTGGGCTCACGCCGCCAATTACAAAGCCACTCCAAAGTTTTACAAAATCTGCGTCGGCTCGACCTAATTTAGGCAACCCTGCAGTTTTTGAAACCAATTCAGTATCCACTTTGTGCCGACCAGAGGTGATGATCAATAGTGGATCCGGAGTTGAAAAAACTATTGAAGAAGCAATCTGTCCAACTTGAACACCAAGTGCAGCAGCAGCATCTGCAGCAGACCTAGCCGTTTCTGATAAGTGTCGAACTTCAACATCGACGTCGTGACGTGCCAAAAATTCTTTAACCCGTTTTACCGAGGGATGATCGGCTGCCGTATTCATCAGAATTTAAGCAGTGACTTCCTTGATTTGTTGCTCAATTATGGTCAAAGCATCATCTAGTAAATGTTCTGGCATAACCAGTGGCGGCAAAAAGCGAAGTACATTTCCATATGTACCGGCAGTTAAAACCACAACACCTTCTGCGTGACACGCCTTGGCAATCTTGCTGGTTGTCTCTGGGTCAGGATCGTTTGTACCTTTTTTAACAATCTCAATTGCCATCATGGCGCCGCGTCCGCGAATGTCACCGATTACACCAGTTGCTTCAGCAATCTTGGCTAAGCGGGGTTTCATAACCGCCTCAATGTTTCTTGCTTTCTCCAGCAAATTTTCTTCTTCCATCGCAGCAATAGATCCAAGTGCAGCAGCACAAGCAATTGGATTTCCGCCGTAAGTTCCACCAAGTCCACCGGCATGAACTGCATCCATAATTTCAGCTCGGCCGGTAACAGCTGCAAGCGGTAAACCACCAGCAATGCCCTTAGCCGTTGTAATTAAGTCAGGAACAATTCCTTCGTGTTCGCAGGCAAACCATTTACCGGTGCGACAAAAACCAGTTTGTACTTCATCAGCAACGAAAACTATGCCATTGTCATTTGCGAACTTAACTAAACCTGGCAAGAAACCTTCAGCTGGAACAATGAAGCCACCTTCACCTTGAATCGGTTCAATCACAATCGCAGCAATATTTTCGGCGCCCACTTCTTTAATCATTCGACTGATTGCTCGATCAGCAGCTTCTTTTCCGGTTAAGCCATCATGCGCTGGGTAGGAAAGTGGCATGCGATAAATTTCTGGTGCAAACGGACCGAAACCTTGTTTATAAGGCATTACTTTTGCAGTCATACCTAGGGTCAAGTTAGTGCGACCGTGGTAGCCATGTTCAAAAACAACTACTGCTTGACGCTTTGTATATGCACGAGCGATTTTTACTGCATTTTCTACTGCTTCGGCACCAGTATTAAATAGTGCAGATCGTTTTTCATGATCGCCTGGAGTTAGTCGGTTTAATGCTTCACAAACCTCTACATAACCTTCATATTGAGTAACCATGAAACAGGTGTGCGTGAAATCCTGAACCTGTTCAATAACTCGATCAACTACTTGCTTAGCTGAGTTTCCGACACTGGTAACTGCAATACCTGATCCCATATCAATTAGCGAGTTGCCATCAATATCTACGACTACGCCACCAGCAGCTTTAGTTACAAAGATAGGTAAAGTCGCACCGACACCTGCACTAACCGCTTTAGTTCGACGCTGTTGTATTTCCATCGACTTTGGCCCGGGAATGGCGGTAACCAATCGACGCTCTTGCGGGATGTCGTTAATAGATATTGAAGAAGTGTCTGCAGCTGTCATGAAAACCATGTTAGACCTAATTAAGGCCACTCAGCCATGCGGATATGTGTGCACCCGACTTTGGTGGAAGCCCAAAAACGGCGTACCGTAGGGACATGACTTCTGCACATTCTTTTTGGCTTGCTGGTAAACCTGCCACCAGCGGAAACCTGCAAAAAGTAGTTCATCCTGGTGACGGATCAGTAGTAGCTGAATATCACGTGCCAAATAAAGAACAAGTAGAACAGGCAGTTTCGGCTGCTTGGGCAATTAGACATGAATTTGCCCGAACGACGGCAGCGCAACGTGCTGACGCACTGATGCATATTTCTCGACAACTAGCCGCTCGGGTTGATGAAATTGCCAAGTTAATAGTCGAAGAAAATGGCAAGCCACTTATGTGGGCAAAAGCGGAAGCTGGTCGGGCAACCACAGTATTTAGATGGGCTGCAGAAGAAGTACGTAGATTTTCGGGTGAAGTACAGCGTTTAGATACTGAGGCAGCTGCCGCAGGTCGAATGGCAATTATTCGCAGATTCCCGCACGGACCAGTGCTTGGTATTTCGCCATTTAATTTTCCAATGAATTTAGTTGCGCATAAAGTTGCGCCGGCGATTGCAGTTGGTGCACCAATAATCGTTAAGCCAGCACCAAGTACTCCGCTTAGCGCATTACTTCTTGGTGAAATTTTGGCTGAGGCGGATTTACCAGAAGGCTCATGGTCAATTTTGCCAATTGCAAATGCAGATGCACCGGCTCTTGTTGCTGATCCTCGGCTACCAGTCGTGTCTTTCACCGGTTCGGACAAAGTTGGATATGAGATTCAAAAAGCAGTTCCGCATAAACACATCACATTGGAACTAGGTGGAAATGCTGCCGCGATTGTTTCTGAAGACTGGAACACAGATGCTGATTTAAATTGGGCAGCAACACGAATTGCAACATTTGCAAACTACCAAGCCGGCCAGTCATGTATTTCAGTACAGCGAGTACTGATTCACGAAAGTTTGTACGACGATTTAACATCTCGAATTGTGAAAGCAGTTTCCGGCTTGCCTAATGGTGATCCGCGAGATGAAAAAACTGTTGTCGGCCCACTAATTAATGAAGCAGCTGCTATCCGAGTTGAAGAGTGGGTTAATGAAGCTGTTGCTAGTGGAGCAAAAGTTCTAACTGGCGGCAAGCGCAATGGTTCGTTTTATGAACCGACAGTTCTAGCAAATGTTCCACTAGAGGCAAAAATTTCTTGCAATGAAGTTTTTGGTCCGGTGATGTTAGTTCACAAAGTGACTTCATTTGACGAGGCTATTGCAGTAGTCAATGACTCAATTTTTGGATTACAAACTGGAGTATTCACGCATGACATTCAAAGGGCTTTCCATGCGCATCGTGAATTAGAAGTCGGTGGCGTAATAATCGGTGACATTCCTTCTTATCGTTCGGATCAGATGCCATACGGTGGGGTAAAAGCATCTGGTGTTGGCAAAGAAGGTTTGCGCTACGCTATGCAAGATTTCACCCATGAGCGCGTTATGGTGCTCAGCGGCCTCGACCTTTAATCCGGTAAACCAAAATCAAATGCAGCGTCGAATAACAATTCTGGGTGCTACCGGAAGTATTGGAACGCAAGCGCTTGATCTTGTTCGGAAAAATCCAAACGAATTCAAAGTAGTTGGTTTGAGTGCGGGCGGGGCCAATGCAGCCGCTCTTGCTGAATTTGCCCTCGAATTTAATGCTGAAGTCGTCGCAATTGCCAACGGATCAGCTGCTCAAGATTTTCAATTAGCAATTTACGCGCAAGCCAGTAAGCAAGGTTACGCAGAAGGCACATTTGAAGTTCCAAAACTATTAATCGGCCCGAATGCTGCTTCAGAATTAGCCAGTCAAGCGGTTGATGTTGTGCTGAATGGAATTACTGGTGCAGTTGGATTAGGACCGACAGTTTCTGCTTTGCAGGCAGGAAATCAACTGGCTCTTGCCAACAAAGAATCACTGGTTGTCGGCGGTACAGCGGTCACCAAGTTAGCAAAACCTGGTCAAATAATTCCGGTTGATTCCGAACACAGTGCAATTGCCCAATGTCTGAGGGCAGGATCCCAAAATGAAGTTAAGAAATTAATTTTGACGGCTAGCGGTGGACCATTTCGCGGTTTCACGAAGGATCAGTTAGCCAAAGTCACAGTTGAGCAAGCACTTAATCATCCAACTTGGTCGATGGGCCCTGTGGTCACGATTAACTCATCAACAATGATGAATAAAGGTTTAGAAATAATTGAGGCTCACTTATTATTCGATATCCCAATGGATCGAATTGAAGTAGTAATTCATCCACAATCAATAGTGCATTCCATGGTTGAGTTCGTCGATGGATCAACTATTGCGCAAGCCAGTCCACCCGACATGCATTTACCAATCGCACTTGGCTTAACTTGGCCAGAGCGTTTGGCCAACAGTGCAACAGCTTGCGACTGGACAACAGCAGGAACTTGGAATTTTGAGCCAGTCAATCATGATGTGTTTCCAGCTATCCAACTTGCAAAATCGGTAGGCAGTAAAGCAGGTACTGCACCTGCAGTAATGAATGGGGCAAATGAAGTTGCAGTGGCAGCTTTTCTTGAAGGGGAGCTTAACTACAACGAAATAGTTCCATTGGTTTCGCGGGTAGTGGAATTGCATTTAGCAAGTGACTTTGTGTCAGATGATCGTCTTACTATTGAAGAAGTAGTTAAGGCTGCTGATTGGGCACAAGATGCTGGCCGCAACTTAATCAGCAATACTTAATTTAGAAAATAATTAAGGAGTTATTTTTCGTGAGTGAATTAGTCGGTATTTTGATTTTCGCTTTCGGAATTCTCTTTTCTATTGGCTTACATGAAATTGGGCACTTGCTGCCGGCTAAAAAGTTTGGCGTGCGGGTACCGACTTATATGGTTGGCTTTGGACCGACAGTTTGGTCAAAAATAAAGGGCGAGACTGAATACGGAATAAAACTACTTCCGCTGGGCGGTTACATTCGAATGATTGGGATGTACCCACCTCGAGAAAATGTCGATCCCGCAAAACTAGGGCGTATGGGCAACTTAATCGAAGAGGCTCGTAAAGAAACATTGAGCGAAATTTCGCCGGCTGATGAAAACCGAGTTTTTTATAAATTATCTGTGCCAAAAAAATTGACTGTCATGTTTGGCGGTCCGTTTATGAACTTAGTAATAGCTACAGTTTTATTTTTCGTAACTTTATCTGGAATTGGTATTTCCGCACCGTCAACAACAGTAAATAATGTGACGGCTTGTGTGCCAACTGTGGACAATCCAACTGGCATAGTTTCCACTGATGGAAGTTGTGGCGAGGGAGTCACCGGTGGTGCTTATGCAGCTGGCATGAAAGCTGGCGACAAGTTAATCAGTATTGATGGAATTGCAATCAATTCTTGGGAAGACGTTAGTGGGGCGTTAGCAAATAAAACTGGCATGATCGTGCCAGTTGTAGTTGAACGTAACGTTACTTCGGTAACACTTAATCCAACTGTCGGTGAAATCGAAGATACACCTGGTGCACCAAGAGCATTTCTAGGAATTGCACCTGAAATGTACATGGAACGGATGCCACTTGCTCAGGTTCCATTAGAAATGTGGAACTTCACGGTGCTATCGATTCAAGGGCTAATTAGTTTTCCGGCTGAAGTTTTGAATTTAGGTCAAGAGCTTTTCACAGATGCACCTCGCGACATCGAAGGTCCAGTAAGTGTCATTGGGGTTGGTCGAATAAGTGGTCAGGTAACTGGTGCTGAAGCGTTAAATAATCTAGATAAAATTTCTATTTTGCTAACTCTGCTTGCTTCGTTAAATCTGTTCTTGTTTTTATTCAACTTAGTTCCGGTACTTCCGCTAGATGGTGGCCATATTGCTGGGGCTCTATATGAAGGTGCGCGAAAGTTCCTGGCCAGGATTACTGGCCGACCTAATCCAGGTCCGGTGGATACGGCAAAAATGTTGCCCGTTGCATACGTGGCCACACTGTTCTTGCTGTCTATGGCACTTATTGTCATGATGGCCGACATCATTAAGCCGCTTAACCTTTTCTAGTGCGCAACCTTTTCCAGATTGGCCGATAATAGAGACATGTCAATAAACCTCGGTTTACCTGCACTGCCTCCTCCGGTTTTAGCACCAAGACGCAAAAGTCGAAAAATAGTTTTACGGCACCATTCAAATCCGGTTGAAGTAGGTGGCGATGCGCCGATCAGCGTTCAGTCAATGGCGACGACACTAACGGCCGACGTTAATTCAACTTTGCAGCAGATTGCCGAATTGACTGCAACTGGTTGTCAGATAGTGCGAGTAGCTGTACCAAGTCAAGATGACGCTGACGCATTAAGTCAGATTGCAAAAAAGAGCAGCATTCCAGTTATTGCTGACATTCACTTTCAACCAAAATATGTTTTTGCTGCAATTGATGCTGGGGTAGCCGGAGTTCGAGTTAACCCCGGAAACATTAAACAGTTCGATGACAAAGTTGCTGAAATCGCCAAAGCTGCCGGCGATGCAGGTATTCCGATTCGAATTGGAGTTAATGCTGGGTCGCTAGATAAGCGCTTGCTAGCAAAATATGGCAAAGCAACTCCGGAAGCTTTAGTTGAATCTGCACTTTGGGAGTGTTCACTTTTTGAAGAGCACGGTTTTCGAGATATAAAAATTTCGGTTAAACACAATGACCCGGTAGTCATGGTCTCGGCTTACCGATTGTTAGCTGAAAAGTGTGATTACCCATTACATCTTGGCGTTACCGAAGCGGGTCCGGCGTTCCAAGGAACGATAAAGTCAGCTGTTGCTTTTGGTGCGTTACTCAGCGATGGAATTGGTGACACTATTCGAGTTTCACTTTCTGCACCACCAGTTGAAGAAGTAAAAGTTGGAAATCAAATTTTAGAATCGCTAAATTTGCGCCAACGTGGTTTAGAAATTGTTTCTTGTCCTTCATGTGGCCGAGCCCAAGTTGATGTTTACACTTTGGCCGAGCAAGTTACCGCTGGTCTAGAAGGTCTGGAAGTTCCATTGCGTGTTGCAGTAATGGGTTGCGTAGTAAACGGTCCAGGCGAAGCGCGCGAAGCAGACCTTGGTGTGGCAAGCGGTAATGGAAAAGGTCAAATCTTTGTTAAGGGCGAAGTAATTAAAACAGTGCCTGAAGCGCAGATCGTTGAAACTTTAATTGAAGAAGCGATGAAACTTGCTGACCAAATGGAAGCATCAGGCAAACCAGAAGTTTCCGTTAAATAACTCGCAACTTTAAATGGCCGCGAAAATTTGTCCACTTGATGACGACAATATTCAACAACTAATTACTATCGCCGATCGCGATCCAGTAAAACACTGTTTCGTAGGTGCCAGACTTGAATTGACGCGGCGCGGCATGATTCGGCCAAACTATCCAGACTTGCTTGGTTATTTTGATGACGACCACTTGAAGTCAGCAATTTTTCTTGGCGCAAACTTAATCCCGGTAAATACCACTGCTATTTCGCGAACTGAATTCAGTAATGTTTTACGCCAACAAGGTCGAAGGTGCTCGGCATTAGTAGGACCAGCGACCGAAGTATTGCCGCTGTGGGATCTACTCGCGCCTAGCTGGGGTAACCCACGGGACATTAGACCTGATCAGCCGCTGATGGCTATTTCAACTAGATCGGCGATCACACCTGATGAAAAAGTGCGGTATGCAAATACGGCAGACCTAGAAATTCTATTTCCAGCATGTGTGGAAATGTTTACCGAAGAGGTTGGGGTATCGCCGATTTCTGGTGGCAATGTTTTACCGTATCGAAATCGAATTGCTGAACTTATTTCAGATAAACGCTCATTTGTTCGAATAGAAAATGATGAAGTGATCTTCAAAGCCGAAGTCGGCACAATTGGTAATGATGTTGCTCAAATTCAAGGCGTTTGGGTTAATCCAAAATTTAGGGGACAGGGACTGGCTGCATCAGCCATGGCAGCGGTGGTCCGATTCATTCTTGATGATGTAGCTTCAGTGGCTTCTCTGTACGTAAATGAGTTCAATAAACCAGCGATGGCTACCTATCGCCGAGTGGGCTTCAACCAGATAGATACTTTTGCCACAATTCACTTTTGAAATTTGATTCCAATATTTGCTTATGGAATCAATAGGATTAGGGAACGTAACTAATCAAGGAGTACTGCAGTGCTACGCATGTCCACATTGTTCCTAAGAACACTGCGCGAGGACCCAGCGGATGCCGAAGTACCCAGCCACAAGTTATTAGTTCGAGGTGGCTACGTCCGCCGCATTGCGCCAGGTATTTATAGCTGGTTACCACTTGGCTATGCCGTGTATCGAAATATTGAACGAATAGTTCGCGAAGAAATGGATGCAGCTGGGTTTCAGGAAGTGCATTTTCCTGGACTTTTGCCACGCGAACCATATGAAGCCACAAATCGTTGGACTGAATATGGCGATAACTTATTCCGGTTAAAAGATCGCAAAGACGCAGATTATTTATTGGCGCCAACCCACGAAGAAATGTTCACTTTGATGGTCAAAGGCGAATATTCGTCTTATAAAGATTTACCGCTGTCTATTTACCAAATTCAAATTAAATATCGCGATGAGTCCAGGCCGCGGGCTGGAATTCTGCGCGGGCGTGAATTTGTGATGAAAGATTCATATTCATTCGATACCTCAAAAGAAGGTTTGGTTGTTAGTTACAACAAACATCGCGACGCTTACATTTCTACTTTTAACCGTCTTGGTTTGGATTATGTGATCGTTTCGGCAATGTCAGGTGCGATGGGCGGATCAGGTAGCGAAGAGTTTCTAGCAATTTGTGACAGCGGCGA
>JACCDX010255062.1_pt1 | contig 13566 bp, 10 predicted proteins | sample 7449681 | NCBI WGS metagenome assembly JACCDX01 (sample SAMN15323450, study PRJNA562643) | freshwater metagenome | isolation source: river surface water | place: USA:Blue River Watershed | collected 2017-08-18
AGTGGTAGCTTACTGTATTTTGTATCTACGTTATCACTTGCATATAAAAATTTAGAGACGTTCACAATCCCCTCTCTAAAATCTTCATAACGAGAAGTGACACTAATGGCCTCGTGTGTGATACCAATAAAACGACCTGTTGCATCTGCACCAATCCCAATTTTTTGCCAAGACTGTGGGCGGTAGCCTACTAAAGAAAACATTTGTGGACGGGTTAGTACAATTTTCACTGGGCGATTTAATTTTTTTGCAGCAATCACAGCAGCTGGCACATTGGCCCAGCTTCTTAAACCACTACCAAATCCGCCACCTACATTTTCTGCGATCACTCTTACGTTTTTATCTTGTAAACCAAAAGTACGTGCAATGGTTGTTTGAGTACTTTTAGGCCCTTGTGTTTTATCGTAAAGTGTTACTTTATCTTCTCCTTCCCAAAATGCAATGGTAGCATGCATTTCCATTGGCAAATGTACTTCGGCAGGTATCGCATATTCTGCTTCAACAAAAAAAGGTGCTGTTTTAAATGCATTTTCTGTACCTCTTTTATAGTTTACTGTCCCTTTTAATTTTGAAGGGTCTTTTCTTGCCAGATCAAAATTTGTTTCAAAAGCTTGTGACTCATATTCTGCGCGTACTAAACGAATTGCAGCGTTTGCATTTTCTAAACTATCCGCCACAATCAAAGCAATAGGTTGACCAAAAAAGCGCACTTGATTATCATACAATACTTTATGTCCACGCCATTCAAACACATTTTTAGGACGCTCTGCTGCATTCGTTAAATAACCAGGTACTATTGGACAGTTTGCATAGTAAATCACATCTAAGATACCAGTTGCCGCCAATGCTTTTGATGTATCAATATTCTTGATGGTCCCTTTTGCTATGGTGCTTGTTACGAATACGCCATATGCCATATTCGGTAAATTGTACTCTGCAGTATATTTTGCTTTCCCTGTAACTTTATCAGCGCCGTCAACTCTTTCGTCAGCAAAATTTATTTGAGAAAGATGCTTCTTGGATAAATGCGTATTGTTCATAAAAGAAAATTAAAAGGATTAAATTTTAGCACCAGATTTTGCTACTTCTACTATAGCGTCTACAATATTTTGATAAGCACCGCATCTGCAAATATTGGTATCCATATATGCCTGAATACTTGCCCTGCTTGTCGCCTTGCCTTCTCTAACGCAAGTCACTGCAGACATGATTTGTCCCGATGTGCAATAGCCACATTGAAAAGCATCATGCTTTAAAAATGCAGCCTGCATTGGATGTAACTGATCTCCTTTTGCTAGTCCTTCTATTGTGGTGATTTGATTATTCTGATGATTCAATGCCAATTGCGTACATGATTTTAAACGCTTGCCATTTACATGAATGGTACAAGCACCACATTGACCCATCTCACACCCTTTTTTAGTGCCTGTATATCCAATTTCTTCCCTTAATAAATTGAGCATGGTTGTCCTTGCATCAATCTCAAATGCAACTGGTTTGCCGTTTAAGATAAACTTTAATTTTTCTTTTGCAATAGGCGTCGGCACTAAGCTGTCAGCAGCAAAAGTCTTCACTAAAACAGATGGGGTTAAATATAGTGCAGCAACAGCGGCTGATTTTTTAAAAAAGCCCCTTCTTGCACCATCAAATTGACAAGGATTCATATACATCGATTTGATGTAATTTACCAAAAAAGGTATTTAAGTCAAAATCAATTTTACTAAAAATGGCCAGTGGTTTAATCAGGCATCAATGATGCTAATTTTGCAGCAAGCTCAGCATGTAATCTTTCACTATTGCCAAGAATACGCATTACAAACTTACCATTTTGATCTACTAAAAACTTAGTAGGATAGCCATTGATATCATATTCTTTTACAATATCCTTTATCGCTGGATCGTACAAGATCTGTGGCCAAGTAAGCCCATCTTCCTTAACAGCTTTACGCCAAGCAATGTCTTGCTTTTTTTTGTCTCTATTGCTATTGGCAATCTCATTAGAGATGCCAATGATTTCAAAACCTTTTGATTTGTATTGTTCATACAATTCCTTTAATGCTGGATGACTAATTCTGCAAGGCACACACCAGCTTCCCCAGAAATCAATTAAAACAACTTTCCCTTTATATGCATTTACATCCACCATCGTTCCATCAATCCCAATTTGAGCAAAAGGAATCACAGGCTTACCAGTTGCGGTACTTTTATTGCTTTCGATTTTTAATATTAAAGCTTTACCCGTATTCGAATTTTTTTGTTCTTCAGTTAATGCATAAAATTTTGTTTCAGATTCATTGATTGGTAAAATCAAGAATAAGGATTGCAATACTAATAAACTAGTAAAAGTGGCAGGATTGTCATTCAAAAATTGAATGCGCATTGCCTGATTCTTCTTTTTTAAATATTGTAAGCGCTGCGTAATATCATAATTACCAATGGTATCGTTTAAATTTCTTTTTTTATTTTGTAGCTGTTGTAAAGCCCAATTTTCTTTTGCATCTTCTAAGTCTGCTGTACGAATACTATTGTATAATTGAACTTCGGGATGTTTACTTTTAACTGTGCCTGTAAAAATTTGTTTAGCATCCGCTTCAATCTCTATATCTGTATTGGTCAATAAAAATGTAAGTGCAGGAGGGGCCATAACTGCTTTCCCTATTCTAAGATAAAGGCTTGTATCCATCACTTCTACCCTAACTAGTTGCGGGTCTATTGTACTCCCCTTCCATACTACTAAATCGGTATCTATTTTAGTAAGGGTATCAATCACATATTTACCATTTCTCTGAATATTGGCTTTAATTTGATGATCCCCCAATCCTTTAATACGCATTGTAACAGTAAATCCGTCTTGTGCATAGGATAACAAGGGCAAAAGAAAGATGATACCAATTAATATTTTTTTCATGCTATTGATTAAGCTTATTTAGAAAATGGTTTAGTATGTTAAATATATGATTTTATACTTATAAAAGATGAGCTAGGAAACGAAAAACACCTCCTAATAAACAAATATCACTAAATTGGATTAACTATATTTTGTTTGCCATTTTTTGAACCGGTGTATCTGGCTTTGCATAATCATAACGATCAATTAATTCGGTCTTATAATAGGCGTCTAACCCATTGCTACTAATGCTTCCCGCTTGGTCAAGATGTAAAAAACCGTCTGATGTTGGCTTCAGGGAAGGGTCAATTAACACTTTTTCTAATTGCCCAATCACTAAAAAAGTGGCGTTTAACGCAATAGGTATGATCTCTTTTAAGGAAAGCAGGTACTTGATCGTACTTTCTTTCACGAAGGGTACATTGATACCATCCAAGTACTCCTCGGTCAATCCTACTTCTGTAAACTCATTGACTTCATCGGGATATTTAGCACTTGTTTGATGTGCTTTTTCTACAAATGAAGGATGGATATGGTTCACTGTATAAAGACCATTTGCTTTGATATTCGCTAATGTATGTGGCGCAGCAGCTATTGGACGATTGATATAACCGATCAATGCAGGATCAGAGCCAATATGTACAATGCTGCTAAACATACCTAAATTAGGCACACCCTGTGCATTGATCGTACCAATTAAACTGGCTGACTTAAAACCAGTTAAGCTATTGATAAAATTAGCTCTATAAAATCTTTCCCATGACTGCCATTCGGCAGGACTAAATTGTTGCATAAACAAATAACAAGTGAAAGATGAATAAGTTTGCTTTCTATTTAAAGGAATATAATTTGATGGAGTTTAGCGCTATCTTTTCTTTGGATTTTATTTCCCATTTTGTATAGGGATGTACAGGGAAAAACAAAGTCGTCATCACAGTACGTCCGCCATCTGCAAATAATTCGATCGAAGTTTTATCCAATAAAATAGATAAGTCCATATTCGTTGCAAATGAAAGCCTTGGTGCTACTGCTACTGCCGCAAAGCCATCATTAAAATTGGAGACACCTGCTTTGGTTCTGTCAATATAAAATTGTTTTTTATCAGCATGATACCCAACTACTAATTTTTCATTAAACGTATTTGAAAGGATGATTTCAAAATCTACTGCTTTCATTTCCTTTAAATCGATACGATTTGGAATCACATTTTCTTTGGACATGATTTCAGAAAAAGCCTTCTTCATTTCCTTAACAGGACTAGACACTAAAAGGAAATCATTTGAATTTGCGTTTTTATTATTCTGTTCTATCAAACTCAATTCCCTAGGCACCGTCATGGCGCTTCTCCATTTTTCTGTAGGCACTACATTCGCGTAATTCCAATTACTCATCCAACCAATTAAAATATTTCTATCCTCCACATTTGAAAAACTAACCCCCGCGTAATTGTCAGGACCATAATCCATCCATTTAATATCGTTAGAATAAGGTTTGAATGTATGGCCATCAAAATCTCCTACCATATACTGGGTGGCAGAGCCACCATTAGGTCCCCCTGGATTCATACTCACTAATAAAACCCAGATTGTTTTTCCATTTATATTAAAATGCAATAAATCTGGACATTCCCAAACGCCGCCGTGTGCAAATGCATTTTTACCTAATTCGGATTCCTTAGTCCAGTTGATTAAATTAGGTGCACTATAAAATTCAACATGATCCGCAACAGCTAAGCTCATGATCCATTTTTGTGTAGGCGCATGCCAGATCACTTTAGGATCTCTAAAATCTTTTATATTCGGAGTTTTAAGCACAGGGTTACCTGCATATTTGGTCCATGTTTTTCCTTCGTCTAAACTATATGCAATAGATTGATTCTGGAAATCGGTCCTACCCGCTTTTTCACCCGGCATATAATGTTGTGTATATATAGCCACTAAGGGCGCAATTCCACTGCGTCCTAAACCACTGGTATTGTTTTTATCCAATACAGCAGAACCAGAAAAAATCATCCCGATCGAATCTGGATACAACGCGATAGGTTGTTCTTTCCATTGCACCAAATCGCTACTTGTAGCATGCCCCCAATGCATAGGACCCCATACTGTACTATCAGGATAATGCTGAAAAAATAAATGGTATTGACCATTTAAAAAAATCATCCCATTGGGATCATTCATCCAACCTTGCTTTGGCGTAAAATGAAAACTAGGTCTATACAAAGATTCATTGGTAAGTTTCGCATTAGTTTCAACTTGACTTTGAGCACTAGCATGTGCCATAAAAAAAGAAAGGAACAAGAAGATGCGATAAAAATGCATTGGATATTGTTTAATTAGATGAAACCTTTAATTGTTGCAGCAATTGAATCATGTCTTCTTCCTTCTTAAGATTTAATTTACTAGTATTGATCAATGCATCTATCTGAGCGGCATAATCAGGTAAACCTTTTTTTATTGCTTTTAAAGAAAGTGTGCTGCCCAATGAAATCATTTTTTTTGATGCTTTATCATAGATATAAAATAAATCGTCCAAAACATATTCCTTGAGCGGCGCTCCGCCATATACAGCAGATTCTTTAATGCGTTTACTTGTATATTTTAATAATTGAAAATTATCCCCCTTCCCCAGTACTTCGTAAAAAGTTGCGGGAGTATTGTCATCTACACTCGGAAATAAACACATGAACTGTTTTGAAATATTGTTTTTTTCCTTGTCTAAACTATATAAAGTAAACTCTTTTGCTTGTTGGTTTACTACATACAAACCATTTTTTTGAGTATAATATAATTTATGATCAACGTATGAATAGTTTAAATTAGAATCAACCGATTCCATTCCGTTTACAAAAACAATTTTACCTTGGCCAAATTTTTCAAAAACATAGGGTGTGCCTTGCACGCCTGCAGCACCAGCTGGTAATATACGACCGTTTGCGTCAGTAAATTGTACAGTCGGAACAGCATTACCAGAGATTTGAGCAAAGATTGGAAGGGTCGCACAAGAAAAAATGAAGATGAAAAGATGCTTTTTCATAAGTAAGATTGAATGATAATTGATTCGTTGATAGAAGCAAGATAAAAAAAAGGGTGCACTCAATAGCATTGAGGCACCCTTTTTTTATTTAGGTAGATTGACTAGTTCGTATAACCTGGGTTTTGAACCATCAAAGGATTCGCTTGAATCTCTGAGTTAGGGATTGGTAATAGGAATCTAAAATTACCAGACTCTAATGTCGTTTTATTGTTTTGTGCATCTACTGCTAAACGAATAATTGGCAAGTTTCTTCTCTTAGCATCAAAGAAACGGTGTCCTTCGTATGCTAATTCTTTGAAACGCTCATTCATAATTGCAGTGATTAGATCGCCTTTAGAAGAAAAGCTAGCATTCGTATAGCCATTAATTCTAGCAGCTCTTAACGTATTCAAATCAGCTGCAGCACCTGTTAAATCATTTGTTTCTGCTCTAGCTTCTGCACGAATCAAATACATCTCAGCAGTTCTAAATACCTTACCATCTGCTATCAATTCAGTTGGTGTAGCATAAGCCGTACCAGCATATTTGTTGATCATAATTGCAGCAATTGATCTCGCAGCATTTGCTTTAAGTAATGGCTCTTCAAAGAAGTAAGACGAATAACGAATATCATTTACTTGGTCATAGCTATCTAATAAAGCTTGAGATGGTCTCCAAGTAATTGTACCAATAGTTGTAGCATTTGCAGATGTACCTCTGTACAAAGCTCCGATTCTACCACCAGCAGTTGTTGTTCTGACTAACTTAAACGCCACTTCGCTATTGTTTGCATCCTTCCAAATTAATGGGAAGTTTGTTCTAGAAGCTAATGGTAATGCAGTAATGTATTCAGTTGCAAAAGTAGCAGCATTTGCATAGTCTTTCATATACAAAGCAACTCTTGCTTGTAATCCAGTAACTGCTTGTCTTGATGCTCTAGCAATATCCGCATTGGTAGCAGGTACAAGTGCTTTAGCAGCAACTAAATCGGCATTTAATTTAGCCATATAAGGTGCAACTGTGATTCTTGCTTGAGGCAATAAATCAGGTGTTTCCATATAAGCTAATGCCAATGCACTACCGTCAGAAGTATTGCTGTAGAATTGATATAAACCAAAATGACAGAAAGCTCTTAAAAATAATGCTTCCCCTCTGATTCTGCTTTTTAAGGCTTCTTCAGTTGCGTTAGCAGCTTTTGCATTTGGCAAAGCAGCTAAAACCCTGTTTACTCTATCTATTGTTCTGTAATACATAGGAAATGCAGTAAAGTTATCTCTGATAGAGATATCTGTAGAACCATATTGCCATTCGTGTACAGTTGCAGCATTGTAAAACTCAGCTACTCTTACCTCGTCAGCAAAAACGCTGTTTAACAAGATGCCCATTTCTACGTTCATTGTTGCGTAAGCACCGATAATGCCCGACTCAACGTTTGCAACGGTCTTCAAAGCGACGTCTCCGCCGATGAAGTCGGTCTCTTTAACATCTATCACCTTATTGCAAGAAGCAAAAAGGGATAACATTAAAAATGAACCTATAACCAATTTATTTTTTCTCATTTTATTCATTTTTCAGTTGATTAGAAATTAATGTCTAAACCTAATGTAAACATGCTAGGGTTAGGATATTCACTCAAACTAATATTGTTACTGTCTTCAGGATCAAGACCAGTCCAAGGACTCCATATTGCTAAGTTTTGACCTTGTAAGTATAATCTTCCACCTGTAAACAATGGCTTACCATTTGGTCCTTTAAGTGCAGGAAGTTGATAAGCAACCACTAAGTTTCTAAAGCGAACGAATCTTGCATCTTCAATATCGTCAGAAGTAAATCCTCTATCAACGCCAGATCTTTGATATCTTTTAACATCACCTGGAGCAGTCCATTGGTTATCAATTAACTCTCTAGAACCTCTAACAGCAGACTGGTAACCAGGAATACCTCTTGTAACCCAGCTCTTGATGTTATTGTATCTTTGAACTTCAAATTGATAAGAGAATAAGCCAGAAATAGAGAAGGCTTTGTAACGAATTTCAAAATCAACACCACCTTGGTGTCTTGGTAAGTAGTTACCAAACTTATCAAATTGACCTGCTTTCGCTTGGTCATTTGTTACAGAACCATCTGGTGCTTCGTAACGAGGATTACCAGTGGCAGGATCTACACCTAAGTAATTAAGTGTGTAGTGTGTACCATAAGACAAACCTTTTCTGATCACGAATGTACCTAAGAAGAATTCATTCACTGCACCTAGGTTTTCAATTGTATTCTTATTGTAAGAATGGTTTAAACCAAGTGTTACACCGAAATCACGATTTCTAATCACATCTACTTTTGCATTCAATTCCAAACCTTTGTTTGACATTCTACCAGCATTAATATACAAGCTAGAGAATCCAGTTGTACCAGATAATGGTTGGTTAACGAATAAATCTAAAGTTTGTTCATCGTATGCATCTAAGTTGAAACGAGCACGACCATTCCAAACACTAAAGTCGATACCGATATTTGATTTTTGTACTCTCTCAATTTTTAAATTAGGGTTACCCGGACCAGTAGGTGCTAAACCTGTAAGGGTTGAACCAGCATACTGAGTGGTACCGAAACTAGGCACCTGAGGACCTTGGTAGTTGGTAACAGATTGTAATCCTGCACCATAAGAAGATGTTTGGATTGAACCAATATTTGGAATAATACCAAATGACAATCTCAATTTCAAGTCAGAGAAAATAGTTTGCTTGCTCAAGAAACGCTCTTGTAAAGCATTCCATGTAAAACCAGCAGACCAAGAAGTTACTTCTCTGTTTTCTTCGTTCACAATTCTTGAAGTACCATCACGACGAATATTTGCGTTCAAAGAGTACTTGTTGTCATAAGTATATTTTGTTGTAGCAAAGTAAGAACGGATACCGAATCCAGATTTTGCACTAGATGCATTCTGAGGATAAGTTGCTGCACCGTTGGTTGGCAAAGGACCAGCACCTTGACCTGTTTCAGTCAAACGCTTATCTAAATTATACAAAGTAAATCCTAATGCTCTTTGGTAGCCTCTTACAACCTCAAAGTTAGCAGAAGCCTCTAATTCAGATTTACCAAATCTTTCACTATATGCAAGAGAAGAAGTATTGATGAACTCTGTATACAAACCACCTGATTCTTGCGTCACACCAGATTGGAAAAGTTGTCTAGAACCAACAAAAGAATTTGGATTCACATAACGTCTAATAAAGTTGTTAGATGTACTTACACCCAAATTATTTCTAACCGTTAAAGTTGGTAAAATCTTGTAAGCTAATAAACCATTACCAACTAATTTGATTTGATCAAAAGTTCTACTTGTATTTTGAAGACCTTCAATCAAGTTAGCAACGTTTTTTAAAGCCATTGTACTGTTTGCTCCAAAATTTAAACTTCCATCTAAATTATAAGGATTCTCATAAGTCTTAGCTCTGAAAGTCATTTGGAATGGATTTCCAGTAGAGTTACCTTGAGCTTCACCTTCTGATTGTTGTGTTTTTGAGAAACCTATAGTAGAGTTAAATTGAGCTGTGAATTTATCAGTTGAATGATCTAAGTTAAAACGTAATGTATAACGTTTAAGGCTAGAAAAGATATCAATACCTTCTTGATCAAAATAAGCACCAGATAAGAAGAACTTAGTTCTGTCAGAACCTCCGCTTAAAGTTAATTCATGTGATTGTGAAACACCTTCTCTGTAAAAAAGATCTGCATAATCAATGTTGATATTTCTTAAGCTATCTAAAGCACGTGCTTTAGTAGCTGCTGTCATACCAGCAGGTATTGCAGGGTTATTTGGAGACCAAACCCATCCTGGATTGTTCACGATTTTTTCTCTTTCCTCATAAGCCAACATCTCAGCAGTATTCATCATGTTTAATCTGTCGAAATTAGGACGTTTAGTAAAACCATATTGTGATTTATAAGTCACAATATTTTTACCAGTCTTACCTCTTTTAGATGTGATAACAATTACACCCGTACCACCTCTCGCACCATAGATCGCAGCTGCTGTCGCATCCTTCAATACAGTGATAGATTCAAAATCATCCGGGTTAAGCGTTTGCATATCAAATGCAGGAATTGGCACCCCGTCTAATACATATAAAGGCTGTGCACCCGCACCTTGAAGTGATTTGATACCACGAATAGTAATAACCGCACTAGAACCTGGCTGACCAGATCCAGAGTTAACCAACATACCTGGAACACGACCTTGGAAAGCTTGGTCGAATGAACCTACTGGTACATCGTTTACAGTTTTACCACTTATTGTAGTTACGGCACCCGCGAACTTAGATTTACTTTCACGTGCGTACCCTGTAATTACAACTTCTTCTAACACCGCTTCTACAGGTGCTAATTCAACATTGATTGTAGTAGCAGTACCAATTGTTCTTGTTAATTTAGCATATCCGATGATGCTAAAGTTTACAGACTTCTGATCTGTAACGTTAATTTGGTAATTACCATTTGCATCAGATAAAGCATTCACTTTACCAGCATTCACTGTTACGCCTCCTAATCCTTGTTTAGTTTTTTGATCAACTATCTTTCCAGAGATCTTCTTAGACCCCTGTGCCAATACTTGAAGCGCAAAACAAAAAACAAGAGAAGACAATAAAACAACTTTTCTCATGTGATTGATTTTAATTTGAATACGAATATAATCGAAAAATTAACAAATTGTTATAATAAATACTAAAAAAAGGCTTGAAAATAGTTTATATAAATTATTTTTATAATGTGTACTAATTAAATTTTAAAAATGCTCTATTTTATTAAACAAAAGGGTAAAAGATAGTTAACCAATTATTACAAAATAGTAGGACCTTAGACTACAGATCAAATAACAAGTATATGGCCGTATCAGTTTGGGAACAGTCTACCTATTTTGCACCAAAGGACTTAGTGATTGTGGGTTGTGGTTTTGTGGGACTATGGACAGCATATGAAGCCATTCAAAAAAATCCAAAGCTCAATATTACCATACTTGAACGTGGCGTGATACCGTCTGGAGCAAGTACACGTAATGCAGGCTTCTCATGCTTTGGAAGTGTTTCTGAATTAATGTACGATGTTCAATTGATGGGCGAAGCTGCAATGTTAGAGACTGTGAAAATGCGCTATGATGGTTTACAAAGAATTCAAAAAGTTTTTAAGGCAAAGGAGATTGATTACAATCAATGGGGCGGCTACGAATTATTTGAAGGAAAAAAGAAAGCGAAGGATTCAAAAGGAAAATTAAATAAAGGGTCTAATAGTACAATGAGTGATTTGTATGATATTTCAAAATTAGAAAATGATATTGCTTATTTAAATAAAATACTCGCACCTGCATTAAAGACGCCAAAAAAGAATGGCAAGTATTTACCTATTTATACCAATGCAAGTAAGGATATAAAAAAATTAGGTTTTCAAGGGATCGAAGCTTTGGCATTTAATCAATTAGAGGGACAATTAAATTCAGCAAAATTGGTATTGGCTTTACAAAAAGCAGTGCAGTCAAAAGGCGTACAAATTTTATTTAGTACAGAAGTAAAAAAGTTCAAAAGTCATAAAAAAGGCGTGACTATCACCACCAATTTAGATGCACCTTTAGAAGCAAAACAATTTTTAATTTGTACCAATGGATTTGCGAAACAACTTATCCCAGATTTAGATGTGGTGCCAGCAAGAGGTCAGGTATTTGTAACCGAACCTATCAAAAATTTAAAATTCAAAGGTTGTTTTCATTTTGACGAAGGCTATTATTATTTCCGCAACCTAGGCAACCGTTTATTATTAGGTGGTGCAAGAAATGCTGATTTTAAAAATGAAAAAACTTATTCATTAGAGACTTCGGCTACCATTCAAAAAGTGTTAGAGGATTTTATGATGCAACGTATCCTACCGAAGGGATCTAAGAAACCAAAAATTGAATTAAGATGGAGTGGCACCATGGGTATGGGTAAAATCAAGAAGCCCATCATAGAAGAAATACAGCCCAATGTATACTGCGCAGTGCGCATGAGTGGTATGGGGGTTGCTATTGCGCCCATCGTTGCTCAAAGAGCATTGAAATTAATGAAGGGGTAAATTTAATTTACAAACAATTGAAGCGCTTGATGAGCGTCAGTTACTGGTATATCACTCTTCTTGAACCCTTTTTTGTCTCTAGTTACAATAAGATTGATTTTGGAGTTAGACTTAGCTGAAATAAATTGAACTCCATCTTCAAAATCATCAAATCCAATATGCACTGCCTTATTAATAATTAATTCATTTGTAGCCAGAACAGTTGTGGTTTTCAATAAATCTTGAAAAATCATAAGACATTTATTATGCGCAATTTTATTAATTCTTAATATATAATATATAGTCGTAAAGGATTCAGCTGAAATATAAATTTTAATTTTATTGTCTTTAGCCAATCTGTATAATTCAATAGCCGCAATATCATGTGGCGCTCTAGCAGCGAAGATGTCAACTATAATATTTGTATCTAGATAAATATGTTTCATTTAAACTTATTGTACTTTTTTAATAAATACAATCCAATTTCTTTTTTATAATCATAGTTCTCTGGTAAACTAATAATACCTCTATACTTTTCAATTAAACTTATTGACTTTTTTGAATTAGACTTTTTCGGATTCGTCAATTTAGAAGATACAGCAATCGCTTTTAAATAATTTTCCACCAAAGAAGAAAGGCTTTCCTCTTTTTTCTTGGCATAAATTTTTGCGTTATAAATTACCTCGTCTTCCATTACAAGGGTCAGTTTAGTTTTCATTACACGTGTATTTTATTACATAAATGTACGTGTATTTAGGTATTTGATAAAAAATAAATAAAATAATTAGTATCTTAGAAGCCTTTCTAATACTATCTTTGCGCCATGGGTCAGAAGAAATTAATCAAGTTTGCAGCTATCAAGAAATATAACAATGTATTGGAGTTTCCACAGGACATGCAGGGCAAATGGGCTGCTTTTTTTGATGCGTTAAATAAAGGAAAATCACCTATCGATATTACAAGCTTATCAATTAGAGAAAGTCATTTTGCGCCAAGTATCTCTCTTCATGATAATAATGACAACGTAGCTACAAAACTAACTTTAGAACTAGCATGTGGCCGAGGAGAATATGCAGTTGGTTTGGGACGTATGTTTCCAAATGAAAATTTTATTGGAATAGATTTAAAAGGCAATCGTATTTGGAAAGGTGCAAGCATTGCCAATAAAGATGGATTAAAGAATGTGGCTTTTGTGCGTTCTCAAATAGAGCTCACCTCCAATTACTTTGCAAAAAACGAGGTGGATGAAATATGGATCACTTTTCCCGATCCACAACTAAGATGGTCTAAAGCAAAGAAACGTTTGACCCATCCAAAATTTTTAAGATTATACCAACAGTTTTTAAAAAATGGCATTGGAAATGATAGTGATTCAGTTGCTGGTATTGTGCATTTAAAAACAGATAGCCCTTTACTCTATAATTTCACACTAAAAGTGATCGAGTTATATGGTTTACATCTAATCTACAAAACAGACAACTTATACGCCGAACAAAGCATCGATCCACGTTGTTTAATTAAAACATACTACGAAGGATTGGATATCGCACAGAGTAACAAGATTCACTATATTCAGTTTAATATTGATA
>JACCDX010703351.1_pt1 | contig 13564 bp, 9 predicted proteins | sample 7449681 | NCBI WGS metagenome assembly JACCDX01 (sample SAMN15323450, study PRJNA562643) | freshwater metagenome | isolation source: river surface water | place: USA:Blue River Watershed | collected 2017-08-18
AATACTTGTGAGCACTTTGTACATAGGTAATAAAATCAGAAAGCTCAGAGTCTGAAAATCCATTAATAATTTCTTTTATTTTATTGATATCCATATTCTTTCCAATTTATAGTTTTATAATCATCCAGAAAATTATGCCATAAGATTAGCTCTAGAAATGGCTAAAAAAGATTCTGGAAAAAATCCTGCCAACTTCTATCCTCCATTTGCTTCTTTACCCGGTGACAATGCAGAGCAAGAGCTAACGGTTTGTGCTTTTGATATTCAGGCAGATGATCAAACCACTAGAGTTATCTTCGACAAGAATAGATTTAATCTGGTAAGCTCCATCATCGAAGGTGAACTTCGAAAAATTTCCCAAGATATCACATCCCTTGTTCAGTCTTCCGATATGTCTTCTACTTCCACTTTGGCAAAAGACATTGAATCTTTTGAAAGCAAGAGAAAAGATATATCAAGGGAATTGGACAATCTGATTGCAGCCCTTAAGAAGAGGGATGATTACGTAATTAATTTGGGACATAGATACAGAGTTGAGAGAAGCTTTATTTGTGATCCTGCCATTTTTTCTGAAAATTTATTATCTAAATTTATATTGGAAACTAAAAATCTAAATGTACTGCTGGATGCGACCACCAATTTGGTTAGGCCTTACCATACTTTTAAGTATCAAGATGAGGATCATACCATTTTTGAGAATATGGTAAAAACTAAAGTCCAACAATCTTTGAATATTAACTACGAAACAGCTTGGACTAATTATGCTTATTGTTACTTTATATCGAGCGGAATTAAGTCAAACTATGTATCTCTAAACCTAGCCTCTAAAGAGAGGGTGAGCTACTCTGCAAAGATGTATTCTAAGTGTGGCGTTTGTGGTAAAAATATTTATACCAGTCAGAAGACGTATAGAATGGAGGGCGAGGAAGATCCTTTTAAGGATTATCAGGAAGAGCTATTGCTCCCTATAGTTGGGACTACGTTGGAGCTTTCCAATGGAAGAATTCTTAAGCAAGGAGAGTCAATTACTTTGGAGGTACTGAGAAGCTCTGGTCCATATCCCGCTCCCGATGGATATTTTGAAGCAAGAACTTGGGATGAAATATCTAGCATGGTATCTTCTAACGATAAAAATGTAAACCTAGAAGGGATTAAGAGAAGAGAGGCGGCTCTCAAGACATTGGGTGCTATCTCTGTAGATGATGGAAGAAGCAGGTATGTAAATGCAACAAAATTTAGGTGCCCATATAAGTCTGAGAGAGGTACTACTACGGCGGCAGTCAGAGATTCTGACTGCGGTTTGTATTTAGACCTGGGACCAATTATTAGGGGAGAAGATGTATCTCCGCAAGAATTGCAACCTATTGCTAGAACTAATTTTGATGTTGACTCGGAAACATTATTTGCGAATGAACTACAAAGGGCAAATATTGATGCCGCTAAAAAGCAGATCTTTTTGGAGGAATTCAAAAAGAGAACTCGCGGTGGATGGAAGTTTAGCAACTTCCATTTTAACTGTCCTTGTATCATAGATAATCTAGATTCTAATTCAGGTGATGTCACAAAGAAACTTTCTAGGTATTCTTATATTGCCTCTCCACTTTCTGGGCCAGTATCAGCAGCAAATCTTGCAAGATTTGTGCCAGACCCAAAAGTTGGAGATTTACCGGCATATCACCCTCCCACAACACCAGATGGAGGGCAATGGTTTGATTCGGGATCGGAAGACGCTCCGATCAAAGAGGGTACTATTTCCTATTTGATTTGCGGTTCAAGCACAACATTATCTTCTTTCTCCAGAGACTCTAGGGATGCGGTCGGCTCCTTACCAGCCTTGATCAAGAAGAGCTTCGAAGAAGGCACTGACAAAGGAGCTAGATTTATTAAGGCTCTGATTCAATTGGGAGTTGATGTAGAAGATATTATTCCATTTCTACAAAATTTTGAAAATCCATTGAAAGCTTTAAGTTCTATTCCAAATAATAGAATCCAAAAGATTGCTCATCTGCTATCTATAGCTTCTAGTGATATTAATCTCGGAAAGGATGAGACATTTGACTTGCTAAAAGACTTAACATTAGTCTGTCAAAATGGTCACAAATTTACGATAAAAGATTCTGTTCTCTTTGGAAAGACACATACTGGATTTCCAATTAATCGTAAACAATCTCCATTTTCACAAGACGCCATATTAAGAAGTGGAATTTTGAATTCAGTTGGATATGAGAATTTTTCTAACACTTTAAGATTGAAAAATTCTTCTAATGCTGAATACATTAGGCCAATAAAACTAGAGGATAGGGCTGCATTTAAAAAGCAATATGATGAATGGGTTTCTGCAGGTTTACCGCTATCAGATCTCTACTTCTCCATCAAAGATGAAGGCGGAAACATTCAGACCTTCTCTTATGGAAAAGTTTATAGAGATATGAAAAACATTTGGGGTAGTGAATTTTTCTCTGGAGCTTCGCCCCTTTCTGTTATGGATATTGAAACAAGAAAGCAGGTTACACAAAAAGGTTCTCTATCTTATATCTCAGAAGAAGAGGGAGACATAATTGGTACCGGAGAGGGGGTAGGAAATTACTCTACTCAGGATTATCGTGAGGAAGATCTTAAGACCATACCTGCTTTGAGAACTTTATCTAAGGATATGTTAGAAGAAGATTCCAATGGATATAAAATAGTATCGTTACTTTTCTCAATTTTAAAGAAACAACTAAATATAGTAAGATCATGGCTAGACTCATCCGTTAGATTGGACATATCAGATTATCAAGCTCTAGAGGATATAAGAGTCTTGGAGATAGAAAAGGCAAAAAAAGAAACGCCACTTCTAAGTGAGCAAGAGTTTGATTCTGCAACAAAAGAGCTATATGAGGGTCTTATGATCTTGTGTATCGAAGACTCTGGAAGTACCGATGAGGCTAACCAGATCTTTGCTAAGGCTAAGTCCATTATGGATCAGAAGTATATCAATACTCTTAGAAGGATAAATTTGAATTTTGTTCAATATTTTGGAGATAAAGCCATCAGTCTTTTGTCGCCAGAGGCAATTGGAAAATCCCTAGTTCTTTATATGATCAATGGAGCTTATCAGGTTTCTCCCGAACTAGGTTCTATGGTAAGAGAAAAATATGATAATCCATCTGAGGGAGTGTATTTTTCTCAGTTTAATTACGAAGATCTATATGATGATGTAAAAGATAAAGTAAATGGATTCGCATCTTACGTAGGAGAGAAGATAAAGTTTGTTGAAAATGCCAAAGAAGTAAGCAAAATACTTTCTGATCCTAGAGTTAAACAGACAAGTGATACAGATTCCTTTACTAGGATGATGAGAATTAATGGTAAAGAATATAGCTCAAGAATTCTCAAAGGATCTTTGGCATTCTACATGGCAGAATATATATCTAGAATATACAACATGTATTTTGTCGAGACCAATTCTCCTAAGTTTATTGGATATGAATTAGATCTAGATCTTTCTACCTTGGATAAGGTTGTAAATTTGACCTCAGATCAAATAGAGCAGATATCAGTAGATCAATCATTTTTTGAAGATATAGAGGAATTTTATTTAGACTTCTATGAAGAAGTAAAATCTTGTATTTCAGAGTTTGAAAAAATGTCAATCTTCTCCAAAACAGCCTGCTATTCTGAGCGATATACTAGTCTAGCACTAGAATACATGAAGAGTAGATTGTCCAATCTCATAAGCTCAAATCAATTAAATCAAGAACAAAAAGATAGAGCTCAACTTATAATTGATAATGTATTGGTCCTAACTCCATTTGATACTATTGATCTCAATTCTAACGGAAAACATAAAAACTTTTTCGGAGGAAAGAATTCGGTAGAGCCATTAAGCTTAGTTCCCGTATTTAGTTCTCCAATTGTAGAGCACTCTAGTGGAGCTTATCCCATATTTGCTCTGGTCGGAAAGGTTAAGACTAAAGATAGAGAAGATGTCTTTAAGCTACATTCTTTCAATATAAATGTATCTCCTCCATCCGCCGGAAGTTTAAAAATACTTTCCAATCAGGATCTTCCTTTCTCCTCTAGTGAACAAATTAGAAACATTGAAATAGAAGAAACCAAGATGGTCCAAGCTACCTATCCTGGATGGAATGTTAGGGAAGTTCCTTTGACTTTGAATAAAAATTCAAAAGAATATAAGGACGGAAAATTTTATTATCTAGATATTTCAAAATTATCTTCCAATCCCGGATTAAAAGATGGTATTAGCTTATACTATCATCCAGGTAGTCAAGTTAATTTTAGTGAAGACAAAAAATCTGTTATCTCCATTTCTAACGATGAAATGAACTTTGACTCATCTGATTCTATAGCGGTCGGTCAGCTCTCCGTTAGGACTGGTGCTTCAAGGTTAGTTCCTCCAATTCCATTGGTAGAAGATCCGGTTCAGATGTCTGGCATAAGCAATGTTGGCGTTCCTATTCCATTGAGATATGGTGGTGAAGATTTTATATCAGCAAAAGAGGCGTTTCCCATCATAGATATCAAGATTCCTGTCGCAATTAGCTCTTCTTTAGAAATAGACGTGTCAGATCTTCTCTTGAGGTATCCAACCAGTGCTGCCTTCTCATATCTGAGAAGTATAAATTCACTATATAACGAAATGACACTCAAACTAAACCAAGGATTTGATATAGAAGATCCTGTTGTTCAAAAATATAAAGATCAGATAAGAGCAACTTGGGCAAATTATAAGTCTTTACCATTCTTTATAGCTAACAAAGAATCGGGCTCCAAGAAAGAGGGTATATCTATTTTCGGAAAGAGACAAGAGATGGTGAAGCCAAGAAGATCTCCATATATACCATTTTTGGATTGGGTTACTGCCAATAAGATTATCAATCAAGTCTTTTGCGGACCTTCATACGGAGGTCACTCTTTGTGGGGAGACGATTTTGCAGCAGAAGATATTGCAGAAGTTAAGAATGGAATAGAAAACTTCTTAATTAATACTAACAGATTGGATGTATTAGCAACATGTCTCGAAGATGCAGTTCTGGAGAATGAAGGTAAAAAAATTACAATAGATCCAAAGGATATGTTGGACCCAATTGAAAATCTATTTAACTCTGGAAAACTGACCGAGCAACAATTCTATAATTATTTTGGGTACTCTATAAGTGAAGATAAAGACTTTACATCTAGAGATAATATTGCCTGGCAAAATATGCCAACCGACAAAGCTGAGAGGGAAAATATTCAAAATGTAGCCATTGGAAAGGTGGTTAAATATTTTTCCAGATGGCTCTCATCATCAGGTCAATTTTACCCAATCGGTAAGTACGATAGAACCTCCGAGAATGGAGTTCCATACGCTAGGATTGTAACAGGAAACAGGGTTTTTCCCAAGACTTTAGAACAAAGGGAAAAGATTAAAAACGCAAAAGCAAAGGGTGTTCAGAATCAGATTCTTTCAGCCGAAGATCTTTATGCTTCAGAATATTATTACGGTTCTAAAGCCGGAGAAGAATACTACCCTGTTCCACAGGATGTAGAATCCGAAGCATACAAGAAGTACCTAGAGAGCCTTAAAAAAGTAAGACACATTGGAATTAAAACTTTTGCTGAATCCATGGCTAATTACTCACAAGAATCTTTGCTCCAAGAGATAAGAGCATTCTTAGCCTCTGAGTTCCTAAAGAGTGGAGGTAGAAAAACCTCCTTGCTAAAGGTCGCAAAATATCTCGACAAGCGTTGACGCCGGGGCCATCGTGATTATAAATATGGAGAGCAAGGTGCTCGCAAGCAATTGGAGTTGCAAATGACTGTAGTAAAGATTTTTAATGATAACACCTCCGAACAAGACACAAACACAACTTGGAGCATGGACGACGTTAAAGAGTATGTAAAACAATATCGTGTTTACAAGCAGCAAATCAAAGACCTTCAACAATCTCTTTCGGAGTGGTCTTCCGAATTCATTAAGGACAAGTCCCTTCCCAAGAAGGAGCTTGCAACTGCTCTTCGTGCTGATGACCAAGAGCTAGATATGGATGTCGTAAACAATATTTACGATACAATCACTGGCTCAAGCGAAGACTGATTAGTCCACATCTGAGCTAAGGGCCGACGATATCGTCGGCCCTTTTTGTTTGCTACTACTTTTTTCGTCTAAAGTGGTACATCAACTCCTCAAGTTCCATTGACCGTGCGCAATCCGCGCCTATAGTTCATATAATAGGAGAAAAAATGTCTAAGGGAAGATTTGTATCTTTACATAACCATACGGAATTGGGTTCGCCTCTCGATGGAATGAATGATGTTTACGACCTCTTCAAACGTGCTAAAGAGGTTGATCATCCAGCAGTGGCCGTAACTGACCACGGAACAATGACGGCACTGTATGATGCCTATCTTGCCAGTCAGCAGACTGGTGTGAAATTAATTCCAGGAATGGAAGCTTACTTTACTGACGACTTAGAAAGCAGAAAGAATTATCATTTAGTTCTTTTAGCTCAGAATGAAGTTGGATATAAAAATATTTTGAGATTAAATTATTTAGCTTACCAAAATCAGGTAGCTGGATACATGGGCAAAAAGACGCCCAGAATCTCATGGGATCATATTGGTCAATTTAATGATGGCGTTATCGCACTCACTGCCTGCAGTAATGGATTAATTGGTAAGACATTAATTACAGAACAGGAAGAGGAGCTTGCACTTTCTTATGTAAAAAGATTTCATTCGATTTTTAAAGATCGCTTCTTTCTTGAGCTACAACCACATAGATTGCAGGCTACAGGAAAAGATGGAAAAGAGGTAAATCAACAAAAGCTCAACGAGTCATTGCTTAGAATTTCTCGTGAGCAAGGAATTCCATATGTCATCACCTGCGATGCACACTATCGAGATAAGGAGCATGCCAAATATCACGATTTCATGCTTGCCATCAAAGACAAGAAAGCTGTAGATGATCCTGATCGCTTCCGTTATGGCGTTCAGGATATGTACCTTAAAACAGGCGAAGAGATTATGTCCTTCTTTGGAAGGAGCATTGCGGAGCGTGGCATGGAAAATACCATGAAAATCATGGAAAGTTGCCAAGAGCCACATTATATTAAGCCGAAAAAAGCAATGTTGCCAGCCTTCCCGGTAAGAGACGAGCCTAATTATGAAACATTCTCCTTCTGGAAGGAGAAGCAAAAATCATCTTCAGATGTTCCTGAAGATCGACTCTATCTTCGCTGGAAGTGTATCGAGGGCTTCAAGGAAAAGCTGTCTCATCTAGATTCGGAACAAAAGGAAGAATATTGGGATAGAGTGAAGATGGAGCTTTCCATTCTGGAGGATAAAAACTTTTCTTCTTATATGTTGATTGTTTCTGATTATATCAACTGGGCCAAGGATAGAATGCCTGTGGGTCCGGCCCGTGGATCGGCGGCTGGCTCTCTAGTCGCTTATTTAACTGGTATTACATCAGTAGACCCTATGCAATATGATCTTCTCTTTGAGAGGTTCCAAAACAGGGAGAAGAAATCCTTTCCGGATATTGATACGGACTTTTCGAATCCATCCTTGGTTAAGGATTATTTGAAAGAAAAGTATGGCCAAGATAGGGTTGCATCCATCTCCAACTGGAGCACTCTATCACCCAAAGTTATTGTTAAGGATGTGGCAAGATCACTTAGGTTGGGTGGTGATAAATCGACCGCATTTAATATTGCCAATAACATTACTGCTATGATGCCAGATTCTGAATCTCTTGATGATGCGATGAGAGAGAGTAAAGAGTTTGCAACTTGGATGAGAAAATTTCCAGAGCTCTATGAGTATGGTAGTAAGTTACAAAATCTTACCAGAAACTGGTCTGTTCATGCTGCTGGAGTCGTCATCGGAGAGGAAGAATTATACAATGTTGCTCCACTCAGATTTGATGAAGAAGGTAATGTTGTTACCCAATGGGAAAAGACTAGGTGTGAAGATAACGGCCTAATCAAGATGGATCTCCTGGGACTAAAAACTCTGACTGTTATTGATGAAGCTTTTAAGCTCATCATGGAAACTACTGGTCAAGAGTTATCTACTGATGATATTGATATTACAGATCAGGATGTTTATAAAATGTTGGGAGAGGGTAGAACTCTTGGAGTTTTCCAGCTTGAGTCATCACTAACTCCTTTCTGTATAAAATTAAAGCCAAAGTCTATCGAGGACATTTCTGCAATCAACGCAATTGGCAGGCCATCGTGTGTTCCTGAGGAAAGAAGAATTTATGCAGCCAGAAGGTTAGGCGAAGAAAGGGTGGTTTATGATCATCCAAATCTAGAAAGAGCTCTAAAGAAAACTTATGGAGTTTTGGTTTACGAGGAACAAGCCATGATGATTGCTCAAGATTGCGCTGGATGGGATTTGAACCAAGCTGACGCTCTTCGTAAGATTAGCAAGCTCAAGGGTAAAGATCCAGAGCTTGTCCTCAAGACGGAGACAAACTTTATCAAAGATTGCATGGAGCATAGTGGGATGAAGTATGAGCTAGCATCATCCATTTGGGATAGATATATCCTTCCCTTAGGTGGTTATGCGTTCAACAAATCCTTGACTTTTTCTGAAGAAGTGAGTATAATAAGAAATGGAGAGGCAATGACGCTTCCAATTATCGACGTTAAATCTGGAGACCTTGTATATTCCAGAGACGAAAAAACAGGTCAGCAAATTATGACTGAAGTAATCGATAATCACTATCATGGAAAACTTCCAGTTTACGAAGTCGAGCTTGAAACAGGAGAGAAAGTAAGATGCACAATGAATCACAAGTTCAGAACAAAAAATGGAATGATGTTGCCCCTCTGGTTAATTCAGAAGGAAAACTTAGATATAGTTGTGTCTGCGGAAAGGAAATAAAAAGTCGAAATACATTTAATCGACACGTTGAATCTTGCATCCAATATAAGGAAAAGGCCTGTAAAGTTGGTTATATGGTAAAGTGTGCATTATGTAGTCATATTGGACATACTTTAATTTCTCATATAAAAAAGAATCATCCTGATGTAAGTCTAGAAGAATATATTGAAAAATATCCAAAATCGTTAAAATCCGATTTCTACAATATAGAATCAGTTGATAAGCTTAAAAAATCGGGAGAGAGAAGGCGGGTGTCTGGAGAGGTAAAAAGAAGAGCTGCCAAGATTGATGGTGGAGCTATCCTGTGTAGGATGTGCAACGAGCCGCTTCACCAAATTCTTCCACATTTAAGGCAGGTTCACCAACTTACAAGAGAGCAATACCTTGAGCAATATCCGGATGCCGAACTTCTTTCCGAATCTTTTTCAAGGATGGCGGTAGAGCGAGGTAAGAAGAATGGAAATTGGATTAGTAGAGCAAATGAAGCTGGAGAAGATTTAACTGAATATAAGAAAAAAATGGGCTCTGCATTGTCTAACTCTATCATGAGCAATAAAAAGGAAAGAGCTAGACGTTCTTCTCTAATGAAAGATATGTGGACGGAGCCGGATAAAAAAATAATTTTTATTGAGACTGCAAGAAGAACTGCGATTAAAACATCTGCAAGAAAAGATATTCAAGAAGCGAGAGCTGAAAGACTAAGGGCATGGAGAATTATGAATCCAAGTACATTTTATGAAAAATGTACAAAAGTAATGCACTCAAAGTGGTCCTCTGTACCAGAGAAAAAGTTAAGAGATTTTTGCCAAGGATTAAATCCAAATTTTTTGTGGAATCAACAAATAAAATCAAAAGAACATTTTAATGTAAATAAAACAAACTCAAAGCAAATCGATTTGATTGATAAAACTGCAAAAATCATCATTGAGCTTGACGGGCCTCATCACTTTAAGCCTATACATGGTCAAGAAAATTTATTAAAAAATAAGAAGAAGGATCTTGAACTTAATCAATATTGCGTTGATAACAATTACATCTTAATAAGAGTTTCATATTCAGAATATTTATATAAACCTAGTGTAAAAAATTTCAACCAAGCTTGCCTATCTAAAATTAAGGAAATATTACAAAATAATATTCCAGGCGTTTATAAAATTGGAAAAGAGTACGGAGAATAAAATGACTAACATCAAATCAATAACATACATCGGAGAAGAAGAGACTTATGATCTAGAGGTTTCACATCCGGATCATCAGTATTACTTAGCAAATGGGGTCCTCAACTCTAACTCCCATTCAATCTCGTATTCTTTGATTTCCTTCCATACAGCATGGCTTCGTTATCATTATCCAACTGAATTTATGACAGCCTTAATTAACTCGGAAGATCCAAATTCAGATAAGGTGCAGGAATATCTATCTGAGTGTAATAATATGGGAATAGAGCTTTTACCGCCTGATGTTAACATTAGCAAGGGCCTCTATTCTATTCCGAAAGATAGAGTCATTATGACTGGGCTTTCTGCCATCAAGGGCCTTGGTGAAAAGGCAGTAGAATCAATTGTTAAAAATCAACCTTATCATAATTTTGCAGAATTCCTATTTAAGAATGGCTCTAAGAATGCTGGAAAAACAGTTATTCAATCACTTTCCAAGGCCGGAGCATTCGATTCGTTTATGAGATCCAGAAAAGATTTGCACGAAAATTATCAGAAACATAGAACAAAAGTTAAGGCAGCAGTTAAGAAGATTTCTGAGCAGCACGCCAAGGCTATGAATCCAGAATATTCAAAACTTTCAGCTAAGGAAAAAACAGAATATCTAGATGAAATTGAGTCCGAAATTCCATTTGATCAAGTAGAAGCAATAGTAAAAGAGCTTGATTTGGGAGAATCTATACCAGAGTGGGATCAGAAAGAGGTGTTACTCTTTGAAAGAGAGACTTTGGGAAGATCTATTTCTGGTAGCTTACACTCTGTATTTAGATCATTCTTTTCGGGAGGCCCCATGGTAACTCCACTTTCCAGAGTCCAATCTATGGGAGATGGAAGTAGGATTAAAATTGAGGCGATTATTAAAACAAAAATCAAGGAATTTAAAATTAAAAATGGTAAAAATATAGGTAAGAAATTTGCCAAATATCTTATTGAAGATGTTAACGGCGATACTTGCGGCCTAACTCTGTGGGCAGAGGATTATGAAAAGTTTAGAGGAATTCTAAAGGAAGGATTGCCAATTAAGGCCATCTGCTCTGTTAATAATTATTTGGATCAAAAAGATCTTGCACTTTCAAGTTTAGAGAGAGTTTACGGGAGAGAAATATGATTTTTTGTAGAAAATGTACCTTCGAAGTAAAGACCTCAATGAGGCACGCAATCAGAAAGAATTTTTGCCCAGCATGTGGTCATGCTCTTTTTGGAGATTTTCAAATGGGCAAAATATCTCTTATAAAAGAAAAGATTTTAGCTCAAGAATTTTCTAAGGATCTTAGTTCTGATTTAATCTTCGATATCTCATTATTTATAGTATCAGAGTTCACTAGCTCATCAGCTAGCAAACAAGCTGTTGACAGTGAAGAGGCTGTAGAAACTTCTGACATCGAAGTGGAGACATCAGGGGTCGAAGAAGACATGGAAACTCCACCTTCACAGGTGAAGAGAGCATTGAAGGCAGAAGAGCCAAGAGCAAGGGTTCTCGATGAAATTAGGAATCAGGTTAGAAGTGAAGTTTTGACCGATTTTGATTCCGATGAATCAGACGAATCAGACGATGACTTAGATCTTAAGGTCGCAAGGCTAAAAAGAATTGCAAAAGAAAACAATATGAACAAGACTGGTGCCATGGTTAGAAGGGTATCTGATTGATTAGGGCAGTTGCAAATCAGAGGATAGATCTCTCTGAGGATGAGCTAAATTACTACAAGGATTTAGAGGGTCAATTTGGTCCAGAATCTTTTCGTAATTTATTCAAAACAGATAAAAATGGCTTTATTATATCTATAATGCCTAATTTAAAAATTCCAACTCCTCTTCCGGTTATATTTTTTCTATTTAATGTAATGTTCAATCAAAGGCTAAGAGTTTTGGACTCTGAGATAAATAGAATAAAAAATGTGGCCAAAGAAATTGATGAGAATAACATCTTGGCGCGGTTGGACGCCCTAGAAAAGAAAAAAGGTGTATAAAATGACTTCTCTAAAAAAGATACTCTCAATTGATAATTTTTCAATTGAATCAATAGATATATCAGATATAGATGAGCTGGTAAATAAGTTACCACGCAATGGTATTATGGATCTTAATATCGCAGAAAATTGCTTAATCCTAACTCTGGAAGGCCAGAACTTATGCCAAGAAAAGATCGTGGTTATCGATCGGTGGATTGGCAATCTTGAATCACAAAGAAATAAGCTTTGGTCTAATGCAGCCCTAGTCAAGTCTAAGGCTGCTGGATATACTACTGCAAAAGATAAGGAATGGTACGCTCAAGCTGATGATGATTTTAACGAAATTCAGAATCAACTTGTCTTGGCCAAGGCTTGCAAGAAATGGTTTGAGAATAAAGCTGGCTATTTTTCCGGCTGGCACTATGCTCTAAAGACCTTCTTAAGAAGGGATTATGGCATCGAAAATGCTTCGGGCACCGTTTACCGTGGGGTTGCCCACGACGAACCCTTCCCGAACGCAGGAAAAGGTGAGGTTTTAGTTGACGATGGCGACATCTGGGGTTAATATCCTAACGTAGCAAAAAGCTGCAATTCCGCAGACAAAGCTAATAAACGTGACCGAGTCACACAAAAAGGAAAGGTAAATATGTCAAGCATGGTTTTTGGTGAAATTGATTGGAACTCCGCAGATTCTGGAAGCGGAGGAGAGAGAGCTTCTGATTTCATGAAGCTTTCAGAGGGTGAGAATACAGTTAGAATTATGGGCAACCCAGTCCAATTCTACATTCACTGGCTCGAAACATCGAGCGGAAAGAGGAAGGTGAATTCTCCATTTGAAGATGCAGAGTTGGTTCGTCGTCTTGAGGATTCTGGCTTCAAGCGTCAAGCTCGTTGGCTGATCAAAGTTCTTGATCGTCGCGATAACAACTTTAAGCTTCTAGATGTCGGACCTCAAATCTACAATGGCATTAAGGCTCTATACAACAATGCTCGCTGGGGTAAGGTGACCCAATACGATATCACTATCGTTAAGGCACCCAAGGGAACTCAGCCACTTTATGGTGTAACTCCCAATCCCAAGGAAGCAATCCCTGCAGATCTCAAGGATAAGTTTGTGGCCTTCAATGAGCGCGTTAATCTAGACAAGATCATTGCGCCAACTGAGAGCAAGGAAATCTACGATATGATGGGCTGGAGGCAAGCTGGAGCATCAGCTGGCAAGACTGCTGCAGCATCATCTCAATCGAAGGCTTCTGACTCAGACTTTGATTTTGACTTCGAGTGAAAATTAGTATAACTACTAATAGATTTAGCTAGTCAAAATCGGTAATATATAAGGGAGTATGTTTTTTGCATACTCCCTTAATTGCATGAAAAAGATACTTGGTTTTGACATATCATCTTCCACTATAGGCTATGGTCTTATTGGTTTTGATGATGTAGAAACGAAAATAATAGAATATGGACACCTTAAGCCTCCAGGTTCCGAAAAAGGAAGCCTAGCCTTTAGAGCTATAT
>JACCDX011269347.1_pt1 | contig 13562 bp, 14 predicted proteins | sample 7449681 | NCBI WGS metagenome assembly JACCDX01 (sample SAMN15323450, study PRJNA562643) | freshwater metagenome | isolation source: river surface water | place: USA:Blue River Watershed | collected 2017-08-18
AACGGTGATGTAGTAGAACGGCTTCTTCTTGGCACCGGCACGAGCCAGTCGAATAGTGACCATAAACGTAAGCTTCCTGAGTTAGGCATCCAAACAAAAAAACTGACATGACCTCAAGCACTTGCACCGTGTACCCGCTGACGGCGGGCGACCATTGAAGTGCGGAGGCCGGAAAAAGGCAGGCATTCTATGTGAATAACTGCGCAGATGGAAGAAATCTTTGGAGAAATCCCCTGCTGCCAGACAGCTAGAAGCGAGGCGGACCGCCGGCTCCCGGAAAACCACCGGGGCCGCGCATGCCGCCAAGCCCGCGCATCATGTTGGCCAGCCCGCCGCTCTTCATCTTCTTCATGACTTTCTGCATCTGCTTGTGCTGCTTGAGCAGACGATTCAGGTCCTGAATGTCGGTGCCCGAACCCAGGGTAATGCGACGCTTGCGCGAGCCATTGAGAATGTCGGGGTTCATGCGCTCCTTCATGGTCATGGAATTGATGATGGCTTCCATCCGGCGGAACAGCGAATCGTCCACCATCTTCGCGGCGCCGGGCGGCAGCGCGCCCATGCCGGGCAGCTTGTCCATGATGCTGGCCATGCCGCCCATGTTCTGCATCTGCTTGATCTGCTCGCGGAAGTCCTCCAGATCGAAGCCCTTGCCCTTCTTGATCTTGCTCGCGATGCGTTCGGCCTTCTCGCGATCCACCTTGCGCTCGACTTCCTCGATCAGCGAGAGCAGGTCGCCCATGCCCAGGATGCGGGTGGCGATGCGATCGGGATAGAACGGCTCCAGGGCATCGGACTTCTCGCCCACCCCGATGAACTTGATCGGCTTGCCGGTGATCTGACGCACGGACAGTGCCGCCCCGCCGCGCGCGTCGCCGTCGGCCTTGGTGAGGATGACGCCCGTCAGGGGCAACGCATCGTTGAAGGCCTTGGCGGTATTGGCTGCGTCCTGGCCCGTCATGGCGTCGACCACGAACAGCGTTTCCACCGGATTGAGGACGGCGTGCAGCTGGCGGATCTCCGCCATCATGTCCTCGTCGATGGCCAGACGGCCCGCCGTGTCGACGATCAACACGTCCATGAACTTGCGCTTGGCGTCTTTCAACGCGGCTTCCACGATGGCGCGTGGCGACTCGCCCACGCTGCTTGGGAAGAATTCCACGCCGACATCGGCAGCCAGCGTCTGCAGCTGGGCAATCGCCGCGGGGCGATAGACGTCGGCACTGACCACCATGACGTTCTTCTTCTGGTTCTGCTTCAACCACAGGGACAGCTTGGCCACCGTGGTGGTCTTGCCAGCGCCCTGCAGACCGGCCATCAGGATGATGGCGGGCGGCTGGGCACGCAGATTGAGAGATTCATTGGCCACGCCCATGACGGCTTCGAGTTCGGCCTGCACGATCTTGATGAAGGCCTGGCTGGGACTCAGGCTCTGCGACACTTCCTGGCCGACAGCCCGCTGACGCACGCGCTCGATAAAGCCCTTGACGACCGGCAGCGCCACATCGGCTTCGAGCAGGGCCTTGCGCACTTCGCGCAGCGCGTCCTGGATGTTGTTGTCGGTCAGGGTGCCCTTGCCGCTGATCTTGCGCAGGGCACCGGAAAGTCGTTCGGTCAGGCTTTCAAACATAGATCACGTCCGTCTGGTGGTGTTCATCTCGCCGAGGAGAAAATGCAGAGTGGGCGCGATTATAGCCAGATACACCACAGCGTTGACAGCCGCGGCGAGGCGGAAAATATCACTTCTACGCCCCGGTCTCCCTGTGAGAAACTTTCGCGCCAAGAGGCGCCCCCGATGCACGCCCGCATCTGCAGCAGCCCCCGAGACCACCATGCAGCCAAGTACCCTCGCCGGAGTGATCGCGATCCTGTTCTACGCCAGCAGTCTGGTTTTCCAGGCCCGTCTGCTGCGTGCCCGGGTGCAGGATGCAGGCACCCATCGCACCGTCTTCGTGCTGGGGGTGCTGGCCGTGCTCGCGCATGCCCTGAGCGCCGGCGGGGTCATTCACAATGAGGCCGGTTATCACTTCGGCATCGTCGAGATCAGCACGCTGATCTGCGCCGCCATCTCGCTTCTGGTGCTCATCAGCAACCTGCGCAAGCCTCTGGGCATCCTGCTCGTGGGCCTGTTCCCGCTGGCCATCGTGGCCATTCTTGCCGCGCTGCTGATTCGCAGCAGCTACCCGCCGCGCGCGCTGGAACCCGGGCTGGCAGGACATGTCCTGCTGTCAATTCTCGCCTACAGCCTGTTCACCATCGCGGCCTTGCAGGCCGGCTTTCTGGCCTTCCAGAATCACCAGCTGCGGCATCACCATGCGGCGAGCGTGATCCGGCGCTTTCCGCCCCTGCAGGACATGGAAGCCTTTCTGTTCGAACTGCTGTGGGTGGCGCAGGGACTCCTGACCCTGGGCATCGTGGCCGGCTTCGTGTTCGTGGAAGACATGTGGGCGCAGGGCCTGCCGCACAAGACAGTCTTCTCCCTGCTGGCCTGGGGGGTATTCAGTGTGCTGCTGTGGGGCAGGCATCAGCTGGGCTGGCGCGGCACCACGGCCATTCGCTTCACCCTGTCCGGCTTCGGCCTGTTGATCCTGGGCTTCTACGGCTCCAAGTTCGTGCTGGAATACATCCTCGCCTGATCCGCAGCGGACGTCCGCAGCAATTGCGGCGCATCCATCTCGACTGGCTGCAGATTCAGCAATCGGCCCCATTGCACACCGACTTTCTCTCCTTGTCCCTGCAGGGCCAGAGCCACCAGATGGGTGCCGGCCAGGGACCATTGCCAGAACTGCCACGCGTCACCCTCCTCCCGGACATTCGGCAGGAGCGCGATGCCCGAGGCCTCATCGAGCGCGAAACCGACTCGTCGCAGCCCCCGGGACAGTCCCTCCCCGGTCGCCTTCACCCGGGCTTCCTTGAGTGTCCACAATTCCAGAAAGCGCTGTTGTCGCAGTCGCGCTGGCAGTGCCTCCAGCGCAGCCACTTCCTCGTCACGAAAATAGCGACGTGCCAGCGCCAGGGCGTCGGAAGGGCGCTCTCGGGCTTCGACATCGACCCCAACACGCCCCTCGGCGCACAGCGCCAGCAGGATCTCGTCGTCCGTGTGCGCGATATTGAAGGAAATGCGTCCCGCCGCGACGGGACCCGCCAGCTCCGGCCGCCCATGGGCGGCACGGGACAACTGCCATTGCTGAGGGGCCACGGCGGGCACCCAGCGGCTCAGCAGCACCCGCAGTGCCGCCCGCGACAAGACATGGCGATCGCGCGTAGCGGTATCCGTCAAGGCGCCCAGATGCACAAGTTCCTGTGGAGCCAGCAGGCTCGTCTGCGCTGCCACGTCCTGACCACGCTGCGGGATGTGCCAGACTTGCACCCCCGCTGGCAAGAGCGCCGCGCTCATGCGACAGGACCTGCGTCCACCGCGGCAACCGACGCCGCCGAGAGCACACGATTGCGCCCCTGTCGCTTGCCTTCGTACATCTGCATGTCGGCGCGCGCGACCGCCTTCTCGAGGGACTCCTCCGGCCTGCGCGCCACCATCCCGAACGTCATGGTGACCTGCAGTCTCTGCTGCTGATAGACGAACGCCTGGTCCTGAATGTCGGCGCGCAACCGCTCCAGAAAGGCAAGCCCCTGCGCGAAGGTGCGTCGCGTCATCACGATGCAGAACTCCTCGCCGCCCCAGCGCGCCACCGCATCATCCGGACCCAGCCGGTCATCGATGAAGCGTGCGACGCGCTGCAGGATATGGTCCCCGCAGTCGTGACCATGCAGGTCATTCAACGCCTTGAAGTGATCCAGGTCGGCCATGACCACCAAGGCTGGCTGAAACATGGTGTCCAGCGCAGGCAGATCCGCCACCCAGTCCAACAGGCCCCGGCGATTCGGCAATTGCGTGAGTGGGTCCGTGTGCGCCTGACGGCGCAGCTGCATCAACACATTCTGCATCTGCGTCACGTCGTTCAGGAGCACGAGCGTGCCGGCAGTCTCGCCCTGATAGCCCTGAATCGGCATGCTGCTGACATCGAACAGCCGAGCCGAATTCAGACTGCGCAGACACCCTTCCCAGTGCGCCGGGTCCTGCGTCAACAGAGAACAGTCGAAATGCAGGCCCAGCACCTCTGTCGCGTCGGTGCCCACAAGCTCATCCACATTCATGCCGACGATCTTCGCGAAGAAGGGATTGACGTCGGTGATGCGCTGCATGGGATTGAGCACCAGCACCCCGACACTGATGTTGCGAAACACCAGATCCCGCGCAATCGGCGACAGTCGCAGGAAGTGATAGTGCCTGGTGGCAACACTGATCAACACGGCACTGAAGACAAAGAACAGCGAGGTCGGATCGAAGCCCCCCGTGAAATCCACCCCCAGCACATACAGCACATTGGCCACCATGGGAAAGATGGCCGCCACGGCGATGAGAGAGGACTGGCGCCGAAAGATCGCGGGCTGCTGCAGGCTCGCCCGCATGAGCAGCAGCGAGCCGGTGATGGTGTAGAGATAGCTGCTCAGCAGGATCTGCACCCAGAACCCGATGCCATACTCGAGCTGCAGCACCCAGTGGTCGTTGCGCAGCACCAGCTCCGCGCGCTCGTAGAACAGCGAGTGCCACTCCAGCGTCGCCACCAGCACCAGCGTCGAGGCCGGCACCAGCAACAGGAGCGTCACCACCAGCGGGCTCAGCCAGCGCTGCAGACCGGCATAGTGGATCGCGAAGAAGAGCCAGAACACCACCCCAAGGACGACACCCAGATAAACCAGGCGCTGAAATGCGAGCTGCCATTCCAGCGTGGTGCCGACATTCGCCAGCAACTCACCCAGAGTCCAGACGGCAAAACTGCAGAGCACACCGAGCCAGAGCATGGAGGTGCGATCCACGAGCCTGCCGCGACTGCCGATGGCCAGCGTGAGCGCCAGCAGACTTGCCAGCAGATAGAGATAGTTGATTGCCGGAAACTGGAAATCCATGGCGGCCGCCTCAGCCCAGCAGATCGTACTTGCGCAGATAGCCACGCAACTGGTGATAGCTCATCTGCAGGAATTCGGCCGCCTTGCGCTGATTGAACTGGGAGCGCTTCATCGCCTGCTTCAGCAGCTCGATCTCGTACTCCTGCACGTGGGTGACAAAGTCCAGGGTGTCGAGCTCGCTCAGATCGGGCGCCCCGGAGCTCACGGCGAGGGCTGGCGCTGCAGTGGCAGAGGCCTGCGCAGGGGCTGCGGGACTGCTCGGCCGATACGGCGACTCGAAGGGATTGAACACCAGATGACTGATGGGCTTGTCGGGGCTCTGATAGACCGCGCGTTCCACCACGTTCTTCAGCTCGCGCACATTGCCGGGCCAGGTGTGGGTCTGCAGCATGCGCTGCATGTTCGAGGTGAACCCGTGAAAATAGTCCCCGCCCAGCTCCTTCACCATGCCGACGGCGAAGTGTTCGGCCAGCACCAGGATGTCCTCCACGCGCGAGCGCAGCGGCGGCAGAGTGATGACATCGAAGGCGAGCCTGTCCAGCAGATCCTCGCGGAACTTGCCGCGCCGGGCCAGGCTCGGCAGGTCCTCGTTGGTGGCCGCCACCAGGCGCACATCCACCTTCAGGGTCTGATTGCCCCCCAGACGTTCGAACTCGCCGTACTCGATGACTCGCAGGATCTTCTCCTGCACCGGCAGGGCGGTGTTGGCCAGCTCGTCCAGGAACAGCGTGCCGCCATCGGCGCGCTCGAAGTAGCCCTTCTTCTGCGACGTGGCCCCGGTGAAGGCGCCGGCCTCGTGACCAAAGAGCTGGGATTCCAGCAGCGTTTCGCTCACCGCCGCACAATTGATCTTCAGAAAGCTCTGCTGCCAGCGTCGAGAGAGGAAGTGCAGACGCGCCGCGATCAGCTCCTTGCCAGTGCCGCGCTCGCCGACGATCAGCACCGGCTTGCGCAGAGGGGCCACACGGGAGACGTGCTCCTGCATCTCAAGAAAACTGGCGGATTCCCCGATCATGCGAGGCGCGGAGGCATCAGAAGGCATGGCAGACTCCCACTCAAGGATTTCGCCGAAAGTACCACCAAGTGAGCAATTTCACCACGCGCAAACGGGTGTCCACCGCGAGACGATCATTTTGTCATTGAAATTCAATAGCTTGTGATTTTCGTGAAGACTGGCACAGAAGCTGCTTTGTTGCAGTCATTCGTCAATCCCACTCAATCCACGAAGGAATCCAGACCATGAGCATCTTTTCGCGCCTGACCGACATCATCAACGCCAATATCAGCGCCTTGCTCGACAAGGCCGAAAACCCGGAGAAAATGATCCGCATGGTCATCCAGGAGATGGAAGAGACCCTGGTGGAAGTGCGCAGCGGCACCGCCAAGGTGATCGCCGAGAAGAAGACCCTGCATCGGCGCGCCGAACAGCTGCGCCGCCAGGCCGACGACTGGCAGAGCAAGGCCGAACTCGCCATGAGCAAGGACCGCGAGGACCTGGCCAAGGCGGCCTTGGTGGAACGTGCCGGCGTGCTGGCCACCGTCGAACTGCTCGACGGCGAGATGCTCAAGCTGGACGAGACGCTCGACAAGCTCAGTCACGAGATCGAACTGCTGCAGTCCAAGCTCAACGACGCGCGGGCGCGGCAGAAGACGATTGTCATGCGCACCACTGCCGCCCAGTCACGGGTGGATGTGAACCGCCAGCTGCACAACTACAGCATCGACAGCGCGATGAACAAGTTCGAGTACTACGAAAAGAAGATTGACCTGATGGAAGGCCAGGTGGAAAGTCTGACCCGCGAGAGCAAGGGCCTGCACAGTGAGTTCGAGGAACTGGCGCGTCAGGAGAAGATCGAGCAGGAACTGCAGGCCATCAAGACGAAACTCAACAAGTAAGCCGCAACGGGACTCAGGCAATGGAATTCTTCGAATTTGTCATCGTGCTGGTGGGCATGGTGGGCGGCTTCATCACCGTCTGGACCTTCATCCTGTACCAGCGCAAGGAAAAGAAAGAGCGGCTCTCCACCGAGACCGAGTACGACATCCGCGAGCTGTCGGCCATCGCCCGCTCCTTGAGCACGCGGATCGACACGCTGGAAGCCATTCTCGACGCGGAAGTGCCCACCTGGAGAGCGCAGCATGAATCCCCGCGACAGAGCCTTTGAGCTGAACCTGCAGCGCAAGCGCTTTCTGGGCGTGTGCGCCGGGCTGGCGGACTATCTCGATGTGTCGGTGGTGCTGGTGCGCATCATCGTCGTACTGGCCTGCTTCACCTGGCCCACCCTGGTGCTGGTCTATTTCATCACCTACTGGTGGTTGAAGCCGGAGGGAAGCGGCAAGGTACGCACGTTTGTCTCGGCCAGTCGCACGGCAGAGCACTTCCGCACGCTCAATTACCGCAAGCCCCTGTATCGCGGCCGTGACGTGAAAGTGGCGGGTGTGTGCAGCGGCATCGCCGACTACCTCGAACTGCGCGCCCGCACGGTACGCATCCTGGCCGTGCTGTCGTTCTTCGTGGCCGGCCCGTTCACCTTCTTCCTGTATGGCGTGTTGTGGATCGCGCTGGAGAAAGCGCCCGCGGACAGCCTCGGCCTTGCCGGACGTCGCGCGCAGCAGGATGCCGCACAGCACGACGCGGGCGACCCGACGCAGCCGGCGGAGGCTGGCACGACACGCCGCGCGGACACCCAGGCCGAGATCGCCATGTCGGTGCAGGAATGCGCCGCTGCCCTGCACCGGGTGGAAGAGCGCCTGCGCGATGTGGAAGCGTTCATCACCTCGCGCCGCTTCCGTCTGCACTGCGAGATCAAGCGCATCTGAGCCGGTTTGCCTGCGCTCCCGTTCATCCCCGCTCGCGGGGGCGCAGGCCTCTTCCCGGCCTTCGGGCAAGCGGCTACACTCCGGGCACTGTCCGTTCAACCACCGCACCTGGATTGCCCACCCGATGCCCGCTTTCAAGCCGTTTCTGCATGCCAGCCTGTTCTGCCTCGCCAGTGCCGCTTTGCAGGCACAGCCCGGCGAATCCCTGCAACGCCTGCCCGCCGACGTGCTGGATGTCCGCGCGCCCAGTGAACGGGTGACAGGCACGCCAGGCAGCATGCGCATCACGGATCGCAGCTGTCGCGCCCTGCCACTGGATGACGTGCGTCGCCGCATCGTGGACACCGCCGTGCAGGAGTGGGCGTACTTCGGCCATGGCGTCGACGAACAGCCGAGGGCCGCGCCCTCCTCCCAGCCCATGCCCCGCGGCGCCTTCGCCCGTCTGAGTGCCGGCGAGAGCGCACGTCTGGCCAGCACCATCGCCGGCTACTGGGCCGCCACGCCGGACAGCGACTGGATCCTGCAGCGCCAGAACGCCAACTGGAGCACCGAAGGCACCGGCGCGCGCTGGCGCGATGCCTGGTCCGCCGCGTTCATCTCCTGGGTCATGTGCGAAAGCGGCATCGGCGAGACCGCCCAGTTCCGCCGCGCCATCGCCCATCACACCTACATCGACCAGGCCATTCGCGCCAGCGATGGCCGCGACACACGGGCCGTGTTCACGGCCCACGATCCCGGAGCGGCCGAGATCGTGCCTGGCGATCTGCTGTGCCGTGGCAGCCGCCCGGCCTACCGCAGTCTGGCAGAGCGGCGTGCCCAGCTGGGCGCCGGCGCGCGCACCCATTGCGACATCGTGGTGAAGGTGGACCCGCAGGCCATGAAGATCATGGTGATCGGCGGCAATGTGCGCAGCTCGGTGCGCATGAAGGTGATGCACGCGGTGCAGGACGAAGGCGCAAGCCTGCGGCCACTGTCCGACAATGGCCGCGCCCTGTTCGCGCATCTCAAGCTGCAGGCGCCCGCCATCGCCCTCGACGCGCTCGACACCACGCCCACGATGCTGGCAAGGGAGTGTGCGGCGCCCCAGCCGGTGCAGATCGCTGCACTGACCGCCTCGACAGCCATCAGCGCCAGCCGCTGCTAGTCAGTCCAGCGCGCCTGCCAGGGCCACGCCCGTGACGACAGCTTCGGTCAGCTGCGGCGAGCAGAGCTCAATGAAGTGATAGGCAAAGCGGCGCAGGAAGTGGCCGCGCCGCACGGCAATGCGCGACACGTTCTCCCCGAACAGATGCGAGCTGTCGATCAGCCGCAGTCCGGTGTCCCGCCCCGCATCGAAGGCAACCGACGCCACGATGCCCACCCCAAGCCCCAGTTCCACGTAGGACTTGATCACATCGGCATCGAGGGCACTGAGCACGATGTCCGGCACCAGCTGAGCATCGGCAAAGGCTTTTTCCACCAAGGCTCGACCGGTGAAGCCCTCGTGGTAGGTGACAATGGGGAATTCCACCAGTTCATCCAGCGTGAGCACACCGGGTCGATCCAGCGGATGGCCGGCCGGCACGATCACACCATGATGCCAGGCATAGAAATGAAACGAGGCCAGTTCGGGAATCGCCCCCACCGTCTCGGTGGCCACGCCAATGTCCGCCTCGCCTTCCAGCAGCATCTGGGCGATTTCCAGCGGACTCCCCTGATGCAGCTTCAAATGCACCCGCGGGTAGAGCCGCTTGAATTCCATGACCACCTTCGGCAGCGCATAGCGCGCCTGTGTATGCGTGGTGGCGATGGTCAGCTGTCCCGAATCCTGTTGGCTGAACTGCTCCGCCAGCGTCTTGATGTTCTTGGCATCCAGCAGCATGCGCTCGACCAGGCCGACCATCTCCTTGCCTGGCTCGGTGAGGCCCAGCAGACGCTTGCCCTTGCGCACGAACAGCGCCACGCCCAATTCGTCCTCCAGGTCCTTGATGTGCTTGGAAACGCCCGACTGGGAGGTGTACAGCGCATTGGCGACTTCGGTCAGATTGAAGTGACGGCGCACGGTTTCCCGCACGATGCGCAATTGCTGAAAATTCATGTGGACACCCCGCTGCCGTATGCCGGCCGGTCAAAGAGCTGCAGCCGAGATGGTAGCAGACGCACACGCTGGCCCGGCACCAGGGCAAGCGCCTCGGCGTCGGCCTGGGTGAGTTCGACTTCGTAGTGCTGCGGCGCGAGCGCATCCACGCCTTCCAGTTCAACCCGGGCGCTGACGCCGAAGGACAGCACTCGCGACACTCGCGCTGCCACCCCCTGGGCCTCGGCCGGATCAGTGACGATCCGCAGCTCGTGGGGTCGCACGAATGCCACGACTTCCGAGCCTTCCGTGAACGCACTGCTGCCATGGGGCAAGGCGTCCTGCCCGACACGCAGCGCCTGTTCCTCGACACGCCCGTGGAAGAGGTTCACCGAGCCCAGGAAGCTGTAGACGAAGGGTGTTGCCGGGTGGCGATAGACCTCCTCCGGCGTGCCGACCTGTTCCACCCGGCCGTGATTCATGAGCACCACCTTGTCGGCCACTTCCAGCGCCTCTTCCTGATCATGTGTCACGAAGATGGAGGTGATGTGCAGCTCGTCGTGCAGCTTGCGCAGCCAGCGGCGCAGTTCCTTGCGTACCTTGGCATCCAGCGCGCCGAAGGGTTCGTCCAGCAGCAGCACCCGCGGTTCCACGGCCAGCGCCCGCGCCAGGGCAATGCGCTGACGCTGCCCGCCGGAGAGCTGCGAGGGGTAACGGTCGGCCAGCCAGTCGAGCTGCACCAGCGTCAGCAGTTCGTGCACCTTGTCCTTGATCTGCTGTGCCGAGGCGCGCTGACCCCGCGGCTTCATGCGCATGCCGAAGGCGACGTTGTCGAACACCGTCATGTGCTTGAACAGCGCGTAGTGTTGAAACACAAAACCCACCTGCCGTTCGCGCACGCTGCTGTGGGACGCGTCCTCGCCTTCCAGTGTCACCCTGCCGGAGTCGGCCAGTTCCAACCCCGCGATGATGCGCAGCAGCGTCGTCTTGCCGCAACCCGAGGGGCCGAGCAGGGCCACCAGCTGGCCTTCGCCGAAGTTCAGGGTGATGTCATCCAGCGCCACGAAATCGCCAAAGCGCTTGTGTATGTTGCGGACTTCGATACTCATTGGGGACGCGTCTCCTGTGCAGCGGCATGAAGGGGCGGGGTCGGCATGGCCAGGGGCTGCGTGGCACGGTGTTCCACCCAGGTCTTGATGGCCAGAGTCACCAGGGCCAGCAGCGCCAGCAGCGAGGCCACGGCGAAGGCCGCCGCGAAGTTGTATTCGTTGTAGAGAATCTCGACATGCAGGGGCATGGTGTTGGTCTGTCCGCGGATCTTGCCGGATACCACGGAGACGGCCCCGAACTCGCCCATGGCACGCGCGTTGGACAGGATCACCCCGTACAGCAGCCCCCATTTCACATTGGGCAGCGTGACATGCCAGAAGGCTTGCCAGCCGCTGGCGCCGAGCACCACGGCCGCCTCTTCCTCCTCACGGCCCTGCGCCTGCATCAGCGGAATCAGTTCCCGCGCGACGAAGGGGAAGGTCACGAAGATGGTCGCCAGCACGATGCCCGGCACGGCGAAGATGATCCGGATGTCGTGCTCCACCAGCCACCCGCCGAACCAGCCATTGGCCCCGAACACCAGCAGGTACATCAGGCCCACGACCACCGGCGACACCGAGAACGGCAGGTCAATGAAAGTGATCAGCAGCTGCTTGCCGCGGAAATCGTGCTTCGCGATCAACCAGGCGGCCGCCACCCCGAAGACCAGATTCAGCGGCACCGAGATGAAGGCGATCAGCAGGGTCAGCTTGATGGCGGCGAGCGCCGTCGCTTCCGTGATCGACTCGAGATAAACCTCCCAGCCACGGCGCAGGGCTTCGACGAACACCGTGATGAGTGGCATGACGAGGAAGAGCGCGAAGTAGAGGACGGCCACGCTCACCAGGGTCCACTTGATCCAGCTGGCCTCACGCGTGGCGCGGTTGCGCTCGAAACGTGTCTGTGTGCGTGCCATCAGCGGGAACCTCCAATGCTGCGCGAGCTCCAGGCCTGCAGGGCGTTCACCAGCAGCAGCAGGATGAACGAGAACACCAGCATCACCACTGCTACGGCGGTCGCGCCCACATAGTCATACTGTTCCAGCTTGGTGATGATGATCAGCGGGGTGATCTCGGACACCAACGGGATGTTGCCGGCAATGAAGATCACCGAGCCGTATTCCCCCACGGCGCGCGCAAAGGCGAGCGCAAAGCCCGTCAGCAGGGCCGGCAGCAGAATGGGCAGCAGCACGTAACGAAACGTTTGCCAGCGACGTGCGCCGAGGCTGGCGGCCGCCTCTTCCAGTTCCGTCTCCAGGTCTTCCAGAATCGGCTGCACGGTGCGGACCACGAAGGGCAGGCCGATGAAGACCAGCGAGACCAGCACGCCCGCGGGGGCGAAGGCGATCTTGAGGCCGAACTCGCCTTCCACGACCTGACCGATCCAGCCGTTGCGGGCATACAGGGCCGTCAGCGCGATGCCGGCCACCGCGGTGGGCAGCGCAAACGGCAGGTCCACCAGGGCATCCACGATCTTCTTGCCCGGGAAGGAGTAGCGCACCAGCACCCAGGCCAGCAGCAGGCCGAACACCGCGTTGATGGCTGCCGCCAGCAGAGAGGCGCCGAAGGACAGCTTGTAGGAGGCGAGCACGCGGGGGGCGGTCACCACCTCCCAGAACTCGCCGACACTCAACTCCGCTGTCCGGATGAACACCGCCGCGATGGGCAGCAGCACGATCAGTGACAAGTAGATCAAGGTGTAGCCCAGGGTCAGGTTGAACCCGGGTAGCACATTGTGGTGGCGGCCTGCGCCGCGTTTTCTGCTGAGGCCGATGGCCATGTCATGTTCTCCACGCCCTGCCGCAAGCACTCAGTTTGCAGGGCGGAGCGAGTCTACGAAGGGCCCTTGGCGAAACCAACGAATGAATTCGGCATTGCTTATGCACTTTTATGCAATGGCGCCCCTCAGCTAGACAGACTCAGGATGTCCAGCTGCCGCCGCGTGTGCCGGCGCACCTGCGACAGCAGACTGCCCCGCCCGCGCGGCATGCGGTGCGCAATGCCCGGAATCGCGCCTGTGGCGGCCCCTTGGCGCGCATGCCAGTCCGAGAGCCTGTGAAGCAGATCAGGCCAGGGCCCATGGCCGGAATCGACGTTGATATGCCCGAGCGCGCCGACCTCCTGCAGCTCCAGCTGCCAGCGTCGCGCCCAGACCTGGGCACCGGCAGTGCTCATCCACGGGTCATTGCTGCTGGCCAGCACCAGCCCGGGCACATTCAGGGCGGTGTCGGGCAGCACATCCGCCAGCGTGTGCACCTCCAGGCGTCTGTCGTCGGCACTACCCAACCCCAGGAGATTGAAGCGCGCAGGCTCCGCAGGCGCCACCAGCACCAGCGCCGCGACACTCTGCGGGCGGTCGGCGGCGGCCACCGCGCTGGCCAGGCAGCCGAAGCTGTGGGCCACGATCCACAGGGGCTCCCGGGCACGGGCGATCTCGTCACGGATCTGTTCCGACCACGTGGCCAGCACGGGCTTGTCCCAGTCGACCCCCTGCAGCAGCCGGCTGTGCGGCCACTGCTGCTGCAGCCAGACCTGCCAGTGCGCCTCGGCGCTGCCGTGATAACCCGGCACGATCAGGACAGGCGCTGGAGTGAATGTCGTCATGTCCCGGCGTCCTGGGCTCAGAGTCC
>JACCDX010418177.1_pt1 | contig 13561 bp, 11 predicted proteins | sample 7449681 | NCBI WGS metagenome assembly JACCDX01 (sample SAMN15323450, study PRJNA562643) | freshwater metagenome | isolation source: river surface water | place: USA:Blue River Watershed | collected 2017-08-18
AATCACACTAACAGGGGCGTGCACGGTGATGTGTTCATACTGCCCTCAGACCAGTTACGTTAAAAACTTTAGAAAGATTGGCCGAGACAACGGGGCTTTGAGTGTTGATCAGTCAAACATGACGCTCGACACTTTCAAGTTGGTCTTAAAAAACATTGGCTCGCGAACAAAAAAGATTTTCTTCACGGGTTTTACCGAACCTATTCAACATCCTAATTGGTTCGATTTTGTTAAAACGGCCATTGATGCCAATTACCAGGTTCACTTCAATACCACTTTGATCGGTGCAACAAGACAGGACGTTGATCGGCTTGTGTCTTTTGATATACCCGTGAGAGTTCATCTCACAGATAGCAACCAGAAACTTGATACAACCTTAGTGGACCATTTGCTTAAAAACAGTCGTCAAAAAATAGAAATTGATAGCTTCTCAGAGCAGGGAAACTCTTTAATGAGATCTCTGGAAGTGAACCGGTGGGCACCGGACTCGAGGGGTAAGAACGTTACAGAACTCGTTAAAAAGAACTATACGGGCCCTGTCTACTGTGTCAACAAAAGACAGTACTCAAATGTTGTTCTGCCAAATGGTCTTTTGGTTGTGTGCTGCTCTGATTTTAGTTTGGATCATGTGTTGGGGGATTTGAAGAAACAGACGCTTGAGGAAATTCATCAATCTGAGGAGATGCGCTCTTTCAACTCTAGGATGCGGTCGGGCGACAAAGATTTCATCTGCAATTCCTGCCATTATGCGCGACCTCTTGGCTCACGGGAGTTTCTTGAGCGTCAGGCTGGGGAATTAAAGGGATCACTACGGCGAATCTTTGGTCACCACTGATCAGGAGGTGCGGTCTATTTCCATTTGAACATGCCATCGGCTCTCTCGGCATGCAGTGTCATGCCAGTCGCTCTTAGTTCTCGGTCTTTAGCGGCTCTCACCGCACTTTTCCGTTTGGATTTTTCGAGCTTCCTTGCAAGCCAACTCTTCCTTCCGATTTCGACATGAAATCGATCTCCGAGGCCCTGTTTCTCCTTGAGGCCCTTCTCCAGTTTTAAAGCGGTTTGCGTAACGGAGCCGAAGTGATGAATCCAGGAACTTCCCAACGTGCCACAGGGAACGTCCTCACGCTGTAGTGCAGAGAAAAAGATGCTGTCCTCGTAGCCTAGCAGTCTTGGCGTAGCCCTGAAGAACCCCACTGTTTGCCAGACCGATTGGTGGATGGCCATGCATACAGCATGCGGCAGGCCCCACCTCGACTCGTTTCCGAGTTTTTCGCGGCCGACAGTAGCGATTTGCTCTAAGTCGTAATCCAACGCACCTTCAATCATTGCCGGCGAGGCAACCAGCCACCCTCGCTCTACTGCGCCGTCTAACAGTCCATCGATCCACTCTCGGCTGACGATAACATCGTTGTTCATTACGATTGTCCACTCAGCCTGCAGGGCAAGCACCCCTTGATTCCAAGCGACCCCGCAGCCAAAGTTTTGGGTGTTTGCAATGACTCGGCCGAGTGGCAGTTCATTCAGGTAGGTCAGAGTCTCGTCTGCGGAGTGGTTGTCTATCACCACGACCCTCGATAGATCGTTGCCTACAGAGTTCATACTCTCGATACACTTTTTGGTGTACTCAAGTTGGTTGTAGCAGGCGAAGGTGATTGCGAAGTCGTGTTTAGACAAGTTGTTTGGGGCGGCGACTTTAGTGTGCAGTTTATGACCGATAATAGCGCAATGATCTCAGACTTTCGCCTTTATCTGCGTCTTTTACAGCACACCAGACCATATTGGCGCGTTGCTGCCTTATCAGTGTTTGCTATGGTCTGTAGCGCGGCGCTTGAGCCCATGTTTCCCGCTCTCATGCAGCCCTTGATTGATAAAAGCCTGATCGCTCGGCAGGGCGCGAGCCTTTGGCAGGTACCGCTTTTCATTGTGTTGGTTTTTTTGCTCAAAGGATTTGCGGATTACGTATCCAATGTGAGTAGTCAATACATTGCACAACGAACTGTTGCAGACCTCAGGGCCCTTGTCTTCTCGAAGCAACTCGATTTGCCTATGGCGGTACATCAGCGAGAGCAAGGCGGTCGAATGTTGTCGCGCGTTGTGAACGAGACCGCTCTTGTCGGAGAGGCTGTTTCGACTGCGTGGCTCACAATTGTTCGCGACAGCCTTGTCCTGGTTGGCCTAGTCGGCTTCTTGGTCTATACGGCTTGGCAACTGACCTTATTGGTCTTGTTCATGGCGCCACTATTGGCTATTGCCATCAAGAGAGCGAATCGTCGAATTCGTTACTCCAGTGAACGAGCTCAGGGATTAATGGGAAGAATCAGCGGACTCGTAGAGGAGGCATTGGCTGGACTCAAGGAGATCAAGATTTTTAACGCGCACGACAGCCAATCAGATGAGTTCCAAAGGGTGAGCCAAGATCTAAGACAAGAAAATATGCGGGCCATCCGAATTCAGGCCTTGAACGTGCCCCTGGTTCAGGCTATGGCAGCCTGCTCGGTAGCGTTAGTTATTTATGTGGCGTCTCTGTTAAGCAGGAAGGATGCTTTAAGCCCCGGTGAGTTCGTAGCCTTCATCACCGCCATGAGTATGATTTTCGAGCCAGTAAGGCGACTTGCCAACGTCTCGGCTACTCTCCAAAAAGGGTTGGCAGCGGCTCAGTCGCTGTTCAATGTGTTAGACCAGTCAGGAGAGGTTGTTTCGCAAATACAGTCGCGGGTAAGCCCCACCCGGGCCCCCGCTAGGCTGATCGGAAATATCCGATTTGAGGACGTTTGTTACTCCTACCCTGGGCACGAAAAATTGGCCGTAGACCATGTGAGTATCGACATTACCGAGGGCCAAGCTGTTGCCCTGATTGGGCCGTCCGGACAGGGGAAGTCGACCTTGCTCTACCTATTAGCAGGACTCGATAAGCCCCATTCTGGGCGCATTTGTGTAGGCGGCAGAGATATTGGAAAGATTGCAGTCGAGGACTTACGGGCGAATATAGCTTTTGTATCTCAACAGACTGTCTTGTTTGATTTGACGATCGCAGGTAACTTGCGTATCGCAAAACCACTAGCTAGCGATGAGGAAATTTTGCAAGCGTTAAATGATGCAAATGCGCTGGAGTTCGTCCAAAAACTTCCGCAAGGTATAGAGACTAGTCTCGGCTCTCACGGCTCGAGGTTATCGGGTGGTCAACGGCAACGATTAGCGTTAGCCAGGGCATTTTTGAAAGACGCTCCAATTCTCCTGTTAGATGAACCCACGAGTGCACTGGATGTGGGAAGTGAGGCGAAGGTTTCAGATGCCCTAACAAAGTTAAAACGAAATAGAACTACGTTAATTGTTTCACACGATATTCGGGGGTTGAATTGGGTAGATCAAATTGTAGATATCTCAAAGCCCTCTAGTTTGGGCGACCCTAGTTCCAATGACCTCTGCAAACAAAATCGATAAAACTGAGGCATTAAATGTCGCAGTAAATTTTATAGAATACGGCTCCATAAAAAAGCTGATCACAAAAATATGCGTAGAGAAAATAAATCCTAGTAATGATGGGTTAAATATCAAGTCACAATTTTTGTATTTAAACATCATTCGAGAAAAATAAATGATAGGGGCGCATAGCAAGAACAAAGTTGCGAGCAGACCCCATACACCGCTTTGCAATGCCCTCGCGAGTAACTCGTTATGAGGTCCAGCCCCCACACACAGTGAGTTAGAAAAGTAGTTATGGTCCTTAAAAGGGGGCGTACAAGCCTGTTCCATATAGCCAAAGTCTCCATATCCGACCCATGGCTGCATTGATATGAGTTTAAGCGCCGCACGCCCCATCCCAAGCCTCTCGCCCGCGGACGTGTCTTCCCTTTTTGTGTCAATCCATTTAATGGGCTCTGACACAATAGAAGCCAATCTCTGTGACGGCTCAAAAGAAATGATGTAGGCCATTCCGGCCATAATCAAAAAAATTACAGCAGTCGCTTTGACACCCCCGATCCTCCTGCTTAGAACTATCAGAGCAATAGCGATAAAGGCGACCGTTGTAGCAAGCCACGGCCCGCGGCTCTGTGTCTCGATGAGTACATGTAGCCCGGTGCCGATGGCTATTGAGGTGAAACTCCAAATAGCAACAAGGGAGGGTAGGGTGACCGAACGGAAAGTAAGTAAAAACCATACTGAGAACAACAACAAAACCCCTGCGTAAGCACCTAGATCATTGGGCCAAGACTGCAACGAAACAAGTCTCCCCCCAACCCTAGGATCAGAATTAACTGTAAAGTAAAGTAGGAAAATACCGAATACGGCTCCAACGCCCATGATCTCGGACGGTTTTAGCTTAAAGCCTTGTATCCGGGGAACTAGAAAAAATACGATTGCGATTGCGACTAAAAGTCGGGCCGGTGAGTCAAATTCTGGAAACTTTAGAGAGTGCCTTAGTATCTGTCCTATAGCCACCGCTAGAAATGGTAAGGCCAGTGCTAACAAGGGGATCGCCCCTAACGAGTAAAAACCGCTTTTTGGTCTATTCCATTTTTTCCTTGTGATTTCAGTAATAGCAATCGAGATTAAAAGGAAAAATGCAATGCCGCCGGAGTGTGGGATCGCGACTGTTGCTCCAGAGATTAGAAAAATTAAAATTGAAACGATATAATTCACGTGTAGCCTAGATCAATAGAATTCAGACTAAAGGCCCGTAGGCCACAATGGAAAATTTTGCAGGAAACATATCATTGTTACGGATTTCAAGTTCTTCCACATATTGCCGAGACGGAGATGTGTGGATGGGGTTTTAGTGGGGGGCATACCACGTCACCCGGACTTCTTAGGACATCATGTTGTTTTTTTATGAAATCTTTCTGACTGCACTAAGCGGATTTTTAGTCGCGCTCTTAGTCAGTTTTCTGATAGTGTTGACAAAGAGTTGGCATGGAAGTTTGACGTTCGACACACGAGATGGCATTCAGAAGTCTCATACGGTTCCCACGCCACGTGTTGGAGGGCTTGCAATAATGTTGGGACTCGTGGTCAATTCAACTAGCTTGCCAACAGAGCTGAGCCTCGTTTACAACAATATGCTGATTGCGGCCTTACCAGCGTTTGCGTTTGGGTTCTGGGAGGACATAACAAAGAAAGTTGGTGTTTGGGAGCGTTTAGTTTCCTGCATGGTTAGCGGCCTTCTCGCAACTTGGTTAACGGGAGTTGTAATTCAGAGTGTTGGAATAGTGGCACTTGATGTCATGTTAAAGAACCCACTATTCATGGCTTTTTTTACTGCTTTCGCCTTGGCCGGCATGGCTAACGCAATAAATCTTGTTGATGGTCTCCATGGGTTGGCAGCGGGAGTGGTTATCATCGGCCTAACAGGCCTAAGTGCGGTTTCTTACTTGGCAGGGGACAGGCTAATTATAGTTTTAGCTGCGTCTGTGATATTCACTACTGGTGGATTTTTCCTTGTCAATTTCCCACTCGGAAAAATTTTTCTAGGGGATGGCGGAGCGTATCTATTAGGATTTACGAGCGGGTGGATGGCCATCTTGTCGTTTAACCGAAACCCGGAAATCAGCTCGATATCCCTATTACTGTTGTTCGGCCTGCCGATCGTGGACACGCTCACCTCGATTGTGAGGAGAGCTTACGAAAGAAAGAAAATCGATCATCCTGATCAAATGCATCTGCACAGTTTAATAAACAAGACTCTGAGTCAAAAATACATGAGAGGATCCAGCCGAAATAGTCAAAACGCAACTGCTGGATTTCTGAGTTGTCTCTTCGCTGTCGTCCCATGTTTAATTGGAGTCTACACATGGAACAACCCCAGTCTTGGTTACATTGGTCTCGTACTATTCGTTATAGTTTACGCCACTACATATAGAGCCCTGGCCAAACAATGCATCAGGTAGGGTGGAGGCAGATTTCAAACGGGCTCTGAAGAAAGTTAGACATACCGGTGGCTAGGGGTTCTGATTCGTAATCAGAAATGACTCTACAGTCGCGCCCTGAGCAATTGCGTTCGAAAGCCATACGGGCTTTTTGCCACGGCCCGTCCAAGTATTCCCGTTGCCATCCATATACTTCGGAGCCAGCTTCTGGCGGCTTTTTGGAGACACTTTGACACCACTACGCGCCCTTTTGGACGACGGCTTCTCGGTAGACCCAGCGCCCGAGAAGGCTGACCGGATGTCCTCGTACCGAATACCATAGTCCCTGATTTGCTGCTTAATCGACTTGATCACTGAAGATAGTTCGCTGCGCCTCGCCTTATCTGCTTTTTTCTTTAGAGAGGCGATTTGTGTAACCAACTCGGAATAGGAAGGCATAGGTACTCCTTAACGTTGTATAGTGATGCACCGGAGTATAGTCGTACTGAATACTGGTGTAAAGTAGAGCAGCAATATTTAGAATGTATAACGATAAATCATTTATATTCTTTGCGCGCCTAGTTTCTGTGTATACATAGCAGACGACTTGCAGTAAGTGAAGAGGTCTGTATGAATGACGCAAATCTGGTCAGTAAATAGTGAAGCCTTTACTCGGAAAGTAATAGAACAGGTAAGCACATAAATGTCAATAGCAAGTATTATCAAGAAGTTGTTGTTGGAGCAAAGGTTGGGCAAGATCGGCTCAGATCAATACGGCCCGGAAACCCTTGCGGTAAAAAATGCAATTCGTAAACTTGCTTACAGATATAGAACACCATACGTACTAGGAGTTCTAATCGCCGCGATAACGGCGAAGAGAATGGGTATATCGGGCACTTCGGTTGTCGAGTTTGGTGTGGCTCGGGGCGAAGGCCTCAATGAGTTAGCGTCGATATCACAGGTAATTCAATCGACATTTGGGATAAAAATTGACGTCTACGGCTTTGACTGGGGGGCCAGTGGACTGAGGGAAACGATTGACTTTCGCGACCATCCCGAGATGTGGAAGCCTGGAACTTATTGTATGGAATCCCCGAATGAGATGGTAGAGAACTTTCGAAAGCGAAATGTGTCACTTGTGATTGGAGATATTCACAATACAATTAAATGTCTCGACAAAGCTCCACTACCCATTGGATTTGTGATAGTTGACGTCGATTATTACAATTCAACCGTGCCAATAATGGAGTGGTTATTGCAAACACCCAGTACAAACTTGTTGCCTGCCGTGCCGCTATATTTGGATGATACCGACTCCTTATTTGCATTGAGTGAGTATACCGGCCAAAAATTAGCCATCAATGAATTCAATCAGAGGGTGGAATTCCGTAAAATCGACAAAAAGTCTGAAAAGTATAGGTTATACGCCGTAAATTGCTTTGACCACACACTAAGAAATACTATAAATCCCATAAGACTCGACATAAACCATCGGAATTTAATTCAACTTCTAGATCCCAAACAATTTTAGCTTGCATTTCGACTAGACATAACAATCGAGGGTGGATGCTTGACGCTAAGGTGGGCAAATGGAAATGAACCTGATTTTAACAATGGCAGGAACCTATTCTAGGTTCAAATTATTTGGGAGCAAGATCCCGAAATACCTAATGCCTCTAGGGGATCGTACTGTTTTGTACAAGGTACTTGAAAACCTAACGTCCCAACATAATTTCAAATCGATATACCTAATCGCAAATAAAAATGATCAGTTATTCTATCCAATCGTAAAGTCAATATTGGAAAAATTTGAATTCACAGAATCAAATTTAACTTACATAGACACCACACGCAGCCAGGTCGAAACCGTTCTTACAGGTGTAAAGCAATTTCCAGCGTTTAGTGGTTCAATCCCTTTAGCAATAACTAACATAGACACCTTAACGTTCAATAGAAAAAGCCTATTTCAAACTGTCAAAAAACTCGGACCCGAAGAGGGCTTAGTGGATGTATTCTCGGCGACTTCAAAAAATTATTCGTATATCTTTGCAAATGACGCAGAAACGGTGTCTTTCATCGTGGATGGTAAGCCCGTAAGTGATTTGGCTTGCAGTGGGCTATATTGTTTTGGCGGGTACAGTGTCGTTCAAAGAATTGGTACAGAAATTATGAAGTGTTCCGAAAATCCGAATTTCACGACTTTGTATAATGCCATGATTAGAGAGAAGTTATCCGTCAGATATAAGGCCACATTATCAAAGCGTGAAACTATTGTACTTGGAACCCCAGAGGAATACGTAATCAATATGCACAGAGTAAAATAGTGTATGAAGAGGATACAAAAGCTACGGGGTGGGTCTCTCGCTAAAACTGAAATTGTGAAGATGGGCGAAGAGCACTTTGTCCGGAAGACCGTTTCTTATTCTTGCGATAGGGAATATGGCCTGGTTCGTTGGCAGTCACAGATACGGAAAATGTTGCATCTACGGCAGCACCTCGGTGAACGAGCATGTTCCGTAGTCCGGCAAGGGATTTGTGATGACGGTTATTATTATGATATGCCATACCATGCCAACACCGTAAACTGTTGGACCGCTGTAACAAGAGGTGAGTGTGTTGAAGAAATCGCGATAGAGATATGTAACCTCCTCGATAATATGACGAAGCGGATCTATTCCCCGTCTATAGGCAGTATGGGTGTATATATGTTTGAGGAAATTGTCCTCCCATTAAGGCGGGCTGTAAATTATATTGAAAATAACGATATCGAATTCGGGGACGGTAGCTGGGCGCGAAAACAAATAGAAAATTGTATTAAGGTGGTCGAAGATAGAATTTCTCTTTTTAAAGAACGCGTTGTAAAGGAGTCGCTGACCCACGGTAACATGACTCTGGAAAACCTATTGTGGGATTCGGATTCAAAAAAAGTAATAATAATCGACCCATACGCCGAAACCTACTGTGAAAACATTAACGGAGACTATTCACAAATTCTTCAGTCCACCCTATCTGAGTATGAGAGGGTAATAGCTAACAACTCATTTTTAAATTGGACGTTCGGAGACCCCTATCCGATAGAAGTGCCATTTACCCCATTACGTGAAATCGCATCTAGAATACAAGTGCACTTTGAAAATACGACCTCGTACGACCCTTTGCTCGCAGATATCTACTATGGGTCTCAGTTTACACGTATGTTCCCATTCAAAATAAAGAGTGATCCTAGGTCGGCTTACGGTTTCCTCTTTCACGGAATTGACATACTGACACGGAATATCAAATGCTAGAGAAAGTAAATGGCACCGGTGATTTCCCGGGTTACAGAATGAATGTGACGTTTGATGAGACGATTAACATCGAGTGGATCCCTTTGAGGCTACTGATGCAGAGGGAGTCTAGCAAGAAGGCTATAGTCTTCGTTGACCCCGTTGTACTCACTAAACAGGATTATTTGCTTGAGTATGAGTCCACATTTGATCATTTTACGTTGGTTCCAACCAACCTCAGTGAATATAACAAGGATACGGAATCATTACAATCGATACTAAGGGTACTTGAAGACCGAGGAACTGGGAGGCGGGATACACTAATTTACGCTGTTGGAGGGGGGGCATTAATCGACACAGTTGCACTTGCAACCGCGTTGTACCGCAGGGGGGTTCATCTCGTTAAAGTGCCTACGACTTTATTAGCCTTCGTAGATGCTTCGATTGGCATTAAGACGGCCGTTAATTTTTTAGGCCAGAGAAACCGAATCGGTATTTATAATCCGCGGTTTAATGTTGCACTTGACCCTACATTGTTGAAGTCACTTAACCCGGATTTGGTACGCCAGGGATTGGGGGAGATATTTAAAATCGCTATTATCAAGTCTCGTGAACTTTATGAATTGATAGTAGCCAATTCAGAGAGAGTTGTCGATACTCAATTTTACCTTGAGCCTTCCGGACGTAGAATTTTAGATCGAGCAATACATTTAATGCTAGAGGAATTGCATGATAATCCGACCGAGACGAACCTAAGGCGAGTTGTGGACTATGGACATACTTTTTCTCCGTTGGTTGAAATGGCGTCAATAAGTAGGACGGATAGTGGGAGCCTGTCTCATGGACACGCCGTTGCTTTCGATTGCCTTTTATCGGCGTTGATTTCCCACGAGCGTGGAATTTTATCAGGCCAAGTATATGACTCCATAATAGATCTTTACAGAGCACTTGGATTTTCTTGCGATTTGAGCCTACTATTCGATTCGGAACTGGCCTGGTCGTCTCTATTGGAAATGACCAAGCACCGCGGCGGAAGGCAGAGTATTCCGGTCCCTAAGGATATTGGGGAGAGCGTGTTTATAGATGACCTCTCCTTGCCAGAGTTGAGCGCTGCACTCGACAAGTTGAAAGCTCAGTTAACCTTATGCTCTACATAATAACGGGTACCTCCCATGGCCTGGGGTATGAGATAGCAAAATTATTAGTTGCGGGGAATTCCGTCATCGGAATATCCAGATCTCTTGGCCAAGCGTCAACACTCGACAAGTCGAATTTTCTCTGGGTAAAGGCTGATCTCTCCGATGGAGAGGGTGCACTAAAGGAGATCTTGACTGAGCAGGTTATACCGTCAATAAACGGTAGAGATTTTATGATTGTTGCAAACGCGGCTGAGTTTTATGTGGGGGAGGAACGGCCGCCACACGATGTTGAGGAGCGCATCCTCAGAGTTAACTATCTGATGCATAAGGTGCTCATTGAATATCTGAAGCGATTTAGTGTGCGACGTATTTTTATCGTCAATTCGATCGCTGGATTAAGGGGACAGCTTAACCAGGATGAATACTGTGCTTCAAAGCACGCACTTCAAGGATACTCTAGATCGCTTATTAAGCGCGCCAAAAATTCAGACTTCGATGTAATGATAATTAATCCAGGTGGAATTCGTACTTCACTTTGGGAGAAGTGGGTAAACGAGTCATCAGATGGCTTTATACCAGTGGAAAATTTGGCTAGCTTGATTAAGTTCATGCTCTTACTGCCGGGAAGGGTTTTTGTTGAGCAGTTCACGATTTTACCACCCGAGGATATATCTTTGTGAGGGGTGGCGGTACCGAACGTACGATTTTATTAGTTTGGCGAAACTATAAAAATACCGAAGTCAAATTCTAGGAATAGTTTTGTCATATTTTTATAAAATTTGGATACACCTTACACCTAAAAGAAAACTAGAAGCTTATGGTGTATTGTTTCTATCAGCGGCAACGGCACTGAGCGAGCTTCTATTTCTATACATTATATATATATATATTAATACTCTGCTATCGCCAGATACTAAACCCAGAAATGCAACGTTATCTGAAATATTAACGGACATTTTAGGGCTTGACACTTCAAGGGCCGTATACATCGTTATTCTGGTTCTGGCTACCACCACATCACTCAGATTAATTTCGAGCGCCATCTCGAACCGCTTGTGCAGCAGGATCGGTCACGAGCTTTCAATTAGGCCTTTTACCTTGCTTCCGAACATAAGCCCGAGGAAGGTCCAGGCGCTAGAAGTCGACGCTGTTTACACCATTATGTCTAAGGGAATTGATCACATTGTCACCAATGTAATATTCCCGAATATCCTCCTCTTCTCTAGCGCAACAATAATATTTGTTATGCTCCTTGGAGCCTCTTTTGTTTTTAATCCAATAATTATAATCACTATCATAGCTGCGACCATATTACCATTAAGCATTGTTATGCTGCTGGTGAGAAAGAGGCTGAAGCATTATTCTATTCTAATAAACAGCGGCTACTCAGCTAGCAACATTCGTCTACGTCATGCGATTGAAGGATACAAGCATCTCATAATATCTGGAAACTATGCTTCGTTTTTGCTGGAATTTTCTAATACTATCCGTAACTTAAGGGACGGGGTCTCTAAATCAAATTTTTATGGGGCTCTTCCTCGAACACTAATTGAGGCAGCCGCGTATTCGGCACTCTTGTTCGGGCTATTGGTTGTACCGGCTATCAATTCTGACGGACCTGGAGGTATGTACTCCGAATATCTCGCTTGCGGTTTATTCGCGCTAAGATTGTTACCGTTTTTTGGGCAAGTATTTTCGGCCCAATCTAGTTTGAAATTCGGAGCCGAGTTTACAAAACGCTATTTTGACTTCCTGAAGTGTCTCCATCGTCAAGCTGACTGGGATGGCCAAAAGCCAGTAGAGCGCTCTGGGATTTTACAGGGCAGCAGCAGCGAAATTTATGAACTAAGAATTTGCAATTTGCGTTTGAACACACCCGATCGAATTGTCCAATATCCCCCGGACTTAAGGTTCTCTCGTGGACGAATGTACTTCCTATCGGGGCCCTCAGGCTCAGGCAAGACAACATTGTTGGACGTGATTGCGGGTCTCCATATGCCGAATTCTGAGTGCAATATTTTTGTGAACTCGACTAAGGTGGATCTCTTCATGGAGACCAATTGGCACCGTAGCGTCCGCTATCAGGGGGATTGGGACTTTATTCAACGCGGAACGATTTATGATCACTTCGGCAGGAGTGGTATTACTAGAATTGAATTGGTTGACCGTTACCTCGAAGTTGTGGGATTGGCGGATTCATACCAGAGCTCTGAGAGCCGTAATGAAGGGAAGTATGTTGCAACAAAAGGAAGTTTTTACCTCGAAGATGCCGGTCTGAATTTAAGTGCCGGCCAAAAAAGCCGTTTGGGCCTTGCTGTGTCCTTGGCACAAGGGAAAGATATATTGATACTTGACGAGGTATTTTCAACCATTGATAGAAAGCGGTCAATTGAGATTATCAAATATATAAGAACTCATCTCCCACATACAATCACCATATTCACAACCCATGATCTGTCCTTCTCTGACTACGCAGATGAGGTCATATGTTTGAGCTAAACACAATCTTAATCTGCCGCCGTTACTTTGGTATTGAACAAGGGTTGATTAATTACCTATCCGGGCATTCAAAAATTTTTCAGTATTTGGAAGACGTTCCGTTCAAGGAAAAAAGGTTAAAAATATTGAACCGATTATTTCCTAGAACGTTTCACCTACTGATGAAGAATTTTTACATAAAAAAAATTGTCGGATTTTGGAGCGAAAAGGGTGCAACGCCAACTTCACTTATCATAGTAATAGGTGAGTCTTTCGGGATTCCGGCGCTGAAAAGTCTGCGAAGACTTTATCCATCGATACATATAACGTTTTATACTTGGGACGCCATTAAAAACTGGAGAAACTACACCTTAGAATATAACTCGTACGTTAACCGATTCGTCACGTTTGACCCCAAGGATTCGGATAGATACGGTCTTATTCAGCAGGATCTTTATATTCCCGACGACGTGTTGGGTTTCGATGGAAGTGTCACCTCGTCGAGGAGGGAGTACGATGTATGTTTCATCGGAAACTTTCATTCGAACAGAATCGAAATGCTTGCGAATTTTCTAACTGGAAATCCGGTCAAACGACACTACATATACATTTATTGTAAAACGCCGCTGCATCAATTGTTCGCACGATACAAAGCATGGCGTCTAAAAGTCGATAGGGCAGTCATATTTTCTGGTCGAGCCCTGAGTCGACATGAGGTAATTTCTGCCTACCGATCAAGTCGCTGCGTCATAGATCTCCCCCATTATCATCAAACTGGTTTGACAATTCGTACATTCGAGGCTCTGGCATCGGGTTGTGGGTTAGTGACGACCAA
>JACCDX011299881.1_pt1 | contig 13561 bp, 5 predicted proteins | sample 7449681 | NCBI WGS metagenome assembly JACCDX01 (sample SAMN15323450, study PRJNA562643) | freshwater metagenome | isolation source: river surface water | place: USA:Blue River Watershed | collected 2017-08-18
TAGCGGTATTGTGCGCTGTCGCAAACGTCCCGAATAGGTCCAATTCAATTTTGGAATGGCCTTTAATAAGGGACTCCAATTCAAAATGGGCCAAACCCATACGCATCGTTACATGCGACCTCTTTTGGAACGTATTCAATCGGGGCAGATTGATCCCTCGTTTGTCATCAGTCATCGCCTGAGTTTTGACAAAGCACCAGGCGGATACAAAATGTTCCGTGACAAACAAGAAGCTTGCACGAAGATTGTGATGCACCTGAACTGAAGTTAAGGCGGCCACCGAGAGATCCTTGCGCATTTGAATCTTTCGAACGGACCACCTGCGAACATGAAACGCTGTGGAACTTGTCGTGCATAGGAGAGCTTTGTCCGGCGGGCCATGCTATAATCGTCATGGCCTTATGAAGCGAGAGACGGAGATTTCCGTTAGACTGGAAGGTTCTCCTATCAAACCATCTTTCTGGATTCACAATGCGTTTCGCAATCGCGCCTTCTCTGCTCCTCTTCCTGTTTAGCAGCCAAACTGAAGCTCAAATCCTCTCGCCCTCGACCCCGGTTCAGGTGGACGGGATCATAGGTGAAAGCGAATGGGATCAGGCCATTGAAACGACTCTTTCGTATGATAACTCAGCCTTTCGGGAAAAAGTCATCGCTGCCGATCGCGGGACGAGAGTGCGGATCAAATCCAGTCATGACACCCTTTATTTTCTGGTTGAAGCTGAAGATCCGCATCCCGAACAGATTAAATTCCAGCAAAGTTTCCGAGACAAATCCGATAACGAGGACAGGGTCGGAGTCTGGATCGATACCGAGGGCCGTGGGCGTTCCGTTTTCGTCTTCTATTTCAGTGTCTCCGGAACCAAAAAAGATGGCCTTTTCGATGAATCAACAGGCTCAGCCGAGTGGGAATGGAATCCCCGCTGGGACGCTGCCCGTCAGATGACGGAGCACGGCTTTATCATGGAATGGGGCATTCCCTTCAGCCTTTTGCGCTATCGATGGACGGAGGACCCGCAGACCTGGACGATCCTGCTCCGCCGCATCGTCCCCCGCGATCAAAGCATGCTGCTGTCCAATTCCAAGCTCAGGGAAGACGAGCCCTGCCAAGCCTGTGGAGCGGAAAAGCTAACGCTGGAAGGGCTCCCTATGACGGCAGCGCCGGATCTTTCCATGCAGTATGGTTACAGAAGTCGATCGTTTGAACAATCGAATGAGCTTAAGGATCCCGTGAGCCTTGATTTCAGCTGGCGTTTTCTGCCCAATAGCAAGGCCCGGCTCACCCTATTTCCGGAGTACTCAGAAATCTCGCTCGATAAACTCGCGGTTGGCTTCAATCGCGACGCTGAGTATGTAAGGTCCGAAAAGCGCAGCTTCTTCACCGATGACAGCACGCTCTTCTTCACCCCAAGCAACACCTTCTATTCACGACTCATCAGCGACATCGACTACGCGGGCAAAGTCAGCATTATCGATAGCAATCATGAATTCGCCCTGCTCGCTGCGCGCGACAGATCGCGGGATTCCATCGTTCAGCATCCCGATGGACGCTATGCAATGCTACAGAGAACGCCGACAGCCAGCGATGACCTCGTTGCCCGCTACCGCTTCAAAATCGACAATTCCATCCTCGGCACTCTTCTGACTCATCGGGTTTCCAAGGATTATACCAACACCGTGAATCATGTTGATTTCCTGACGAAACCGACAGCGGAAAGTTCACTTTTCGTGGAAGGCTCGGAATCGCGAACGGAGGCCGCAGAGAAAAGTACGAGTCACATGTACGGCGGCTCCTACAGCATAACCAAATCAAACTGGAATGCATCTCTCTCCGCGCACTCTATCGACAAGGATTACGATCCTGCCCTGGGTCGTGTGGATCTTACGGGCATTCGGCGTTTCTATGCCGGCGGCGGACCGCAGTTCTACTTCGACAACCTCATTCAGGCGATCCTCCCTTCTCTTTCCGTCACCAGCATCGATACGCTCTATTCCACCGACCACACCCTGAGCCGGACCCTCGGCTTTTTGCTCCTGGGCCCCTATAATTCCGGCTTAGAATACTGGCACGCCACAGGCATTGAAAAGTTCCAGACCCGGACCTACGATATGCCCTCGGATTCCTATCTTTTCCGCATGGAGCCCCTGGACAGCTTTAAATTCCTGCTTTCACACAACACTGGCCTTTTCATCGATTACACGCAAGGCCTTATCTATCGCAATACAAGCTCTGTCCTTCAACTTCGCTATGATCCATCAGCTCAACTAAGCCTCGAATATGAGACTTCGACCTATCAAGCAAGGTTTGATTCGGGGGATAAAAACTTCGGTTCCAGTCAGGCCTACACCGCAGGCCTTCACTTTTCAGAAAGGATCAGCACCTCGGTCATCTATCAGACCTTGTTCGACCGAACGAACTACGATGACTACAAGCAAACCCGTAAGCAGCTCCAGCTCGTCAGTCAATATTTAAGCAAAAGTGAAAACTGGCGACTGATGGCAGGCTACTTTCAGGAGCTTATTCGTGAAACCGCAGTGGATCCCGTCGAGGTTCATAACGTCTTTCTGAAAGCCGAATGGCAGCTCTAGACCCTCGTGCTGCTGACCTTTTCCTAAAGGGACCGCAGAGCGATATGCACCGTTTACAGGATGACCCCGCTTCGCTCATGTCACGGTGGCGTAGCCGGGGTTAAAATTTTTGAGTTCAAAGAAAAGGAGCCGAATTTAAAGAATCAGGGAATGCGAGTGCAGGCGCATTGAAGGCAGCGAACAGATGCATTTTAGCTGGCTTCGCGCGGTTCAAAGCGCTCAGAGTCCTTATCAAAGGTTCGGAATGCCAAACTTTCACCATCCAGGACTCGATTGGCAAGTTCCGGTGTTCCCTGAATCTTCAGGATTTCATAATTCTGCCGCTTGCTGCTAGGCAAGGAGTTGAAGACAGCATCATGAAGAATGATGATATTGCTGGGATTCATGCTACGCGAAGCAAAAATCGGACGGCTCGATTCACTGTAATCTGATGCCATGGCGATCGAACGACCCCACAAATCGTCCCGAATGCGACCGGATCGGGAAAAGTAGGATTTTACGGGACCACGGACGATGCCAATGGAGCAATAGATCTTTTGCGGAGCGTCCAAGGACTGGACTAGACCATCAAATTCCTCTATCAGTCTTTCAGCCAGCTCGACCGCGGATTCCGATTTCAAGCGACCGGTTTGATGAAACGGATAGCCGATCGAGCAAAGAAAGCCATCCCCCATTTCACGGATCATATAGGCATTGCACTGAAAACGCTGGGGATCGTAGCGTTCCATTAGGAGTTGGCGGCAACGCACCATGAAGTCCTCCACGACCTCCTCATAGCCTTCATGCATCAGATCCACCCCACCTTCGATATGAAAGTGAAGGATACAGGCATCCTTCTCGCCGACCGGCATGGTTTGTTCCACCTTCCGCCCCTCGCGAATTTGCATGATTTGATGGGGATAGAAAACCTTGGAGAGTTGCTGGAAGCTGTGCATGAGAAGGTTATCGCTTTCCTTCCTTGCTGATTCCGTCACCACGATCCGATGACCAATGGCCAGTAGCATGAGAAAATTCTCGGCTGCAACTCCATAAAAAATCAAGAGATTTTCGGCCGAATCAATCAGACCCATCCAAATGAGCATTTGAATAAAACCGCTGATCAGGAACGAACCAAAAGCCACATTGAAGATCAGAAGGTGCGCCTCACGGTACTTAAAGAATAGGTAGGTCCCGAACCAGACCGTGCTGGCTTGAATGATGATGGACAGAATAGAACCGGCATAAGCTCTTAGAATAGGGTTCACAAGTTCAAACGCCAATGCTCCCAAGGACAAGCAGGCGTAAACAATGAAAAGAGTATGAAGACGGCGGGAATAACGCTTGATCTCCAGAAATTCATCCACAAATAGAGCCGTGAAAACGACACAGAACAGGGAAAGAATACCTCCCCATTTCATATAGTGTGGGACGTAATAGACCGACCATACCCAGGTTGCAAACATGACAAAGGATAATAGATAGCCAAGATAATAGAGGTAGATAAGTTTGCGATAGGCGATAAGCAAAGTCGCGGATAGGAACACACTCATGAGGAGCATAGTGACGACAGTTTGATAGCGAAGCTCGCTGCTATGAATGGAATTGCGCAGCTCGTCGTAATCTTTCCAAAAGGTGAAGGTTGTTTGCTGAACCACCGCATCGGTTCGTTTGCGGATATAAATCGTGCTCATGGTTTTTGGTGGCAGGGGAATTGTCACGATCCTCTTTTTAAGGGAATCCTGCTGTGTCATTCGCCCAATGAGTTCCTGGCCACGGTAAACCTCGAATTCAGCATAGACATTGTGAGGATCATGCAGGTGAATGCTTTGAACATGTGGATATGGGTTAAAGAATTGGATTCGATACCAAAAGTTTTCCGAGGTATAGCCGTGGTTGATGACATCAGACTTCCCGCGTATGAAGCGTTCTTGAAAACCCGGCGTGTCCACGGCTTCTATGGTTTCTTCGCCTTTGTACCAAAAAAGCATCTTTCCGAGCGATTTTCCCTCGAATTTATCCTGGGACAGATCAACGAAGTCGGTCGGGCTTTCTGTTTGGGTCGGTGGCGCTGAAACAGCCAATGGCAGTCCGCTGTGCGCCGCTGCAAGGTTCGGCAGACAAAGCTGAATCAGGATGAAATAGCGGAATAACCACATGGATTGCAATGACTCGTTGATGAATGCTTCGGAATAATCCTCTTGCTAGTTCGGAATTCCACTCGAAAAATAAAGCGGATTTCCAGGCTAAACGCGGGTATCCACAAGCTAAATGTGATCTGAAAAGTGCCGATACGGAACTCTGAGGCATTCCATGGCATCACTCTTGGCAGGCGCTTGATGTTCAGGTTTCTCGTCGCACTTACAAGCTTCCTCCTCCTTTGCGATCCTTCCAGGGCGCAGAGCGAACTCATGATCCGGGATGGATTCGCGGATGCCGATGTCTTTCCCTTTGAAATGCTGGCCGATCAGAGTGGGCAGGTTGAATTCCATAACCTTCCCCAGGATGGGGCGGCCTGGCAGGCGGCATCAGCTGCCAACCTTAATCTTGGCTACACTCATGTTTCCTACTGGCTGCGCTTTCGGATCACCCAGCAGACTGAACAATTGAAGCACGTGTTCCTGGAAGTGTCCTATCCTCTCCACGATCGCCTGGAAATACACATTCCAGACAGTCAGGGCCGCTACAAGCGGACATTGGTTGGAGATAGCTTTCCCTTCGATGAACGCCCGATTCGAAATACCCGCTTTCTGTTTGAGCTGGATCTCAGCGAAGTGACTGGCAAGGATATTTACGTGAATTTTCGTAGTGGCAGTTCGATGCGGATCGGGATGCGAATCTATTCACCGGCGAGTCTTTTGGAACGGAATCAGTTGGAAACGGCGGCCTTCTTCCTCTTCTATGGCACCATGGCGGCGATGATTCTCTACAATGTTCTGCTCTATATCTCGATTCGCGAACAGACCTATATCTACTATGTCTTTTACATCTTCAGTCATACCCTTTTTCAGATGTCGCTCAACGGTCATCTTCTGCAGTTTATTATTCCTATGTTTCCGACCCTTGCGAGCGCCATGATTCCGACCCTGGTCGGTACCGCCAGCATCGGCGTCTCCCTTTTTACGAGATCTTTCCTGGAGACGGCCACCTATATTCCCCGCACTGATCTGGCCCTTAAAATATGCTGGATGGCCGGAGTTGTCCTTATCGTTCTTAATTTCTTTCTGCCTTATGCGGTGATCATTCCTTTGGCCAATCTCCTGCCATTCTACTTTTCTCTGGTCTGCTTCGTCAGTGGAGTGTTGCGTCTCCGTCAAGGGTATAAGCCAGCAGGAATATATGTGACCGCGTTCGCGGCATTCTTTTCAGGGGTTATGCTGGCAGCAGCACTGACCTTCGGGCTGGTTCCCAACACGATCCTGACAGAGTATGGTGCTCAGATTGGCTCGACCATTGAAGTGATCACGCTGTCCATCGCTCTGGCGAGCAAGATCAACTCGGAACGCAAGATTCGCTATGAAGCCCAAAAGAAAGCTTTAGCTTTGGCTCTTGAAAAAGAGCATTCCTATGAACAGATATCCAAACTCCTCTATCCTCATCAGCTGACTCTGATCCAGAAAGGCGAGCCGATCGAACGGACGATGCCGACCGGTCTAGATACTGCCTGTGTCCTGTCCTTTGACGTCATCGGCAGTTCGAAAGTAAAGAACGAAGGATTCAATGATCTGTTCGAAGAATTCATGGCCGACTGCCGCGAACTCATGATGCGTGGGTATGATGGCCAGACCTTTACAAGCAATGGCTACATGATCAAGGAAATGGGTGACGGCTTTCTTTGCTCCGTCGGCTTTCCCATGAGTCAACTGGGACACTCAAAGTCAGAATGTGCCGTTGAATTGGCTCGCGAGATCATCAGCCGTTTCGCGCTTTTGAATGAAAAGTTGGATGGACCCACACCGATTTATTGCTGCATCGGGGTTGCCATGGGGCAGGTGCGATCCTATTTCTCCAAGTCCGGTTCCATCAAGTATGACCTTTGGGGGACCGGTATAGTTCTGGCGACGCGCTATGAGTCGATTCGGAAGGAGCTCGTTCAAAAACTCAAACTCAATCCTTCCAACCTTCTCATCATCCAGGAGGATGTCTATCATTCCCTGCCCAGTGATATTCGAAAAGAGTTTCAAGTTCATGCCCTGCAGGATCTGGGCATCATGGTGAGGGATCATCCGGAAGCGACCATGCTGGTGTTTAAACAGATTTACAATCCGTCAACATCGGTGGATCTGGCGAGTTAGGGGTCAAGCGTGCTAAGACAGAGGTTGATTCAAAAATATAATGCCTTGGATAAGACGAACCAATCAGGTGTCGCGCTGTCCTTGTTCGGCGTTGCCGGTTGGACACTCGCTATCGCCATGGTCTACCTGTTCGGACAAATTTTTCAGCAACCGGCGAAAATTAATCTCACGCATTTTGTGATCATACCCTCCTGTCTTGTCCTCGTAAGCATGATTTTAAACTTCTTTGAATATGATAAGAAGTGGGGTGTCAAACCCAGTCGTCTGACAGGATTTCTAACGATACTCCATGGCATTTGGGGGCTTTATGTCAGCCTGCAGATGAATGAAAATTATAATGGCTATATAGTCTTATTCCTTTTCTCCTTTGGACTCTTGTATCTTAAAACCAGCTTCGGTTTCCTGCCTACCCTGGTGTTTTCCGCATTTCACATGGTCCTTGCGCTGATCATGATTGCCGCCTTGAAGATAAATCTTGGTACGGACGAATACATTTTCTTTCTGTTTTTTGCGTTTTATGGTGGCAGCTCAGCCTTTGTGAACGAAATGAATCGACGCCGAAGCCTGCATCTCAAGAGCGCTATAGCCCAGAGAAAGCACGGTTACGAGCAGCTGGAAAAGATCCTGTTCCCCCACCAGATCAGGAATATTGCTGCAGGTGCAGCTGTGGAATCCACGTTACCGATCCAGCAGGGTTTTGGCTGCTGTGTGCTCTTTGAAGTCGTCGATAGCGCCAAGATCAAACATGAGCTGGCTCAGGAATACATCCGTGACATTTTTCGCCTCTTCAGTCTTCAGCTACGGCAATCCTATGAGCCTGGGGCCCAAATTTCCAATGGCTATCGGGTGGCCGAGATGAACAATAAATTCGTCTGTACGGTCGGTTTTCCCTTTCACTGCCCCAACGGCGAGCGGCCTTCCCGATTGTCCTTAAAGATTGCCAAGGATTTTATCAACATCTTCCAGGAAAATATTCTGAGAATGGACTACTACAAGCCCATTCCCTGTTCCGTGGTCATTGCCGCGGGCGAACTGGAAGGCTTTTTTACGCGCGGCTTTCCGATCGAATACCAACTCCATGGCGAGCCCCTGATCAAAGCCGAGCAGATTAACCAAATGAGCAAGCTGGCTCGTTTGAATGATAAAATACAAGGGTCCACACTGGTCATCCAAGATAGGGTTTTCAATAGCTTAAGGTCTGTGGAACGAAGGGACTTTATGCCCATCGAAATTCAGGAAGCCCACACACAGGATGGGACCAACGCCACTATCGAAAAGCTTTATGTTCAGGAGATCCCGTATGAAAGTTCATCATCTGCGGATCGGAAAGCTAGCTAGTGCTGGTCCAATAAACTGAAAGAAATGTGCTGGCAGCGTTACTACAAACTCCACTCGTGCATAGCCCAAGTTTGTGTCGGTTGAATCTTTTAGGCAAATTTCTATACTACAACCATTCTCATCCAGAAATGATTTTACTGCCGTCATACCAACACCTCTGCCGGATATATCCGTTACACTCTTTGCTGTTGAAAATCCGTTGGCAAAAATTAGATTGGCTATGTACTCAGGCTTCATGGGAGATGCTGGATCTATCAAACCACGCTTACGCGCAATATCGTAAATTGCGGCCAGATCAAGCCCTTTTCCGTCGTCGTGGAATGCTATTTGCAGGTTACTCTTCTGTGAACGTAAATCGAAGGTCAGTGTTCCTTGTGGCGGTTTACCCTTTTCCAATCGTTCTTTGGATGTTTCAAGTCCGTGGTCGATGGAATTGCGTATAAGATGCGTAAATACATAGGTAAGGAATTCATGTGCAGATTTATTGATACTAAATCCCAGATCGTTAAAAACAATTACGGGCGCTTCCTTGCCCAGTTGTCTTGCTAAACTGGCCGTCGACTTGAGTTGAGCGTCGAGAACTTGCTTAAGAGAAATGATGATCAAGCCATTTAATTCTCTTCTCATTGAATCTATTCGCTCATTTAAACCGTTCGAATTTGCCAGTACTTCAATCTCGGATAAAAGCTGGAGGTTTCTAGCTATCGTTTCTCGCCCAACTGAGAGCTGGTCACACACCTGAGGAGTTCGCCCCAATTTCTCAGTATTAACTCTTTTGTATTCATCGACTGCCGATTCCGTCAAACGTAGTTTTTCAAGCATAGTCTCCAGATTCCAATGACTATTTTTCATGGCATCGCTATAATATTGCTCAGCTAAGTGGCAAGCTTCTGACAAAGAATTCAAATGATACGATCTAGCTAACCCCTTCATTGTATGCATATTTCTAAAGAGAAACTGTATCGTTTGATAATTAAATGTGTGCGATTCCGTCAGAGCAGAGCGACTTTCCTCAATAAATCGACTACACGAATTGATTAGGGAACTAAATTGATCAAGCGGCACATTGATAATTTCTTGTATGATATCGATCTCGCGACGATTTCCCCTGGACTCCAGTTCCAAAGCCCTGAGTTCCGTTATATCCCTCACGACCAATAAAATTTTTACAACAATGTTGTCTTTCAGAATCGGATTCCAATCCAGCTGATAGATACGCTCTCCCAATTTCTTTTTGACTCTTGCTTCCCTAGGTAAAAGGTGAGAGCTCATTTCAAAACCCAAATCGGACTCACCCACAGAAGCGCTAATTGCGCTCATAATTTGACTTTTCTCATCAGCATTAAAGTTGGAGTTATCAAACAGCAAGTCATAAAAGTTCTGACCTGCAGTCCAATCCCTCTCCACTAAGTCTTCCAGATATTTCGAATGTTCCAACCCGACGCTGCCCTTGTCATTCTCAATCAAGAGAATTCCTTGCTTTATTGCGTCCAATATACTTCTAATGTCTAGAGTTTTCTCATCAATCAGACGCTCAAGTTGTCTCGTGCGCTTCAGCAGGAGTTTTGTTCGTAATTCAAGCGCAATGAACCCAAGCAGGACAAACAGGATGCCTATTAAAAGCTTAAACCAAATCGTTTGATACCATGCGGGAAGCTGACTTATCAGGATGGAAGTAAGTTTTGAACTCTCTTGGCCCACCCTGTTAGTGCCTTTAATCAATAGATTATAGTCGCCTGGAGGCAGGTTCGCATACTGTGCCAAGCGGTAGTCACCATGACTGCTTTTGACCTTAATCCAATCCTTATCATACCCATCCAATCGATAGGAATATTCAATCAAACTGGGGCCGGAATAATCCAGCGAGGTGAACTCCACCGAAACGCTGTTACTTTCTCTATCGAGGGTAATCTTGCGCCTCTGACCTGCGAGTGATTTATTTTCTACCTTGATGTCAGTGATTTGAACCGAAGGTTCATAAGTCCAAGGCTGATACTTTTCTGGATCGATAACGAGCAGTCCATTCGGACCCCCAATGAGAATAAGTCCACTTTTGGTTTTTGTGCCCGAGTTTAAAACGCTTCCTCCAATATCAACGCCATCATAGTTCGAGATCAATATCACTTCTTTCTTGGCTCTGTTGTAGAATGATTGATTTGCCCAAAAATTGCCAAAATCGTCTTCCAGAAAGTTCTCTGGAAACTTTTCAGTCGCATGTGCAGCCTGAATCATTTCGAAGCTTGCTACCTTGCCATTCCAGTTCGTTAACTTTTCTATCCCAGCAGTTGTACGTACCCAAATTTTGTCATCGCCATCGATGGACAAGTTAAAGGTCGGCTTTCCTTTCAAAGAATTGACCTGGTCAGCCCTTGACTTAATCTCGAACATTTTCTTGTCGTCTTTGGGTATCACGAATAGCTGACTATCGGTCGCAACCCAAACAGTGCTGTCTTCTGCTATAAGAATACGCTCCACAGTGGGAAGCTCTGGTCCTTCTTCTGCAGGTTCGATAATTAATATTTGTCCATTTTTTGTGTCTAATCTTCGCAAACCTTCCGAGGTTCCAATCCACAGGTACCTTTTATCTGCCGCTAAAACCCTTATCGCGTTAAACGCCAAGCCATAGACCTCGTTGTAGTCAATCAATTTTTTCGAGTCCAGATCATATCGATATAACCCAGAAGATGGCGTTCCCAGCCACACTGTGTTCTGATCACTTTGCACAAGGGAGTTTACTACTCCATCTTTTAATCCGTGCTGTTTTTCCCTTGCTACAGGTCGTATGCCTTCGATAACACCAATGTTTGGATCAATAATGTCGACACCCTTATTTCCAGCACCCACAAAGATTAGACCTGAAGCCGTCTCCAGAACTGCGTTGATATTATTGTCTGAAATCGAGTGGGGATCATCTGGGTTTCTACGAAGGGTTCTGAACGCTGTATTTTTCGAATTTGTACGACAAATCCCTCGGCCTAGTGTCCCGACCCATATCAAGCCAGAATCGTCCGTATATATTGAAGTGATGGAATTTAGTACGATACTATGAGGATTCGAAGGATTATGCCTTAGGTTCTTAACTATTCTATTCTGATTTATGTCGAATACTGAAATCCCACCACCGTAAGTAGCCAGCCATACTTCATTGTCTTTTGGTTGAGTGATCGAAGTAACCCATGCATGTTCAAGATCCGTGGTATTGCTTTTATGGAAGGGTACTCTCCGAAGAGAATTACCGTCGTACCCGTCTTGAGGCCTAAACCAATATGCACCTTGTTGATGAGTTCCCGCCCAAATTCGCCCATCTCTGCCAGTGAAAAGTGAGAAAATGTATTGCCCCTCAAACAGCGATCGACCATCCTTCGATACAAATGCTTTCTGCGTCTCGCGACTGCCCGGTTTTATAAAATAAATATTGCCGTTGGCACCTATCCAGAGGGTCTTATCCTGACCAACGACGAGCGATAGAACATCCTGATCGACAAGGCCACGGTGTTCACTTTCATATCTCGAGCCTTCGTTCTTAATAGAGAAATAATTCAGTCCTTTGGTGGTGGCTACCCAAACCCCCCTGTCATCGCCTACGATACTTCGAATCGTATTACTTAAAAGACCCTTTTCATCCCGTTCATCATGAAAAATGTTAGTAAATGAAGCAGTGTCTGGATGAAAGATGGAGAGTCCTGAAAAAGTACCTACCCATAAGTCATTATTCGGAGCAGCCCAGAGAGTCAGAACATAGTCGTTGGCAAGCGAAAGGGGGTCATCCTGCTTGTGAATAAAGCGCACAAAGCGATATCCATCAAAGCGCACTAAGCCGTATTGCGTGCCGAACCAAATAAACCCCTGCCTGTCCTTGGTGATTGCAGTGATACCGGTCGGAACCTCTTTGTCGGTAGCCACAGTTTCAAAATACGGTTCCGCCAAATCATAAACATCGGCTATACCAGAAGAAGCCAACATTGATATCAATAAACATATTAGAAAATTGACCATGTTTTTTGAAATATCCAATGTTTGAGTTCCCGGTCTTGATTGTATATTGGCCATAGCTTACCAAGTCCCTTATCCATGTTCATCAAAGGCAGGCCAGACGAGTTTGAATGTTACCGCCTGAGGCTGAAGACTCGTGTCATCACCATGCGGCAGGACGAGTTCGATTTGTCCTTGAAGCTTGATCAGGCTGGCTTTGACAGCATCCATACCCACGCCGCGTCCCGAGATCTGGGTACTTTGCTCCGTTGTCGAAAAACCTGGTTGGAATATCAGCTCAGCCCATTCCTGGGCTCGCAGGATCTGGTCCTGTTGCACAAGCCCTTTGAGCATGGCCTTGTCTCGAATTTTTGCGAAGTTTAAACCCTGTCCATCATCAGCAAACGTGAGGATGTGATGATCCCCCTCAGCCTTGGTGTGGATGAAGATGTGACCTTCTGCGGATTTGCCAGCGGCCTGTCTTTTGTCTTCGGCCTCAATCCCGTGGTCCAGGCTGTTACGAAAAAGATGGGGCATGACGGCATTCAGGGCAGCCGCGACTCTATCTTCAAGGATCAGGTCTTCACCCTCGATGTGGAGGCCTGGATCAGGCTTATTTAAGAGTTTCGCCAGCTTGTTGAGACCCAGGGCCGTTTGTTGAAGGGTTTTGTGAAGGCGCGGATAGCAGAGTCTTTGAAGGGCAAGGTGAGCTTCGTGAACCCTGGGATCGATGACTCTGGAGTTGTGGAGTTTGCTGGACAGTTCGCGCAGTGTTTGACGTTCGATCCCGATTTTTTCGGAGTTAACGTCCCAACCCAGTTTGTTTTGGGCCGTGGTGAGATAACGATTCATAACGAGTTCAAAGGGTGCGAGCTGTTCGAGCAGAAGCGAATTTTCGCAACGTTCGCCTGCCTTGGCAACGGCCTCTTCAATCTCGTGGCACAGATTCGCAAGGTCGAGAAAACTAAGCGTGCGCGCCATACCTTTGAGGGTATGAATATGCCGGAGGAAAACGGCAAGACTAGGGGCCTCGACTGCAGATTTTTCGTTTTCCTTGAGTTTGGTCCTTATTTCTTGGAAGTATCCCTGATACGTTAAGAAGAAACTTTGGAAGTTTTCCATGCCGCAATCGGCAAGACGGCCGAGGAACTGAACGCTGTCACGATACTCGTCCATCTGATGCTGGATTTTCCTGAATTCTGTGACATCCCGGATACAAATGAGAAACTTCTCGATGGATCGATCACTTTTTCGCAGCATAGGCACCCAATCCACTTCGTAGGTAAAAAGCCCCGCGGGTGTACTGCGTTTGAGTTCTTTCGGCAGTTTATCGGAATCAGCCTGGAACCCTATGCTCAACATATCAAGGGAACCGTAGAGTATGCTACGGACGA
>JACCDX011587074.1_pt1 | contig 13558 bp, 14 predicted proteins | sample 7449681 | NCBI WGS metagenome assembly JACCDX01 (sample SAMN15323450, study PRJNA562643) | freshwater metagenome | isolation source: river surface water | place: USA:Blue River Watershed | collected 2017-08-18
GGGTCATCCGATCTCTGCCTATCGCACCGATCGATCGGATCATGCCAGTGGCGTGAATACCCGGATGGATCTGGCGGCGATCAACAAGATTTTGTATCGAAACAACAATCATCATTTTATGGCCGAGGGCGTTACGATTGTCGATCCAGACTCAACGTTTATCGATTCCACGGTTACCATTGGCCAAGACACGATTATTCAGCCGTTTTCCGTTATTCAAGGGTGTACAACCATCGGGTCAGGATGTGTTGTTGGGCCCCACGTTTACATCCAAAATGCGACAATTTCGGATCAGTCCGTGATCCCGCCGTTTTCCAAGATGGGTTAGACCTCACTTTGTCGCGCGTGTTACAGTGATGCCATGATGAAAACGGTACAATTGCACGTGGCATCGCAGGTCATATCGGGCGACCTTGACACACCGGTTTCTGCTTATTTAAAACTGGCGCCGGTTCCCGGGGTACTTTTGGAAAGCGTCGTAGGGGGCGAGGCTGTGGCCCGGCATTCGGTGATTGGGTTCGATCCGATTGTCGAATACGTTGCGGATTCTAATGGGGTGGCAATTCAAACGTCAATTCAAAGCCGGTACGTTCAAGGAAATCCGGTTTCCATTATTCAGGCGGATTTTAGTCGGTATCAACTTGTCCACGCAATTGGTGGATTCCCCCAAGGATTAATGGGGTATTTATCGTGGGAAATTATTGCCCTAATTGAGAAGGTTCAGCTTCAACAGAAACCGGGGGTAGGGCTGGATTTGGGGCGTTTTTTTCTCCCCGGATCGATGGTGGTTTTTGACCATGCAACCCGCACAATTTTGGTGGTCGGGCTGTCATCGCAATCCGAAAGTGAAGCGATAAATCGGGTTGAGTACGCCATTTCTAAACTGGCGTCTCCGTTGTCGCAGATTGCCCGTTCGGTCATCCCGCCATCTAAGGATGTGTTTGATCATGTCCAATCCGCTGTGGGCTACACGCAGTTTGTCGATATGGTAAACCGTGCGAAGGGGCACATCCGTGAAGGCGACGTGTTTCAGTTGGTGGTGTCCCAACGATTTGAACTTGAATCAAAAAAACACCCCTTTGATGTGTATCGCGACCTTCGGCTGATTAACCCATCCCCTTATATGTTCTTTTTTGATTTTGGTCAGGGCCAATTGATCGGATCGTCGCCAGAAATTCTGGTTCGTCTCGATCAAGGAGTGGCCCATCTTCGTCCCATCGCAGGCACCCGTCCCAGGGACCATGATTTAGATCCGATAAAAGAAGCCCGGTTAATTGATGACTTATTGGCTGACGAGAAAGAAGTGGCCGAACACATCATGTTGGTGGATTTGGGGCGTAATGACCTTGTGCTGGTTTGTGAGTCCGTGTCGGTTAGTTACATGTTGTCAATCGAGAAATATTCTCATGTGATGCATATTGTATCCCACGTACAGGGTAAGCTTCAGTCGGGAATTTCGGCGTTTGATTTGCTTCGCGCTACATTTCCGGCGGGTACCGTAAGTGGCGCGCCCAAGGTTCGGGCCATCTCGTTAATTGATGAAATTGAGCCCACGCAACGTGGTGTATACGCGGGTTCCGTCGGGTACGTCGACTTTTCGGGCAATATGGATATGTGTATCGCCATCCGTACTGCGATCTGTGTGGGTGGGGTGTATTATGTGCAGGCTGGTGCCGGGGTGGTTGCAGATTCTGATCCGTACACCGAGTTTGTTGAAACCCAAAATAAAGCCAGAGGCATCCTTTCTGCCTGCTACGGGGGATAATCGCAATGATTGTAATGATCGATAACTATGATTCGTTTACATATAATTTGGTTCAATATTTTTGGGAACTGGGTCGAGAGGTAACTGTATTTCGAAACGATGAAGTGTCGATCGGTGCCCTGGCCACGATGGCTGCGACCCATATTGTTATTTCGCCGGGACCTGGGCGACCTGAAGATGCGGGTATCTCTGAAGACGTCATACGGCAATTTTCGGGTCGAACGCCAATATTAGGTGTTTGCCTGGGGCATCAGGCGATTGGGCGCGTTTTTGGGGCAAAAATCATTCATGCGCCATCGCTTGTTCATGGAAAAACCTCGCCGATTGTTCACCAGGGGCGGGGGGTGTTTGCTGGATTGCCCAGTCCATTTAAAGCCACGCGGTATCATTCGTTGTTGGTTGATCGGGACCAGCTACCAAATGAGTTAATCATCACTGCAACCACCGAAGATGGGTTGATTATGGGATTGTCCCATCGGAATTTTTCGGTTCATGGTATTCAGTTTCATCCCGAGTCAATTCTGACGGAATTCGGAAAAGACATATTAAAAAACTTTTTAAAGGAATCCAATGGCGCGACTTGTTAGCGGAATTCAACCGACTGGTCAAATGCATTTGGGAAACTGGCTTGGCGCTGTTCAAAGCTGGGTAGCCTTGCAAGACACGTATGATGCATTTTATTTTATCGCGGACTTTCATGCATTAACATCGGTATATTCAGATCCCGGTCAATTGCGGCGATTCAAACGAGACCTCGCGATTGATTTATTGGCAGTCGGAATTGATCCAAATCGGGCTTGCTTGTTCTATCAGTCTGATGTGCCAGCCCACGCGACATTGCATTTGTTTTTTTCGATGATAACCCCCTTGCCTTGGTTGGAACGGGTTCCAACGTACAAAGATAAGATGACATCCATGGGTGATAAAGACTTAAATACCTATGGGTTTCTTGGTTATCCGGTTTTACAAGCGGCTGATATCTTGTTATACAACGCCGATGTTGTGCCTGTTGGGAGGGATCAGTTGCCCCATCTCGAATTAACCCGTGAAATCGGCCGTCGGTTCAATCATATTTATCGAACTGATTTGTTCAATGAGCCTGCGGAGAAGTTGACCCCCCATTTTGCCTTGCCTGGATTAGACGGGCGAAAAATGTCCAAAAGTTATGGAAACACGATACCGGTGGCTGTGTCTTCAGATGACCTATTTCGATTGACCAGGTCCATGGTGACAGACCCTGCAAGGGTTAGAAAATCAGATCCCGGAACCCCAGAGCACTGTCCCGTTTACGCCTACCACACCGTATTTAATACAAGCCAGGAAACCAATGAAATTGGCATACAATGTCGGCAGGCCGAAATCGGGTGTGTCGCGTGTAAAACCCGCTGTGCCGAGGTGATTGAACGTGCGTTATCCCCAATCCGGGCACGACGTGAGCACTACGAACAATGTCCAGATTTGGTTGATCAGGCTTTAAAATCCGGCGCCGAACGGGCAAATGAAATTGCGGATGGAATGATAACGTCTGTTAGAAAATTGGTTGGTATCTAAACCATAGATTGTTCCGTGAGGTCGGTGAATAATGCGGCCGACTGATTGGCTTGCACCGTTTCTGATACCCAATGTCGGTATGCGGGTAGGCTTCCTGACACCGGAGTTGTCAGTATTTCAGGCACATCGTATGGGTGATATCGGCGTATCATTTCAACGACGGTCACGGCTTGTGCGGTGGTGGTTTTGACATCCAGACGCCATTCGGATTGGGTTTGGATTTGGCCTTGCCATTCAAATGTGCTGTCAACGGGACCCCATTGTTGGACACACGCGGCCATTCGGCTATTAATCAACCGACGACTCATATCTTCTGCTAAAGATCGAGAGGGGAATGTTGTGGATATAATCGATATTGATTCACATAGATATTGTGCAATGTTCGGTTGATTTTCGATAAAAAATGCAGCGTCCTTCGGATGGGTTAAGTAGTGCCCGATCTGCTGGGCAGGCATCCATACCGGCATCGAATGGGGTTCACTGGATGCAACTGCTCCGTGGGCGGTTAGGTACAAAAACACGTGAATGTCTTTCAGTTCGGAGTGATCGTCTTGTCCGTTAATTCCTATTTTATACCGTTGAATAATGCCTAATTTTCGAACCAGGTGTAGGTCAGTGATGCCGGATTCTTCCTGAATCTCCCGTCTGGCTGCTTGTTCAATCGGTTCTCCGACTTCGACGTGTCCTTTCGGAAGGGACCAGCTATTTTTATTTTGATGAATAATCAAAACTTGGTCATTCCAAATGACAATACCCCCTGCACATTGAACGTGTTTCATATCGTTAATTCCTTTAAATTCGTCGTGGGTCTATTCATTTGACAGGATTTAGTTGTCGGTCGTTATAAATCTAAGTAAAATACGATTTTACTTTCAATCTTATAAATTTGCATCTTAGGCATTGCTTATAACGTGCCTTCGATTTCGTAAATGCAACATAACAAAGGAGTTTGACCTTATGAAAAAATCGACCCACGGATTGGTGCTAGCGGCATCGGTAGCGGTTGCGGCCGTTATCGGGGGCTGTAATTTTGGCGGTGGAAAAGATACTGTTGCGACTGTTGGGGATTCAAAAATTACAATGACGCAACTTAGCGATCGGTTGGCAACGTTCCCCCCTCAATACGCTCAAGCCATTCAACAGCCGGAAAATAAAATTAAAATTCTTGAGCAAATGATCGATGAAGAAGTTGCCCTTGAGGGTGCTAGAAAATTGGGTTTTGATAAAACGGATGAGGTAAAAAAGCAAATTCAAAACGCAGAACGTCAAATTCTATTAAACTATTATGTTCGAGAAAAAATTGATAAAACGTTAACCGTGACGGAAGATGAGTTGCGGGCCTATTACACCAATAATAGTGCCCAGTTCCAAGCCGCCGAACTTCGGAATTTAAGCCATATCCTGGTTGCAACTCGTGAAGAGGCTGAGGCGATTGTATCCCGGTTAAATGCGGGGCAGTCTTTTGAGTCTCTTGCAAAAGAAAAGTCGAAAGATAATACCGCGTCAAACGGTGGCCAATTGGGCTGGGTTCAACGCGGGCAGGTTGTTCCTGCATTTGAGCAGGCGGCCTTTTCAATCGGATCTAAGGGCGGGTTGTCGGGCGTTGTTCAAACTCAGTTTGGGTTTCATGTTATTCGATTAAATGATGTTCAAATGAGGCCTCGTTATGAGTTTGAGCAAGTTAAAGAACAAATTCGCCAGATGGTTACCAATGATAAGAAGCGTGCAAAAACGACTGAAGTATTGGGCGAACTAAAAAAAGGGTTAAAAGTAAAAATCACAACTGAAAACATCAAGTAATTGTTGTGATTCTTGATACGGTACCGTCGTATGCTAAATTGAATTTGTCCCTTCTGGTGTACCAGCCTAGAAGGGACGGGTACCACCCTATTTGTTCGGTGTTTCAGCAGATCGAGTTGCACGATCAGCTTGTTATAAAGCATGCTGATACGAATTCGGTGTCAGTTAACAGTCCGTCGTTACACCATCGTCCCAATATTTTAGACCGAGTCTTTGAGTTGATCGGAGCGCGTTTGAAGCGGGCCTATCACGTTCATATTATAAAAAACATTCCGGTTGGCGCTGGCTTGGGCGGGGGTAGCTCGAACGCTGCATCATTGTTGTTATGGCTGAATCAAAATGAAGCGCTGGGTTTGACGCACGCTCAGTTGTCTAAAATTGCATTGCGTCTTGGGGCAGATGTTCCGTTTTTTCTGACGGGAGGCACGGCCTTGGTGCGGGGAATTGGCGAGAAGATTCGCCCGATCGATATTAGGGTGTCTTCGTATTATCTATTGATAAATCCCGGACACCACCTTGACACACCGTCGATCTTTCATCAATTTGATCAAGTCAAGGGTGCAAAAAAGGCCGGTCCAACCCCTGTTTCCGTTCGTAACGGCGATGTGGGGCAAAATTCGTTTAAGCCGATTGTATGGGAGATCCTGCCCGAATTGGCTCGTTTAGAGGCTGAATTAACCGATCGATTTAATTTGACACTTCATTTATCTGGGTCGGGCGCGACTGTTTTTGTTTGTATGGATAATCTTGACGATGCAACAGTCGTTCAAAATTGGGTAGGCTTGATGTTTCCCAAATATTGGACGCAACTTTCTCGGCCAAAATCACGATACGATGGTTTAGTCAGAAAATCGGGCGCTAAATATTTTGGGGATGTGTAACCGGCTACAATGAAGACAATATCCTGCACACTTTTTATTCTTTCCGTTCTCGTTGCACTTACGACCAGAATTTTTTCGGTTTCATATATCGGTGATGAAATGTCAATTGATTCGGGTCAGTTTGTCTATCAACGATCTGGATCAAAGGTGGGGCTTGGGACATCGAATCCTATTAATAACTTTACCGTAAGCGGGGATGTTCGTGTGCGCGGAATTGCCATGATGGCGGAGCGTGCCCACTCAAGCGTTGCCACAGGAATTGATTGGCGATTTGGTAATAAGTTGGTGGTTGATGTCCCTTTTAATTCAAACTCGCCGACCTTAACATTGGCGTTCTCGAATAACCCTCCCGGACCTGCACTTTTGAGTCTTCGGGTATTTATGAACAACGATGGGCTTGTCCGAAACTTGGTTATCACAGGGGCCTCTGTTCGCTGGCCACTTGGTACCCCACCGGTGTTAAGTGGGTATAACGACGTGATTTATTTTTACTTCGATGGTACCCAGTATTTTGGGATAAGGTCGTTTAACCGATGAATAAATTGTTGCTTAAACTGGCGATTATGGGGTGGATATTTGCATCTTCAGTTTGTGGCGCTAGCTCGTATCTTGATTCGGCGTCGTTGATCTTTGATGATAATAAATTGGTCATTTCCTCTTTGGGGCTTGGGATCATGGGGACCCCTAGTTACCCGTTGCATATTCAGGGGGCAGCTTGTTTTACCGGACCGGTTACGTTTGATTTGAGCGTTTCTAATGACGCGTACGCGGTTAATTGGGCATTGGGTAATATTCAGGTTGTTCGCGTAACCCAAAATGGTGCATTTTCAATCTCGTTTTCAAATCCGCCGGCGATTCCGGCGCGGTTGATTTTGGTGGTTCAATACACGGCCACCTTGCCCGGGCCCCTTACGTTTGCGCAGCCTGCTGATGCGTCAATTCGATTTGGGTATCAGGTTCTAAATCAGGAGTTTTTTCCCTCGTCGGCATCGACGGATGTGTTCCTGTTTTATTGGGACCCAACTACTTCCACGTATTTTGGGCGTATTTCCTCAGGGGCAAAATAGTGAAAATATTTCGTTTTTTCATTGTATTTCTATCATGTCATTTTGTATTTTGTTCTCCAGTGTATTGTGCATCGTCGATGGTGCCGAAAATTTTGTCCGTGGGCGATTTTGGGGTTGTGTATCGGGATGGGAATCTTGGTATTGGCACATCGGTTCCGCAAACCCGGCTAGACGTGTCTGGAAACGTAATGTTTTCCCCAACCGTCGCGCGCGCAAGTACTGTATTGAGTTCGGTTGTGTATGTATCGGGTAATACTGTCGATTGGACTAAGGGTGCACTTCAGGTGATTTCTGTCGGGAATACAAGTCGGACGATCACGTTTACGGCGCCGTCTGGGCCAGCTGGATTGCTATTGATTATTTATCGCACCGGAACAGGTACTCTAAATTTTCCTTCCAGCGTGAAATGGGCTGGCGGACTGGTTCCGTCGTTTAGTTACACCCAGAGACAAGTTCCGTCTCAGGGAAATGCAACCGATATCGCAGGGTTTATTTATGACGGAACCAACTTTATTGGTGAGGCAAACTTAAACTTTTTCTAATATTAACCATGGAAGGCGGTGTCATTATGAAGCTCTTTTCTGCAATTTTTACCTGGTGTGTGTTGTTGACCGTTATGACGGGGTCAATTGTCGCAGCAAGAACCTTATCTGCCAGAACTGATTTTGTGATTGTTGATCCGTGGCAGGGTAGTTATGTGCCGCTTGATTCAAGTATCCTGTTATCCAATGATGGTCAGGAAATCTCGACGGTGAGCATCAAGTTTAAGTCTGGGTATGTTGTGGGCGACACGTTGACGGTCAACGCCGCCATAGCGGCATTCAATGGAATCTCTGCAAGTTTTAATGGCACAACTGGACTATTAACACTTCGAGCGGTTGGAGCAGGGGCAACTGCCACGCAGTTTCAAACCGTACTTCGTAATGTAAATTACAATCTTGACCTTTCGGCATTTACGACAAATCCGTCTGCATTTGCCCAAAATACTCTAAAAATACTTGAAATCGTGGTGTTTGAATCGGGGGCCGAACTTAATTTGGGTACGGAGTCTGATCCCGATTTTCACTTTTATGAGTTCGTGTCGGCCGGGGCCTCATGGTTAACCGCAAAATCGACTGCATCGGGACTGTATTACTATGGTATTCAAGGATACTTGGCGACAATTCGATCGTCGGTAGAGAATAATTTTTTACGTTCAAAAGCCGGGGCGAGTACCCAAGGGTGGCTAGGGGGTTCTGATAGTTCCGATCAAGGATTTGGTGCGTCCGAAGACAATTGGAAATGGGTCACGGGTCCCGACGCGGGGGTGTCTATTCCAGGTTCGGCAACCGCTGTTGGGCTGCGTCAGTTAAGCCCATATGCAAATTGGAATGATGGGGAGCCTAATAATTTGGGGCCGGAGCATTACCTGCAAATGGTGACGACGGACCGATGGAACGATTTGTCTAATATCGCCAATTTGGGGTATTTCGTTGAGTATGGGGGGTTGCCTGCCAGTTCGAGCGCTCGTAACATTATCCGTATCCAGCTGCTTTATCCAAATGCGATCGAACGGGCACTGATTTTTTAGCACATTTTCTGGTCGGATTGGTTGACGATTTTAATGCAAAACTGATACATTTTACCTGTTATAGTCGCGGTGTGAAAAGTGGGTTTTCCCACTTTTTTTTGTTTTTAATCGCCTCATATTGCGAAGCATGCCGGGTGTCGGATGCTCATTCTAATCGCAACTTAAAGAAGGATTGACAATGATTGTAATTGATAATTTTAACCAGGTCGCAGCGCAGATTGAATCGGAAAGAGGCATAGAAAAGGAAACCCTGATTTCTGCCATCGAGCAAGCGCTGGTCTCTGCCTGTCGTCGAAAGTTTCACGATGACACCCTATTGGATGCAACGTTGGATCCTGATACAGGCGAGGCCCGTATTTTTCAATCTTGGTTTGTCGTGGACACCGTGTCTGACGTGCATACCGAAATGGCCTTGGAAGAAGCAATTAAGTTTCGACCTAGTATTGAAGTGGGCGATACATTAAAAAATGAAGTCACTCCCGGTGACTTTGGCCGGATTGCGGCCCAAACGGCCAAACAGGTTATTGTTCAGCGAATTCGAGAGGCTGAAAAAAATGTAATTTATAATGAATTTAAGGATAAGGTGGGGCAAATTCTAGTTGGCACAGTCCAGCGGGTTGAAAATAAAAACTATCTGGTCAATCTTGGAAAAGCGGAAGCAATTTTAAACGCCCGGGATCAAATTCCCGGTGAGCGATTTTTGCCCAAAGAAAAAATTCGTGTTTATGTGTCCGATGTTGATAAAAATACCAGGGGAACATTTATCAATATTTCAAGGACCCACCCGGGCCTTCTTAAGCGATTGTTCGAGATGGAGATCCCAGAGATTCAAGACGGGATTATCGACGTGGTCAGCGTTTCCCGGGAGCCTGGCAGGCGAGCCAAGGTTGCGGTGAAGTCTAACGACCCTTCGATTGGCGCGGTGGGTACCTGTGTCGGCCATCTTGGGGCTCGGATTCAGTCAGTTATCCGCGAGTTGGGATCAGAAAAAATTGATGTTTTGGAATGGGACGCGAATCCCAAGGCCTACCTTGCAAACGCATTAAAGCCAGCAAAGGTTTCGTCGGTCTTGATAACGGATGAAAAAGAAAAGTCAGCTGTGGTTGTGGTGCCGAACGACCAGTTGTCATTGGCAATCGGTAAAGGTGGGATTAATGTCCGATTGACGGTAAAGCTAACCGGATGGAAAATGGATATCCTTAGTGAAGATGAATACGCTTCAAAAAGCGATTCAATCATTGAGAAAAACCACATCTCAATTGTTGATCGGATACGAAATGATTCCGAGCGTTTAAAGGTTGAGGATGAGGATGGGCAAGCGGCTGCAATTGCTCAAGCCATGGTTGATACGGATATTGACTCACCGGATCACCAACTTACCGCTTCGGAGTTGGCAAAAATATTAAAAATCAAAACCAAAGATCTTATTGAAGCAGCCCAGTCGTTTGGAATCGAAATTGCGTCGGCCCGATCCGTACTAAGTTCGGATCAAATCGAGTTACTTAAAGAAAAGATCTAAATTGAAACTTATAGAATTAGCAAAAAAGCTTGGGAAATCCCCAAATGAAATTATAAAATTATTGGCTGATCTTGGCATTCGTATTAAATCGCCCACGCATCGATTAGACGCGGGCTTGGTTCAGCAGATTCAAGACCTTTATAAGGGTGAGACGGCGGAAGACATTGCCGCCACTCCTCGAATCGTAAAAGTCTCGCAAGATCGAATGACGTTAAAAGAGCTGTGTGCGCTGATTGAGGCGGATCTAAGCAAGGTTATGAAGGCGGTTCTTGAGCGAGGTATGCTTCTGAATCTAAATTCGGAAATTGACATTACACTGGCAACTGAACTTGCCGCGACGCTAAATGTTGTACTTGAAACGGACAGCGATGCGGCCGATACAAGTCAAGACTTGCGGTCGTCTTTGGATAAAATCGAAGAGGCAGAACTTGATCGAGACCCGGACGCAATGACCGAACGTCCCCCGGTTGTAACCATTATGGGTCACGTTGATCACGGCAAAACATTGCTGTTAGATACAATTAGAAAGTCTAATATCGTTTCGGGTGAGGCCGGGGGAATTACGCAGCATATTGGGGCGTATCAGGTAACAACGCATGGTAGGAAAATCACCTTTTTAGATACTCCAGGTCACGCCGCTTTTACAACGCTTCGGGCCCGAGGGTCTCAGATTACAGATGTTACCATTTTGGTTGTGGCCGCCGATGATGGGGTTAAACCCCAAACCATTGAGGCCATTCATCACGCAAAAGCAGCTGGCGTTCCGATTATTGTTGCGCTAAATAAAATCGACAAACCTGACGCGGATATTGAGCGGGTTAAGCAACAACTTGTCGAACATGATTTGGTTCCCGAGGAATGGGGTGGTAAGACGATTATGGCCCCAATATCCGCTAAAGCTAAAATTGGGATAACTGAACTTTTGGATATGATCCTGTTGGTGGCGGATATGGCAGAACTTAGGGCCGATGCAACATGTAATGCCAAAGGGGTTGTCATCGAGTCTCGGTTGTCGCGAAAAAAGGGTCCTATCGCAACGGTATTGGTTCGATCTGGTACGCTTCGAGTGGGTGATTTTTTTGCGATAGGAAATACCGCAGGCAAGGTTCGGGCGCTGTTGAACGATTTGGGCGACAAGATCGAGGACGCCGGCCCAGGTGCTCCCGTGGAGGTTTTGGGCTTTTCAGAAGTTCCTGCACCTGGCGCCATCTTAGAAGTCATGGATACCGAGCGAGATGTCAAGGCAGAAGTTGAAAGCCGATTGCTTGCTGCTGGTGCTCCCACGGTCTTTAAGCCTGTCACACTTGAGGCGCTGTCTGAGCAGGTTGAAAAAGGCGAGGCACAGCGATTAAATCTGATTGTTAAGGCCGATGTTAACGGGTCTTTAGAGGCGATTATTACGTCTGTTCAACAGATAGAGGCAACCGAGGTTGCGATAAGTATCATCCATGCTGCCACTGGTCCAATAAATGAAAACGATATCCTTCTTGCCAGAGCATCCTCCGCAATCATTATCGGATTTGGTATTACGATCAACGCGGAGGCTCAAAAATTGGCCGAGGCCGAAGGCGTTGATATTAAGATCTATAGTATTATCTATCAAATTCTGGATGATCTTAACCGCGCGGTTCAAGGGTTGCTTAAGCCGGTGTTTGAGGAAGTTGAGTTGGCCCGGATCGAGGTTCGACAGCTTTTTTCCTTTTCGAAGGTTGGGACAATCGCAGGGTGTTACGTGTTGTCTGGTAAGGTACCAAGAGGGGCGTTGGTAAAAGTGTTCCGAGCCAAACAAATGGTGCATGAAGGCAAGATAGAATCCCTCAAGCGGTTCCAAGAGGACGTTAAAGAAGTTGCGTCTGGTTTTGAGTGCGGGATTGTTTTAGCGGATTATGACGACCTTAAAGAAGGTGATCAACTATTGGTGTACGTGATCCAGGAAAAGAAACGATAGGGTACCAATATGCCAATTAACATCGATCGCTATAGCGCAATATTGCGAAAAGAAATTTCCGATATTCTATTTAAGCGGATGCAGGATCAAAAATTAGGCTTGGTTAGTATTACGTATATTAAAATGTCCAAAGATGCATCAAAGGCGTGGGTGCATTTTTCTGTATTGGGTGGGGATTCGGAGCGTATCAATGCGCAAAAGAAGTTAGATGGGGCGTCGAAATTCATAAAAGGCGAAATCAGTCGGGTAATACGAAATATTACGGTGCCCGATCTTGAATTTATATTTGATGACTCAGTAGCAAAAGGTGTTGCATTGTCGCAACGTATTGATGAAATTATCAGAGAAGACCGCCTTCCAGATTAACAAAATTCCGGCCTTGTTGGCGGTCGGATCTCGGGCATTAATCACGGTCCATCGCGATCCTGATATGGACGCAATTGGATCAGCTCTCGCTTGGGCGATTTTTTTGGAACAGCGGGGGCTGATTGTCGATGTTTGGGCAGCGGATCGGTTAGATCATTATTTGACGTGGCTGCCGGGTGTCGATCGGGTTACCCAAACCATTCCGAGTGTCGATTATCGGACGGTTTGGGTATTGGATTCGGCCTCATTTGAACGGGTTCGCGAGTCTGGGGCTATTCAAGGGGTCGCTGCTAACGCTACCGTCGTCAATATTGATCACCATGCTGACAATACCTTGTTTGGCGACCTTGTTATTGTGCAGAACATTTCTTCGGTTGGTGAATTCCTCGTCAATATTATTCGATTATTAGGGGGGCAAATTACCCGCGACATGGCGGTGTGTTTGTACTCAGCAATTAGTTATGACACCGGCCGTTTTTTGTATAGCAATACTACCTCAGATACCCTGCGCGTTGCGGCTGACCTGATTGATCTGGGCATCGAATTGGGTCCCTTGGGCGTGCAGTTATACGAGTCGACCCCCGCGACCGATTTCGAGGTTATTGGGATCGCACTTCAAAACCTAGTGGTTGATTCAAATAGTGGGTTTGTTTACACAACCCTACCTGTGGACAGCGCTGAAGGTGGGATAAAGGTAATCGATTTTATTCGGCAATTTAAAGAGGCAAAGGTTGTTGCTGTTTTTAAGGCGCAAATTGATGGATCCGTGCGTGTCAATCTGCGTTCAAAGTGTCAGCTTGAAGTAAACCAGGTTGCTCATCAATTTGGTGGTGGGGGGCATCCAAAAGCTGCGGGAATATTAATGCAAGGTGAGTTACACGATGTTGTGTCCCAGGTAACCCAGGCGGTTAATCAGGCGATCATCAATGCATGAGGGCTTTGTTGTGGTCAATAAACCGGCAGGCCTAACGTCGTTTGGCGTTGTAAGGAAGCTACGTCGCGTTCTTGGCGTAAAAAAGATTGGGCATGCTGGTACCCTTGATCCATTTGCGACTGGTGTATTGGTATTAGCGGTTGGGCGACTATATACC
>JACCDX010630031.1_pt1 | contig 13552 bp, 8 predicted proteins | sample 7449681 | NCBI WGS metagenome assembly JACCDX01 (sample SAMN15323450, study PRJNA562643) | freshwater metagenome | isolation source: river surface water | place: USA:Blue River Watershed | collected 2017-08-18
CGACGCGCGGCCCGGCTCGCCGCCGCCGCGGCCTGCCGCGCCCGCGCAATCCGTCCAAGCCGCGCCTGCCGCCACACCGTCACGTCGCCACGTTGCCACACCGCCACTCCTCACACCCGGCTGCCGGGCTTGCGCCGCCTTGCTCCGCGCGCCCACGCTGGTTGTCGCCGAGGCCCGCGCCTTCGCCCGCACGCTGGGCCTCCGCACCGGCGAAGATTGGGACCGCTGGTGCCGCATTCCCGGCAACCGCCCGCCCGACATCCCTGCAAACCCCGAAATCAAATACCGCTCCGACGGCTGGCTCAGCTACGCCGACTTCCTCCAGCCCCCGCCGAATTTAAGGGCTCCACCACCCTGGTTTTGACGTCCGCTCGGCGTTGCGTCCTCCTGGCCTCATGTCGCCGCTCGACGAAAAAGAGTATATCCTTTTCTGCGACGAGTCAGACCGGAGAGGCCCCTACTTTTCCAATTTCTACGGAGGTATTCGAGTGCCGGCCTCCCATCTGCGCACGCTCGAACTCACACTGCTCAACCGTCGCCAGCAACTTGGCCTCACAAGCGAGATCAAGTGGGAGAAAGTCGGCCCCGGTGTCGTCGAGCGTTACGAACAGTTCGTTTCTACATTCTTCGATCAGATCGCCGCACAGCACGTGTTCATGCGCGTCATGTTTACTCAAAACGCACGCGCTCCCATCAGCCTTACGCCGGAACAGCTGGGCGACAGTTACTATCTTCTCTACTATCAATTCCTCAAACACGGCTTCGGGCTCGCCTACCTGCCCCCGCATAACCAACCGCCGCGCCTTCGCATCTACCTCGATGAAATCGGCGACACTCGCGAGCAGGTGGCCAAGTTCAAGGGATTCGTGCGCGGCCTCCCAGACACCAAAACGATCCGCGCCGCGGGCGGGCTGATCTTGGAAGAGTCCGCCATCGCCGAGGTTCGGTCCCACGACCACATCGTTATGCAAGCGCTCGATGTCGTCCTTGGCTCAATCACTTTTCGCCTGAACAACAAGCACCTCGCCAAACTTCCCGGTGAGACTACGCGTGGGAAGCGCACCGTCGCGAAGGAGCGGCTCTACAAGTTCATCTTGGGCGAGATCAAACGCGTGACCGGAAAAAAGGCGTTCAACATCGGAATCACCACAGGACTCTCGGAGTTTCCCGGAGGTCGATGGAATGACCCCTACCTTCACTGGTGTTTCACGCCCCGCGACCACACGTTCGATCCAAGGGCAGTCAAACCATGAAAAAACACCGCCCCGTTTGGACCTACATCAGACTCTGACGACAGGCGTCAGCATTCGGTCAAACAGGGCGATGCCGGATACCATCGGCGCGACGACCACAAAATCAAGATTAGACTCCGTGCCGATAGCAGTCCGCCCTCACACCGCCGACGCCGCGGGCTTGTCGCGCAGGTAGGCGCCTTTCGCGCGGAGCTCGGCCTGCAGCGCGGGCACGTCGACTTCGTCGGGGCGCACGCCGCGGCGGAGCGCCTGCTGGGCCGCGCGGCCGGCCGCCTCGCCCATCGCCATGCAGGTCGCCATCACGCGGATCGCGCCCATCGCCTCGTGCGTCGCGCCGATGCAGCGCCCGGCCACGAGCAGGTTTCTCACCCGCTGCGGCACGAGCGAACCATACGGGATGTCGTAACAGTCGCCGCACCAGATCAGCGTGCAGCCCTCGTCGCCGGGACGGTGGATGTCGATCGGGTAGCTCGCCACCGCGATCGCATCGTCGAAGTGCCGGCAGCCGAGCACGTCCTCCTGCGTCATCATGTAGTGCGCGACGATGCGCCGCGTCTCGCGGATGCCGAGGAAGGGCGCCGTCTTCGTGAAGTAGCACTGCTCGAAGCCGGGCACGTAGTTTTTCAGATACGTGTGGATGTCCTCGATCTGCCGCCGCGCCTCGATCTCGCCGTGGGACAGGCTGCGGACGTCGGTCGCGTCGACGCCCGCCACGCGCGTCATGTTGATCCACACCTCGCCGGGACGCAGGCCGGTGATGATGATCGTGCGCTCGTTGGGGATGTTGAGGCCGCGTTCCTGGCGCGCCTTGGCGATCAGCTCGCGCAAACCGACCACGATGAACTGGTGGTTCTGCCCGAAATACTCCGCGGGGATGAAATCCGTGAGGTAGGTGCGCGTGTGCTGCGCGATGCTCAGGCGCAGCTTGTCGGTGTCGACGCCCGCGAGGCAGAACATGAGCGTGGGCGGCTGCAGGCCGCCGGTCTCGCGGCTGCCTTTCTCGCAGGGCACGCCGGAGCGGTAGGCGACGTCGGCGTCGCCGGTGCAGTCGACGACGATCTTGCCGAGCACGGCCTCGCGGCCGCTTTTGCTCTCGGTGACGATGCCGCGGATCGTGTCCCCGTCCATCACCACGCCGGCGCAGAACGTGTGGAACGTCACGTCGACGCCCGCCTCGAGCAGCATCTGCAGCGCCACGGTCTTCACCGCCTCGGGCTCCACGAGCGTGATGCCCATGTGCAGCGGACACCAGCGGTGCTCGCTGGCGGCGTTGATGGCGCGCAGCCGGTCGATGAACTTCTGCGGCAGCCCCCGGATGATCTGGTTCTTCTTCTGCCCGAGGAAGCCCAGCACGGGGAGGCCGATGGTCATGTTGCCGCCGACGAAGCTGCGGCTCTCGATCAGGCCGACGCGCAGGCCGTCCTCCGCGGCGGCGAGCGCGGCGGTCAGGCCGGCCGGGCCGCCGCCGACGACGAGGACGTCGTATTCGGCGCGCACCGGCACGGCGCGCGCGGGTTCCTGGATGAGCTTGGGATCAAGGCTGGGCATAAAAGATCTCCTGCGGCGGCACCTCGGCCGAGGGAAACGGCACGCCCATCACGCGCGCGAGCGTCGGGGCGATGCTGCGCAGGTCGATGAGGCCGAGGTTGCGGCCGGCGGCGATGCCGTCGCCGGCGACGAGAAAGGTCGCCGCCACTTCGGGCAGCGTCGGGGCGTGGCCGTGGGCGCCGCGGGCGCTCACGACGCCGACGATCGAGGGCTGGAGCGTGGGGCTGACGGCGAAGCCGGCGCGCATCGTCACCCAGAACTGGGCCGCGGGCATGCCGCCGGCGGCGCGGATCGCGGCCTCGTCGAGGACGGCGGCGATGCCGTTGGCGGGATCGGCCGCGAGGCGCGCGAGCAACGCGCGCACGCGCTCGCGCGCGGCGGCGTCGGCGGGATTCTTCAAGACGATCGCGGCCGAGCCGCCGGCATGCCACGGCCGGGCGATCCAGTCGGCGAGGCCGGCTTTCTCGACGGTGTTTTCCTTCGTCTTCGGCGTGAGCAGGCCCTCGCGGACGAATATGGCGTCGAGCCAGAGCACCTGCGTGACCGGCGCGAAACCGTGGTCGGACACGATGCACACGGCGGCGCGCGGATCCTCGGCGCGGATGGCCGCGCGCAGGTCGCCGACCATGCGGTCGATCTCTTCCAGCGCGCGGAACACGGGCGCGGCGAACGGTCCGTGGCGGTGCTGCTGGTTGTCGGTCGCGGCGAGGTGGACGGTGAGGAAGCGGGTGTGTTTCCGCCGGATCATCTCCACGGCGTAGCGGGTGCGGGCCCAGTCGCGTTTCACCGCATCGGCGACCTCGGTGAGGTAGGGCCCGGCGACCGGCTCGAGTTCGGCCATGAGGCCGGGCGTGGAGGCGCCGCGCGTGATCCTCACGTCCTCCGGCGTGCGCGTGAGCGCGTATTCGGGGATGTTCCAGCGGATGGAGGTCGCGCCCACGGTGACGGGCCAGCTGACGCTGCCGGTCACGTAGCCGGCCTGCGCGGCGGCGTCCCAGAGCGTCGGCGCCGTGAGGTCCTCGGCGTAGTAATACCAGACGTCGAGGTCCTTCACGGTGTGGCCGAAGGGGTGGTTGGCGACGATGCCGTGGCGGGCGGGGGCGACGCCGGTGACGATCGAGGTGTGGCTCGGGTAGGTCGCGGTGGGCAGCACGCCGCGGACACCGGTCGCGTGGGCGCCTTCGCGCGCGAGCGCGGCGAGGTGCGGGATCTTCAGGCCGTGGCGGTCGGCCTCGAGCACGTAGTCCGGGCGGAGGCCGTCGATGGAGACGAGCAGCAACGCGCGCGGGCCGGCGGCGGCCTGCGCGGCGACGACGGGGGCGGCGGCGAGGAAGAGGAGGACGAGGAATCGGGCGTTCATGCGGACGAGGGTCGTTCGCGCCGCGTCAGCGTCCAGAGCAGGAGCACCGCGAGCGGGTGAAGCAGGGCCATGACGGCGAAGACGCGGCCCGGGCCGAAGCGCGCCATCATCTCGCCCACGTAGGTGTTGAACACCACGGCGCCGGCGGCGCCGCAGCCGCCCGCGATGCCGAGCACGCTGGCGACGTTGCGCAGCGGGAAGGCCTCGGCGATCACGACGCTCAGGCTGAAGAGCCAGCTGAGGCAGGCGGCGGCGACGAGGCTGAAGATCGCGAGCGTGGCCGCGGGGTGCGGCAGGTGCGGCGTCAGCGCGCAGAGCGGCGCGAGCAGCGCCATGGCGGTGAGCATGCGCTTGCGGGCGAGCAGCGGTTCGCGGCCGCGGCGCACCATCCGGTCGGACCACGCGGCGCTGGCGATGGCGCCGAGATCGGCGGCGAGAAACGGGATCCAGCCGACGGCGCCGACCTGCGCGAGCGTGAGTCCGGAGGTTTCCTGCAGGTAACCGGGCAGCCAAAAGAGGCAGAAATACCAGACCGGATCGCTCACGAACCGGATGAGCAAGATGCCCCACAACGTGCGCGTGCGCCAGAGCCGCGGCCAGGTGAACGCGGCCTCGCCGGCCGGGCCGCCCGCCGTGGCCTGCGCCAGCACCGCCGGCGGCGGGTCGCGGTAAAGCACGAGCCAGGCGACGGCCACGAGCAGGCCGAGCGCGCCCGGCACGATGAAGGCGGTGCGCCAGTCGAAGGTCAGCGCCAGCCAAGCGACGAGGGGCGGCGCGAGGATCGCCCCGAAGGTGCCGCCGGCGACGGACACGCTGTTCGCGGTCGCGCGCAGGGACCCGGGAAACCACGTGCTGACGACGCGCAGTTGCGCGGGAAAGGCCGTGGGCTCGGCGAGGCCGAGCAGTCCGCGGAAGAAGGCGAACTGCCCCAGCGTGCGCGTGAAGCCGGCGCCGAGGCAGGCGGCCGACCACGTGACGATACCGGCGAGCATGACCACGCGCGCGCCGAAGCGGTCGACCAGCCAGCCCGCCACCGGATACATCGCCGCGTAGCCGACGGTGAAGACATTCACGAGCAGCGCGTAGCCGCGGTCGTCGAAGCCGAACTCCGCCTTCAGGGTCGGCTTCAGGATCGAGAGGATCTGGCGGTCGACGTAGTTGAGGACGATCGCGACGAAGAGGAGGCCGAGAATCCACCAGCGGCGGCGGAGCGCGGCGGCGAGCTCCGCCGCCGGGGACGTGGCCGCGGCCGGCAGGGACTCCGCTCCGGTTGGCGCCGCCGGGATCATTTGAACGCGAGGGAATACGTGACGAGCAGCTGCCGGCCGAGGGAGAGATTCAGGTCGGGGCCGACGACGAGCTGGTCGAAGAGGTTGTTGACGTTGAACCGCACCGTGTGCGCGAAGCGGCCGGCACGCCATCCGTGGCTGACGAACGCGGCGTAGTTCTGCCGGGCCGAGCCCTCCTCGTAGCGGCGCGTCGCGGTGGCATTGGCCCGCACGTAGCCGCCGGTGTAGCGGAGCGAGGCGCCGGCGGTGAGGCCCTTGAGCGCGCCGCCGAACTTGTAGCGCGCGGAGAGCGAGCCGGTCGTGCGCGGGATGTTGACCTTGCGCGTGCCGCGGAGCGCGGCGTTGGACGAAGCGAGCACGCGCGCGTCGACGTAGCCGCCGCCGGCGATCACGGTGAACGCGGGCGTGAGCCGCACGCTCGTGTCGGCTTCGGCGCCACGGGCGCGCTCCTTGCCGGAGCCGAGAAACTCGGGCTGCCCGTTGCCGAGGAGAAAATCGGGGTTGGTCTGGCCGATGTTGAACTTCTCGATCGCGTAGACCGAGACCGTCGCGCCGAAGCGGCCGTCGGCGCCGAGTGTTTTCAGCCCCGCCTCCCAGCCGCGGCCCTTTTCGTTGGGTATGGTGGTGCCCGTGTTGCGGTCGACGGTGACGTTGGTGTTGAAGGATGTGCTGCGGTTCGCGAAGAGCACGAGCGAATCGCCCTTCAGCTTGGCGTTCGCGCCGGCGCTCCACGTCCAGCCGTCCGTCTCGCCGTAGGTGAAGCGGTCGACGGTCGCGCTGGAATCGGTGGCGAACTCGGACTTGTCGTAACGCACGTTGCCCATGGCGATCAGCCGGCCGCCCAGCATCGTCACGCGGTCGCTCACCGAGGCGCCGCGCGAATCGATCTTCTCCCAGCTCTTCGCGGCGCGGCGCGTGAGCAGGTCGTAGTTCACGACGGGCGTCCAGTCGGGGTTGAACGGATCCTGGAACCGGTAGTAGTCGGGCAGCGCGGCCTCGAGCGCCGTCGGGTAACGCAGCTGCGCGTCGTAGGTCTCCTCCTCGGCGTAGTCCGCCGTGAAGAGCAGCGCGTGCTTGAGTTCGCCGGTCTTGAAATGGCCGAGCAGGTCGGTCTGGAGGGCGGCGGGGCTGTCGATGTCCTGCACGCGCTTGTTGGGCGCGATGCCGGTCATCCGGCGTGTCTCGGCGGAGACGTTGGACGTGGTGCGGTAGAGCAGCTCGAATTTCTTCCACTGGCCCTGGTAGCCGACGCGTTGTTTCCAGTTCGTGTTGTAGGCGTGCTCGACGAGGACGTTGAGCCCGTCGTAGCGGCGGATGTAGCGCTCGCCCGGGCCGAAGCGGCTGTAGCCCATCTCCGCGAGTTCCCAATACACGCCCTGCACCACCCCGCCGGTCCACTGCAGCGGGTTGGTGCCGGAGGGCCGCGTGCCGGCGACGAGTTGCGGGATGGTCGCGGCGCGCGCGCCGACGAGCCGCACCGTCTCGTAGGTCACGGTGATCGACGTCGTGTCGAACGGCTTGAAGAGCAGCGTGCCGAAGTAGTCGCTCTGGCGGCCGTAGGTGTAGCGGACGGCGCCTTTGCGGTAGTAGTGGTCGGCGTTGAAGAGGTAGAAGAGTTTCTTCCCGAGGATCGGACCCGAGGCGGTGACGTTGCTGCGGAAGTAGCCGTCGGTGCCGCCGCTGAGGGTGAGTCCGTAGCTCGGCCGCACGCTCGGGCGCTTCGACACGTAGTTCACCAATCCGCCGGGCGACGCGTCGCCGTAGAGCGTCGACATGGGGCCCTTGATGACCTCGACCTGCCCGGTGTTGCCGATCTGCGGCGGCGGCGTGCGCCGGAAGCCGTCGCGCAGAATCGTCTGCGGGAAGCCGCGGAGCGAGCTGCCGCCGAGCGTGAAGCCGATCGCCGCGTCGGCCTGGTCCGCCACGCCGCTGTAGCCGGGAAAAAACGAGAGCTGCTCGGTGACGCCGAGGAGCTGGAAATCCTCGAGAAACTCCTGCGTGATCACCTGCACCTGGTAGGGCAGGTCGATGATCGCGGCCTTCGAGCGCGTGCCCGACATCGCCTGCGAGGCGACCCACGCGTCGCGGTCGCGCGACTCGGTGACCTGGAACTCCGCGATCGTCACGACCTCCTCGCCGGCGGGCGCCGCGGAGGCGGCCGCGGTGCGCGTGGAGACGGCGGTGGCCGGCGTCGCGGAGGCGACGGGCTGTGCGGTGACGAAGGCGGGCAGCGCAGCGGCGCCGCAGCAGGCGGCGAGGACGCGGAAAGCAGGGGAGCAGGACGGCGACACGGGCGGAGCGGGGTTGGGGGTTGCGGCGGAGGGTGGACCCGGGCGGGTCGAGGGTGCGGCACCGGCGCGACCGGACAGCCATCGCGCGGCTCGCCGCCAAGGTCGCCGGTCGCAGCCCAAGCCGACAACCGTGGAGCGCGCCGGCGGATCACTTTGGTTCGCCGTGGCGAACAGCGGTGACAGGCCGGTGACGCCGCGGTGACGCGCGGATGGCGGAGGAAACCCTAACTCCGGGCGCACCGGATGCGGCCTGCGCGGACGCGGTCGGCGGTCGCGGTCCGGACGGCGCGCCGGGCGGACGAGAGGCCGCGTTCAAGCGATCACGGCGGCGGACACTTCGGACGCGAGCAGGCGCACCTGGTCGGCGAGTTCCGTGCGGTCGCGCAGGATCCACTCGCTGTGCGGTAGCGCCAGGGCGATCGCGCGCGTCCACGGGGCGTCGCCGACCGTCAGGGCCGCGGCGACGGAGCAGAGCGCGGCGTCGCGCTCGCGGAGATTCCACGCGATGCCCTGCCGGCGGGCGGCGCCGACCTCGGCGAGGAAGCGGGCGGGATCGAGGTTGGAATACGGCGTCGAAGGGCGGTCGCCGGGACGCGGCGCGAAGTCGGGCCACTGCGCCTCCGGGAGCTGGGCGACGAGGACCTTGCCGCAGGAGGAGTTGTAGGCGGGCCCGTTGTCGCCGAGCAGAAACGTGTCGGCGCTCGGCCCGCTCGCGCACAACGCATAGGTCGACGTGCGGCAGAGCGCGGTCACGACGACGGTCGCGCGGAGCCGGCGCGACCAGGTGCGGAGCAGCGGTTTGACGGCGGAGTTGGGGCCGAACTCGGTCGAGACCAGGTGCAGGAAGCGGAAAATCTCCGGGCTCACCGCATAGCGGCGGGTGACGGGATGCTGTTCGACGAAACCGAGCGCGCACAGGGCGGCGACAAGGTCGTGCGCGGTCGACTTGGAGAGCGAGAGCGCGCTCGCGAGCTGGGTGATGCCGAGGGAACGGTGCGCGCGGAGCAGCACCTCGAGCGCTTCGACGCCGCGAAACATCGAGCTGTGGTGGCGGGGGCCTCGCCCTTCGTTGGTCATGCGGAACGCAACGCCGAAACCAGCAGGATCCCCGAATCAGTCGAGCGCGGCGATGCCCCGGTCGGTTTATTCGCGGGGTTCGGGTTGGCCGAGATTGCGGCCCCGGCCGTCGCCGGCGCCGCGTCGCGAAGACCGCCCAACCAGCCGACCACCGGCGCGTTCACCGCGCGGCGAGTTTCGCGACGTCGGCGGCGGTGGCGGGGACGAACGGCTGCGCCGCATCGCCCGTCCAGCGCATCAGGGTGAGATCGCCGGTTTGTTTGCCCTTGGGGCCGGAACCTTTCGCGACGTAGAAGAGGCCGTGGCCGATCGGCTGGAGGCCTTCGTCGGTTTCCTGATTCCAGCCGCGGATGCCGGTGACCTGGTGCTTGAGACCGTCGGCAGCGAGCGCGAGCAACGCGCCCTGTTCGTTGCCGCCGCCGAGGGCGGGCACGCCGACAAGCGCGCCGCGCACCGGCGCGGTGCGGGCATCGATCCCGAACATCCGGTAATGGGGAAATCCGGGCTTCGGCGCGGTGTAGGGCTTCACGGCGAGGAACCAGCGCTGCGACGCCTCGTCGTAGGCGAGGTTCTGCACGCCGTAGGTGGTGTTGCCGGTGCGCACGAAATACTTGCCGTGCACCGTCGCGGGACCGCTGTGGTGCGGGGCGGACTCGGAGAGCGGGCGCTCGTAGCGGGCCCAGTCGGCGGTGTCGTATTGCAGCAGCACCTGGTGATCGTTGTCGGTGCGCGCGGCGTTGGCGTAGACGCCGTAGGCCACCGTGAGCAGCCGCGGCCCGTCGATGCGGCCGAACTGCGGGCCGAAGCTCACGCCGTCGATGCCGGAGCAGCCGTAGCGGTGGTCGGGCGTTTTCGCGATATCGCCGTCGAACTTGCCGTCGCCGTTCAGGTCGGCGGCGTAGTCCTGCGCCACTTCGGGCAGAAAGACCGTGCGGAAGAGGTCCGACTTGGTGACCTCGATGCCGACGCGATCGATGCCCTTCACATCGATCACGGCGATGTAGAAGGCCCGGTCCTTCTTGTATTCCAGCGAGCCGTAGACGCGGCCGTCGCTCGGGTTGAAATCGAGATCGCCGAGGTGCCCGGCCCAGCCCACGAGCGTGCCGACGAGCTTGCCGCTGAAATCGTATTTCGCGAGCAGCGTGGTGAACGAGTAGTAGATGAAGCCGCCCCGCAGATCGACGGCGATGCCCTGGACGTGGCTGGTGGGCCACGTGCCGCCGTTCTGGGCGAGCGGCGGCACGGGCGCCGCGGGCGCGCCCGCCGACAGGCGAACCGCGAGCAGACCGAGGAGGAAGAGGAGTTTTTTCATGGGGGAAAAGCCGCGGGGACCGCGCCATGACAACCGGCCGTCACGGCACGATTCAAGCCGCCTCAGAACGTGCCCTTGACGCCGAAATTCCAGAGCGAGCCGTAGACGTCGAAGAGTTGGAGACGGCCGGGGACATTGGAGTATTGCTCGGCGGGGGCGTTGAAGATGTTGCGCACGCTGAGCATGAGCTCGAGGTTGCGCGTGAGTTTGTAGCCCCCGCTCAGGTCGACGAGGGTGCGCTCCTTGGCCCAGACGAGGCCGTTGACGGCGTTGGTGCTGATCGAGATCAGGCGCGCCGCCTGCCACGTGCTGCGGACCTGGAGGTTGAGTTTGCCGTAGCGGAAGCGCACGCCGCCGTTGGCGGACTTGGGCGCGAGGCGCAGCTGCTGGCGGTCGGCGATCGTGCGTGTCACCGAACCGAATACGCTCAGGCCCTTCAGCATGCCGGGCAAAAACGTCAGCTGCTGGTTGTATTCCGCGCTGACGCCGTTGGTGTGCTGGTTGCCGTCGCCGTTGACGTAGGAGAGGAAGGTGTAGGCGGAGTATTCGGGGTCGTTGGCGAAGCCCGCCTGCTCGGCGCTGATCGTCGTGCGCGCGCTGAGCTGGTTCTTCACGTCGAGGCGGTAGGCGGAGATGCCGATCATGCCGGCGGGCTCGAAGTAATACTGCAGGCTCGCGAAGGTCTTGCGCGAGAGCTCGGGCTGCAGGCCGGGGTTGGGGACCGTGACCGTCTGGTTGGTGTCGTTGATCGAGGTGATGCCGGCGAGGTTGTCGTAGTTGGGCCGGAGGATCGACTCGCTGGCGGAGAGCTGGCCGATGAGCTGGCGGGTGAACGAATACTTCGCGCCGCCGCTGAGGAAGAGGTTGTCGTAGTCGCCGTAGCGGGTGGAGCGCTCGCCGTTCCGGTATTTGTAGAGGACAAACGGAATCGTGTTGGCGGTGTAGCCGGCGGCGCGCACCGCGGCATCGGGGAGCGGATCCCAGATCTTGCCGACGGTGCGGGAGCGCTCGTAGCGCAGGCCGCCGTTGAGCCGCAGCTGCTGCCAGCGGCCGTTGCCCTCGACGTAGGCGGAATCGATCTGCTCCTTCACCGCGCGCGAACCCGTGAGGCGGTTGGTGAAGTTGGTGATCGTGTTCGGCAGGAAATACTCGGGGTGCTCCCGGTAGAGCCGATACATCCCGTAGGTGTCGTCGGCGCGCCAGTTCTGGTCGATGACGTTGCCGCCCATCTTGGGATCGAAGCGGTAGTTCGTCGTCGCGAGGACCGGCGACGTCAGCTGTCCCGCCGCCACGCCGGTCGGGCCGACATAGGTCCACTGCTGGTCGCCTTGGGTCAGCGCGTGGGTGCCGAGGCGCGTGGCGAGGCCGGACTTCAGCTCGAGTGGCAGGCCGAGCAGGCGGAGCGATTTCTTCGCGTGGAGATAGCCCGCGAAATTCTGGGCTTTGCCGGCGTTGGCGTTGCTCAGGATGTTGTTCGCAAACGCATCGTCGCGCCCCCAGCTCGCGGGATCGGACCAGGGGCGGCCGCTGAGCTGGCGCAGCGTCCAGGCCGTCTCGTCCGTGCCGCTGCGCTCGGCCGACCAGCTCATGCGCGTGAGGCGGTTGTTCGTGTTCCGGAAGAAACCGTCCTCCATGTCCTTGTTGCGCGTGAGCGAGCGGGAGTAGCTGCCGCCGAGCGTCACCGTGAGCGTGTCGCGCTTGAACTCGAACTTCGGGCCGACCGTATACGTATCCTGGTAGTTGTGACGGTGCGAATACTCGGTGCCGAGGCGCGTGTTGGCGTTGGCCGTCGCGAGCGCCGTGACCTTGGTGAGGGTTGAATCGGGCGTGATCTGGGCGACGGCGGCGCGCAGCCAAGTGTATTGGTTGAAGAACTCGACGTCGTAGTGCGAATAGCTGCTGCGCAGGGAGAACACGAGGTCCGGCGTGACCTTGTAATCGAGGGAGAAGTTGCCCGCGATGCGCGTGGCGACCTTCGGGCCCGGGCGCCACATGAGACCCGTGATCACCGGGCGGTCGGGCGTGGTGTAGTTGTATTCCAGCTGGTGGCGGTCCTGGAAGATGTAGGACTTGTTGTAGCTGGCGTTGGTCTCGAGACCGAGGCGTCCGCCGAGAAACACGTCCGCGTAGCCGAGCTGGCCGGCGGGGAAGACCTTGTGGTGCTTGCGGTCGTCGGGGAGGTATTCGCGGCGCAGCGTGATGGCGTCGGACGTGCCCATCGCGTAGAGCTGGTAGACGATCTGGCGGCCTTTGCGGTCGAAGGCGTTTTTGCTCCGGAGGTTCACGTTGCCCGCGGCGGAGTCGGCGTCCATCGAAGCGGTGAGGGTGTTGTTCACCTCGACGGATTCGATGCCGGTGATGGACATCTGCTCGAAGGTGTTGGCGCGGCTGTCGGCGCCGAAGCTCGGGTTGCCGGCGGCCATGCGGTTGCCGTCCTGCGTGAAGGTGGCGTATTTCGGGTCGAGGCCGCCGATGCGCACGGCGTTGGTGTCGACCTCGAGGTAGTCGAGCGCGACGCCCGGCAGGTATTTCATGAACTCGCCGACATCGCCCATCGTGAGGTCGCCGTAGTTGTCGGTGGCGACGACGCTCTTTGCGTTCAGCGCCGCGCGCTGGTCCATGATGGCCTTGGCATTCCCCTCGCGCTCGCTCGCGACCACGAAGGCCCCCAGCTGCAGCACCTCGTCCTTGCCGGACACGGCCGCCGCTCCCGCCGCGCGCGCCCCGCGATTGAAGACCGTGCTCTGCAGCTCGAAGTCGCGCGTCGCCGTCGCACCCGCCGTCACGGTCACCCGCGCCGTCGCCGTCTCCGTGCCGGTGTAGCTCACGGTGACGGTCACCTCGCCGGCGGGCACGCCCGCGATCCGGTAGGCGCCGGCGTCCTCCGTGAAGGCGACGAGCGGGGTGCCCTCGACCCGCACCTCGGCGTTGCGCACGTAGCCTTGGGTGGCGGCGTTGGCCACCCGCCCGGCGATCACCCCGGTCGCGGGCTGGGCCCGCGCCGCCGCGATCAGCAGGCCCAGACCGATGAGAATGAACAGGGACAGGCGGAGACGGACCGAAGACGGGGTTTGCATAGGGATTCGGGTTGACAGCTGAATTCTTATTCAGCATGACGATTCACATAGATACCCCGCCGCTCCGCCGGCTGTCAATGCGCGCGGCCGTGACGATGCGGTTACGCCGCCGCGCGTCCGTCACCCGCCGCAGCGCCCGCTTCTCCGGGCGGCCCCCGTGCAAAACGACCTCATCGCCGCCAGTGCCAGCCGCTCCCACCCGCATTTCGGCCGGCTCGCTTCGGGGCCCGGCCCGCCACCCCGTCGGGCCGGAACGGCCGACCCCTTGACACCCCGCCGCCAGCAACTTTGAATCAATAAAAATGCCGAATGATTATTCAGACGATCGCCTGAGGCTGGTGGCCC
>JACCDX010523902.1_pt1 | contig 13550 bp, 11 predicted proteins | sample 7449681 | NCBI WGS metagenome assembly JACCDX01 (sample SAMN15323450, study PRJNA562643) | freshwater metagenome | isolation source: river surface water | place: USA:Blue River Watershed | collected 2017-08-18
AAGATGATGATCTTTCCAAATTGTTTGATCGGAAGCCTGTGTTTTTTGAAAATCTCAAAATATTTGCTTCAATTGAAAACAAACCGTGGGACTATTTCAGTTTTAAAAGTCATAAACACGGAACTGCGTATTCCAGCGATCGTGACCACTCAATTTGACAGATCGTGACCAGTAGCTTGGCCCGTGTCATTGCGTGATTAGATTTTAGAGCAGGTGGTCACGATGTGTCTTTGTCTGCCTCCTTTTTCTGAACTTTGGGTTTCTGACGGAGCGAGTCGCCCGTCAATACAAACCGATGGTTTCTTTGCATGATGCGGTCCAGCACGGCGTCCGCAATCGTGGTGTCACCAATCCAAGCGTGCCAATGCTCAATCGGCAATTGCGATGTGATCACCGTGGCTTTGCTCGACGACCGGTCGTCAATGATCTCCAGCAAGTCTGCCCGCGTCTGTGCGTCCAGTCCCGTCATGCCCCAGTCATCAAGCACCAACACATCCGTCTTGGCCAATTGAAGCAGCCACTTCCCAAACGTGCCATTGCCATGGCGTATGTGCAATTCTTCGCCAAGTCGTGGCACTCTTTGGTAAAGCGCTGTGTGGCCCTTTCTGGTGGCGTACTGTGCCAGCGCACATGCAAGCCATGACTTACCCGAACCAGTGGCGCCGGTGATCAACACACTGTGCCCCGAAGCAATCCAATCTCCCAAGGCCAAGCTCATCACCGCACGCCTCTCAAGCCCACGGCCCGCTCTTGTGTCCAAATCCTCAATGCAAGCTTGCGGGTATTTCAGCCTCGCATCCCTGAGCAAGCGAGCCTGCCTTTTGTCATTGCGGTGGTGAACTTCTCGGTCCACCAAGAGGGCCAAGCGCTCCTCAAAGCTCATGGCACTCATGCCAGCTTGGCCCAGTTGCTCTTGCAAACCCAAAGCCATCCCGGCCATACGTAAATCTTGAAGTTGCGTAATCGTTGTGTTCATCATCATGTTGTTGTCCTGTCGTTGATGTTCATTTTTTTTGCTCATTGGTAATACTTGGCGCCGCGCACATGGGCGTGCTCTGGGCTTTGCCACGCTGCCGCCACTGGCGCTCCCACTTTGTCTCGGCCGTTTTGCAAGATGTCTTTGACATGCTGATACCGGCAAGTTCCCAAGCTAAGGGCCACCTCACACGCAGCCTCAAGCCGTGTCTCAGAGAACCTGCGTGCAAGTGAGAGAAGCCCCAAACACGAGCGGTAGCCGTGCTCCGGATGGCGGTGGCTGGCAAGCAACTGCGCCACCAATGCACCAGTGGCGCTGCCAATGCTTTGCCCCCAGTGCACAAGGCGCTGAGGTGTCCACTCAAGGTGCTTTCTGTGAGCCAGCGACAAGTGCTCCACTTGCGTGCTGTACCCACCCTTATGCGCACAGCGCATGTGCGAAGCAACACGGGCGCCGCGGTGCAGCATCTCCACCACTTTGGCCGTTACCCTTAGCTCCAACACTTGGCCCACCAAAGCAGTAGGTACGCTGTAGCGGTGGCCCTCAAACTCCACGTGCTGATCGATGTGAACGCGAACAGATTTGAAGAGCGCAAGCTCCCAGCTCTGCGCCGGCAAGGGCTGCAAAGCGGGCGCATCAAGCTGCGCAAACGCAGTGGCTCGGCTGCCTGGCAGCTTTTGAAACGGCCTTGTGTTGAGATACGCCAGCAAGGGCGCTATGGCCTCATTGACTTCATCAACAGTCTCAAAGCGCTGGTGGCGAAGCCTCATCATGATCCAGCGCTCCACCACCTGAACGGCCGACTCCACCTTGGCTTTGTCCTGTGGACGCTTAGGCCTTGCTGGCAAGATGGAGCAGCCATAGTGACGCGCAAAGTCTTGAACCGTGGCGCTCATTTGGGGCTCATACCGATCAGACTGGCTGATCATGGCCTTGGGGTTGTCGGGCACGATCAGTTGCGGCACGCTGCCAAAGAAGTCCAGCGCTTTCGCAGTGGCCCCAAGCCAATCGGCCATTGTCTCTCTCGGTGTTGCAAAGGCAAAGGTGTAACTAGATGCGCCCAAAGCGGCCACATAGATGTGCGCCCGCGTGCCGTTGTTGAGTTTGATGGTGGGGCCGGCAAAGTCGATGAACAACTTTTCTCCAGCGCGGTGCACCATGCGCAAAGAGCGCTTGAGGCTTTTAACGTAGTGGCGGTAATTGACGCTGAACTGCGAGTACTGGTGCACACGCTCGCCGGGGTGATTCTCCACAAACTCTTGCCACAGCAGCATGATGGTCATGCCTTTGCGGCGCATCTCGTGATGCAGTTGCCCAAAGTCTGGTCGAACAAAGTAATCTGGCGGGGGAGTTGGCGGGATGAGCCTTCTCTCCAGTTCAGTCTCACTTAGCTGGGCAATGTCGGCCCAGCCAAGGCCCAGCTGCGTGGCCAGGCTAATGTATTTGGCAACAACGCCTTTGGAGATTCCCAAGGCCGCAGCGATTTGGCGCTGGGATAGCCGGCCTTTAAGGTGCAACCGCAGAACGTCCCTGATCTTGCGCATATGAATCCTTCGAATGTCGGTCATATCCCGTCCCAAAATGGAGCAGGCTAACCGCACATAGGGTTAAACAAATACGCAATAACGCGGGGTGGCTGTGCCGTTTTGATGATCGTGACCAGTAATTTGATCTAGGCCCCCAAAGTGGTCACGATCGATCAAAACAGGTGGTCACGGTCCGTCAAATTCACTGGTCACGATCTACTGGAATGGGTGGTCACGGTCGATCAAAATACCCACGGAACTATTGATTTTGGGAAACGTTACCCAAAATCTTGGCTATAGAGCTACTTGTTAGTCATTCACAACTTGTAAATCGTTAGGAGTCCCATGATGGCTACGCATACGAATTCGCTCAAACAAACCCGTGCAGAAATCCGCCGGCGTATCAGTGAAATGCCTTTGACTCGGCAACAGGTTCGGCTCATGCAAAAAGCTATCAAGGAACTCCAACAGGAGAATGCATTATTGAGATACATGCTCAGTATTCAGTAGAAGTCATGTGTTGCAATCCAAATGACATTAACAGTTGTTAAAGTGGAATTGATGCTGACCACCGCTGGCGGCAAAATCGTCTGCCGGCGGTGCAACGCTATGTCTAAGCGCACAAAACTGCAATGTGGTGGGCCAGCCATGCAGGGCAAAACTAAGTGCAAGTTTCATGGTGGACTTAGTACAGGGCCAGTAACCGAACTAGGTCGCCAAATATGCGCTGCTGCTAAAACGCTTCACGGCAATGAAACCCGCCTCGATCGCCAAAAGTACCGCCTAGCCATGAAGCGCCTAAGGCTATACGCCCAAATCTTGGGTGTTCCTTTCAGGTCTGACGCTAGCGATAAACGGCTCTGACATCGGATGTAGGGGGGTCGTTTAAGCACCCTCTGGAAATAGTGGCACAGCACCTCTTGAGCCACCCCAAAATCCACTATTGACACCCAACGCAACTTGCGTATACTTCGCGCATGAAAGCATTATTCGTTGAGTTGCCAGCTTTTGAGCGTAACCGGTCTAATTATTTGACGGACGAGGCGTATCGGGCTCTACAAAACGAGATGCTGAAAGACCCAGAAGCTGGTGATGTGATCACTGGCACGGGTGGCCTGCGAAAGCTCAGGTATGGCGATGCCACTCGCGGCAAAGGCAAGCGCGGTGGTCTCAGGATCATCTACTACTGGTGGGATCCAAAGAAGCAGTTTTGGCTTTTCACGATTTACGACAAAGATGAACTGTCCGACTTGTCGCCGAAAGAAAAAGCCATTTTGAAAACACTCTTGAAGCAAGAGCTGGAGGAAAGAAAATGACCAAACGTAATTTGTTCGCTGAGATGACTGAAGGCTTTGATGCCTTGGCTGCTGCTCGCAAGGGCAAGAAAACGCTTCGCACGACAGAGGTGGAATTAAAGCCCGTGGTGGAGATCAGTGCCGAGGAGCTACGTGCCATTCGGGAAAAACTCAACCTGTCACGCCCTGTGTTTGCCGGATACCTCAGAACCAATCCACGCACCCTCGAGAACTGGGAGCAAGGTCGGGCTAAGCCAAACGCGCAAGCGGCTTTATTGATTCATCTGGTATCGCGCTATCCAGACACGGTTAGCCGGTTGTCTGCGGTCTAGTATCTATGGGCAAGGGGAGTTGGCGTGGACGTTACCATTCCCCTTTTTCGCATCTCACAACCCCCTAATAGTCTTTTCAAGGTTCAGGTCAAAACACTTCTAAAAGAATGCAAAGCCCGACATGGGCTCGTGAATAAAGACCAACGTAGCGTTTTGTACACGCGACAGAAGTTGTGCAATTTGATGCTTGATGCGCTGTATCAAGCGTACTGTAGCCAGTTACCAAATACGGGTGTAGCGTTACCGCTTAGCCCAAGGTATTACACAAATAACGACTTAAATAACACCCTTTCGTATTCATACAGGGAAGTCCGCTTAGTATTTGAATCACTCAAATCACTAGGGTGGATCAAGTCTGAAAAGGGCTATTTGCCGCTCGGTGGTAAAGGCGTACCAACAGTCATGCGTGCAGATGGAGAACTTGCTGAAGTTTTCAAATCTAATTTTGAGCCTTGGCTGCGAGTGTATCCAACAGGTGACTCTTTGATTTTGAAATCCAAGAATGCAGATAAAGCAAAGCGGGTAATACTGCCAATTCCAGATGGTGCGAAGACACGTTTAATGCGCACAAACTTGAACGCTATAAATAACCTATTGAGTGAACAAGCCATCTGTTTGAATCTGACAAACGATCAACTCAAAGCCATGTGCCAAGAAATGTCAGATCGCAACTACAAGATTGATAGATACGACCCGCAAGAGACAAGAAAACCCCGAACTTTGAATTTCAGCCATGTTCATCTACGGCGCATTTTCGCCCGTGGTCAGATGAATCTTGGTGGACGGTTTTATGGTGGATGGTGGCAAAACATCCCCAAAGGTTATCGTAGGTACATCACCATTAACGGCTGCCAAACTGTCGAGGTCGATTTCTCGACGCTGCATCCGACCCTGCTTTTTCTGGAAAACAACTTGGATCCACCTTTGGATTTCTACGATCTTGGGCTTGGGACACAAGACAACCCAAGATTTGAGCCTGACGCAGAGCAGTATGAAATCAAACGGAGGATCATCAAGGGGTTTGCAAACGCCCTGATCAACGACGAACGTGGTGTTCATAAACTTGACGAAGAGGCTACTAAAACCCTTGGAATGAATTCGGCAGAACTGAAAGAGCTATTGATTAAAACGCACCCCGTCTTTGCCAAGGCGATCAAAAGCGATGCGGGTGTAAGGTATCAGTTCATTGATTCCCGCATAGCTGAAGCTGTCATGATGAAACTGTTGAAACAGAACATTGTCTGCCTGTGCGTCCATGACTCTTTTGTGGTCATCGCTGATTTTCAAGCTGAACTAATCAGAGCCATGAAAGAAGCATTTGCGGAGGTGGTCAAAGCAGAAGCCACACTAAAGCCTGCGGAACTTCCCATAGATGGCTTTGAAGTACACCATACCAACATGCTTAAGCTATCCGAAGAAACGCTGTCTGCGTTCAGCAGAGCCTACAACGTGTCGTGGTACAGACAGAACCTACACAACACAGGAAGGACGAACTCCATCTTTGAGCCAAGATACAGACTACCGGAACCCAGTCAGAGCTCCCCAAGCTAGGGCCAAGGCCAGCACAGTAGCTAGACCACTATGTGTAACAACTTTTTCTAGGGAAACCTTCTGTAACCCGCATGGTTATTGACTGGTGAGAGATTTGCGTTTGCCAAAATTCATGTGCTGAGTACCCCCACCCCTTGTCAAATCCTGCCCAGCGCAGACCCACCGTACCCCCACCCCCCTAATTCAGATTAGGAGTCCCTGATTTGGGTTACACACTGTTCTGCTCAAACGACGGGCAGAATTAAATAATTATTTCTGCAAGGTGGAAACGTTTCCACATAGCACCCACCACAGCCCTCACAGTAGCCTTGTCCTCTTCACTGAGCGACATGTAATCGTCAACGAACGAGTCCTCCAGTACACCGCCATACCGAAGCCACCGTGGGTCTACCTTGAGCCATTTAGCCAAGGCTTGCATGTTTTGTTCTTTTGGGATGTTTACGCCTGCAAGCCACAGCCTAACTGCGTGTAGCGTAACGTTAATCTGACGGGCTATGTAGGTAGCCGAGATGGGATGGCCGTTGGCTTTGAGTTGTGAAGCCAGCCGTGTAGAAAAGGCTTGGGCTTCTAGGTTAGCCAAAGCACATTAGCGCCAGCCATATCTTCTTTGGCGATACCAACAACTTGAATGACTAGCTCGTCAGAACCTATGTGCAAATAAGCGCCTTCATCCAAAGGAATCCAGCCAATGGACTCTGCTTGGATTTGGGACAGTTCTAGCCAGAAGTCTTCTTCGATGGTCATTTGATCAACCATAAGATTGCTGTAACCAACGTGCTTAGAACTAACAACATACCAGCCAACAAAAGACTGGCCTTCACATCACGCTGACTCACGATAGCTTGATGGTGTCGCTTCCGCCTACAACTGGTAGGGATGCTTTTAGTGCTTGCAGGTATGCAGCTTTTGCTGTTTGAAGGGCTGCGGCTTTGGCTTGAAGGCGAACTAGTTCTTGTTCTACGAACTGTATGGAAGCTAGTTGGGCTTTGCACTCGTCAGAGAGGCTGTCGAGGTCGTATTCTTTGTTGTCAATTTTGAGGGTTGCCATGATTTATCTAGGTGTGAAATGAGTTTTTGCTAATGATAGAAGTTCTTCTTCATTCATGTCCGCCTTTGTTGCCAGTGCCCACAAGTCAAAGTATGGAGCACCTCGTTTCATAGTGGCGACTCTTTTAAAGCCTGAGGATTGAAGGGTTGCAGACAGGACTTTTTCTGTAAACCCACATCGGTGAGCCATGTACAGATTTCCGGCAGTCATAGCTGGACGATGGCCATACAAGATGTCTAGTGGAGCAATAGGGCCAGCAGGAGAGGTATAGGCTGGCTCTGTTAATTTATCTTCTGCAACCAAAGCACAAACAGCCTGAAGGTCTGGGCAGGTAATGACGGCAAAGCCATCGGGCTTCAGAACCCGCAGGAACTCAGACAAAGCAACAGGCACTTCGTGGGGGTATAGGTGCTCGATGTTGTGAGAAGAGAAAACGGCGTCTACTGATTCCGTAGAAACAGAGGACATATCGGTCATCGTTCCAACCAGATCAGGTTGGACGGACTCGTCGATGTCAAAGCGAAGTTCACTCCAATCAGCAAAGCCAGCGGTAGTGCGGTCTTTGCGCTTGGGGCCGCAGCCTACGTGCAGAAAGGTTTTCATGGGGTTTTGTCTAAAGGCAAGTGGGATGCACTTAGAAAAAACCCCACCCCCTTTTGAGGGGCGGGGTTTTGGAAAGGCTTAAAAATTCACATAACTTTTTAAGAAGTGCACCTAGTTTTCAGTAATCAAGCATAAGAGAAGTTGGTAGTTATAAACGTTCCATCAGCCGCTGATGTTAACGTGCCAAGCAAAACAATTTCAGCAACATCGTGGGTCGCAGCAACACCATCTCCAATAAATGCGTAAACACTTGTGGTTACTCCAGTTGCTGTTTTGATGACAATTATGTTTGTCGCACCTGCTGTCTGTGTTGTTATATCCAACGCGTCAATAACTCCTCCATCTGCGAATGCAGTTACCATGTGTGCAACTGTAATAATATCGCTACCGTCAGGTACTTCAATCATGATGAGCTTATTTGTTGCCAAGGCTATTGGGGTACCCTCAGTCGCCAAAGCTCCGGTAGAATTTAAAGTAATGGCAGTGCCAACAACTGCGTTGGCCAGAGTGAATGTTCCGGCTAAGCCGAAGTTTAAAACGTCACCAGTAGCTCCAATAACAAAATCAGAAATAGTATCGGCTCCATTGAGTGCGGTCGTTGTGCCGGAAAATTTAAATGTATCTGATCCACCTGCACCGGTCAATTTATCAGCTCCTGCACCTCCAATGATCACGTCAGCTCCTGCACCACCAAGAATAGAATCAACTCCAGCCCCGCCATCAATGGTCGTAGCAGCAGCTGGACCATAAATCACATCAGCTAGAGCAGAGCCCAAAACTTGCTCAAAATTGGATACCGTATCGCGCACCATGGTAGCCGTACTTGTAGCGGCTGATGCGGCAAGGTAACCAACTGTGCCAGCAGCTAAAGCAGCTCCTGCTGCTCCTGCGCCGCCACCAATAACAATGGTTCCGCCAGCTGCTGTGGCTACGTCAGTTGCCGCAACGGCAGCTGTCGTTAAGTTAATGGCCATACCAGATATATTCGCAAGGCCATGAGATGTCGTAGCGGTTACATCCGAATAAGACAGTAGGTCACTATCAGCCTCGCCGTCTAATGTATCAGCCCCTGCTCCACCTACAACAGAGTCAGCTCCTGCTCCCAAGTTAATGGTATCACCTGCAGTACCGCCAGTAACAACGTTAGTTCCTGTTGTAGCTGTAACTGTTAAAACGCCTGTGTATGCTGCAGCAGATAAATCACCAGCTACCAATGAAACAGATGCAGCGTCAGAGCCAGTAAGTGTAAGTACTTGTGCATCTGTGAGTGCAGTTGCAGTTACATCATGTGTGCCGGTTGTGTTTGTTCCGAGCGCTACGGTTGTTGTAGCGACGGCTGAAACCGTAACAGCAATATTACCTGTGTGCGTATTAGAGACTGTCAAATCACCCAATAAGTTGGTAATTGTGTAATTAGTTGCTCCTGCACCAATGTTTAGGGCAACACCATCGGCAACATTAGAAACAACAGCAAGAGATGTCACTGGTGCTGTGGCTGTTATGGTTGTCGCTCCTGTACCCGTATTGACTGTTGCAATACCCGCAGCAACAGCGGCTGCACCGAGAGTTGTAGATGTGGTTCCAGTTCCTAATGTTAAGGCTTCCAGCAAAGTGTGTGCCGCTGTGAAATTGGCATCAACCAACGTAACAGCGTCACCTGTAATTGCAATAGTGTCAGTACCAGTACCGCCAGTCACTGTTGCCGCTGCTAGGTTAGCTGCAGATGCAAAATTAAACGTATTGGTTCCATTTCCACCAACCAGCACGTCAGCACCACCACCACCAGCGATGGTATCGTTACCAGCTGTACCCGTAATCGAGTCTATACCGCTCGTACCTGTTGACGTTCCAGTCACAACACCAGCAACACCAGTTGAGACAACGTTACTTGCGTTTGTGTATGTCAAACCAGCTGTTGTTACCAAGGAAGTTAAGTTAAGAGCACCTGGGGCGCTGAGCGTAAAGTTAGCAGCTGTGGTTCCAGCAGTGAAGTTAAAAGGAATACTACCCGTTAGCTGACCAGGAGCAACTGTCAATGTTTGTCCGCCGCCTTCCATGATCAACTGATCCAGTCCATTACCTGCCGTCAGGAACGCTGCGCCATTGTTCAGGCTAGAGATGTTTGTGTTGCCAGCAGTTGGTAAAAGCAATGTGTCAACACCACCTGTATCCGTAATTACAGTTGTACCCAAGGTATTTCCTGCAAAGGAGTAAGTGTCATTGCCAAGGCCCAAAGCCAAGACAGAGCCGCCAGTCATGTTGCCGCTTTCTTGCGCATACACGTCTGCAGCAATACCACCTGTTACGGCATCACCCAACAAAGTTCTTGAGTAAATTACGTTTACTGCTGAAGGGCTACCTGTCACTGTTACGCCAGCTCCTGATGAAGTCAGGCCTGAAGCGCCTGTAGCACCGATTGTCACTGTACCTGTAACTGTTCCAAGGTTAATGGAGTCACCTGTAAAGTCGCCAATGGTCACATTTGCACCACCAGTTGTGACTGATGCTGTTTGTGTACCAGCGCCAGGAGACATTCTGACCGTGCCAAGCGCAAGAGTACCTGTTGCAAGGCTTGAGTTGACTGCCAAAGTTTCAAAGCCAGCTGCACCCGTTGTTGCATCAGCCACTAAGACACCATTGGTTACTGTGGTAACTGTTGAACCCAAGGTAACAGTCAAAGCGTCAGTCAATGCTGTACCAGCGATACGAGCATCAACACCAGCCAAGGTTGTACCGGATGTAGGTGCAAAGCTCACACCAATCGCGCCAGTTGTACCGTAGGCAGCCGAGTTGTTTGCAGCTGCAAAAGTGATGGTGCTGCCGAACGTTGCTGTATCACGCAAGTCAACAGTACGGACACCAGTTACTACACCGCCTGCGCTCAAATCGATCGCAGCATTAGTAGAAGGACGAAGTGTCAATGCACCAGTGTATGTGGTTCCGGAAGCGTTCAGTACGCCTGCATCAAAGTCAGCCGCTGTACCAAAGATTGTCAATGCACCAGAGCCAGTTAATGTGGCTGCCGTTGCGTTGAAAATTCTGCCGCCTGTATCAGTATTCAAACTTGATGCTGCATTGGCATTAACAGTCAGCGCAGTGATTGCATTGGCTGCAGTGAATGTTGGGCTTGTAGCAGCTGTAGTTCCAGCAGCAGGGCCGTTCAAATTCAAAGTTGCTGCGGCAAGTACTGCGCCTTGGTTAATACCAAGAGTACCTGTGTAGCCAAGTCCGTTAGCGCCAAGGCCGAAGGCTGTGCCGCTTGTAATGCCAGAGATGGTTTGCAAGTTTTGAGCGCCACTTACATTGAGTGAAGTCGTGCCAGGCATGACAGTTGTCATTGCAAAACCGCCAGTGTCAGCAACAGTCATTGCCAAATTGACTGTTTCAATGTTTGTCAACGTTGTACCAGTATCCCAAGCAGAGTTCAGTACTGTTGCATTCAATGTGTCGCTATCTGTAGTAGCGCTGTCAAGCAAAACCATACCAACAGTAGCTGAAGTACCTGTTGGCGTGCTACCCAAGCCCACATTGACAACATCGTTAGCAGCTGTAAAGAATTGGCCGCTAGCATTAGAAGTTGTAGAAACGGTATTCAAGGTACCTGTCAAATTGATGGTTTGACCGGCATTAGAAGTTGTGGTCGCCGCTGTGGCAGCTGTCAGGTATGTTGAGAAGTTAGCTGCTGTCAGGCTGTTTTGAGCAACGCCATTCAGTGTAGCCACCAAGCTCAATTCAGCTTCAGTGATATTTGTGTCAACAACTGTATCGCCAGCATAGGACCAGACTTGAGCAATGTTGCCCACAGCGTAAGTCACCAACAGGAATTTACCTGCGGCTGTTGTAGTGATGCCTGTTGTTGCAGATGTGCCCAAAGCTGTAATAGCACCAGCAACAGTGCCGTCTGTGTACGCGCCATTCAGAGCGATCACATTGGTTGCAGCCAACACAGTGCCAGAAGTTGCCGTTGCATTAGGAGCGATAGCTTGGAAGGAAATTGCAGTTCCAGTTCCAGTTCCGCCAACGCCAGATAATACGGGTGAAGTGCCACCAGTTTGAACGGTACCGAATACGCTAGCAGAAGCTGCGCTAGTGCCTGTAACAGCTGCAGTGCCTAGGTTCAAAGAGACTACGTCAGTTGCACCGAAGTTTGTGATCGTATCTGCGTTAGTTGCACCAGTCTCAGCAAAACGAACTGTGTCAACACCAGCACCTAAAGTCAAAGCATCGTTACCAGTTCCGGGCGTCACAGTTGTGGCGCCTGCACCAGTGGTGATCGTGTCGTTACCAGCACCAGTATCAATCACTGCACTGCCGCCACCAGTTGTCACTGTATCTTTGTTGGCACCAGTTGTGATGGTGAACAAGCCAGCAGTTGCGGCTGTAGGCGCAGTCACAGTCACGCCAGTAGCGGCTGTACCACCAGCACCAGCGCCAGTAGCCAAGGTGATAGCACCAGTTGCAGCAGAGGCGTCAACAGTCGCGATGGTTGTACCACCAACAGCGGCAGTGACTGTCAAGGCTTGTGAACCAGTGATGTTCAGCTTGGTCATGCCAGTGTTTGTCAAAGAAGCCAATGTGTTAGCAGCAGTAGCAGAATTAACTGTCAGTGTCTCAACACCAGCGGTGGAGAAAGATGATGATGTGCTTGTACCGTTCAATGTCAAAGTAGCAGCATCTGTCAAAGCAGTAGCTGCAGTAACTGCGGTTGTGTAATTAACGGTTGTAGAAGTGTTGCCGCCAGTGATGGAGGTGTTCACAACGTTACCCAAGCCAGAGACAGCCAATGAGGCGCCGTTGGCAGAAGAGACATTGTTCACGCTTGTCAAACCAGTCACACCAGTCAAGTCCAAAGTGGCCGGATTGGGTGAGGCTGTCAAGTTCAGTGTTTCGATGCTGACCAAGGAAGTTGCAGACTGTGTTGGAGCAGTACCAGTCACAGTTGCGTTCAATGTGTCGGAGCCTGCGCCGCCGTTGACGATGTCGCCTGTGCCCCATGCACCAGCAGCGGCTGTGAATGTGTCGTCACCAGCTGTGCCAGTTGAAGTCTGCACAGCAGACGTCAGGGTCAATGCTGTGTTGACAGAAGCGACCGCAGCGAATGTACCGCCTGTGTTGCCAGTTGTTTGTGACAAGGCTTGTGATGCATCAACTTTGGTGTTGAACGTAGCAACGGAGGCACCATAGATAGCCTCTGTTGTGTCCATGTTGGAGTAGCTATTGAGCAAGGAGATGATGGTTTCGCCGCGCTTTGCGGTACCACCTGCTGCCAACTGACCAGCAACCCAGTTAGCCAAGCCAGCCACTGAGGACAAGCCAACGTTAGTGATCAATGTTGTGGCTACTTGCAGATCTGTCTTGGTGCCAAAGTCAGCTGCAACAGTTGCATTTGCCCATGCATTCAAAGCTGCGGCTGTTGAGTTGCCGGCCAAGATTTCTGAGTAAGTAGCAGCACTGAGCTGCTGGTTGTATAAAGCACCAGTCAAGCGCGTGAGCATTACGCCGTTTGTGGAGATTGCCATTTTGAGATTTCCTTTTTAGGGTTTACTGATAAAAAACGAGATTTCTTTGCAAAGAAACCGAATGCGAGCTAAGCAAAAAGCCCACACTCGACAGAGCACACTGTTTCCAATGCGCTCTGCGGAATGCGGGCTGTCGTTGCGTCGTTCACCAGACTGGTAGTAAGCCGTCAGGCAGGAAGTTATTTAAGTCATTGATTTATATAGAGAAATAGGCAAAAGAAAGCCTACATTGGCGAATACCTACGGCCAACCTATATGGAGCGAAATTTATGGATTTGATTTGAGTAGGAGCCAGTGCAATAGCGTCCTACTGAATACCTACAACGAACTCATTTTTCGCTGGTATCGGTACTCGTTTGTGTAGCCGTGTTGATGGCTTGTGCAGAAAACCGAATCATCACATCTGAGTCTGTGATTTGGACTTCAACGCCACGATCCCTGAACACCTGCATCAATCGCTCAATAGTGTCAGTACGAGGGGATGCCTTATCAATGGACTCGATACGGTTAATTGTGGGGCGAGAACACTTAGCCAAGTCAGCTAACTCGGTCTGACTCATGTCAAAGGCATGCCGCAAAGCACGAACTGCCACAGCTAGTTTCAGTGGCGTTGAAACATAGCCGGAAGTATTGACAAAAGTTGAGTTATAATTCACCATGTGTTGTATACGATTCAAAATGAATCATTAAATTACCTCAT
>JACCDX011719492.1_pt1 | contig 13547 bp, 10 predicted proteins | sample 7449681 | NCBI WGS metagenome assembly JACCDX01 (sample SAMN15323450, study PRJNA562643) | freshwater metagenome | isolation source: river surface water | place: USA:Blue River Watershed | collected 2017-08-18
AGCGCGTGCACTTCGTTGACGACCTGTCGCACAAGAACCGCCTGCTCGACCACCTGCTGCGCGATGCATCGATCGATCAGGCCGTGGTGTTCACCGCGACCAAGCGCGATGCCGATACCATTGCCGACCGCCTGAATATCGGTGGCTTCGCTGCCGCCGCACTGCATGGCGACATGAACCAGGGCGCGCGTAACCGTACGCTGAACAGCCTGCGCCGCGGCCAGGTGCGCGTGCTGGTGGCCACCGACGTCGCTGCACGCGGCATCGACGTGCCGGGCATCACCCATGTGTTCAACTTCGACCTGCCGAAATTCCCGGAAGACTATGTGCACCGTATCGGTCGTACCGGCCGTGCCGGTCGCAACGGTATTGCGGTGTCGCTGGTGAACCATGCGGAAGGCATGCATGTGAAGCGCATCGAACGCTTCACCAAGCAAGCTATCCCGGTTGACGTGATCGAAGGCTTCGAGCCGACCCGCGCCGCATCGACCCGTCGTCCTAAGCCGGCTGGCTGGCGTCCGGGCGATGGCCGCGGCAAGGGCCACGGTGGTAACGGTGGCGGCAATGGCGGCGGTAATGGCGGCGGCTACGGCAAATCGGCTGGCTACGGCAAGTCGGCCAACGGCAGCAAGCCAGGCCAGCGCACCTTCGCTAAGCCGGGCGCACCGCGCAAGGATGGCGGCGGCTGGCAAGGTGGGCAACGCAATGAAGGCCGCAATGACCGCGGCCATCGCGGCTGATTGCTGTTAGCGTAAAACGGCAGTGCATGGTCACTGCCGGTCACGATGGCTCCTGCGGGAGCCATCGTCGTTTCTGCAGTCTGTATCGGCGATAATCACAGCCATTGAATCGGAGCCTCACATGAATGCCCCTGAAAAACTGCGACTGACCTCGTTCTCCCATGGCGGCGGCTGCGGCTGCAAGATTGCGCCCGGCCTGCTGTCGGACATCCTGAAGCAAACCAAGGGCTTCCCGGTGCCGCCACAACTGCTGGTGGGCATCGAGACCGCCGACGATGCAGCGGTCTATCAACTCAATGATGAACAGGCGTTGATCGCGACCACCGACTTCTTCAGGCCCATCGTCGATGATCCTTTCGACTTCGGCCGCATCGCGGCGACGAATGCGATCTCGGATGTGTATGCAATGGGCGGCACGCCCATCATGGCGCTGGCACTGGTCGGCATGCCGATCGACAAGCTGCCGGTCGAGACCATTGGCCGCATCCTCGCCGGTGGCGAATCCGTATGTGCAACCGCAGGCATTCCTATCGCCGGTGGCCACACCATCGATTCGGTCGAACCGATCTATGGACTGGTGGTGATGGGCCTGGTACATCCGAAAAAACTCAAGCGCAATGCCGATGCGAAGCCGGGTGACAAGCTGGTGCTGGGCAAGCCACTCGGTGTCGGCATCTACTCGGCAGCGCTGAAGAAAGGCGCGCTCGATGCGGCCGGCTATGACGCAATGATCGCCAGCACCACGAAACTCAACACCCCCGGTCGCAGGCTGTCCGAGCTGCCGGGCGTGCATGCGCTGACGGATGTAACCGGCTTCGGCCTGCTCGGCCATGCACGCGAGATGGCGCTCGGTGCACAGCTCGCAGCACGCATCTCGCTGTCGCAGGTACCTTTCCTGCCCGGCGTGGAGGCACTCGCCGCGCAGGGCTTCATCACCGGTGCATCAGGACGCAACTGGGCGGGCTATGGCAAGGATGTGCGCCTGGCCGAAGACATCACGGTGCAGCAGCAGGCTCTGCTGTGCGATCCGCAAACCTCAGGCGGATTGCTGGTGGCCTGTGCGCCGGAAGCCGTCGATGATGTGCTCGCGCTATTCCGTGCCGAAGGCTTTGCACAGGCGGCGCTCATCGGCGAGATGACCGAGGGCACGCCCGGCATCGACGTGCTCAGCTGACAGGCACTTGCGTGGACTTCAGCGTGCGAGGCGCACGCCGCTGCGCTGCCAGGTCGCGGAGGGCGGAAAGAAATTCCGGTAGCTGATGCGCGCATGGCCCGCTGGCGTGTAAGCCGATGAACCGCGCAGCACCTGCTGGTTCACCATGAACTTGCCGTTGTATTCGCCGGCTTCACCGGCCAACGGACGAAAGCCCGGATAAGCAGCATAGGCACTGGCAGTCCACTGCCAGCAATCGCCAAACACTTCATGCAGCGAATTTCCATGGACACGCGCTGCGGCTTCCCATTCCTGCTCGCTTGGCAGCCGCGCGCTGGCCCAGCGTGCATAGGCATCGGCTTCGTAATACGACAGGTGGGCAACCGGCGCATCGAGCTCAGCATCAGATATCGATCGATCGCCATCGAGGCCATAGCGGAACCAGCCAAGTCCATCGACATGCGACCAGTACTGCGGACAGCGTCGATGCCCTGATTGCACCCAGTCCCAGCCTTCGGCCAGCCAGTGCGCAGGACAGCGGTAGCCACCGTCTTCGATGAAGGCGAGGTACTCGCGTTGCGTGATTAGTGCAGAGGCCAACTCGAACGGCTGGATGATGACCTCATGCGCGGGACGTTCATGGTCGAAGCCAAAGCCATCACCGCTATGGCCGATGCGCGCCACGCCTCCCGGCACGGCCAGCCATGCAGGCGTGTCAGACGCGCGTCGCGACTGCTGCCCGCGGCTTGGATACAGCACAGGTTTCAGCGGATTCAGCGCCATCAGGGCCAGCAAGTCGGTGCGCATCAACTCCTGATGCTGCTGCTCATGCTGCAAGCCCAGTTCGACTGCCACCGGATCAGCGCTGGCATGGGTGATCGCGCACTGCATCGCTGCATCGACTTGCTCGCGCCAGTCCCGTATCTCCGACAACGATGGCCGGGTCAGCAAGCCGCGCTGCGGCCGCGGATATGGCGGACCAATGCTCTGGTAATACGAATTGAACAGCTGACGGAAGTGATGATTCGGGCTGCGATAGACGGGATCGGATGCTGCCAGCACGAAGGTTTCGAAGAACCAGCTGGTGTGCGCGAGATGCCATTTCTGCGGGCTCGCATCCGGCATCGCCTGTGCGGCGCAATCCTCGGCTGACAAACCCTCAATCAACGCCAGGCTGTGGCGCCTCACTTGCCGGTAACGCTCGGCCAGCGCCGCGGCTTCAGCTGCTTCAGCTGCTTCGGCGACCTCGGCTACCGTCGCTGCTTCATCCGCTGCGCGCATGGCACACCAGATAGCCTGCGCTGTCATCCAGCCATGCATGCTGCATGGCCAGCCCGGACGCGGCGAGCAACAGGCTGACGCGCTCAACCGTGTACTTGTAGCTGCACTCGGTCAGCAAGCCCTCGCCGGCATGGAATACGCGCCCACCCTGTCGCCAGCGTACCTGCTGGTCGGCGTCGGGCACCAGCCACATCTCGATCCGGCTCTCGGCCTCGTTGAACCTCGCCTCATGACGAAAGCGATCGACGTCGAAGTCGGCATCGATGGCGCGATTGACATGGCGCAGCAGGTTACGGTTGAAAGCGGCGGTCACGCCCAGGGCGTCATCGTAGGCTGCGCGCATACGATGACGCTCCTTGACGAGATCAATGCCAAGCAACACATCCCCTTGCCCGCCTGCGGAAGACTGGCAAAGCTGGCTCAGCCTGTGCAGAAATGACCGTGCCTGTGGCGGAGAAAAATTGCCTATCGACGAGCCGGGAAAGAAAAATATCGGTCGCTCGCAGCGCAGCTGTCGCGGCCAGTCCAGGCCCGCAGTGAAATCGCAGGCGATGACGCTGATCTCGGTATCCGGATAGTCGCTAGCCACGGACTGTAACGCGCGCAGTGTGTATTCGGCAGAGATATCGACGGCGACATAGCGTGCAGGCTGCAGATGAGGCAGCAGGCACTGCGCCTTGCTGCCATCGCCGGCACCCAGGTCGACCAGCATGGCCTTGCGCGGCAGCAGGTCGGCGATCGCGGGTGCGTGGCGTGCAAAGATGTCCCGCTCGAGAGATGCCGGGTAATACTCGGGCAATTGCGTGATCGCGCTGAACAGCGTGCTGCCCAACGCATCATAGAAATAGCGTGGCGGCACCTGTGGCGGTGACGCATACAAACCATCGAGCAAGGCCTGATGGGATTCGGCATCATGGCTGCGCAAGTCGATCAGGCGTGGCAAGGCTGTCCCCGTCAGTCAAATCCACGCTGACTTGCAAGTCGCATGCCGCGATGACGGATGGCATGGGTGAGACCATCGGGGTGCCTGCGACCAGCCGATGACAAGCCTGCACCATGGACGGCATAGCGGGCCATCTATCTCCCGGAGGACCAGGACTATGCATTTTCTTCAGCTTGCTACACTGGCGAGGTTTGTGCGCTGACTCAAGCTATCCGGCCTGCCCGGTCCCCAGCCCCTACCCGCCAATGAACCCGACCGAACATCCGCCTGCTGCGCTGGAATGCCGGCAACTCAGCAAGACTTATGGCACGCGCAGCGTGCTGCACGCGCTGGATTTCCGGCTTGAGGCGGGCGAGTATGTCGCGATCATGGGCGAGTCCGGTGTCGGCAAGTCCACCTTTCTGAATCTGGTCGCCGGGCTCGACGTGCCGGACAGCGGCACGCTACTGATCGACGGACAAGCGATCGACGCGCTCGATGACGAGGCGACGACCCGATTGCGGCGCGAGAAGCTGGGCTTCGTATTCCAGGCCTTCCACTTGCTGCCGCACCTGAACCTGTTGCAGAACGTTGCGTTGCCATTGAAGCTGAACGGCTTGCCTGACAGCCGCGCAGTCGAGATGCTGGCCGCCGTCGGACTGGCCGGGCGTGAACGGGATTTCCCGCGCCAGTTGTCGGGCGGAGAAATGCAGCGCGTCGCGATTGCGCGCGCACTGGCACACCGCCCACGATTGCTGCTGGCCGATGAACCAACCGGCAACCTCGACCCCGATACCGCCGCCGATATTCTGCAACTGCTGAAGCAAGAGATACGCGACAGCCGCGCCGCCGCGGTGATCGTCACGCATTCGCCAGCGGCAGCAGCGAGTGCTGACCGCATCCTGATACTCGGGCGCGATGGCTTGCGCGAAGCGACGCATGAAAGCTTGCACGAAGGCCTGGCCCATGGCGGATTGGCTCGCAGCGCGGCCTCACCGCTGGCCGCGCGATGACGGATATATTGCGCTGGCTGCTGACGGGCGAGTGGCGCGCGCATCCGGGGCGCGCAGTAGTCGCCTTGCTGGCGATTGCGCTGGGCGTCGCGCTCGGCTTCGGCATCCATTTGGTCAACACCGCAGCCTTCAGCGAATTCTCGGCAGCGGCCCGCAGCCTGTCCGGCAGCGCTGACCTGCAGCTGCGCGCACGCAGCACGACCTTCGACGAGAACCTGTATGCGCAGGTCGCTGCGCTGCCCGAGGTCGCGATCGCATCCCCGGTGCTGGAACTGGATTTGCCCGTGCCGGGCCAGCGCTCGACGCTGAAAGTGATTGGCATCGATGGCTTTCAAGCGGCAGGCATTGCGCCTGACCTGCTCGGCGTGCCCGCCGATGGTGATGCGTTCGCGTCGCTGCGCGCCGACAGCGTGTTCTTGTCGCCGGCGGCGATGGACAACCTGAAGCTGAAGGCCGGCGAAGCACTGACGCTGCGAAGCGGTACCCGGTCCGTGACACTGCGCGTGGCTGGCACGCTGGTGCGCGCGCGCGCAGGACAAAAGCTCGCAGTGATGGACATAGCCAGTGCGCAATGGCAGTTCGATCGCATCAGTCAGCTGTCGCGCATCGACCTGCGACTGACTGAAGGCATCGCCCGGAACGACATGCGTCGACTGCTCGAACAGCGCTATGGCCATAGCGTGGCTGTCGTCGATGACGATGACCAGGACCGGCGTACGGCCACGCTGTCACGCGCTTACCGTGTGAACCTGTCAGTGCTGGCGATGGTGGCGCTGTTCACTGGTGCCTTTCTGGTGTTCTCGACGCAGGCCCTGTCGGTGCTGCGACGGCGGCCGCAGTTCGCATTGCTGCGCACGCTGGGCATGACACGCCGGCAGCTGCTGGCGCAGGTGCTGTCCGAGGGACTGCTGCTCGGCATGCTGGGTTCCGCATTGGGCGTTGCAGCAGGCTATGCGATGGCGAGCGCGGTGCTGTCGCTGTTCGGCGGTGACCTGGGTGGCGGCTATTTCCCCGGCGTGAAGCCGAGCGCTCAGTTCAGACCGGTCGCAGCATTCATGTATTTCATTGCCGGCAGCGGCGTCGCTTTACTCGGCAGTCTGTCACCGGCACTGGAGGCAGCGCGCGCGCGACCGGCGGCGGCACTGAAAGCAGGCAGTGAAGATGTGGCGCTCGCGCCATTGGCCACGCCCTGGCCGGCACTGACCGCCATCGTGATTGGCGGTGTGCTGGCCCTGCTGCCACCCGTGGCCGGGCTACCATTGTTTGGCTATCTCGCGATCGTGCTGCTGCTGGTCGGCAGCATCGCGCTGATGCCACGTGCAGCCGCGCTGGTGTTCGGCGCACTGTCACGCCGCCTGTCGCACGGCAGCAGCGTGATTCGCGGCCTCGCGCTGGCGCGGCTGGCGAATGCGCCGAATCAGGCGGCGATTGCACTGGGCGGCGTGCTGGCCAGCTTTTCGCTGATGGTGGCGATGGCGATCATGGTGGCCAGCTTCCGTATCTCTGTCGATGACTGGTTGCAGCAGTTGCTGTCGGCCGATGTGTATGTGCGCGTGGCCAGCGGCGCCGGTGGCAGTGATGCGGCATTGCTGAAGCCGGATGAACAGCAGGCCATCGCCAGCTTGCCCGCAGTGGCGCGGGCCGAGCGCACGCGCTGGCTGTCGCTGTCGCTCGATGCAGCGCGTCCGAATGTGATGTTGATTGCGCGCTCGGTGAATGACGGCGATATCGGGCAGGCGTTGCCGATGGTAGGTGCATCGCTCAGCGGTGTGTCGCGGCCGGTCTGGGTATCGGAAGCGATGGTGGACTTGTATGGCTGGCAGGTGGGGCAAACGGTTACGCTGCCGCTTGGCGGCGCAGCACCGTCATTTACCGTGGCCGGAATCTGGCGCGACTATGCACGGCAGACCGGTTCGATACAGATGCGACTGCAGGATTACCAGGCGCTGACGGGTGAGCGCGATGTCAATGATGTGTCGTTGTGGCTGAAGCGCGAAGCAAGCGATGGCGGCATGGCTGACACCACAGGCACGCGGACTGTCCGTGAACAGTTGCAGCACTTGCCATTCGCTTCCACGCTGGAAGTGATCGAGCCGAATGAGATACGCGCGATCAGCCTCACGATCTTCGATCGCAGTTTCGCCGTCACCTATCTGCTGGAAGCGGTGGCGATCGTGATCGGGCTGTTTGGCGTGGCGGCCACCTTCTCGGCACAGGCACTGTCGCGCGCAAAGGAATTCGGCATGCTGCGCCACCTCGGCATCGCGCGCCAACAGATACTGGCCATGCTGGCCGGCGAGGGCCTGCTGCTGGCCGCGCTGGCCATCGCGGCTGGCTTCGCGGTCGGCTGGTGTATCAGCCTGATCCTGGTCTTCGTGGTGAACCCGCAGTCTTTCCACTGGACGATGCAGCTGCATATGCCCTGGGGCTTGCTGGCCAGCGTCGCTCTGGCCTTGCTGCTGTCATCTGCGCTGACGGCAATGACCTCGGGAAGAATTGCCGTTGCGGGCAGTGCCGTGCGTGCCGTCCGCGATGATTGGTAAATCGATGCGATGGGCTCTGCCTGTGCAGAGCGATTCGTCATCACGCCTGTCGTTTGGGCCTCGGCTCAGGCAAGTGCAGTGTCACGCAGTGCGCGCCGAACACGTTACCGCCAGGGAGAAGACCTCCGAGCACTTTGCCCCCGGTAGGAGATATCGGCTTGATGCCGGCATCGACCAGCTTGCAACGCAAGTCTTTCGAAACAGGGGATGAAAGAAATATCGTCCCCGGGGACAGGCCCCACGATACGCTGTTCGCCGCCAGCGCATCCCGCTCATCTTCATCGAATTCCAGCAGCGTCAATCCAAGCTGCTGCATGGTCGTCAATGCCGCCACCCGTCCGTGTTCGGCAAGCTCAGGATGCGCGCGCAGGCAATCAGGATAGATCAGAGCGACTGGCTCACCATTGGCATTGCGCGTCACATGGAAACCCAGGTCCAGGTCATAGCAAGCCTGTCCACCCCATTTGTTTGTTTTTTGCTCGTCGAGCTCGACATGGATCACATGGTCAGGATTGCCGAAGGCTTCCCGCAATTCTTTACGCCGCTCCGCATCGATGAAGTGGGAGCGCGAGCTCGCCATGATCAGCAGGTCCAGCGAAGGTATGTATTCGACATTCGCAAAATTGACAGGCAACCCGGTTCGACGAAAGGGAATGCCGCGCTCAGCGCAATATTTTTCCAGCACATGGCGGGAGCGCACCATGTTCGGCAATTTTTTCTCGTTCATTGTCGAGGTCAGCAGCACACCGTTGGCCTCCATCGCGATGTTACGCAAGTAGGGATAGAGTCCTTCGTTCGTGGCGCCACTGTCGATCAGGAAGATCTGTCCGGGACCCGCTGCGCGCTGCAGCTCGCGTTGATAATCACGGGGCAACGGACCATCGTATTTGCCTTTCATCCAGAAATTCAGCAGCACAACGCCCCCCTTGCCTGGCTCGTACGAGGTGCGCATGGCTCGCGTCATTGGCAACGACTTGCCAGCGGTGCCCAATGCTGGCCACGCATGCTCGATAGCGTGACCCGCCTGATCGCCCAATGCCTGCATCCGCCAACTGAGGCCAGCCAGCCACTCTGACCAGGGCTGCGGCCCGGGATCGCGGATCACGAAGCTGGGCATGGTTGACGGCGGAATCCCTTCGAATTCATCCGAAGCCTCAGGCAACGGATAATCGAGCGGGTCGCAGCCATGAATTTTTCGGAATGCAGATCGAACCGCTTGCCCCGGATCTTCCGGCTTGGGCGCCATGGCAGGCGTTGGCTTGCCTGTCCTGTCGGCCGGACGCAGCAGCCTGAAATTCGGATGACCCGGTGGGAGTGCGCAAGTACCATGCACGACGACCGCATCACCGCACGGCGGCAGACATTCGGCAACGATTTGCAACGGATGCGATAAACAGTTGAGCATTCCTGGATCTCCTGGCAGTTGAGTATTCGGATGCGGCAGCGCCCAGAGGGCAGTGCGCGCAAGCGGCAACATGAGTGGGCGGGTTCACATCAGGGTTCCGGTATTCCAGTACCATCGGACGCTGTAAGCCCACGATGGGCGGTAATGAATGCAAGGGCATCGAAGCATGAATGCAGACAAGGCAAAAGCCAGCCGAAGCGCCATTCGCAGCCTTATGCGCTGTGCGGGGCATTGTTTGGTCTTGACCTTGGCGTTGAACAGCCTGTTGTTCGCACCGCCTTATGCTTTTGCTGCCAATTTTTCGGCAGTCCGTCCCAATCAAGCGCTTGTCTTCCCGCGCGACCATGGCGCACACGGCGGTTTTCGCACGGAGTGGTGGTATGTGACGGGATGGCTGCAGGCACCTGACGGCCAGCCGCTGGGCTTTCAGGTGACCTTCTTCCGTTCGGCGACGGGACATGACCCGCGCAACCAAAGCCGCTTCGCACCAACGCAACTGATCGTCGCGCATGCGGCCTTGTCCGATCCGTCATTCGGCCGGCTGCGGCATGACCAGAAGATTGCGCGCGCCGGCTTCGGGCTGGCCGGCGCATCGGAAGCGGATACGGACCTCAAGCTCGGTCGGTGGACGATGCGTCGCACCGCATCGGGTGACTATGCGATCGATCTGCCGGCGCGCGACTTTGTACTGACGCTGTCGCTGTCGCCGACGCAGCCATTGATGCTGCAGGGCGAGACCGGCTATTCGCGCAAGGGCCCACGGCCGGAACAGGCCAGCTACTACTACAGCCAGCCGCAGCTACGGGTAAGCGGCAGCGTCACGCGCGGCGGCAAGCCGGTCGCCGTTAGCGGGACGGCCTGGCTCGATCACGAATGGTCGAGCACCGTGCTGGACCCTGCCGCCGTCGGCTGGGACTGGGCCGGCATCAATCTCGACGATGGCGGCGCGCTGATGGCTTTTCGGATCCGTGACGCAAAAGGCGCTACCCTGTGGGCCCACGCGATGCTGAGGGACAAGGATGGACGGCAGCACAGCGCAGGCAACGGCGCGCTGAGCTTCACGCCATTGCGGCAATGGCGTTCGCCGCGCACGGCCGCGACTTACCCGGTCGCGATGAGCATCGATATCGGCGGCGCACGCTGGCAACTGGAGCCACTGCAAGATGACCAGGAACTGGATTCGCGGCAGTCCACCGGTGCGGTGTACTGGGAAGGCGCGGTGCGTGCGCTGCGCAATGGTCAGCCGATCGGGCGCGGTTATCTCGAACTGACCGGTTACCTGAAGGCCCTGAAACTGTAAGCCCGGCACTGTCATGCAGTGCACTCACCCGAGATGGAAAGAACGATAAAAATATGAGCACGACGACTGACCGGCCTGCAGCGCGCAGTGGACTGAAGACCCTGGCCGGGCTGCTGCCCTTTCTTGCGCCGTATCGCAAACGCATTGCCATCGCCGGCATCGCACTGCTGGTCGCGGCGTCGGCAACGCTGGCGATTCCGTATGGCTTCCGGCAGCTGATCGACCTCGGCTTCACGACCGCTGGCAGCGAACAGGCAGCCAACGTGAACCTGTACTTCCTTGCGCTGTTTGCCCTTGCCTGCGTGCTGGCGATCGCGACGGCCGCACGCTTTTACTCCGTGTCCTGGCTCGGCGAACGGGTGACGGCCGACTTGCGTGCCGCCGTCTATGCGCATGTATTACGACAGAGCCCCGAATTTTTCGAGACCACGCAGACTGGCGAAGTGCTGTCACGGCTGACCACGGACACCACGCTGATCCAGACCGTCGTCGGCACCAGTATCTCGATGGCGCTGCGTAATCTGTTATTGCTGGCCGGCGGGCTGGGCATGATGTTCGTCACCAGCAGCAAGCTGTCGGCCATTATCGTCGTGATGCTGTTTGCGATCATCCTGCCCATCGTGGTGCTGGGTCGCCGGGTGCGCAAGCTGTCGCGCGCATCGCAGGACCGCATCGCCGATGCATCCGGCCTCGCTGGCGAAAAGCTGAATGCGATTGCCATTGTGCAGAGCTTCGCGCAGGAACTGCGCGAGGCGACGCGCTTTGGTGACGCAGTCGAGCGCGCGTTTGGCACCGCGATCGACCGTGTGCGCGCACGCGCCTTGCTGACGGTGCTGGCCATCTTGCTGGTGTTCGGCGCGATTGTGTTTGTGCTGTGGCTGGGCGCGCATGCGGTGATCGAAGGCCGCATGAGTGCCGGCGAACTTGGCCAGTTCATTCTGTATGCAGCGATCGTGTCCGGCGCGATCGGCGCCTTGTCGGAAGTGCTGGGCGATGCGCAGCGTGCGGCCGGCGCCAGCGAACGCTTGCTGGAGTTGTTGGCCGAGCGTTCACCGATTGCATCGCCGGCGCAGCCGAAGCCGCTGCCGCTGCGCGCCGCGAATGGCTCGGGGCTGCAGCTTGAACATATCGAATTTCATTACCCGTCGCGCCCGGATACGGCATCGCTGTCGGACCTGTCGCTGACGGTGGCGCCCGGCGAGACGGTCGCCATTGTCGGCCCGTCGGGCGCGGGCAAGACCACGCTGTTCCAGCTGCTGCTGCGCTTCTATGATCCGCAGCAGGGCAGCATCAAACTCGATGGCGTCGATATCCGCGAGCTCGCGCTGGACCAACTGCGCAATGCGATCGGCATCGTGCCCCAGGATACGGTGGTGTTCTCGGCGAATGCGATGGAAAACATCCGCTATGGCCGGCCGGATGCGACGGATGAGGAAGTGATCGCCGCCGCAAAGCTGGCAGCAGCACATGAATTCATCGAACGACTGCCGGAAGGCTACCAGTCCTTCCTCGGTGAACGTGGCGTGCGGCTGTCCGGCGGCCAGCGGCAGCGGATCGCGATCGCACGTGCACTGCTGAAGAACCCGCCGCTGCTGCTATTGGACGAAGCGACCAGTGCACTCGATGCGGAATCCGAACGGCTGGTGCAGGCAGCGCTGGAAGCGGCGATGGTGGGACGGACCACGCTGGTGATTGCGCACCGGCTGGCAACGGTGCAGCGCGCGACCCGTATCATCGTGATGGAGCATGGCCGCATCGTCGAAGCCGGCACGCATGCGCAACTGGTCGCCGCTGGCGGCTTGTATGCGAGCCTCGCGGCGCTGCAGTTCGGCCAACATTGACGAAGCGCTGTTGCTTCAATTCCGCGCGCGCAATCGTTCCATTGCGTAGCGCTGCATGTCATAAAACTCGTCGGCATCACCACCGCGCCCCATGTCGATCACGGTTTCGAAGATCTGGTACGCGTCCTCTTGATCCCCTACACGGGCATAGCACTCCGCCATCCGGAATGCAGCCGGCATCAGGTTCGGGTCGATCTGCAAGGCGACGGCATAAAAGGTCGCTGCCATCAGCGGGTCATCCAGCAGCTGCAGCGTCATGCCTGCCATGAACAGGAAGCGAAGATCCAGCGGCTTCTGGATCGCGAGGTAGAGCGCCAGCGGCAGCACCTCGTGATAGCGCTGCTGCTGGAAAGCCTCATGCGCTTTTTCATAGACGCGCTCCAGCACCGCATCGGACACCGGATCCAGTACGGCAAGCTGCATGCCTTGCGCATAGGTGTTTTGCAGTACTTGTATTTTGTCCGGCAATTCGTGGATGCTCTGGTTGACCAGGCCCATGATCAGGCTGACCTCAGCCCACAGCGCGGCTGACTGCGCGCTAAGCTGCTGTTGCGGAATCATGGCGACACCCTGGCGGCTATCAGTTGCAGCGCGGCGGCGGCCGACGCTGCCTCTTCCTGCGACAGCCGGCCGGAAATAGCTGCCCAGCTGGGCGGCAGTGCGCCGAGGTCACGCTGGCTGACGCGTTCTAGCAAGTCTTCGCGGATACGATCGAACAACTCGCGGCGCGTGGTAGGTACCATGCCGGGCAGCGAGTCGTCCTTGGGTGCAGCAGCGCTCTCGCCGGCCAGCACCGCGCGCGGTGGCACCAGCGGGGTCAGGGACAAGGGCGCCATGCCTGCACCGGTCATGTTCGCAGCGGGACGCTCGCTCGACGCCTGCAATCTGGCCGCCTGGCTGGTGGCGGCCAGCGCATCCTGTAGTCTCGGTGTGATCTTCATCGTCGGGCTCCTGTGCGAGGGTCAAGGGGTCAAAAGGCAATATGAAAACGCCGGCTTGCTGCCTGCCGGCAGCATCGTTGAGTCTGCCCGGGACGGGGTCCGGTTCCGGGGGCACCGCGAATCCGGAGCGCGCAGCGTCGCGCGGTAAAATAGCGGCTCAACTTTTTTGCAGGCCGGGACGACATGCCGGGCCGCCGCACTGTCATGCGCCAATACCAGGATTTCATGCGCCATGTGTTTGAACATGGCACCGAAAAAACAGACCGCACCGGCACCGGCACGCGCTCGGTGTTTGGCTACCAGATGCGCTTCAACCTGCAGGACGGCTTCCCGATGGTCACGACCAAGAAGCTGCACCTGAAGTCCATCATCCATGAACTGATCTGGTTCCTCGCCGGCTCGACCAAC
>JACCDX010318204.1_pt1 | contig 13545 bp, 4 predicted proteins | sample 7449681 | NCBI WGS metagenome assembly JACCDX01 (sample SAMN15323450, study PRJNA562643) | freshwater metagenome | isolation source: river surface water | place: USA:Blue River Watershed | collected 2017-08-18
AGGAACTGGGCGAGTTCCTCGGCGATGTCCGCGCGCTCAGCTGGCGCCTGGTTCGCCGCGGAGCCAGAGACGGTCCGAAGCGCGTTCGGGCAGGTCGTGCCCGGCTTCGTCGCGTGCGGGTCGAGGATGAACTTCGCCAGGTAGCCCGGATTCAGCCGGTTCGCCACGTCGGCGAGGCGCGGGGCCTGCTTCGCGGCGGTGAGGGTCCCTTCCGGGGCCCGGTGGCACGCCACGCAATTCAGTTCCTCCAGCATCAGGCGACCCTTGGTGGCGGCCTCGAGGTTGGCCTGGGCGATGCCCGGTAGCGAAACCTCGGCGCCAGCCGAGAGGGCGACCAGCACCAGCAGGATCGAAGCGAGTCCCGCGGGGAGACGGCGAGGGGCGGCGGGGTCGGCCGGACGGGTCATAGTCCCATTTGGGCCCCGGTCCGGAGGGGTGGCGAGCGGTTATTGATAATCCGGTTATTTTCTCCGCATTATTCGGAGGTTTGAGGGGTTGAATCGCCGAAGCCCCTCCTTATCCCCAATCACCTCTTCATGAAAGCCCGCCGCCTCCTGTTGTTCCTCGCTTGGCTTGCTCTAGGCTCCGCGCTCGGGTCCGCGCCGGCGACGAAGCCGAACATCCTCTTCATCCTCGCCGATGACCTGGGCTTCGCCGAGCTTGGTTGCAATGGTTCCGATCGCTACCAGACCCCGCACATCGACGCCTTGGCCAAGGCCGGCGTGCGTTTCACCCGTTTCTACACCGCCCCGCTGTGCGGCCCGTCGCGCGCGCTGATCCTCACCGGCCGCTACGCTTTCCGGACCGGTGCCGTCAGCCAGGATGCCTGCAAGACCGTCGTCCGCACCGGCGAGAGGGCCGAACGGATGATCCCCACGGTGCTCAAGCAGGCGGGGTACGCGACGGCCATGATCGGCAAGTGGGGCCAGCTTTCGCCCTCGGGCGATCCGGCCGAGTGGGGGTTCGACCATGACTTCCATTTCAAGGGGAGCGGCATGTACTGGAACAGCAAGGTCGCCAAGCCGATGTCCGCGGGCGGGCAGGTGCGCGGCGACCCCGACAGCTATGTCATCGACGGCAAGACCATCAAGGTGAAGGACGACGAGTATATCCCGGATCTCCTGCACAAGGACGCGACGGCCTGGCTGGAGGCTCATCGCCACGGACCGTTCTTCCTCTATTACTCGATGTCGCACGTGCACGGTGAGATCCTGCCGACGCCGGACAGCGCGCCCGCGCCGAAAGGCGAGACCGAGGAGGCCCGGCGGAAGCGTCATTATGCGGACAATATCGGCTATATGGATAAGCTGGTCGGCAAACTGATGGCCGAGCTCGACCGCCTCAGGTTGCGCGAGAACACCCTCGTCGTCTTCATGGGCGACAACGGGAGCGCCAAGCCGAACGCCCCCGACGCGACCATCGGCGGCCGCCGGATCGAGGGCGAGAAGGGTTCCATGAAGGAAGGCGGCGGCCTCGTGCCGTTCTTCGCCACCTGGCCCGGCGTCACCCCGGCCGGCAAGGTCAACCCCAACGTCGCCGACGCGAGCGACCTCCTGCCGACGTTCGCGGAGCTTGCCGGGGCGCCGCTGCCCACCGGCCGCGTGATCGATGGTCGCAGCCTCGTCTCCCAGCTCAAGGGCGCCGATACGTCGCCGCGGACCTGGGCTTATTGCCAGTTGAGCAACAACTACTATGTCCGCGAGGCGGGCTGGAAGCTCGACCAGGCCGGCACTTTGTACGATATGAAGGATGCCCCGTTCAAGGAGCTGGCCGTCGCGGCCGACACCAAGGATCCGGCCGCCTTGGCCGCCCGCGAGCGTCTGGCCGCCGCCCTGGCGGGCTTGAATCCCGCCGCCGGCCATAAGGACGAGTCGGGCGACGGCTCGGGTCGCAGCGCCGGCAACGAGAAGAAGAAGGGCAAGAAGGCCAAGGAGGCCAAGTGAGCGCCATGCTTTGCCGTGCCCTGCTAGCCCTCGGTCTTTCGGTCGTAGGTATCCTTGCCGCGGAGGAGCCGCTGACCGATAAATCTTCCGCCGCTAAGGTCCTGGCGTTGTACCAGAAGACGCTGGCCGCCGCGCAGAAGGATCCGCCCGCGCCGGGTGCGGTCATCTGCATCGGTAGCTCCCACATGCAGTTTTGGAAAAGCGTGCGGGCGGACCTCGCCCCCCTCACGGTCCACAACTACGGCATCGGGGGCAGCCGCATGACGCAGGCCGAGGAGTACTTCATCGATAACCTCGCGATCGCCTTCAAACCGCGCGCCGTGATCCTCTACGAGGGCAGCAATGACATCAACGCCGGCACCCAGCCGTCGACCGTGCTCGCCAGTTTCCAGCGGCTCCAGCGCAAGCTGCACGCCGCCTTGCCCGAGGCGCGGCTCTACGTGCTCGGCGTCGTGCCAAGTCCCGGCAAGCGGTTCGAGAAGTTCGCCGAGCTCAAGCAGGTCAACGAGCTGCTCCGGGCCGAATGCGCCACGCAACCTTGGATGAAGTTCATCGATACCACGACCCCATTGCTGGGCGCGGATGGTCAGCCGCGGGAGGAACTCTTCAAGCCGGGCGACATCCATATGGTTCCGGCCGGCTACGCCGTCTGGAAGTCCGTCATCGCCCCGGTGATCGTGCCGGCCGAGAAGCCCTTCGAGAAGGCGAAGTGAGGGAGGGGAGGGGGAGGGCTGAATCGAGTGCTGGATCGAGTACGGAGTGCTGAGTCGATGGGGGTGTATCGAGGTAGGGACCAGCGTCCCTGCTGGTCCGCGGCCGACCGGGGACGGTCAGCCCTACCCGATGGGCCTTGGCACGAGGTCAGGCACGCCATCGCTGGGCGAGGCGAAGCCAGACCCCATGCCGGCGGCCGTGTCTCCCTTGCCCGCGTGCCAGCCGGCCAGCTAGTCTTATGCCTCCGATCCTCGGGCGAACCATCTTGGTTCCGACCAAGGGGCGGTCGTGCCCAGGGAGGGCAGGGTGTCGGTGTGGCGACAAGTCCGCACCCCTGCCGAGGAATGCACACGTCCGTGACCTTGGCGCCGCCGCGTTTTCACCCCGCATCCGGTTATCTTTCCAGAGAAGGGGCTTGCCGAATCATATTTCTGATATAGCCAGAAGGCTACTCTTACCCACACATGGCCACCAAAACCTCCCGTCCCCGTCTCGGTTTCCTCATCGCCGCCGCCTTCGCGCTCTCTGCGACGGTGATGCCCACGAAGGTCAAGGCTGCGGATGTTTACTACGATGGCGTAGCCGGCCCCGGTTACCCGAGTTCATTCAGTGCTGTCGGCAATTGGTGGACCGATGCTTTAAGCTCTACTCCTACTTCCCCCGCCTCTGGAGATAATCTGTTTTTTGGGTACTCTTCGCCTAGCATCTTTAACGAGCGGTTCTTCAATGACATTGGGGCGACGCTTTCTTTCAACACCATCACTTTCACTGATCTTGACGGCTGGACTACGCGTTATCTTTACAATAATTCTCTATTGTCTGCCGATTCGATTGTCACGACCGCTGGCAGTTCGATCGTGAGGGTCGAGAATAGCGGGGGCGTTCAGTTGACCGGCTTCACTCCACTGATCACCACCGGAGCTGGAAGCTCGATCGTCTTTCTTGCCGGTAACACCCTGACCGCCTCCTCTCCTCTTGGTCTGACCGTCTCCGGCGACGGTAACACCACCATCTCCGGCAACCTCCTGGTGGACGGTCTCCAAAAGACAGGCGCGGGCACGCTGGCGTTGGGCTCCGGCAGTTATGTCACCGGTTTCATCGATGTCCTCGATGGCACCGTGAACTTCACCCAGGCCGGGGTGGTGGTCGATGCGTCGGTCACCAATGATTCTCTCCTTAATTTCACCAATACTTCGGGAGTCGCCGGGGTTTCTTCTTTGGGCGGGAATGGCACCACGACCTTCTCGGGCGGTGCCTCGATCGCCTCGTTCTCCGGCACGGGCACGCTCAGCCTGAATGGCAATTCGTCCATCCTCAGTTTGTCCGGAAATGCCGATGTGAACATCGCCATCAACAAGACCCTCGAGGTCGCCTCCGGGAGTTTCTCCGGTAATCTCTCCGGTCTCGGCGACTTCAAGAAGGTTGCCGACGGGTCGCCCTCGGATGGTCTGTTGGTTCTCGACGGTAACAACATCGGTTTGTCGGGTGACATCCTGAGCGGAGCCGGAGTCGTGCGGGCGGAGCACATCTGGGCCCTGGGGTCCGGTACGGTCAAGCTGACCGGCGGTGACCTGACCTTGGTGAGCAATTCCTCCCAGGTCCGAGCCAATTCCGTGGACGTTTCCGCCGACGCGACGATCACGATCGAGGCCTTCACGCCCGGGACGCTTTCCCTTACCCAGCAGCTCGGTAACTTGTCGATCGGCGCCAACACCCTGGACGTGGTCCAGAGTCCTAACTTCGCCCTCGGCGAGATATCTACCTTGACCTTCGGTAACGTCACCCTCGACAGCGCGGGCGGCACTTCGACCTTCAACGTCGTCGGGGACGCCAGGCTCACGATGAACAACGTGACCAGCTTCGCCAACGAAAGCCTGACCGTTGGCGGCGCCGGCACCACCGTGATCGGTGGCACCTTGGATCTGGGCTCCGGTGACCTGGTCAAGAACGGGGCGGGTAACATGTACGTGGTCAACGCAGTTTCCGGCGCTTGGACGGGCTCCACGACCGTCAATAATGGACTATTGTCGTTTGGTTCCGCGGTAACTCTGAATGGTCAGGTGACCAACAACAACGCGTACATTTTCTTCACCGGCACTTCCGGGGTCACCTCTCTTTCAGGGGGGTTGTACAGTAACAATGGTTATACCGTCTTCGCGGGGAATGCCACCATCAGCTCTTTGAACGGGAGTGGCACCGTTGAGTTTTGGAATCCTACCAGCTTGCAGGTCTCCGATGGAGATTATGCCGGTAGTTTCTGGGGCGGCCCGGGAGTGGGTTCGCTCAACAAGGTCAGCGTTGGCACCCTGGTGCTGTCCGGTTCCAGCAATAACTTCAGCGGTGACGTGAATGTCTTCGGTGGTACGTTAGAGGTGCAGTCCAGTCGTGCCTTGGGCCTAGGCCTTCTCCGGTTCAACGGCGGCAATCTCGCCATCACCAGCGACGCAGCCTTGCTCCTCGGGAACAACATCGAGCAGCTCAACAGCGCGACGGTCACCCTCGGCGCTGCTACCGTCGGCGCGACCGCGGTCACGCAGAGCCTCGGTGACCTGTCCATGCGAAATGGTGCCTCCTTGAACGTCCAGCAGGACGGAAGTTTTGCCGCTGGCGCCCCCGCCGCCTTGAGCGTCGGCACGGTCACCCTCGACGGTCCGTGGACTTACTTCTTCAACGTCGGTTCGGGCGCTAAGCTCGAAGTCCGGGGCGCGGTGAATGGCGTTGCCAACAACGATCTGATCGTCTCCGGGAACGGCGATACCAGCATCGTTGGAAACCTTAACATTGGTTCCGGAGAATTGGTGAAGTTCGACGCGGGCACCTTGGTGCTTTCCGGCGTGAACAATACCTTCAGCGGACAGGTGCATGTCTTCGGTGGCACGCTCGAGGCGCGGTCCGACCGTGCTCTGGGCACGGGCCTCGTCCGTCTCGCCGGCGGCAATCTCGCCATCACCAGCGACTCTGCCTTGCTGCTCGGGAACAATGTCGATCAGTTCAGCAGCGCGACGGTCACCCTCGGTGCCGCTACCGTCGGCGCGACCGCGGTCACGCAGAGCCTCGGCAATCTAGCCATGTATAACGGCGTCACCTTGAGCGTCCAGCAGAACGGCAGTTTTGCGCCCGGCCCCACCGCCACCTTGAGCGTCGGCACGGTCACTCTCGACAGTGCATGGACCTACAACTTTAACGTCGGTTCGGGCGCGAAGCTCGAAGTCCGGGGCGCGGTGAACCAGACGCTCAACAACGACCTGGTCGTCTACGGGGCCGGCGACACCACCATCACTGGAAATCTTAACCTTGGCACAGGTTCCTTAGAGAAGTACGATAATGGTACCCTCCGCCTGCTCTCCGCCAACACCTTCTCGGGTAATGTCGACGTCTACGGCGGCACCCTGATCACGGCCAACAACGGCCTGCAGAACGTCCCCCAGATTTACGTCCACACGAGCGGCACGTTGAACGGCGTGAACTACAAGACCGATGCGGACCTGGCGATCGACCAGGGCGGCACGGTGACCTTCAGCGCGGCCGCCCCGGCGATCACCGGGACGATCTGGAACAACGGCAGCCTGACCCTGAATCCGGCGCTGGGCGGTAACTCGACGATCACCCTCAACGAGTTCTATGGCTCCGGCACGACCACCATCACCCGCGGCAACCTGGCCATCTATAACAACGCCCTGACCCTCGGACCGTCCGTCCTCGATCCCTTCACCTACGACAACACCCTCCCGGCCGACCTGACCTGGGGTTACGGCGCGGGTGGCGGCGGCTTGAACAGCCTGACCCTGATCGGTACCCTGACCGCCGATATCTCCGGCGGTACGGTGAACACGACCAACCTCTTCGCCAACTACATCTTCGACGTCGACATGCTCGGCGACTACCTGAACGGCACGACCGGCAGGCCTCTGGGTATCGCCGGCCCGGCCATGGGCGGCACGAACGTCTTCCTCAACGTGAACGTCTCGGGTGCCGCGACGGTCGGTCGGATCGTCGTCGACGGCGCGGGTACGGTGAATTTCGCGGGCACGGCCTCCGTGGTCACCCTCGAGAACGGCCAGGTCAACCTCACCGGCACCCTTGGTGAGTTCACCAACGTCGAAGGCGGCGCCATCACCTCGACCTCCGCCGACGTGAAGATCACCAATCTATCCGGAGGATCGCACTCCTTCAACGGCCAGTCCACGACGATCACGAACTTCACCGGCGGCAGCGCCAGCTTGAACGGCGTCCAGGCTCTCGTCACCACCTTCGGTGGCGCCGCCGTGGCGACCGCGACCAGCAACATCTCGGTCGGCACCATGAACGGCGGTAACCTGACCCTGCAGGGTTCGGGACCCTCGTCCTTCATCACCCGCTTGAACGGGGGCACGCTCAACATCAACGGTTCCGACGTGCTCGTGACCGTCAACTCCGGCAACTCGCCCTTGATCGGCGCCGGCGCCGCCGTCGTCGGCAACGGTTCGTTGACCAAGCTCACCGTCGCGACCCTGAACCTGAACACCATCAACCTCTCCGGCACCATCCGCCATCAGGAGGGCATCATCAACGTCTGGGGCGATAACAACAGCCTGGGCACGGTGATCAACAGCTCCACGCTGAGCTTCCTAAGCGGCACCGGGACCAACAGCATCGCCTCCCTGGACAACAATTCGACCGGCGTGATCAACTTCGCGACCGACTCCTCCATCGGCGCCTTGTCCGGCTCCGGCGTGCTGACCATCAATGACGCCACCAAGACCCTGACCATCCAGGGCGGTAGCTTCAGCGGCACGATCTCCGGTACCGGAAATCTCTTCAAGAGCAACGCCGGTGTCCTGGTGCTCTCGGGGACCAACGTCGATAACTACACTGGTCAGACCACCGTCAACGGAGGCACCCTGGAGTTCAGTTCGGCCGTCACGCTCACGGGTGCGGTTTATAACGCGGGCAACTTGCTGCTCTTCACCTCGGCCACGGGGACGACCACGCTCTCCTCGCTCCTCAACGACTTCAGTGCCACGACCATCTTCACGGGCGCTTCCAGCGTGACCAACGTGACTAACGCCAACGGATCCACCCTCCGGTTCAACGGTGCGACGAATATCACCGGTAGTCTCAATAACTTGTTCGGAGGCTTCGTTGAAATCAATGCCGGCGGAACGATCAATGTCCTGCAGGGTGACAGTGTGACCCGGATCAACAACGTCGGCGTCTCTATCAATCAGCGCTTCAACGACGGCGAGCTCCAGGTTAACAGCAGCTCCACCATCAATGAGCTGTTCGGCAACGGCCGCATCACCCTGGGGTCGACCTTGACGGTCAACTCCGGCGCGACCGCCGGCATCATCGATGGCAACGGCAGCCTGACCAAGAACAGCGGCGGCCTCCTGACCCTGTCGGGCGCGAACGTCGACAACTACTCGGGCAGCACCACCGTCAACAACGGCACGCTGGAATTCACCCATGACGCCGTCACCCTCGCCGGAACGGTCTCCGTCGGCGCCAGCGGCACGTTGAACTTCACGGCTGTGACCGGGACGACCCAGCTCAACGGCGGTCTCGTGACCAGCGGTAATACGACCATCGGCAACAACGCCATCCTCGCTGACACCTATAACCACGTCAACACCCTGAGCATTGTCGGGAACGTGACCGGTAGTTATTTCCAGAACAGCAACGCGAGCGCCACCACCGTCATCGGCGGGATCGCCAATCTCTCGCACTTCCGCAATTACTGGGGCGTGATGAACATCAACGCGCTCGTTGGTTCGAACTCGATCGGGTTCCTCCAGAACTGGGGTTCGACGACGATGGTCGCTTCCCTCACGGGCAACAACCTCGAGAACCATGCCGGGACTACCACCATCGGCGGCAATGCCACCCTTGGCGACGTCCGCACCTATTTGGGTGCCACGTTCATCGGCGGTAACCTGATCAACTGCAATTATCTGGAGAATTACGCCAGCACGCAGGTGGTCGGCGACGCCTCGATCACGAGCCTGCGGAATTTCGCCGGCACCACCACCATCGGCGGCGCCCTGAGCGCCAGCGATATCGTGAACAACGGCGGTCAGCTGATCAACGTCACCGGCAACGCGAACATCAGCAATTACCTCGAGAACAATGGTACGGCCAACTTCGGTTCCGCCTCGACCATCGCGAGCCTCTTCGGCAGCGGTACGGCCAACTTCACCGGCGCCTCGCAGATCGCGAATCGCTCGGGTAACGGCACGGCGAACTTCGCGGACGACTCCAGCATCTCCAATGTCTCCGGTAACGGCAGCCTGACCATCGCCAACGGCAAGACGTTGACGATCTCCAGCGGTTCCTTCTCGGGGGCGGTTTTGGGACAGGGCGCCCTCACCAAGAACTCGGCCGGCACCCTCTCGCTGGTCGGCCCGAATGTCGATTTGTACCAGGGTTCCACGACGGTCAACGCCGGCATCCTGGAGTTTGACACCGCGGCGACGCTGGCGGGCCAGGTGACCAACGACGCCACGCTTAACTTCACCTCGAGCTCCGGTCTCACCGAGCTGACCACGGGCCTGGCTGGTTCGGGCACGACTAACTTCGCGGGTGATACCTCCGTCGGCACCCTCAACGGCACCGTCGCCGCCTCGGTCAGCATCGCCAACGGCAAGATCCTCACCGTCAGCAACGGCAGCTATGCCGGCACGCTCAACGGCGCGGGTTCGCTCGTCAAGGCCAACGGGGGAACGCTGGTGTTCACCGGGGTCAACGCGGACGACTACCAGGGTTCCACGACCGTCGACGCGGGCACGCTGACCTTCACGCAGGCGGTGACCTTGGCCTCGCAGGTGACGAACAACGCCACGCTGAACTTCACCAACGCCGGCAACACCGCGCTGACCACGGGTCTCGCGGGTGCGGGCGGCACGAGCTTCTCGGGCGACACGTCCGTCGGCACCCTCGACGGCACGAACACCGCCTCCGTCAGCATCGCCGGCGGCAAGGTGCTCACCGTCAACAGCGGCAGCTTCGCCGGCTCCCTCACGGGCGGCGGCTCCCTCGTCAAGTCCACGGGCGGTTCGCTGACCCTGTCCGGCGTCGGCGCCGGCAACTACGTCGGCACCACCACCGTCGACGCGGGCACGCTGGAGTTCACCCAGAACGTCACCCTGCTCGGCCAGGTGACCAACAACTCCACGCTGAACTTCGGCGGCGCGGGCACCACCACCCTGACCGGCGGCCTCACCGGCTCCGGCATCACCACCTTCTCGGGTAACGGCTCCATCACGAGCCGCTCCGGCACGGGCGTGGTGAACTTCCTGGGTAACGTCTCCATCGCCAACGTCACCGGCTCCGGCGACCTCAACATCGCCAGCGGCAAGTCCCTGACGATCCAGCAGGGCGTCTACTCCGGTGCCATCACCGGCTCGGGTGACCTCGTGAAGACGACCGGCGGCGAGCTGGAGCTCGTCGGCTCCGCCAGCAGCTACGGCGCCACCGTCGTCCAGGCCGGCCTCCTGACCGTCAACAGCGACGTGACCACCTCCGGGGTCATCGTCGCCGCGGGCGCGTCCCTCGGCGGTTCCGGCTCGATCAACGGCAACGTCGTGGTCAACGGCTTCCTCGCCCCGGGCAATTCGCCCGGTGTCCTGACCGTCAACGGCACGGAGACCCTGGCCAACAACTCCACCTTCCAGGCGGAGATCGGCGGCACCACCGCCGGTACGGGTAACAACTTCCACGACCAGTCCAACGTCAACGGCAACGTGGTCATCGGCACCGGTGTCGACCTCGACATCCTCTCGTGGAACGGCTTCACCTCCGTCGCCCGCGGCGATGCCCTGACCCTCGTGAAGGCCACCGGTGGCATCGCGGGTACCTTCGCCGACACCGCCGGCAGCGGTCTGACCGGTTGGACGCTGTTCGACAACAGTTCCTCCGCCGCCCACCAGTTCGGGAACCTCTACGGCACGGGCCTGAGCGCCGGGCAGACCTTCGGCGTCTGGGGCACCAACGCGAACCGCGCCGCGGTCGCGGGCGCGCTCTGGACCACCGCGGTCACCGAGACGACGAATTCGGCCACGACCGCCGGGGCCAACCGCGTCGGCTTCATCGACACGAACTCCAACGCCGGCCGCGCCGCGCTGGCCCTGGTCAACGCCGGTGCCAACACCGACGCCCTGCTGGATTCGTACTCACCGGAGTCCTTCCTGGGCCTGACGGATTATGCCCAGATGACCGCCCGTACGCTCGCGGACGGCGCGCTCAACCAGACCACGTCCTACACCTTGGGTGACTGGGGCGTCGGCGCCGGTTACAGCAGCGTCGCCAATACCTTCACCGCAGGTTCGTCCAGCGCGTTCGATCGCCGACTCTCCAGCAACACCACCTACGCGAACTTCAGCTACCACCTGAATCCGCGCTGGAAGGCCGGTCTGTTCTTCGGTCACAACGTCGGCAGCATCAACTCGGCCGCCAACTCGACCAACATCAACGGCAACGTGGTGGGCTTGAGCCTCAACGGCTCGGTCGACTGGCACTACCCGGTCTCGCTCAAGGCGGCGATCAGCTCCTCGAGCCTGCGCTTCGGCAGCAACCGCTCCATGGTCACCGCCACCTCGGGTGACGACCAGATCGTCAGCGGCACCGGCACCTCGTCCGCGGCCGACACCAAGCTGACCGACACGAGCGCCCAGGTCTCCGCCTCGATGCTGGTCTACACCAAGGGCCGCCTGAGCCTGAGCCCGTCCGTGGGCCTCGTGTATGGCACGTCGAAGACCGACGCCTTCACCGAGACCGGCACGGGCGCCAACCTCGCCGTCGCCGGCATGAGCAGCAACAGCACCCGTGGCGTCATCGGCCTCGGGGTCGGTTACGAAGTCTCGGCCGAGCTCGCCCTGAGCATGTCCCTGGGCTTGGAAAAGAAGCTGAACTCCGACGCCGACAGCGTGTCCGCCACCTTCGCCGGTGCCCGCGACGCCAACTTCAGCGTCGTCGGTCGCGACACGAGCGGCAGCGTCATCTCCACCCTCGGCCTCGGTATCTCGTACCGCCTGCCGGACGGTTACAGCGCCAACCTCAACGCCGAGTTCCGCAGCGCCAACCCGTTCCACAACGACAAGCGCGTCAACCTCTCGATCAACCGCCGGTTCTAAGCGGTTGTCTCGTGAGGCCCAAAGGCCGTCCGCAAGGACGGCCTTTTTTGTGCCCGGCGGATCCGCTAGTGACGATGAAGCGAGTCGGGGTGGGCGGGGTGTTGAGCGACGCGTGGGGCTGGGGCTATGTCTTGCCCCTCTAGGAGGCGTTTAGGGAGGGTTTGGGTCCTGGGGTGTGGGCTGGTTAGGGTTTAGGGTTCGCGCGGCCCTCAGGGGCCTTGGCACGAGGTCAGGCACATCATCGCTGCGCGAGATGAAGTCAGACCCCATGTCGTCGGCCGACCGGGGACGGTCAGCCCTACCTAAGTGCACGCGGGCAAGGTGGAGGGCTGAATCGAGTGCTGGGTCGAGTACGGAGGGCTGAGTCGATGGGGCTGCATGAGGTAGGGACCAGCGTCCCTGCTGGTCCGGGGCCGACCGAGACGGTCAGCCCTACCCGATGGGCCTTGGCACGAGGTCAGGCACATCATCGCTGCGCGAGATGAAGCCAGACCCCATGTCGTCGGCCGACCGGTGACGGTCAGCCCTACCTATTGCCTGCCCCACCTGATGCCCGGCCAACTGGCCAACGGATCAACGGGTCAACTTTCCACCGGTCAGCCCTACCTCGAGGAAAGATTCAAGGCCTTGTCTCCAGGACGGTCGGGACTAGCGTTCCAGGATGCGCCGCCTGCCCCTGCTCGCCCTGACCGTTGCCACCCTCGCCGCCGCGGAGGAGGAGCCGAAGTGGTTCCCTCTCTTCAATGGCAAGGACCTCTCGGGTTGGACGCCGAAGATCGCCAAGCACGCCTTGGGTGAGAACTACGCAAACACCTTCCGGGTCGAGGACGGCATGATCAAGGTCTCGTACGACGGCTATCCGAAGTTTGACCAGCGCTTCGGCCATCTCTTCACGAACCTCGCCTACTCGCGATATGTCCTGCGGATGGAATACCGTTTCGCCGGCAAGATGATGGCCGACGCCCCCAAGTACGTGAACCTCAACAGTGGCGTGATGATCCATGCCCAGTCTCCGCAGAGCATGCGCTTCGATCAGGGTTTTCCAAGCAGCCTCGAGTTCCAGTTCCTTGCCGACGAGGGTAAGGGTGACCGGCCCACGGCGTGCGTCTGCACCCCCGGCACCAATCTCGAGCTCGAGGGCAAACTCGTCACCCAGCACATCATCCAGTCAAAGGCGCCGACCTTCCAGCCGGAGCAGTGGGTGCAGATCGAGGCCGAGGTCCATGGCAACGATGAGGTCATCCATCGCGTCAACGGCGTCGAAGTCCTCCGCTACCAGCGCCCGCAGCTCGACCCGCGCAACCACATCTCGCCCGCGACCGACCTGTTGGACGCCGGCGCAGACCTCCAGCTCAGCTCCGGCCACATCGCCCTCCAGGCCGAGGGCCAGCCTGTCTGGTTCCGCAAGATCGAGCTCCGTCGGTTGGGTAAGTGAGGGGTGGGGAGTAGGGAGTGGATGGCTGAATCGAGTGCTGGATCGAGTACGGAGGGCTGAGTCGATGGGCTGAATGAGGTAGGGACCAGCGTCCCTGCTGGTCCGCGGCCGACCGGGGACGGTCAGCCCTACCTTTGGGTAGAATTACGGACGACCCGCGCGTCTATGGACTCTAAATCCAGCTGGCGGAGAGGGAGGGATTGGTTCGCTTCGCTCAGGGCTGCCGCCCCGTTGCCTATGGCAACGCCCATCTCCGCGAGGCAAGCCTCGCTCCGTCGAACCCAAGGGTTCTCATCCCTCGGGGCCGTCCGGCCCTGTCCCAAGCCCTAGCCCAGGCCCCTGAGCG
>JACCDX010950654.1_pt1 | contig 13545 bp, 13 predicted proteins | sample 7449681 | NCBI WGS metagenome assembly JACCDX01 (sample SAMN15323450, study PRJNA562643) | freshwater metagenome | isolation source: river surface water | place: USA:Blue River Watershed | collected 2017-08-18
CCAAGGTGCTGATCGTCACCCTCGCCGAGACCACACCGGTGCTGGAAGCGGCCAATTTGCAGGCCGACCTGCGCCGTGCCGGCATCGAGCCGTGGGCATGGATCATCAACAACAGCCTGGCCGCCTGCGCGCCGGCCTCAGCGTTGCTGCGCCAGCGCGCGCGCAACGAGCTGCGGGAAATCGATGCCGTCGCCTCGAAGCATGCGCGCCGGTATGCGCTTGTGCCATTGATAAAGAACGAACCTGTCGGCGTCAGTCGCCTGCTGGATCTGGTGAATCACCAGCTGACCGAAGCCTGACATTCGCGATTCGACTGGCAACGGCAGATCGCCAGCCGCGCCCGCCCGGCGCACGCTCCGTCATACCGGGTGCGACAGCACCCGCAGGATCGCGCCTGCCGCCACGCGATCCGGGATGCGCAATCGATGTCCACCGTGCGTGTGCTGCGCGGGCGGCGTTGCCGCCGACGGTCTGCCGATGGATTCGGCCGTCACGCTTGCGACGAGTTGCCGGCTTCCAGCGCGGCGCAGACGCGCCGCAATCGCGCTTCCGCTTCGTTCGCCACTGAATGCACTTGCGGATTGGCGGTCAGCTGCGTCATCGCCTGCGGGTCCATGAAACTGACGACGGTCTGATCGCCGTCAGCGCGCACGACGACGTTACAAGGAAGCAGCGCCCCGATATCAGGCTCCGCCATCAACGCCTGATGCGCGAGCTGCGGGTTGCAGGCGCCGAGGATGTGGTACGCAGGAATGTCAGCGCCGATCTTCTGCTTCATCGTCGCCTGAATGTCCAGGTCCATCAGCACGCCGAAACCTTCGCTTTTCAGCAGCTCCAGCACTTTGGGCATGGCTTGCTCCAGTGAGAGCGGCAAGCGGGTCTGGAATGAATACATGGGGCCTCCGGGAAAAATTGAATCCACTGACGACTGCTACCTATGGGCTTGCAGCCAGCATTCAATGTCTGCTGATGACATGGCGCCGGACACGCGCGCAATTTCTTGTCCCTGCCTGAAGAAAATCATCGTCGGAATGCTGCGAACCCGGCGCCACAGGATGTGGCCGTCGCGAAGTCGCTCGTCAGGTACGCGATTCTTCGCCAGTCAATCGGGACAGATCCGTTGCGTGGAATCCTCTTTTCAGTCGCCGACGGGCGTCGTATCTGCCTGAACCCGGTCAAAGCGCAACAGCACCAGGACGGTCAGCAAGGCGGCAACCGGTCCGGCAAGCGGCAGCAGCAAAGCGGCGACAATCGGCGCGACCAATACCAGATGCCGCAGTCCGACGCTATACAGCCGGCCCGCTTGTGCAATGTACAGGCGACCGATCGGGAGCCATTGCGGTTTGATGGGTGAATTCGCCGGTATGCCTGCAATGAAACTCACATGCGTGTAATAGCGGACAGCCATCACCGATGAGGCCAGCGAAACGAACAACAAGCCCAGCAGCATCAGCTCGAGCATCGGGCGCGGCGCCAGCAGCGCGCCCCACCCTGCCTCGCCTGCCAGCGCTTCGTGCAGCGACGGCGCGGCCAGACTGGCCGTGCCCATCAGGCCCAAAGCCGCCGTGGACGCCGTCATCGTTGCGGACATCAGCGAATTGCGCAATGTCTGAACAGCCAGGATCTCACTTCCCGCTTGCCCGGCGATTGCATCGAACCATGCTTGCCGCAGCTGGGCATGGCTGCTGCGGGCTACGCGCTCAGGCCGGCGTCGTTCGGCAATGGTCAGCCCGATCTCGTAGAGCAGAATGATCAGGACTGCCAACAGCGATGGCCACCACGAATTCAAAGTCATTGACTGGCACCTCCGGCTCGGGTTGCGACCAACGGAATCTGCCGAATGCCGCGGCATTCGGGCAGTTCACGGCACACAGCCCGAAAGGCGATGGGCTATGTGAATTTTTTGAACAATTTATTTTCACTGATTGATCGCGTCATGTGCCGGGCAATCTGGCCGCAGACAAGATCACACAACTCGTAGATGGACTCGTCAGCAATTGCGTAATAGACCGTGTTGCCGCGGCTTTCACGCTCGAGCAATCCTTTGCGCGTCAGCATGGACAAATGCCGTGACACATTGGCGGACGAGCAATTGCATGCCTGGGCGATCTCGCCGACATTTTGCGCGCCCGTTCGCAACAGATTCAGTATCTGCAACCGGGTCGGCTCTGACAGAGCCTGGAAATATTCGGCGACTTGTTGCAGCGCCTCGGGTGAAAAATTTTGCATGGCTGCGCCTTGGGCAGGAACGCGTTGATGATACATGAGCAGACCGAATGACGGTAGCCAATCACCTATTTGCTTGTTTACGCAAATAGTTTACAATAAAACTGTCGTGCTGATGCAGAAGCCCCTTCCCCGCAGGGGCGGAAAAATCAGCGGCGCGACAGGCCAGCACGTTCGTTCTTTCCATAGAAATTCGCGTGCTTTCGCGAGATGCGCAGCAACGGCCGGAGGCCGAAGATCACGAGCGAAGGGAAATACCATGTCGGAAAATCAAGTCAGCGTCTCCCTGCGGCAGCAGCAAGATTATCGATTTGAAGTGAGCTTTGACGAGCAGATGCCGCCGCTGATATCGGACGAGCCCGCGCCGCTCGGAACCGGCGCCGGCCCGTCACCGGTACAGATGCTGTGTGCGGCTGTCGGCAACTGCCTGTCGGATTCGCTGCTCTTTGCATACCGAAAATTCAAACAGCAACCCGAACCTTTGCAATGCGTGGTCACCGCGGAGGTCGGACGCAATTCTGAAAACAGGCTGCGCGTGCTGAACATGAATGCGCGACTGCAGGTCGGCGTTCCCGCGGCTGCACTGGAGCAGACGGAACGCGTGATGGGGCAGTTCGAGGCCTTCTGCACCGTCACGCAAAGCGTCGGCCAGGGCATACCCATCCGGCTGGAAGTGTTCGACAGCGAAGGCCAGCGCCTGAAATAAGCGGGGCCGTGCGCACCGTGCTGGTTGTGACGCCCGGCGCGTTCTGCATCCTCATCCGATCTTCAACGAACTCGCCATGTCGCTGATGATTGGCATCCTGATCAGAATGCTGCTGTACTACGCCGATTATCATCGTCACCGGAGGCATGAAGCAGGCCAGCTCCCGGAACGCAGGATCAATGGACCGCTGCGTACATGATCTTTTCGTCTGTCGCGTCTTTCGCGCCGAATTCCTCGACGATCCGCCCCTTGCGCGCGACGAGGATGCGATCCGACAGGTTCATGATCTCGGGAAGATAGGATGAGATCACCACCACCGCCAGCCCTTCATCGGCAAGCTGGTTGATCAGCTGGTGAATCTCGGCAATCGCGCCCACGTCCACGCCGCGCGTCGGTTCGTCGAAGATCACCAGCTTCGGCTTCTGTATCAGCGCCTTGGCGATCACCACCTTCTGCTGGTTTCCTCCCGACAGTTCGATCACACGCGCGTCGCCGCTGATGGCCTTGATGTTCAATGCCCTGATCCAATCGGACGCGGCGCTGCCTGCATCGGCGCGCCGTATCCACCATGCCTGCCCGGGTTCGGCGGCCAGCCGCCCTGCATGGATGTTTGAGGAGATCGACATGGTTTCGAAGAAGCCGTCGCGCTTGCGGTCTTCGGTGATGTACGCAATTCCGTCATTCACCGCCGGACGTGGAACGAGATAGCGCACCGGACGATCCTCGAAAAAGACTTCGCCGCCATGGAAATGGTTGCGCTTGTCCACGCCGGCAATCACCCGCGCCATCTCGGTCCGCCCGGACCCGATCAGGCCGAAGACGCCGGTGATCTGCCCTGCGAAAATCGAGAACGAACTGTTGCGCACCAGCCGGCCGACCGACAGGTTCTGCACGTTCAGCACCTTGCGGCCGGCAGCGCGCACCTGGCGGTCTTTCTGGTGATAGATCTCGTTGGTCAGCGTGCGACCGACCATGGCGCGCACGATGCTGTCGCGATCAAAGCGTGATGCGAGATCGCTGCTGACCAGCTCGCCGTCACGCAGCACGGTGATGCGGTCCGAGACCGCCAGCGCCTCTTCCAGCGCATGCGTGATGAAGACAATCGTCACGCCGTCATTCTTCAGCCGTTTGACCAGTGAAAAGAAGTGCCCCTTCTCCTCCGGCGTCAGCGTCGCGGTCGGCTCGTCGAAAATGATCAGGCGCGCCTTGTGGTGCACCGCGCGCGCGATCTCGACCATCTGCTTCTGCGCCGCGCCCAGTTGCGACACGTTCAGCGTCGGGTCGACCGGAAAGTTCAGCGTCTGCAGGAACTGCTGTGCAGCGATGTAGAGCCCGCGCAGCCGGTTGAACAGCTTCTCGTTGCCGAGGTAAAGATTCTGCGCGACCGTCAGCGACGGCACGAGGCTGGTCTCCTGATACACCATCGCGATCCCGGCATGCAGCGCTTCGAGCGGCGAAGCAAACTGCACCGGACGGCCGCCGAACCAGATTTCGCCAGAGCTGACGCTGACCACGCCGGCCAGCATCTTGGTCAGCGTCGACTTGCCGGCGCCGTTCTCGCCGAGCAGCGCATGTATCTCCCCGCGGTTCAGCGTCAGGGAGACGCCGGTGACGGCGGGCACGCCATGATAGGCCTTGCTGACATTGCGGAATTCGACGAGTGGTTCCATGGTGTGCGAAGTTGGGGTTCAGTCCTGGAGGGCCAGCAGTGCGCGGCCTCCGCGTGAGGAAACGACCATGCCGGTGCCATGCGGGGTGATGCTGGTGACGCCGTGGCGCTTGCCGTCGGCGCGGCTGTGGAAACTCGCCACCGGCTGGAACTGCGCATCGAGCTTGACGACCAGCCCATACGAGCGCGTCGGCGCCCACGGCTTGAGGATGCCCATCTGCTTCACCGAGCCGCCCTGCAACGGTTCGTGGAACGAGTCGCCGGAGCGATAAGCCGGCGCAATCCAGTAGTCCCGCGGAATGGTGCGCATCATTTCGCGGCAATACTGCGGTTCGCGCAGCACGAATTCGATCAGCTGGCTGCGTGGCGCAAACAGGCACAGCCATGGCGCGCCCTGCGCATCGCGCACCATGCGTCCCGGGTAACCGGGCAGATCGACCAGCACGGGTTCGCAGGCTTTCGACGCCAGCGACATCCGCACCAGCCGGTGTGACCACGCTTCGGCTACCACTACTGCATCGCCATCCGGCAGCAAGCCGCATGGATAACCGAGACCGCCGGCCAGTCGCTGCATCTTGTCGTTGAGCACACTGAGCCGCCAGACCGAGCCCGTCCGGTTGCGCTCCATCAGGTCGGCTTGCCAGGCCGATGGCGCGTGTCTGGACGAGCCATTGGCGAGCACCAGTTCGTCGTCCGACAGGAAGGCCAGCGCCGTCAGGCACTTCAGCCCGCAGTCGACCGGCGCCCGCAGCGTAGTCGGGTGGCCTTTGTCGAACACCATGATGAAGCCATCGGCCAGCGCCACGGCCAGTCGGCCGGCCGGCGACACGGCCATCGCGGTGGCCACTGCGGGCAACTGATGCACGGTGTCGACCTGCCCATCCGGGCCGAGCCGGCGCACTTCGCGCCCGACGGTGCAGAGCACGCTGCCGTCGTGGCACACCACGTTGTCAGCCTCGTCGCCGGCCAGCAGCACGGCCGCTTCATCGAGCATGGAATTCGGACGCAGTGCGCCATCCATTGACGGCTTGGTGACGCCGTAGCAGTTGCGCCCGAAAAAGCGGTCGACGAGGTCCGTGAAAGGATTGGTCATCATCGCTGACTCCAGTAGCTGTCGAAGGCGGTCCAGTGCGGATCGGCATTCGGCAATGCATAGCAACCGATGCGGTTGTTGGTGATGCCGCCGATGTACAGGTGGCCGCGGTCTTCGCGCATCGAGGTGATCATCGGATGGCTCTCGCCGCCGAAATCCCATAGTGTCTCGAGGATTTGGCCGCGCTCGTTGAATTTGACGATGCAGCCGGTGTTGATGTTCGGGTACAACCATTCGTCTTCCGGCAGGCGGCGCGCCATCCGCTTGCGGAAACCCGGCATCTTCAGCGACAGGTCCAGCGCATGGCCGCGCATGCCCATGATGGCCAGCCAGTAGGTGCCATCGGATGCGCGGTTGACGTTATCGGGATAGCCGGGCAGGTCGTCGATCACCACCTCGGCAGTGCCTGCCTTTGGCCCGCTGAGCCAGTAACGATTGATGCGGCACAACCAGCTTTCGGCGAACAATATGGACTGGCCGTCATGCGCAAGGCACATGCCGTTCGGGAAGACCAGGTTGCGCAGCACGGTACGCGTCTTGCCGGTCGCCGGGTCGTAGCAGATGATCCGGCCATTGCCCCGCCCTTCGAGTGCATCGATTGGCCAGCTGTGCATCTCGTAGCGCACCGTCGCTTCGCTGAAGTAGACCTTGCCGTCCGGCGCGATATCGAGGTCGTCGGCAAGACGCAGGCGCGAATCATCGACCACGGACCACGGCGAGCGGTTGGTCTCGTCGGTCAGCTTGCGTACCTGTCCGGCGGGATTGACCGAGTACAGTCCCATGCCGCCGACGCAGGTGGTTAGGTCGCCATTCTTCGCGAAGGCCATGCCGAGCGGATGGCCGCCGATGTGGCAGAAGACTTCGGAGCGCTCGAAGTCCGGGCCGAAGAAGCGGACGATGTCGCCGTGGCGCGTGCCGGTATACAGGTTGCCTTCGCGATCAAGGATCACGTCTTCCGGCCCTTCGATCTGGCCGAGGCCGATTGCGCGCGCCTCGCGCAGGCGGGTGTTCAGGCCAAAGGCCGGCGACTTCAGCGTGGGCCCGGCATCGGGCAGCGCGACGAAGGTCGGCGACACATACACCTTGCTGAGCACCTTGTCGCGATTCTTCATCCAGCGCACGTCAACCGCCACCGCAAACGCCAGCATGAAGCCGAGCACGGCCTGCCCTGCGCCGCTGCTGAGGCCGAGCCGGACGACGCCGTTGGTCAGGATGACCACCGCCGCCGCGCCCATCATCGCCTTGGCCACCGAGCCACGTCCGCCGCCGAGGCTGATGCCGCCCAGCACGGCGGCCGTCAGCGCGACCACCTCGAGGCCGGAGCCGGCGTCGGTATTCAGGCTGGCCAGCCGCGCTGCATACAGGTAGCCCGCGAGGCCCGTCAGTGCGCCGGAAATCACATAGGTCATGCATACCGTCCGGCGGACATTGATGCCGACGTTATGCGCTGAGCGGCGTGAACCGCCGACAGCCATGATGTGCCAGCCGAACCGGAGCCGGCTGAGATAAATATGGAAAAAGACAACGGCCACGCCCAGCACGATCAGGCTGGCCGGCATGCCGAAGTAGCTGTTCAGGCCCAGCGCATCCCAGGCTTCGGACGGTACAAAACGCGCAGTGATGTCGACCGAATACTGCAGCAGCAGCATCTCGACCACGGCGCGCAGGAGGATAAGGATCACCAGGGTCGTAAGGAACGCGCGCAGCCGCAGGTAGCCGACCAGCACGCCATTCACCAGGCCGACCGCAGCGCCGAGCAGGATGGTGGCCGGCGCCGCGGCATACAGGGGAACTCCATACAGGCTGGTCAGCGCCAGCGTGAACAGGTTCGCCAGCGCGAAATTCGAGCCGATGCTCAGGTCGATGCCGCCGCCCATCAGCACGATGGTCATGGCCAGCACCAGCAGGCCGATCTCGCCGAACTGGCGCAGCGTCTCGAGGAAGCTGTCTGGCGCGAACAGGTCCGGCAGCAACGTACCGAAGATGCCCACGACGGTGGCAAGGAACAGGACCGGAACGGCGTTGTCGATCCAGTTCTTCGACAGTATTTCCCCCAGCAGATGGTCCGGGAACCAGCGATAGCGCGCCCGGGTCAGGCGCTCGCGGAGTGACAGTGCGGGTCGCTGCTCATCGGCTGAGGGCGAACCCATCGCGCCGCTGTCTGCGGTATCGACGGAAATCAATGGTGTCTCCTGAAGTCGGTCCCGCCCGGAGGAGTACGGGCGGGACTTGCTTGGGGTGAGGATCAGGCCTTCAGGTCGTCGATCGCGTAGCAGGCGGTGGGACGCGGGTGATCCTTGGTAATCACATCGAGGTCATTGAACAGGTTGGTCTTGTAGGTACCCGCCTTCGGCTTGGCCTGCAGCAGGAACTTGATCATCGTGTTCAGGTCGCGCGACTGCAGGGCGGCGTTGTAGCTGACATACGCGTAGTACTCGCCGTTGTTCACGCGTGCGCACTGCGATTTCTCGCCGCCGCCGGACGTGAAGATTTTGACCTTGCCCTGCATGCCTGCCGCCTTCACGGCGGCGGCATTGCCAACGTCCTGGCCGTCCCAGAAGCCGATGATGCCGCACAGGTCAGGGTTCTGCTGCAGCACCGTTGCGGTCGCAGCGCGTGCCTTCGCAGCTTGCGTATCGCCGCCCTGCGTCGACACGACCTTGATCTCCGGATGCTTGCTCAGCACGTTCTGCACGCCCTTCATCTGGTAGATGTTCGATGCGGCCGTCAGCGTCAGCTGGCTGATCGAGATCTTGCCCGAGCCACCTGCCTTCGGGCTGCACTTGTCGACCGCGAGCTGCGCGACCTTCTCGCCGAGCGCGACCCAGTCCGGGCCGACAAAGCCTTCCGACAGCGCGGACGACTTCAGGTTGATCTGCAACACCGGGATGCCAGCGGCCTGCGCGCGCTGGATCAGGCGCGCATACACCTGCACGTCAGGGTTGTGCAGCACGAGCACGTCCGGCTTCTCGGTGATCAGCTGCGTGACGGCCTGCGAGCCGGCGTCGGTCGACCAGTTGGGGTCACGCACGTCAAAGCGGTAGCCCATCGAGTCCGCCTGACGCTTCATGCCGGCGGCCCAGGCTTCGGTGAGGTCCAGGCCCATTCCCAGCGGGACGAAGGCGACGCGCTTGCCCTTGATGGCGTCATAGGTCGCTGCGCGCGACGAGTCGTCGATACCTTGTTGCTGTGCCATGGTGCCGAATGCCGCAAGTGCGATGGTGGCCGTGACAGCCGCCTTCAACAGTCCTCGTTTCATGCAAGTCTCCGTTCTTCTTTTCGTGGATGGAATTCGGGATCAGATATCGCCTTGCTGCGCAGTCTGCTCATCCCGCGGGTTGACGACGGCGTCGATGACGATCGCCGCCAGCAAGATCAGGGCCTTGACGATGCTCTGCCCGGTGTAGGGCATGTTCAGGATCGTCAGGCCGTTAAAAAGCGTACCCACCAGCAGCGTGCCAATGACGACATTGCGGATGCGTCCCTTGCCACCGCTAAGGCCGACGCCGCCGAGCACGGCAACCAGAATCACGTCGTAGATCATGTTCGACGTCGCGATCCGGGTGTCGATGCTGGTGACCGAGGCAATCGTCACCAGACCGGCGATGAAAGCGAACAGGGCCGATACGAAATACTGCAGGACGATCACGGGCCGAGCGGGAATGCCGGTGATGCGGGCGGCGAGATAGTTGTCGCCGATCGCGTAGATGAAGCGACCGATCTTGGTGCGGCTGAGAAACAGGCTGCCGACGATGCAGACGACGACAAAGCCGTAAACGATGAGGGGGATGCCGAGCAGCGCATCGTTGCCTAGCGCGCGAATCGCGAATGCTTCGGCAGGCAGGTTGACCAGATCCGACCCGATCAACACGTAATGGCCGAAGCCGTACACGAAAATGCCGACGGCCAGCGTCGCAAACAGGGCCGGCACTTCGATGTAGGCGATCAGGAAACCGGTGACGACGCCCACGGCCAGCGCGAAGCCCAGGCCATAGCAGAGACCAACGACCGTGGTCGCGCCGGCGGCCATCACTTTCGCGGCCCAGCCGATCGAGATGGCCATGTTCGACACCATCGACAGATCGATGCCGCGGCCAATGATCACGACCGTCATGCCGACGCCGAGGATGCCGAGCACGGAGACGTTTCGTACCAGATTCGTCAGGTTGCCGGCGGTGAGGAAACCGGGCAAGCCGACGGCGAAGGCGAGGAACAGGACGACCGCCAGCGCCAGCACGATCAGTTCCTGCTCGACGCGGAATTTCATGCCCCGCCGCCCGTTGTTTGCGCGACCCTGGCCTGCAGCGTCTTGCGCAGCGACGTCAGCTGCCGGTGACACATCACGACCGGGGTCGGCCAGCTTCGCAGCCAACATGTCGTTTCCCATACTTCGATTGCTCACAGCGGACGTCATTGATTATTCCCCGGCGAAGTACAGTGAAACGGCTATGCAGCACGTTGGGGGAATGTAAAAACAGGGAGAGAAATTCGCAATCAGATTTATTCTGTTTATTGTGAAGTTTTATTGCACAAAATTTTCGATCGAAATTTTCAGAGCTCAACTGAGCCCACATCGAAATAGCGACGGAACCTGCTGCCGCGACCCCGCATGGCAGCACTCGTTTCGGGGCGGCCCCCAATGCCGTTCGAGCCAAACAACTTGAAGCGACACATGCCCTTTCGACGCTGATCCAAGTACGCGAGGCAGTCGATTCGGGAACGCTGTCACCGGCCTGTTTCAAGCTGCTTGCGGTTTCCTCTTGTTCCGGCACCACCCTGTATCAAGGTGCGTTGGGGAAATGAAATCAATCCTGCGCCCCACACGATCGATTGCCAAATTAATACACATCTTGAAGCGAGCCACGCGCGCGCTGGACTGCCATATCACTGAACGGCATGGTCAGACCATGCGCCGCGTCTTCCAAACCCGCCACTTTGCCTGCTGGATGCGCAAGACCGGACTGACGAATCTCGCACTTTGCAAAGCGGTCGTTGAGATGGCCGGGGGCCTGATTGACGCTGATCTGGAGGGTGATGTGCTGAAGAAGCGTGTTGCCCTTCCCGGACGAGGAAAGAGCGGTGGGGTTCGCACTTTGGTGGCGCCCCGTAGAGGAACAAAATGGGTTTTCCTGTTCGGATTCGAGAAAGGCGACCGCGCCAATATTTCGGATGTGGAGCTGGAAGGTTTACAACTGCTGGCTTCAGACCTGCTGGCAAGAACCAATCGCCAGCGTGATCAAGCGATCGCAGAAGGAGCAGTACTGGAGATTTGCCATGACTACAAAATCCAAGGCGAAGAGCCGACTTCTTGAAGCAGTGCATGAGACCGCTGCGGATTTGCATCGTCTGGGCTTCATTGACAAGCGCAGGATGAAAAATTACGAGCTCCTGTGTCTTGAGCCTATCCCTGCCTTCGACAGCAAAAAAATCCGTGCTTTGCGCGCCCAGCTGAATCTCAGTCAGGCAGTGCTGGCGGCGGTACTGAACACCAGCCCCTCGACTGTGCGCAAATGGGAAATCGGTGAAAAAAACCGAGCGGCCCTTCGCTCAAGCTGTTGAACCTGGTCGACAGAAAAGGTTTGGAAGCGTTGCCCTGAGTTGAACCGGGTTGACGCCCAACCATCATCGGGCCGCCACCCACCCCTCGTCGTCGATGGCTTTCTGCACCTCGCGATAAAAGTTTTCACGCGCTTCGGTAGCCAGAGGATCTCGCGCCCCGCCGGCCCAATTGGCGTTGGACACGATCACCAGTTTGCGGTGGGGGTCGATGAAGATGCCCTGACCGAAAATGCCGCGGGCCGCGTAGCTGCCGTCGTCATAGATCCACCACAGATAGCCGTAGCCACGCCCGGGCTGGCCAGTCTCGGCGCGCTTGGTGGTGGCTTCGGCCCACCAGCCCTCGGGAACGATGCTCTCGCCATTGATCTTGGCGCCATTCAGTATGAACAGGCCCATGCGGGCATAGTCGCGTGGCGAGGCCTGAATGCAGCATCCGCCAATCTCCTTGCCCGTTTTGCTCAGGATCCAGGTTGCCTGCTGCTCCATGCCTGCCGGGATCCAGACCTTCTCAGCCAGGTAGGTGGCCAGCGGCTTCTTGGTAGCCTGCTGCACCAGCGTGCCCACCAGATTGGTCTCGCCTGTGCTGTACAGCCAGCGCGTGCCGGCCGGGACTTCTCGCGGAAGCTTGCGCATGTAGCTCACCAATGCTTCCATGCCGTCTTCCGGTTGGTGGTTGTTGAATTTGGCCACGTCCGAATTGGGGTCGGCGTAGTCTTCATTCCACTTCACGCCGGAGGTCATGGTCAGCAGCTGCCGCACGCTCACGTCCTCGTAAGCAGAGCCCTTAAGGTCGGGAATGTAGATGCTCACCTTGTCGTCCAGGCTCTTGATGAACCCGTCCTTCACCGCCGCCCCCACCAGCGTGGAGGTGAACGACTTGGCGACGGAAAAACTGGTCCATCGTCCCGAACCATCAAAGCCCAGGCCATAGCGCTCCAGACGCAGCCTGCCGTCGTGTACGATCAGCAGCGCGGCACTGCGCTGCCCCGCCATATAGGCCGCCACATCGCTTCGGAGCTTGAGCGGTTCTCCGGGCACCAGCGGGGAAGGCGTGCCACTGGCCGGCACCACGTTCGCCCTGGCCAGCAGCGGTATGCGGTCCAGCGCGCGGAAGGCGGCGTCACGCTGCGACTGCGTCCAGAACAGCAGATCGCGGTTGGTCGGCACTGTGGCCAGCAGTCCTCGCGTCTCCTTGTCAAGGCTGAACCAGCCGCCGATGGCGGCAGCACACGAAATGGCCAGGATGCCCAACACCCTTTTCTTCATAGCCAAGTCCGTCTCCTGATCGTTGGGGTGAGTCGGCCGCCCGAGGCACAGGACTGCTGCACCGAGCTTTCACCCACCTGCACGGATTCAAGCAAGGACAGGCCTGAATCAGTGCAAGATTCCGCTGCGGGCTTAATTGAACCTGATCGACATGAAAGGTGTGGAAGCCGTGCCCTGCGTTGAACAGGGTGCAGAAAGTTCGATCGCCTGCGCTACTTGACCGGCTGCGCGAGAGGCCGTCCCTTTTCCACGATATAGGTCGCCAGGACTTTGGTTCTGGTACTGCCCGTGTTGACGCCTTCGTGCACAACACCAGCCGGCAGGAAGAAAGTCTCGCCGGCCCTGACGATACGCGGCGGCTCGCCGTCGACGCGGACTTCAATCTCTCCCTCCATGATGTAGGTCAGCTCCTCGCCGGGATGTGTGTGCCGGCCGGTACCGAAGCCCGGATCGAATTCGCCGCGTACCTGCACCGCAGTCTTGCCTGCCGTGCAAACCTCCTGCGTCTGAAGCGGAACGCGAACAAAGCCCGCCTGTTCGGCCGCTGCGCCGCCCGCCGCCACGAACGCGATCGCGGCAATGCCACCCAAAAATTTACGCATGGTCTCTCCCCTTGGTTCTGTTATGTGCGCTCGACTTCAGCCTATCGTGACTTTGCCTATTGCACCATTTCCTCGATGTCGCCCCGCTCCAGCAGCAGGCGCTTCACGTCCTTCTTCGTGATCTTGCCGTAGCCCGACTTCGGCAGCGTCTCCCAGTAAATGAAATGCCGCGGCCAGCGGTAGCGCGCGCAGCGGCCGTCGAGATGCTGCAGCAGCTCGGCGTCAGTCACCGGTGGCTGCGTTGGCTTGCGAACGATCACTGCCACGCCCACCTCGCCCCACTTCGGGTCCGGCATGCCCACCACCGCCACTTCCGCGACGCCGGCGTGCATCAACAGCACTTCTTCCACTTCGCGCGGATACACATTCGAGCCGCCCGATATGTACATGTCCGACTCACGGCCGGTGATGTACAGCAGGCCGC